>Ga0207428_10000489_pt1 | contig 47382 bp, 44 predicted proteins | sample RhiMethybrSRZTD1_FD_187600 | JGI IMG/M metagenome (GOLD analysis project Ga0207428, IMG submission 187600) | Populus rhizosphere microbial communities from Tennessee, USA - Rhizosphere MetaG P. TD hybrid SRZTD1 (SPAdes) (version 3) | ecosystem: Host-associated > Plants > Roots > Rhizosphere >...
AGTGTCACATACTTGGCAATGGCCGCGCGTTTGCAGTGTGCGCTTCACTCGTCTCCTCACGGTGCTCGGCGCAGTCCTCGGGCTGGCCCTCGCGCTCTGGCTCGTGGCCCACGTGGGCCTGGTATCCATCCTCAGCGCGATCGGCAAGATCCATTGGTGGCAGTTCGCGCTTATCTGCCTCTCCTATCCCCTCGTATTGATCGCCGACTCGATCGGCTGGCACTTTTCGTTTCCCCGCGGCTCAGCACCGTTTACCCAGCTCCTGCTCGCGCGGGCCGCCGGCGAGGCGGTGAACGCGGCCTCCGCGATCGCCCCGGTGGGTGGAGAGCCCGTGCGCGCCTGGCTCGTGCGGCCGTGGGTGCCCTACGAGGAGAGCGTGCCCTCCATCGTCGTCGCGAAGACCGTCAACACGCTGGCCCAGGTGCTCCTTATCAGCCTGGCCCTGGGCTTCGCGCTCGCGACGCTGCGGCTCGACCGGGGGATTCTGCTGGGCATGGCGGGGCTTCTCGTGTTCGAAATCGTCGCGATTGCGATCTTTGTCGCCACCCAGGTCTGGGGAGGCATGAGCGGGATCGGACGGCTGCTCAAGCGCTTCGGGATGTCCCGGAGCGCCAGCTCGGCCCAGCGCATGGACCAGATGCTGGTGAGCTACTACACCCAACATCGCGGCCGTCTCGTCGTGGCCCTCGTCTTCCACTTCATCGGGCGCATGCTCGGCGCGGTGGAGGTGGTGCTGATCATGTGGTCGCTGCGCATGCCGGTGTCGCCGATCGTGGCGCTCACCGTCGAAGCCATCGGCGCTGGTGTCCGCTTCGCGACGTTCTTCCTGCCGGGCAGCCTGGGCGCGCTCGAAGGCGCCAATGCGGCCGCGTTCAGCGCGCTCGGCATGGGCGCCAGCGCGGGGCTCGCGTTTATCCTGTTGCGCCGAGCGCGTCAGGTGGTGTGGATCGGGCTGGGGCTGGCTGCCATCGCGCTGGCGCGCCTGCGCGCGCCGCATAACGCGGCCTGGGCCCGGCCGCTGGCGTAGCCGGCAACGCCGCCGCCATCGCGGGCGGCACCACCAGGGGGAGCGCGCTGGAAAGCATCCGCACGTCCTGGGGGGCCTTGCCCTCCTCGAACACTCGGATCCGGCGCCCCCGGCACCGGCGGAGCCCGGTCTGCGCGTCGCTCAGGCCCAGCAGCAGCCCGAGGAGTCGAGCCCATACCCGCGGCCGCGACGCCCGCTCCATCGCCACTACGTCGAACCACCCGTCCGCGGGCGAAGCCTCGGGCGTGAGGCTCAGGAAGCCGCGGTAGGTCTCCACGTTGGCCACGGTGACGATGACCGCGTGCCGACAGAACAGACGCCCGTCGACTTCGACGCGAATCGACGGCAGCGGCAGGTCGAAGAGGATCTGTCGCGCCATGCGGTAGTACGCGAGATGGCGCCACCGCCGCTCGCGCGGCTGGCCCGCGCCGTCCTCCACCGCCTGTTGGACATTGGCGAGCAGGCCGTAGCTCGCGTGGCAAAGGAACACCTCGTCGCCCGCGACGCCAGCGTCCACGCCCCGCACCGCCCCATGCTCGAATGCCTCCAGCGCGGCGCGCGGCTCCATAGGGACCTCAAAGGCCGCAGCGAAAAGATTGCCGAAGCCGGTGGGCACGGGGAACAGCGGCACGCCGTGCCGCATCGCCGCCACCGCCGCCGCGCTCTGTGTGGCGTCGCCGCCGATGGCGATGAGCCGCGAGAAGTCCCCTGCGCACGAGGCGCTCCACGCGGCGAGGTCGCTCAGCCGCTTGAACGACGCTAGGCGCACGCGTTCACCATGCGCCCGGAGCCCCTTCGCCAGGCGCCGCGCGAGGGCCGTCGCGCGGCCTTCACCGGATCCCGGCGTGTAGATGATCTGCACCGGCGCACGCGCGATCGACGCCACGGAGCCCCGCCCTCGCGATATAGACATGCGCGGGAAGACTGCAAGGCCGCTACCAGCGGCCCTGACCGCGAACCCAGCGATTTAACGTGCAATGCGACCTCGTCGCGTCGAGCCGCATGGGTAGTCCGGTGCGCGGCGGGTAGGTCCGACCCACCCCCTGCACAGTTCCGCACGCCATGCGGTGTCGCTCGTAAAAGATCCAGCCCCTTGTGGGAAAAGCGATTCTGGATTGCGCCCCCGACCCAATCGTGCGATCATCCCTGATCCATAACGGTTGGAAGACAGGAGCTCACCCGCACCAAAGGGTCGGCCCACCCCATGCCTGAGCGGAAGGAGACTCCCGAGGCCGGGCGCAAGGCGACAACGGAGCGCCGCTGCCCGTACTGTCAGAGCGCCGACCAGATCAAGGCGCTGGGGCAGGTGTCGGTTTACGGTGGATGGGTCCGCGCGTTGTACTGTTGTGCGGATTGCGACCGGGCATTCTTATTCTGTCGTAAGCCGTTCGACTTCAAGTCTCAGTTCTAGGCACTCAACTGAACGACCCGGCTTCACCAGTAGCTGCCCATCCACGTAGAGCCGCGATCTGAGACAGTACATACGATCAACGTCAGACGCTGATCGCGGGCATCGCCGTGACGGGGGTAACGAGTGGGCAACTCGCTTCTGCTACACTGCCGCGTCGTTCCGAAGGCCCCGCGGCTTCTACGTCCGCTGATTCAAGACTTGGCGACGTCCTTACTCTTGTTCGCTACGTACCCCGTATATCCCAGGGAGACTCCGAATAGGGTGACCGTTGCCGCCGAATCGATCTTGCCATAGTAGGACAAGGTCCCCACGACGGCGAGCGCAATGATCGGGACCGCCGTCTGGAGCATGAAGGATTTCGCTGACTCGGACGCGCCGGCAGACGTGAGGGTGGTGTAGAGCATCTCGAACACGTAGAGCAAGCAAAGTAGTACGAAGACGATTAGGTGGTTGAACTCGATAGCGCGCGGTTCAGAGGGCGGCCAGACAAATGATACGGTCCAAACGAGGAGGATTCCCAGCAACAGAGATCGACGGATCGCCGCGTTGCGGTTTCCCGCCCTGTCAGCCCCTGCACGTGCCTCCGCGATCCTGGCATTAGCCTCAGCGATTCTGACTGCGGCGTCACTGGCAGATTTGTCGATCATGGCGATCTTGCAAGCGCGGACGTTTGACGAACGGACGCGATACCTTCAGGTATCACCGGTGGGCGAGTCTAGTCTCTCCTAGGACCGCTGTCAACCGCGCGCCGCTCTCAAGATACTGGTTGCCGGAGGACGGGAGATCGCAGGAGGCAGGCGCGCGTAGCGAATCTTCGGCATGATGCTCTGCTCCCCGATTCGCTAGACAGATGGGGATGTGAGTTCGCAGCGTGCTGACGTCGCCGCCCGGTAGTCGGCCGGGCTCCGCATCCCGAGCGCCGAATGCGGCGCTTGGCGGTTGTAGTCCTCGATCCAGCCGCCGAGCTGGGCGAGCACGCTCTCCGCATCGCGTAGCTCGTGGACGTTGACGTAATCACGCTTGAACGTGTGCACGACGGCTTCGGCCAGGCCGTTGCTCTCCGGGCTGTACGCCGGCGTCGTGATCGGCACCAGGCCTAGTTCGTGCGCGTAGAGCACCGAGGCCGTCGCCGTGTATTGGGGGCCGTTGTCGGAGAGCCACTGGATCGCGTGCGGCGCCGTCGCTACCGTCTCGCCGAACCGCGCCCAGAGGGCTTTGTCCATGAGCGTGCGGATGTCCCCGCCGTTCAGCGGCCGCGCCGAGGCCGACCAGGCGAAGACCTCGCGGTCGTGACAGTCGATCGCGAACGCGACCGAGAGGACCTCGCCGCTCCAGCACGGAATCAGGAGGATGTCCGAGCACCAGCGTTGATTCGACGCGGGCTGCTGTACCTGGCCGAGATGCGGCCGGCCGTGCCGGCGGTGGCATCAGACCGTGCATCCGCATCAGCCGCCGAATGCGCTTGCGGTTGTAGCCCGCCCGGAACTGGCGGTTAACCATCGCCCACACACGGCGATAGCCGTAGGTGGCGCGGCGGTTCGTGACGGCGCGGATCTGCTGGAGCACGGCCTCGTCGTCGAGCCGCCGATAGAAGCCTGCCCCGGGCCGTGTAATACGCCGTCTGCCGTGCCATCCCGAGCGTGCGACAGATGGCCGCCACCGGGTGCTGCGTCACCGTCCGGACCCTTTGCGCAACCATGGACTTGTTCTTACAACCTCCTGCGCCGCCTGCAGGATCTCGATCTCCATTTGCTTCTTGCCCAGCAGCCGTTCGAGCTCACGAATTCGCTGGTGCGCTTCGCGCAGGGCGCTCACCGGGACGACGTCCTCGTTGGTCGCGACGGCCGCAGTGGCCCCGGCGTCGAACCGCCGCCGCCACTGCCGCACGACACTCGGCTGGATATCGAGCTCGCGCGAGACCTCCGCGAGCGTCTTCTCGCCCTTCAGGAGCTGCTGAACGACGCCCCGCTTGAACTCCACGGTGAAGACGCGCCGGCCGTCCGACTTCCGTGGAAACTCGCCCATGAGGCCCTCCCGTCCTGCCCTCGCAGGATAGCCCCATCGGTGTCCAGGTCAATTGGGGAGCAGATCAGGCCGGGCTATCGCAAGGCGCGCCGCACAAACACGAAGGCTTGGTCGCAGTGCGCGCAGCAGTAAATCGAGCGGACCATGCCATTGATAACCTCAACGCGTCCGAGCGGCTTGATTGCGCTCGCACTATTGCACTGGGGGCAGCAGCGTGCCGTCGTCGCCCTCGGTTCGGACCTAAACGTAGCGGCCCCGTCACCACCGCGCGTGCTCGTTGACTCTGGCACGGCATCCATGAGCTCAAGGACTTTCGCACAGTTGCGATTCGTAAACAAGCCCATTCGTCAGCAGCATAGGTTGTGGATCGATGAGCGTGACGGTCACGCCCGTTGATCCGCCCCTTGATGCTAGCAGGCACCGCGCGGACCCGGGCCAAGGGCTCATTTTCTGCCCGACCGGAAACTCTTCCAGAGGTAGACGTCCAGGCTGGCGGCATCGGCACCGCGCGCTTCAGGGTTCCTCACCCAGTCAGTCCCGTTGAAGTGGCGGTGTGCCCACCGGCCCCTGACGACCTCGATGCGGTCGAGGAGATTCGTGCCCCGCACGAAGTAGCTGATCTTCGTGTCGCTCGACCTGGGCACCTGCACCCACCCGTGCGCTTCGAGCACGCGCAGGTACCCCACCAGCGTGGGTTGGCCGTCCACCCTGAGCTATGATTGCAATCGGGACACCACCTAACATTGGCCTAAAATCAAAGGGTTACAAACTTGCACTGACTCAAAGTCATCATGTCTGCGTGGCAGACTACGGTTTCTGCAGCCTGGCCGTCGCGGACGCGAGATCCAGAATCGCAGACATAGGAAGCACCGAATAGGTTCTGCCACAGTCTTCGCCCAGGTTACCTATGGGTTAATGCCGGGCGCATTTATTGCACCTTGCCGCTTTTCGTTCAATCTGCTCACACAGCAGGAATCCTCAATGCGGCAATGGCTCGTCGGCTTGGCGCTTGTCTTTGGATTTGTGGTCTCCGCGGAAGCCGCGCCGGTCACCGAGCTTGAGGCCGACGGCACTGCGGTTAACAACTCTGCGGCAACAGCTCAGACGATTCCGACGAGCGCATTCACTCTTCCCGTGCCGTCGACGGTATTCGACCCTCCGGGCTTTCCGACCGCGACACTGTTTGGGAGGGGTGGAGGTTCGGACGTCGATCTCTACCGCATCTCCGGGCCATGGCACGATACTGCTTGATGTCAATAACGAAGGAATTGGGTTCCTCGACACGTACTATTCCTCTTCGACAGTTCAGGAGCGGCGCTCGCAGTTGATGACGACGCGACGGTCGACCCAGGAAGCGATACCCTACACGACTCACGACTCTTGTTCGACCTTCCTGGGCCCGGTGTCTATTTTGTCGGCGTCATACGGTTCGGCAACTGGCCGGACTGTGACGGTGGGTCTTGCTCCATCGATGATTTCTTTGTTTCCAATGGTCCGCAGCCCAGCGGAGACGACGCCCAAGGATATCGTCTTCACATCAGCCTGGAGCATCCACATCGCGTCCCTGCGCCGTCGACTCTGATTCTTGTGGGCGGGGTCTGCGGACTCGTGGCGATCCGGTTGGTGCATGCGAGACGGCGCGCTATGTTGAAGTCTGCTTCGATTCGCTTCTAACCTTCTTGATCCAACTCGAATCCGGCCAGCATCGAGCGGACGAGGCTAGGTGCTAGAGCGAGGGCTAGAACCGCGACGAGGGATCGCGTGGGTTACTTGAAGAGGCCCTTCGTGCCGATCCTTCCATTGAGAGTTTCCGCCCAGGCACTCAATTCGAGCTCATCGGAGATAAGCGCAATCATGCGCTCGGCTCCCCTTGGGAGATCGAGTCAGCCGGTTTCACTAGCGAAAGGTCCGGACCATATTCTACGTAGAGGGCCAATACGCGGCGATGGCCATGACCCTCGCTACCGGCACGTCTCCCCCGACCATCGGAAGGCGGCCATCGAGCGCCTTGTGGCTCGTGAGACGGCGAAGGAATCAACCTCGGCATTCGGTGCTCACTAGCACCGTAATTGGCACCAGCGCGAGGGACCAACAATGTTCGGGCTGGGAAATACCTAAAACTAAATGGTGAGCCGTGGTGGGATCGAACCACCGACCCCCTGATTAAAAGTCAGGTGCTCTGCCAACTGAGCTAACGGCTCGTGGGCGTTCACTCTAGCGTACTTGCAGCGCATCTGCTACGAGCCACCGGAGAAGTGGCGGCTGTCCATGCCGCGATGGTGGGAAGCAGTTGTGCGGCACCGTGGCGCCCTGCCCCTACGGCCCCGCGAGCAGCACCATTCCGAGAGTGAAGAGGCCGAGCACGAGCGCGGCGATCACGAAAACCACGCGCAGCGCGCGTCCGCCGCCGGGCGCCTCGGTGCCGGCGGGGAGCAGGAGCGCGATGGCCAGCAGCATGACGCTGACCGCCAGGAGCGCGAGCGCGCGGGCGACGATGGGGACCATGGCCTAGCCCTTCTTGCGGGGCTTGCCCTCGGGGGGCATGCCGGCGACGGTGTCCGCGTGCGGGATCACCACGAAGCCCTGCAGCCGGAGCGCGCCGTCGGTGAGGACAGCGGTGCGACGGCGCTCGCGGCCGCGCCGCTCGGCGCCGGGCGCGGGGCCGGCGCGACGGCGCTCGCCCTTGCGCCGGTCGAGGACGACCGTCACGTCCTGGTCGGCGGCGAAGCGCTCCTTGAGGAAGTCGAAGAGCCCGAGATTGTAGTGCGCGATCACGAGGAGATGGCCCAGCGCCTTGAGCTGGGCCGCCGCTTCTTCCAGCCAGTGGCGCATGTCCATCTCGCGGAACAGCGTGATGGCGCGGAAGATCTGGGTCTCCGCCTTGACGTGATCGCCGCCCACCCGATGCATCTCCCCGAGTGACAGCATGATACGACCCAGCAGCGGCCGCATCCCGAGCTCTTCGGCGAGCGTGCGCGCCTGGGTGAGATCCTTCTCCGCTCGCGTGAGATCGGGTGGGTCGGCGCGCACGGCCAGCTCACCGAGGAGCCGGAGGGCGTACGCCTGATGCCCGCGCTCCTTGTGCGTGAGCGCGAGGTCGAGGGCGCGCTGGGCGGTCTCCCGCGCGCGTTCGGCCTGCCCCGCGGCGAGGAGCCCGCCGGCGAGGTTCACCGTCCAGCTCGCGAGATAGGCCTTGACGCCGAGCTCCTCGCTGAGCCGCACCCCGTCCTCGAGCAGCGGCAGGCCGTCCTCCGCGCGCCCCACCCGCGCGCGCGTGAGCCCCAGGAGCGAGGACGGGAGCGGCCGCCACACCGTGAGCTGCTTCTCGAGGCACGCTTCCAGGCTGCGCTCGAGGAGATGCAGGGCCTTGTCCATGTGGCCGCGGCGCAGGGCGACGAGGCCGGCGAGCGTCCACGCGATCGCTTGGGCGTAGGCGTGGCGATCGGTCTCGGCGGCACGCTGGCCGATGTCGGCATACGTGGTGGCGAGGTCGAACTCCCCCAGCTCGGCCAGCGCGAAGGCCAGCCAGCCCGTGGAAGAGGCGTAGGAGACGGTGGTCTGCGGGCCGCTCTCCCGGCCGCGCACCTCCTCGAGCCGCTCCACGTTCTGCATGAGCACGGCCTCGGCTTCGCGGTAGCGGCCCTGTGCGTGGTACGAGTAGCCCATGTAGCCGCGCGCGAGCGACTGGAGCGCCACGTCCTGCCCCGCCTCGCCGATGGCCAGACAGCGCTCGCCGTAGGCGATGGCGGCGTCCGGCTCGCCCTTGAGATAGTGGTAGTTGACGAGGTACGTGTAGACGCGCGCCAGGCGCGACTCGTCGCCGATCAGCTTGGCCATGTTCTCGGCCTGCTGGGACAGCGCGAGCGCCTTCTGGAGCTCGCCGAGCTGCAGGAGCGGCGGCCGCATCTCCAGCCGCACGTCGATGGCCGCCTCGCTCGTCTCGCGCCCCTCGGGCAGCCCGGCGAGGGCCACCAAGGCCTGCTCGAGCAGCGCCACCGCCTCGCGATTCGCCGAGCGCGCCGCCGCCTTCGCCCCCGCCTGACGCAGATAGGTCACTGCCTTGGGCCACACCTCGCCCTTGAACGCGTGGTCGGCGAGCAGCTCGATCTGCTCCGCCCGGCGCTCGGCGTAGATCCGCTCCATGGTTTCGAGGATGCGTCCGTGGAGCGTGCGCCGCCGCTCCTGGAGGAGGCCCCCGTAGGCGACGCCGTGGGTGAGCGCGTGGGTGAAGGTGTACTCGAGATCCGGGAAGAGGCCCGTCTCGAACAGGAACTCGGCCTGCTGGAGCCGCGTCAGCCGCTGGCGCAGCTCCTCCTCGCGCATCTCGCCGATGGCGGTCAGCAGGGTGAAGGCCACGTCCTTGCCGATGACGGACGCGGCCTGGAGGAGGCGCTTGTCGTCCGGATCGAGACGGTCGATGCGGGAGGCGATCACCGCCTGCACCGACGCGGGAACCTGGATGGCATTGAGCGGCTTGGCGAGCCGATACGCCGCCCGGTCCCCGACCAACACCTGGGTCTCCACCAGCGTGCGCACGCACTCCTCGAGGAAGAAGGGGTTCCCTTCCGTGCGCGTGACGAGCAGCCTCTTCACGGGGTTCAGGCTCTCGTGTTGACCCAAGAGCCCCTTGAGGAGGTCGCCGGCGGTGGCGGGAGGCAGCGGGTCCAGACGGAGCTGCGTGTAATGGCTCCGGCTCGTCCAGGTGTGCTGGTACTCGGGCCGGTAGCCCACGAGCAGGAGGATCTGCGCGGTGGGCAGGCTCTCGACCAGGCTGTCCAGGAAGGCCTGCGTCTCGGAGTCGATCCAGTGCAGGTCTTCGAACACGAGCAGCAGCGGCTGCACCTGGCTCTCGCGCAGGAGCAGGCGCTTGAGCGCGTCCAGGATGCGCTGACGGCGATGGGGCGAGTCCGGGCCCGGCCACTCCGGATCATCCACCGGCACGTCGAGCAGGGTCAGGAAGGCAGGCAGCGTGGGCCGCAGGGCCTCGTCGAGGGTGAGGAGCTTGCCCGTCACCTTCTCGCGGATGCGCCGGCCGTCGTCGCGCTCGTCGATCTGGAAGTAGTGCCGCAGGAGCTCCACCACCGGGAAGTACGGCGTCAGCTTGCTGTAGGAGACCGCGGCGGCCTCGCCCATCAGCCAGCCCTGCGTGCGGTGCGAGTGCGTGAACTCCCAGAACAGCCGCGACTTGCCCACGCCGGGCTCGCCCACCAGCGCCACCACCTGCCCGTGCCCCTTCCGCGCGCGCTCGAGCGCCTGACGGAGCCGGTCGAGCTCGGCGTCACGGCCCACGAAGGGCGAGAGGCCGCGGGCCGCCGAGGCCTGCATGCGCGAGCGCACCTGCCCGGCCCCGACGATCTCGAAGATCTCCACGGGGTCGGTCATGCCCTTCACCGGCACGGGACCAAGCGCCTTCACCTCGACGTACCCCTCGGCCAGACGCAGGGTGTAGTTCGTGATGAGCGTGGTGCCGGGCCGGGCGAGCTGCTCCATGCGCGCAGCGAGATGCGTGGTCTGGCCCACCGCGGTGTAGTCCATGTGCAGATCGCTGCCGATCGAGCGCACCACGACCTCGCCCGAGTTCAGGCCCACCCGGATCTGCACGTCGATACCCTGATTGCGGCGCAGCTCCTCCGCGTAGTGGCCCACCGTGTCCTGCATCCGGATGGCCGCGTAGGACGCCCGCACCGCGTGGTCCTCGTGAGCGAGCGGCGCGCCGAACAGGGCCATGATGCCGTCGCCCATGACCTGGTTCACCGTGCCTTCGTAGCGGTGCACCGCCTCCATCATCCGCTCGAGCACGGGGTCGAGGAGCCGGCGCGCTTCCTCCGGGTCGCGGTCGGCGAGCAGCTCCATCGAGCCCTTGAGGTCGGCGAAGAGCACCGTCACCTGCTTGCGCTCCCCGGCCATGTCGGAGCGGGTGAGCCGAATCTTGTCCGCGAGGTGCTTGGGGGTGTAGCTCTCGGGAGCGGGCGCTGCCGGGCGCACGGCCACCACGGCCCTTTCCGCGAGAGACGTGCCGCAGTTCCCGCAGAACTTCTTGCCCGCGCCGACCGGGTGCCCGCAGGAGGGGCACGACTGCTCCATCCGGGCGCCGCACTCCTCACAGAAGCGGGCGTCGGCCCGGTTATCGGTCTGGCAGCGCGGACACCTCACGTCGGGGCCCCTCCAGTCCGCCAAGAGTAGCCGCCAGGCCAGAGCCGGTCAAGCGGCGCGCGGACTTAGGGGTTAGGCCGTGTTCAGCGCCGGAACCAGTCCCAGACGCGGTCCCACCACCGGTGCACCCGGTCGACCACGGTGCCGTGGATTTCGCATACCCCGGGCTCGCTCCCGACCAGGAACACCTCGGTCCGCACCTCGGGGCAGGCATCAGTCGCCCGCTTGCCGGTCGTGGGATCGATGCGCGCGGTCTCGACTCCGTCGGGCGGCGTGAAGGGCGCGGGGGGATAGGTCGCCAGGGCCCGCTTCATGAACTCGGTCCAGATCGGGGCCGCCGCCTCGGCGCCGCTGAGCCCGAGGGGCCGGCCGTCGTCGAAGCCCACCCAGACCAGCGTCACCAGATTCGAGCTATAGCCCACGAACCACGCGTCCCGTCCGTCGTTGGTGGTGCCGGTCTTCCCCGCCACGGGGGCCTCGAGGCCCATCGCCCGCACGCTCGCGCCGGTCCCCGACTGGATCACGCCCTGAAGCGCCGCGGTGAGGAGATAGGCCTCCGCCGGCGAGATGGCCTGACGCGGCGGCTCTGCTTCGGCGCGCCCGTCACTCGCCAGCGCACTCACGGGGCGCGCCTGGCCGCCGGCGGCAAACGGAATGTAGGCCCGCGCCAGCTCGACGGGCGTGACCTCGAACGCGCCGAGCGCGATGGCGGGTACCGGCTTGAGGTCGCTCTCGATGCCCATGCGGCGCGCGGCGTCGATGATGGCGGTCAGCCCGACCGTCTGGGCGATGCGCACGGTGGCACCGTTGAGCGAGGCTTCCAACGCGCGCCGCACCGACACCTCGCCCTCGTAGCGGTCCGAGTAATTGCGGGGGCTCCAGGACTTCCCGTCCACCTCCAGCGTGATGGGCGCGTCCTCGACATGCGTGGCGAGGGTGAACGCGGGACCGTTCTCGCGGGGCGCCAGCGCGGCCAGGTACACGAAGGGCTTGAAGGCGGAGCCGGGCTGCCGCCGAGCCAGCCCCGCGCGATTGAACGGGCTCGTGCGATAGTCGCGGCCCCCGACCAGCGCGCGGATGCCGCCGGTGGCGGGGTCTACCGCCAGCAGCACGACCTGGACGCGCTCGCCGGTGCCGCGGGGCCGGAGCCGCGGGACACGCGTCTCGAGCTCGTCCACCCCGCGCGCCACCGCCGCCTCGGCGAAGCGCTGGAGCGGCACGTCCAGCGTGGTGATCAGGCCAGTGGGGTCCCCGTCCGTGTCCTCGTCGCCGCGTCGTGCAATCTCCTGCTGCACGTAGTCGACGAAGTACGGGGCGACCAGACCGGGCGGCGGACCCGCGGGCGCGCGCACGGGCTCCCGGCGCGCGCGCTCGAAGTCGGCGGGCTGGATCATGGCCAGGTCGCGCATGCGGCCCAGCACGACGTCCCGGCGGGCGCGGGCCTTGTCGACATTGGCGGCGGGCGAGACCACGTTCGGGGCACGGATCATGCCGGCCAGCGTGGCCGCCTCTCCGAGGGTGAGCTGGGACGGCTCCTTCCTGAAATAGACGCGCGCGGCCGCCCCGATGCCGCGCACCGGCCCCGCGCCCCAGTGGCCGAGGTAGATCTCGTTGAGATAGGTCTCGAGGATCTGGTCCTTCGAGTAGCGCCACTCCAGCGCGGTGGACAGCCAGGCCTCTTGCGCCTTGCGCAGCACCGTGCGCTCCGGGCTCAACAGGCGATTCTTCACGAGCTGCTGGGTGATGGTGCTCCCGCCCTCCACCACGCGGCCCGCGCGCACGTTGGACCAGAACGCGCGCAGCAGCGCCCTGGCGTCGAGGCCGCCGTGCTCGTAGAAGCGATCGTCCTCGGCAGCCAGGACCGCGTCCCGGACCATACGGGGGAGGGCGGCGAGGCGTACCGGCCGATAGGTCTCGCCCGGCGCTGCGCCGGCGCTCGTCAGAACCTCAGGCGGCAGGGCCAGGCTTGAAACCTCGGCCTGGCCGCGGCGAATGCGCGCGACCCGGTCCCCCTGCAGCTCGAGCCGGATGCGCGGAGCCTGCTCGCTCACGCCGGCGGAGGCCGGGCGCAGCATGATGTCCCAGGAGGTGGCCCCGCGACGGAACTGGCCCGGCGCCGCGGGTGCGGTGCGCGTCTCCTGATAGCCCAAGCGGGCCAGCAGACCAGCCAGATCCGCCATGCCCACGTGGAGGCCCGGCCGCAGCACTTGCGGTCCCGCGTAGATCAGCGTGCCGCGCCGCGCCTCGGCGCGCCCGAAGCGCGAGAGCTCCGTCGTTGCGTACGTGACGAGGGCGAGCGCGATCAGGACGATGGCAGCCAGCCCGCCGAGGACAAGCCCGCGTCGAGGCGTGAGGATGCGCATCACGCTGGCTCAGGGCAACCCGCGTGCCAGCGAGCGGGCGCGTCTTTTCGGGGCGCTAACGCGCCTTCCTACGCGCGACCGGGCAGGAAATACACGGCGCCGAGGTAAGGATTACCGCTCGCGGACGCGCGCCCGCTACCGCGGAGGAATCGAGCCGCGGAGGCTCGGGTACCACTGCGTGAGTGGTGAGTCCGGCATGAGAATGGTCTCGTCGCGCTCGGGGCCCGTCGAGACCACGCCGAAGCCCACCCCGATCAGCTCGGAGAGCCGCTCGAGGTACTCGCGAGCCTTGGTCGGGAGCTCCGCGTACTCGCGGAGCCCCTGGGTGGACGTCTGCCAGCCGGAATGTTCCTCGTACATCGGCGCCGCCTCATGCCAGATGCGCTCCTCCTCGGGAAATTCCGTGAGGACATCGCCCTGATAGCGATAGCCCGTGCAGATCTTCACCGTCTCGCAGGCGTCGAGCACGTCGAGCTTCGTAATGGCGAGCGTGTCCATGCCGTTGATGCGGACGGCGTAGCGCAACGCCACCGCATCCGCCCAGCCGGTGCGGCGCGGCCGCCCGGTCACCGCCCCGTACTCGTTGCCGCGGGCGCGCAGGAGGTCCGCCGTGTCCCCGTGAAGCTCCGTGGGGAATGGCCCCTCGCCCACCCGCGTGCAGTAGGCCTTGGAGATGCCCAGGCAGCCGTCGATCTTGGTGGGCGGGATGCCGCTGCCCGTGCACGCGCCGCCCGCGGTGGTGCTGGAGGAGGTGATGAACGGATAGGTCCCGTGATCGATATCGAGCATGGTGCCCTGGGCCCCCTCGAACAGCACCGACCGGCCAGCGTTCATCCACTGGGAGAGGAGCAGCGCGGTGTCCGTGATGTAGGGCGCCAACCACCCCGCGAAGCGGAGGTAGGGGCCGAGGATCGACTCCACGGAGAAGGTCTCGGCGTCATAGATCTCGCGCAGGATGCGGTTCTTCTGGATGACGTTGTACTCGAGCTTCTCGCGGAAGAGCCTTTCGTCGAGGAGATCGGCCATGCGGATGCCGATGCGCCCGGCCTTGTCGGCATAGGCCGGGCCCACCCCCTTGCCGGTGGTGCCGATACGCCGCTTGCCCGCCTTGGACTCGGTTGCCCGGTCAAGCGCGGGGTGATACGGCATGATCAGGTGCGCGTTCTTCGAGATGTAGAGGTTGCCGTCGAGGGAGACTCCCCGCTGCACGAGGGCCTCCATCTCCTCGATCATCGATGCCGGGTCGACCACCACACCGCAGCCGATCACGCAGCGGCAGTCCGGCCGCAGAATCCCCGAGGGGAGCGACTGGAAGACGAACTTCTCGCGCCCCACGATGACGGTGTGGCCGGCGTTGTTCCCGCCCTGATAGCGCACGACCACGTCGACGTGGCTGGCCAGCACGTCCACGAGCTTGCCCTTCGCCTCGTCGCCCCACTGCGCCCCGACGACCACCACGTTAGGCATGACCTGTCTCCTTGAGATCGGCAAAGTACTTGTCCGGCTCGGCGAGCAGCGTGCTCGCTGCCACGACGCGCTCCCGACCGCCCTGCCCGCCCGGCGTCTCCGCGCGGAGGTCGAGCACGCGCACCTCGTCGGCGCGGTAGCCCGGCTCCCCGATCACGAGCACCCAGCGCGCGCGCTGCTGGCGCGCGTACGCCAGCGACGCGTCGAGCCCGCGGCTGATGATATCCCGTGCCACCGACGCGCCGAGGTCGCGATAGCGCCGGGCGAGGGCGAGGGCCTGGGTCTTCTCCGCGGTGAAGTCGATGATGTAGAAGTCGGGCCCCCCCAGCTCGGGCCTGGCGCCCTGCGATTCCAGGGCGAGGAGGGCTCGGCCCACCTCGAAGGCGAAGCCCGTGGCGGGGCAATCGTAGCCGAAGCGGCCGAGCATCTGGTCGTAGCGGCCGCCGCCCACCAGGGGCGCGCCGAGGCCGGACACGTAGGCCTCGAAGTGCACGCCGGAGTAGTAGTCGAACCCGCGCACCTCGCCGAGGTCCAGCAGCACGCTGTCGGCCAGGCCGTAGAGGCGGAGGAGCCGGTACACCTCGGCCAGATTGGCCAGGGCGGCCTCGGAGCGGGCGTTCTTCACCAGGCGCTCCGCGCGCTCGAGCACGTCGCCGCGGCCGTAGAGCGTCGGCAGCGCGAGCAGCGCCTCGGTCACGGCGGCGGGGGCGCCGAGCGCCGCGACCCGCCGCTCCAGCGCGGAAACGTCCTTGCGCCCGAGCGCCGAGCGCACGCCGCGCGCGGTCTCGGAATCGGCGCCAAGGTCCTCGAGCATGCCGCGGAAGAAGTCCGTCTGCCCGACATCGAGCTGGAACTCTGACAGGCCGAGGGCCTGCAGCCCTTCCACGGTCATGGCGATCATCTCCGCGTCGCCCTCGGGGTTGGGGAGCCCGACCAGCTCCACCCCGGCCTGGTAGAACTCGCGGTAGCGGCCCACCTGGGGCTCGGCATCGCGGAACACGTTGGTGACGTATGCCAGGCGCAGGGGCTTGGGCTCGTCGCGGAGCCGGCTCGCCACGATGCGGGCGATCTGCGGCGTGATGTCGGCGCGGAGCGCGAGGAGCCGCCCGCTCTCGCGATCGACCAGCTTGAACATACCCTCCTGGATGTCCACGTCCGTGCCCTTGGAGAGCACGTCGAAGTACTCGTAGGTCGGCGTCACCACCTCGCGATAGCCCCAGCGGCGGAACACGCCGAGCAGACGCTCCTCCACCACGCGCTTGACGGCAGCCTCGTCGGGCAGATAGATCTTCACGCCCTTGGGAAGCTGAGTTTGCGACGGCCGGCGCTCCATGGTGCGAGCGTCCAGTCAGCGGGCGACCGGAACGGCGTCCAGGTGCACCAGGGTGTTCATCCGGTGCAGGGCCGTCCAGTCGTGGCGAAACTCGAGCTCGGAGATGCCGGTGGAGGCGAGGTGAATGGACCAGATCCGCTCGAGCGGCAGGCCCAGGACCTCGAGGATGATGATGCGAGCGGAGACGCCGTGCGCCACCAGGCACACGCTCTGCGCGTCGTGCTCGCGGCGTAGCCGCTCGAGCCCGGCGAGCACGCGCGTCCGCACGTCCTCCAGGGTCTCGCCGCCGCCGGGCGGCACGAAGCGATGCGGCTCATCCGCCCACAGGCGAAAGCGATCCGGGTCCTGGGCCTTGCAGTCGTCGAAGCAGAGGCCCTCCCACTCCCCGAAGGCCATCTCGCGGAAGTCCGCGTCCTCCCGCACGGTCAGGCCGTGAGCGGCGGCGATGGCCGCGGCGGTCTGGCGGGCGCGCCCGAGCGTGCTCGAGTAGACGGCCTTCAAGGGCTCCTGGCTGAGCGCCCGGGCCACCGCCTCGGCCTGCCCCCGCCCTACGTCCGAGAGGGGGGAGTCCTGCCACCCCTGGTACCGGCGGTCGCGGTTCCAGAGCGTCTGCGCATGCCGTATGAGGAAGAGTCGGAGTGCCATGGCCAACGCGCTATGTTACCGGAAGAGGGCGCGTTTTGCCTAGACTCGGGAGTCCGGCTCCCGCCTCGGTTACTAGCCCGAGGGGCCCGAATCTCGAAAGTGGCGCTGGTTCCGGTCTCGCCCCTTTTCAGGCTCGTCAGGGGACGCTCCACGTCTCACCGCGACGAGATACAGGACTCCAGCGAGCAAGCCGACGACGAGCAGGAATACCGTTAGCCACATCGTCGCCCTCCCCCTGGCCGGACCCTTGTCAGCCGCGCTCGGCGAAGATCTTCTGGGCGGCGCGCACGGAAGCTCCCCAGTCCACCGGGTGCCCCAGCTCCTGCAGCACCTGCTCCAGCGCGGAGAGTGCGGTGATCACGTCGAACTCGGCCACGTACCCCATGTGCCCGAGGCGGAACACCTTGCCCTTCATCTCCCCCTGACCGCCCGCAATCGTGATGTTGTGCGAGGTCGAGTAGGTGGAGAGCACGCGCTCGCTGTCCACGCCAGCCGGCGCCACGGTCGCGGTGAGAGCCGGGCTCGGGGTGGCCTTGGCGAACACCTCCAGCCCGAGGGCCTCGACGCCGGCGCGCGTGGCACGGGCCAGACGATCGTGGCGCTTGAACGTGTTGGCCAGCCCCTCCGCCTCCAGCATGTGGAGCACCTCGCGGAGTCCCAGCATGATCGACACCGCGGGAGTGAAGTGGGCCTCGCCGCGGCTCACTGCCTTGGCCTCCGCGGTGAGGTCGAAGTAGTACTTCGGCAGCGTGGAACGCTTCACGTGCCCCCACGCCTTGTCGGACAGGGCGCAGAAGGAGAGCCCGGGCGGGAGCATCAGGCCCTTCTGCGAGCCCGAGATCACCACGTCCACGCCCCAGGCGTCCATGGGCAGATCGGCGATGCCGAGGCTCGAGACCGCGTCCACGATGCAGAGGGCGCCGGTGCCGCGGGTGACGGCGGCCATGCCGCGCACGTCGTGAAGCACGCCGGTGGAGGACTCGCTGTGCTGCATCAGCACCGCCCTGGCGGCGGGATGCTGGCGAAGCGCCTGCGCGATTGCCTCGGCGGCCACCGTCTGCCCGAACGGCGCCGTCACCGGCACCACGGTGACGCCGAAGGCCCGCGCGATCTCTTCCCACCGCTCGCCGAACTTGCCCGCCCGCAGCACGATCGCCACGTCGCCCGCCGACAAGGTGTTCGCGAGCGCGGCCTCCATGGCACCGGTGCCCGATGAGGCAAACGGAATCACCTCTTGCGCGGTCTGAAACAACCGCTTGAGCCCGGCGCGGATCTCCGCGAACAGCGCATCGTACTCCGGGGTCCGGTGATGGATCATCGGCTGCGCCATGGCGAGCAGCACGTTGGGGGGCACGGGCGTCGGACCCGGGGCCATCAGCTGATACTTCTTCATGAAGCGCTCCTTGTCGTCGTCGTGTGCATCCATTCCACGTTAGCACACCGGGGTGGCCGCTTGGCCTACGGGTGCCGCGGCGCGGGCGGCGCAACCAGCGTACGCGGTCGGCCCGTGACGGGCCGGCCCAGCGCGGTGACGAAGATCGCGTCGAGCGCCGCGGCCGCGGGGGAAAAGAAGTCGACGACCGCGCGGTCGTAGAACGTGAGCCCGGTCGCGCCGAATCCCTGGGCGTAGGCGGCGAGATAGAGCCGTCCACCCGCGTACCCCGCCTCGAGATTGGCGAGGCGATAGCCGCGATTACCCCAGCGCGCGAGAAGCGCCCGGAGATCGGCGAGGAAGAATACCGTAGCGCTCGAAGCGCCTCCCAGCGCCTGCTCGAGCGTGAGAAAAGCCGACTCGCCCCGGAAATCGCCCGCCCGCAGCCGCGTGAGGGCATGCGCGTGCCGCGCATAGCGATAGGCGCCGGGCTCGATCCCCTCCACGGCGTGCACGTTCACGAAGAGCTCGACGAAGCCCCCCGGCACGTCGGCCACCCAGCCCCGGGCGCCGTGGTACAGCGCGTTGGACAACGCCTGCGCCGTGATCGCCTCGCCCGAGAACTGCCGCGTGGACCCGCGCCGCATGATCGTCTCGCCGAGCGTGCGTGAGCTGATCAGGCTCGGGGAAGGCAAGGCAAGGTCCGCGGATCGGGGGAGAGCGGGGGCCATCTCTGGGCCCCCGCTGGCGGATTGGGGGAGAGCGGGGGCCATCTCTGGACCCCCGCTGGCGGATTGGGGGAGAGCGGGGGCCATCTCTGGGCCCCCGCTGATGGTAGATGAAATCGCGCCGCCGCCCGCCTCCCGCCAGTCCAACACCTCGGCCTCGGACTCGAGCGACGAATTGGCGTAGGCATCGCGTAACGCGGGGTAGTCCGCTTCGCGCGAGGAGAGCGGCACCACGCGATACGTGAGCGGCGCGATCACCGGCGAGGTGGCGGCCGGGGTGCCCTCGGGGCCCACGGGGGCGAGGACGAGGGCGCCCTCCTTCTCGGCGTCCAGGCCGAGCAGGCCGTTGACCTCGCGCTCGACGAAGCCGGTGACCAGGCGCGCCCGCACGTCCAGCGCGGCGGCGGCGGGGAGGAGATTTCCGAGGAGGCTGCCGGAATCCCAGAAGAGGTGCCGGTAGCCGCGCGCCTGGTACTTCCAGGTATTGCGCCAGTAGATCGCGGTGGCGATCACCGTGGCCTGAGCGGAGCCGATCGCGTCGTCGGCCGCCCCCACGGCGAGGGCGCCGCGGAAGTCGCCGGCGCGTAGGCGGCGAAGCGCGAAGTCCCCCGGTGAAAAGTGATACACGCCGGTTTCGAGACCCGCCACGTCTCCCGCCACCACATAGATCTCGGTCTGGTAGAGCGCGCCGGTGGACGGCGCGGCGCGAAAGAACTGGCGACCCCCGCCCGGGTACTCCTTCGTGCGGGTGATACCGGCCGAGAAGAAGAGCAGGGCAGCCAGGCGCGCCAGGTCCAGCGGCGCGGCGCCCTGCCCCGCCGCGTCGAGCGCCGCGAAGGCATCCATCCGAAGATCGGGGAGATCGCGCGGGAGCGGCAGCGGCTCGAGATCCGCGTAGATCTTGAACGGCGAGGGCTGGATCTCCCAGATGAGGCGGTGTCCGCTCGTGCGCACGGACTCGGGCGAGTGCGCCGTCTGGTCGTGATAGCGGCGCGCCGACTCGGTGGCGCGGTTCATCGCGAACCCCTGCGTCCCGTCCGGCTAGAAGGCGTACGGCGGCCGGAACACGCCTCGCTCGGTCACGATCGCGGTGATCAGCTCGGCGGGCGTCACATCGAACGCGGGGTTGTACACGGGCGACGCCGCCGGCGCGGTCAGGCGTCCGGCGATCTGCCGAACCTCGGCGGCGTCGCGCTCCTCGATGACGATCGACGCCCCCGAGGGGATGGACGGATCGATGGTCGAGGAGGGCGCCGCCACGTAGAAGGGAATGCCATGATGCCGGGCGAGCACGGCGAGGCCGTAGGTGCCAATCTTGTTCGCGGTGTCGCCGTTGGCGGCGATACGGTCGGCGCCCGTGACGACCAGGTCCACCTCGCCGCGCTTCATCACCGAGGCCGCCACGACGTCCGAGATCAGGCGGTGGGGAATTCCCTCCTTCACCATTTCCCAGGCGGTGAGCCGGGAGCCCTGCATCACCGGTCGCGTCTCGTCCACCCAGACCAGGGCGAGCTTACCCCGCTCGTGGGCGGCTCGGATGATGCCGACCGCGGTGCCGTATCCCGCCGTGGCGAGGGCCCCCGCATTGCAGTGCGTGAGGATGCGCGCGCCCGCCGGCACCAGCGCCGCCCCATGCGCGCCCATGGCGCGATTGGCGGCCAGATCCTCGTCGAGGATGGCCTGGGCATCGGCGAGAAGCCCCGCCCGCGTCGCGTCCAGCGGCTGCCCGCGTCCCGCGAGCACGCAGCGCTGCATGCGCTCGAGCGCCCAGAAGAGGTTCACCGCGGTGGGCCGCGTCGCGGCCAGGCCCTTGACCGCCTCCTCGACGTCGGCCTGCCAGGCGTCGAAGTCCCGCGCGCGGCTCGCGCGCGCGGCAAGGACCACGCCGAACGCGGCGGCCACGCCGATGGCGGGCGCGCCGCGCACCACCAGGGTGCGGATGGCGTCGGCCACCTCCTGCCAGGTCGCGCAGACGCGCTCGACCTCCTCGACGGGCAGACGCGTCTGGTCCACGAGGACCAGCCGGTCGCCGTCCCAGCGAAGCGGGGTGATCACCGCGCGCCTCGATCGACGGCCGCGGGCGCGCCGAGGCGGGCGCGCGCCGCCGTGACGTCGAGGGTTCGGAAGCGGTACATCTTGTCGCGGCCGCCGGCGCCGCGCACCAGCTCCACCGTGGAGGGCGCGACGCCGAGGGCCGCGGCGAGCAGGCGCGCCACCGCCGCGTTCGCGCGGCCGTCCTGGGGCGGGGCGCTCACGCGCACCCGCAGGGCCGCGCCCTGCCAGCCCACGATCTCGTCGCGCGAGGCGCCCGGCTGCACGCGCACGGCGAGGTGCTCGGCCATGACCGCTTCAGTCCCCCTCGCCGGAGTCTTCCTTGAGGTCCTGGTCGATCATCCGGTGGTACATCTCGAGGGTCTGGCGCAGCCCCTCGGCGACCTGGCGGCGCTGGCGCTTGAGCTGGAGGATCTCGTTGCGCAGCGCGGCCTCCTCGGATCGGTTCGACTCGAGCAGCTTCTCGCCCTCGAGCTCGGCCTCGCGGAGGATCAGGGCCGCCTCGCGGCGCGCCCCATCTTTCATCTCCTCGGTGAGCTGCTGGGTGGTGACCAGGGTCTGCTGAAGCACCTTCTCGCGGTCTTCCAGGCCGCGCGTCCGGTCTTCGAGCACCGCGAGCTGCTCCTTGAGCAGCGAGTTCTCCTTGATCAGGGCTTCGTAGTCCTGGGCGACGTCCTCCAGGAACGTGTCGACTTCCTGGACATCGAAGCCGCGGAACATCCGTACCGTGAATTGCTGCTGACGAATGTCCATGGGTGTGATGCGCACGGTTCCCTCCTCAGTACAGCGACGGCAGGATCACTCGCTCGATGAACTGTATGGCGATGATGACGATCAGCGGCGAGAGGTCGAGGCCTCCCGTCTTCCACGGCGGCAAGAGGCTGCGCACGGGCCGCAGCACGGGCTCGGTGGCCTTGAAGAGGAACTGGACGATGGGATTGCGGGGGTCCGGGCTCACCCAGGTGATGAGGGCGGCGGCGATGATCACGTAGGAGTAGAGGTCCAGCAGCCAGCCGATGAACTGCACGAAGTTGTAGGGCAGCACGTCAGCGTGGTCTCCCCAGCTCGCGGGAGCGCAGGGTGGCGCGCTCCACCGCGTTGATGAAGGTGCGCCGCACTCCGCCCTCCTCCAGGGCGGCGATCCCGGCGATCGTCGTGCCGCCGGGGGAAGACACCATGTCCTTGAGCTGCCCCGGATGAGCCCCCGTTTCCAGGATGAGCTTGGCGGAGCCGAGCACGGTCTGCGCGGCCAGCGTCATCGCGGTGGCGCGGTCGAGCCCCATCTTCACGCCGCCGTCAGCGAGCGACTCGATGACGATGGCCACGTAGGCGGGCCCGGAGCCGGAGAGCCCGGTCACCGCGTCGAGCGCATCCTCCTCGAGCAGCACCGCCTTGCCCACCGCGCCGAACAGCTCCAGCGCGGTCTCGAGGTCCCCCGGCTCGAGCCCATCGGCGCGCGCGATCGCGGTGACCCCTTCGAGGACGAGGGCGGGCGTGTTGGGCATGACGCGGATCAGCCGGACCGGCCGGCCCAGGTGCGAGCGAATCGTCCCCGTCGGGACGCCCGCCGCCACGGAGATGCAGAGCGTCCGCGCGTCCACCGCCGGCGCGATTTCCGCCAGCACTGTCGCCATGATCTGCGGCTTCACCGCGAGCACGACCACGTCGGCATCACGGACGAGGTCCTGGTTGTGCTCGACGGCGCGGATGGCGTACTGGCGCGCGATGTGGGCCAGGCGCTCACGCTGCGGGTCGCTCGCAAAGATGGAGCCGACGGGCACGAGCCCCGCCTGCAGCATGCCGCGGATCAGGGCCTCGCCCATGTTGCCGGCCCCCAGAAAGCCCACCTTCTTGCCCTTGATGCTCACGCCCGTGTCTCCCTTGGATGATTCGGCCCCGGCGGGGAGCCGGCAGGCCCCCGCCGAGGACCAAATATCGACGTGCCGACCCGCACCATGGTCGCGCCTTCCTCGATGGCGACCTCGAAGTCCGCGCTCATCCCCATCGACAGGTGCTCGACCCCCGCGGCGTCCCGCAGCTCGCGGAGGCGCCGGAAGAACGGCCGGGCCGCCTCGGGATCCAGGCTCATGGGCGGGATCGCCATGAGACCGTGTATCGCGAGGTGGCGCAGGCCCCGCATCGCGTCGAGCAGCCGCTTCACATCGCCCGGAGCGGCGCCGCCCTTCTGCGGCTCGTCCCCCAGATTCACCTGCAGGAGACCGCGGATCGTTCGGCCAGCAGCGTCAGCGCGCTTGTCCAGCTCCTGCGCCAGCTCGAGGCGGTCCACCGAGTGGATCCAGTCGAAGAGCTGCACGGCGTCCTTCGCCTTGTTGGTCTGGAGGGAGCCGATGAGATGCCAGGGCACGGGTCGCCCCAGCAGAGCCACCTTCTCCTTGGCCTCCTGCACCCGGTTCTCACCGAGCGCGGCCACTCCCGCCCCCACCGCGGCGCGGATGCGCTCGGCCTCGACTGTCTTGGACACCGCGATCAAGAGGACCCCGGATGGATCCCGGCCCGCCCTGCGGCAGGCGCGCTCGACCTGTTGCCCGACCTTCTCCAGGTTCGCCTTGATGTCGACTGGACCGTCCGCCACGCTTGCACCCCCGTCCGGCACGTCTAAACCTCCGTCCGGTTGGGCGAGTCTAGCATGGTGACCTCGCTAGCCCGGGAGCGCCGCGAGGGTGACCAGGCGACCCACCCGACCGAGCCGCGTCGAGCCCTCCTTGCGATACGAGTAGAAGCGGTCGACGTGGCAGGCGGTGCAGAGCCGGGGATTGTCGATCATCCCGGGATCGACGTCGGCGGCGGCCAGCTGATCCTCGTTGGCCTTCCAGAGGTCGAGCATCCACTTGCCGGGGCCCTTGGGCGTCACCCAGCGCTCCCAGCCGCCCGGGAAGGCCGCCCGCAGGCGGTCGATGACCGGGACGTCGACCTCGTAACAGCATGGCCCGATGGAAGGGCCGATGCCGACGGCGAGACCATCGGGGGGGGAGCCGGCCTCCACCAGCCGATCCACCGCGGCGCGCACCACCGACTGTACGGTGCCGCGCCAGCCGGCGTGAGCCGCCGCCAGGCGCCGATGGGTCGGGTCGTAGATCAGCACCGAAAGGCAATCGGCGGTGAACACGGCGAGCGGCAGGCCGCGACGCTCGGTCACGAGGACGTCGGCGGCACCCAGGCGGCCGGCGCCCTCGGCCACCACGATCTCCGCGCCATGGACCTGCCGGAGGAACGCCGGCGGCGTCGCGAGGCCCTGCGCGGCGAGGAGCGGCTGGGCCTCCGGGGTGAAGACCTCCGGTGCGTCGCCGGAGGCGGCGACGCCGGGGAACTGGCGCGTGGTGAAGAGATGCGGGAGCCCCGCGCGCTCGAGCAATGAGGAGGTGAGAAAGGGCGCGCCCATGGGCGCTCGCATTGTCTCACGCGGAGCCGCCGAGCCGCGCGCGGCGAGAGGGGCCATCCCCTCCCTCGACCGCCCGGGCACGCGGCCTCGGGCGACGAGGGAGGAGCGGCCGGGCGAATCAGTCGGCCTGCCTCCGCAGGAAGGCCGGCACGTCGAGATCCTCCTCGGCCATCGACTCGCCGCTCTCCCCGCGTGCGTCCGAGAGACGGCGGCGCCAGGACGGGCCCGGGACGGGCGCGCGGCTCGGCCGCGGCGGCATCTCGAGCACCTTGCTGCTGGTCGGGCTCATCTCGACCTTTCGTTCGGTGAATCCCGTGGCGATGACGGTGATGCGCACCTCGTCCTGGAGCGAGTCGTCGATCACCGCGCCGAAGATGATGTTGGCTTCCTCGTGTGCCGCTTCCTGGACGATCTTCGCCGCCTCCTCGACCTCGTGGATGGCCATGTCGGGGCCACCCGTGAAGTTGATGAGGATGCCGCGCGCCCCCTCGATGGAGGTCTCGTCGAGCAGCGGGCTCGCCACCGCCTTCTGCGCCGCGTCGAGCGCGCGGTTCTGTCCCTTGCCCGTGCCCGCGCCCATCAGGGCCATGCCCATGCCGGACATGATCGTGCGCACGTCGGCGAAGTCGAGGTTGATGAGGCCGGGCACCAAGATCAGATCCGAGATGCCCTGCACCGCCTGGAGCAGCACGGTATCGGCGACCTTGAAGGCCTCCATCAGCGGGGTGCCGCGATCCACCACCGCGAGCAGGCGCTGGTTCGGGATCGTGATGAGCGTGTCCACGACGTTGCGCAGATCCGACATGCCAGACTCGGCCTGCTGCTGGCGGCGCCGGCCCTCGAAGTGGAAGGGCTTGGTCACCACCGCCACCGTGAGGATGCCGAGGTCCTTGGCGATCGCCGCCACCACCGGCGCCGCGCCGGTGCCGGTCCCACCGCCGAGGCCCGCGGTGACGAACACCATGTCCGCGCCTTCCAGCATGGACTTGATGGTGTCCTTGTCTTCCTGCGCGGCGTTGCGGCCAACCTCGGGATTGGAGCCCGCGCCGAGCCCGCTCGTGAGTCGCGCCCCGAGCTGAATCTTCTGGGGTGCGGGCGAGGAGCGGAGCGCCTGCAGATCGGTATTGGCGACGATGAAATCGACGCCGGTGAACTTCGCGGCCATCATGCGATTGACGGCGTTGGACCCACCGCCGCCGAGCCCGATCACCTTGATCTTTGCAACTTCGCGCTCGTCGTCCATCGCGAACATCGGCCGCCGGCCACGTCCATGCTCCATTACGCCTCCTTGCTTCCGCGGTTTAGAAAAGTTTCGCAAACCATTCGCGGAGGCGGGAGCCGAGTGTGCCGTCGCTCGCGTCGATGGGCGCACCGGATCGCTGCCCCCGGGCGCCGTAACGCGCCAGGCCCACCGCGGTCGAGTATATGGGACTTTGCACCACGTCGGCCAGTCCTCCGATATTTCCCGGCACCCCGCGGCGCACCGGGAGGTCGAACACCTGCTCGGCCAGCTCCGGGAGGCCCTGCATGATCGACGTCCCGCCGGTCACCACCACCCCGGCCGCGGCCACATCCTGCAGCCCGGCACGGGCGAGATCTCGGGCCACGAGGGTGAAGATCTCCTCCACTCGAGGCTGGATGATCTCCGAGAGGATCTGGCGCGAGAGCTGGCGCGGCTTGCGGCCCCCCACGCTCGGCACGTCCACCGTCTCGTCCTCGCGCACCAGCGCGGTCAACGCACACCCATAGCGCTTCTTCAAGTCTTCCGCGTCCGACGTCGGAGTGCGGAGACCCACGGCAATGTCGTTCGAGATATGGTCACCGCCCAGGGGCAAGATGCCGGTGTACCAGAGGGCGCCGTCCCGGAAGAGGGCCGCATCGGTGGTGCCGCCCCCTAGATCGATCAGGAGGATTCCCAGCTCCTTCTCCTCGGTCGAGATCACGGCTTCCGAGGAGGCGAGGGGCTCGAGCACGATGTCCTGCACGGTCAGGCCGGCGCGATTCACGCTGCGGATCACGTTCTGCACCGACGTGACGGCGCCGGTGACGAGGTGCACCTCCACCTCGAGGCGCACCCCCGACATGCCCACCGGCTCCTTCACGCCGTCCTGGTCGTCCACCACGAAGGTCTGGGGGAGCACGTGGATGATCTCGCGGTCAGGCGGGAGGTTCACCGCCTTGGCGGCCTCCAGCGCGCGGTCCACGTCGGTCTGGCTCACCTCGCGATGCTTGCCGGACACCGCCACCACGCCGCGGCTGTTGATGCCGCGGATGTGCCCGCCCGCGATCCCCGCCACCACGGACGTGATCTCGACCCCCGCGACCTGCTCCGCCTCCGACACCGCCTGCCGCACCGCTTCCACCGTCGAGTCGATGTTGACGACCACGCCTTTGCGCAACCCCCGGGACGGGCTGACCCCGACCCCCACGATGTCCAACCCGCCCGCCGCCGTCGGCTCCGCGATCACGCAGCAGATCTTGGTGGTGCCGACGTCGAGTCCCGCGATGACCGCGCGTCCCTTCACTCGCCCCATTCGCCTCCTCAGCGCACAGCGGGTTTGAGGACGACCTGATCCCGGAAGCGCAGGTCGATGGCGCTGACCGGCTGTCCGGACGACGCCACCTGGGCCAGCACGCCGGCCAGCCGCGGGATGCGCGAGTCCCACTCCTCGGCGCCGAGCCGGACCTCGATGCCGTCCACCGTGTAGAGCACGGGGCCGTCGCTGCGCCCCACGTCGACCTCGGAGATCTGCTGCACGAGCGGGCTTCCTGCGCGCAGGAGCGTGCGGATCAGCCGGACCCCGGTGAGCACGCGCTCGGAGGGCGCCTTGGACGCGGACGCGATCTCGTCATCGGTGAGCCCGCTGATCACCGGGAGGGAGATGGTGACCGCGCGCGACTCCGGCGCCATGCGCACGCCCTCCTCGTCGATCCAGTGCAGGCGTCCCGCGTGCACGAGCGTGAAGGGCCGCCGTTCCTCCACCACGATCATCACGTGGTTGGGAAACGCGCGGACCACCTCGGCGCGGCGAACCGCGGGCAGGCTCTCCACGCCGGAGACGACGGCGCGCGGATCGAGCCGCCAGAGGTTGGTGCCCCGGCGGATCCCCGAGGCGGTGAGGACGTCGGCGGCGGCGAGACGGCTGGTGCCCCGCACCTCGACCTCGGACACCGCGAAGCGGGGCGAGGTCAGGAGCCAGCGCACCCCGAACGCCGCCGCGCCGAGCAGCGACGCCACCGTGACGAGCGCGAACGCGACCTGGCCCAGATTTCGGGCGCGACGCGCGAGACGCCGGCGGCGGTTTATGCGCTGGCGCGCCACCGTCTCGGGGCGATCCGCCCAGTCTTCCAGGCGTTGATCGCCCCGGCGCGGCGAGAGTACGGACAGACGGCTCATGGCAAGTCTCCGCGGTTCTAGCCTTCGCCCAGGATGCGGATCTCGGGCTCGAGCGTCACGCCGAAGTGGTTCTGCACACGGTCGCGCGAGAGGTCCATCAGCGCGAGCACGTCCGCGGCCATCGCGCCGCCGCGATTGACGATGAAGTTCGCATGCTTGGCCGAGATCTCCGCCCCGTTGAGGCGCTTGCCCCGGAGCCCGACCTTCTCGATCATGCGGCTCGCCGTCTCCCCTGCCGGGTTCTTCCACACGCAGCCGGCAGAGGCCAGCGCGAGAGGCTGGCTCGCCTTCTTCTGCTTGAGGCGCACCTTGATCTCGCGCTGGATATCGGCGAACGGTCGGCGCTGCAGGCGCAGCCGCGCGCCGATCAGCACCGCCCCCGGCGGCGCCGCGAACGCGCGATAGCCGAAGGCGCCCGGCCCCGGCTTGAACTCGCCCAGGGTCCCGTCGGGGTGGAGGAAGTAAACGGCGGAGACGAAATCGCTGATCCAGCCGTCCGGGGTGCCCGCGTTCATGGCCACCGCGCCGCCGATGGTGGCGGGAATGCCCACCAGGCACTCCATCCCACCCAGGTTCAGCGCCGCCGCCTCGCGGATGAGCGCGGAGAGGCTCACCCCTGCGCCTGCCACCGCCTCCTCGCCATGAAACTCGGCACGGCCCAGGCAGCCTTCGAGCTTGAGCACGACGCCGCGGATGCCGCGATCGCGGACGAGGAGGTTGTTCCCGCCGCCCACGACCTCGACGGCGAGCTGCTCCTTGTCGGCGAAGGCCAGCGCCAGGCGGATGTCCTCCACGTCCTGCGGCACGATGAAGAAGTCGGCGGGGCCGCCGATGCGCAGGGACGTGTGGAAACTGAGTGGCTCCTTGAAACGCACCTCGCCACGGATCTCTCCGAGCATGCGTTATCTCCTCTCGGGCTCGGCGCCGGTCTCGCCCAGTCGGGCGAGCACTTCGGCGCCCAGCGCACCCACATCACCGGCTCCCAGGGTCAGCACGAGATCCCCGGAGCGCGTGGATTCGCACAGGAAAGCGACGACCGCCGCGCGGTCGCCGTTCATGTAGTGCACTTCGCGATGGCCGTGGGCGGCGATGCCCTCGGCGAGGCCGCGCGCGCTGACACCCGGGATGGGCGTCTCGCCCGCGCCGTAGATGTCCATCACCACCAGGACGTCGGACTGATTGAAGGCGGTGAGGAACTCCTGGCGCAGGTCACGCGTGCGACTGTAGCGGTGCGGCTGGAACACCGTGATGACGCGTCGGTCGTACCCCGCCTTGGCGGCGGCGAGGGTGGCGCGGATCTCGGCGGGATGATGTCCGTAGTCGTCCACCACGAGGACCCCGCGGGCCTGCCCGCGGATCTGGAAGCGGCGCTGCACGCCCGTGAACCCGGCGAGCGCGCCCGCGATGACGTCGAAGGGCATGTCGAGGTCGAGCCCCACCGCGACGGCGGCGAGGGCGTTGAGGACGTTGTGCCGCCCCGGCACCTGCAGCGACACCGCCCCGAGGGCGTGGCCGCGCCGCAGGGCCTCGAAGCGAGCGGTGGCGCCCGCGAACTCGAGCCGCCGCGCGGTGAGGTCCGCGCTCGCTTCGAGCCCGTAGGTGATCACCCTTTTCTCAACGCTGGGAATCATCTGTTGGATGTTCGGCTGGTCCAGGCAAAGCACCGCGGCGCCGTAGAACGGCACCTTGTTCGCGAAAGCGAGGAAGGCCGCCCGGACTGCGTCGAGGTCGCCGTAGTGGTCCAGGTGCTCCGCATCGATCGTCGTGACCACGGCGATGGTGGGCGAGAGCTTGAGGAACGAGCCGTCCGACTCGTCGGCCTCGGCGACGAGGAACTCACCCTGCCCCAGCCGCGCGTTGGCGCCGAGCCCGTGCACCCGGCCGCCCACCACCACGGTGGGATCGAAGCCGCCCGCTCCCAGCACCGCCGCTACCATCGAGGTGGTCGTGGTCTTGCCGTGAGTGCCCGCCACCGCAATGCCGTACTTGAGGCGCATCAGCTCGGCGAGCATCTCCGCGCGGGGAATCACCGGGACGCCGCGGAGACGGGCCGCCTGCACCTCGACGTTGTCGCGCGCGACGGCGGAGGAGTAGACCACCACGTGGGCGCCCTCGACGTGGGACGCGTCGTGGCCGATGAAGACCTTGGCGCCGAGACGCTCGAGGCGCTCGACCATCTCCCCGCGCCGCGCGTCGGAGCCGGTGACCCGGTAGCCCAGGTTCAGCAGCACCTCCGCGATGCCACTCATGCCGGCACCGCCGATGCCCACGAAGTGCAGGTGCTGATAGCGCTTAAACATGGCCGGGGGTCTCCTCCCAGGACGTCCCGCCGGTCGCGTGCTGGGAGATGTTGAGCAGCACACCCGCGGAGAACATCGTCATGAGGAGCGCCGAGCCGCCGAACGACACGAAGGGCAGCGGCAGCCCTTTGGTGGGGAGCGCGCCCGTCACCACGCCCAGGTTGACCAGGGTCTGGGTGGCCAGCATCACCGTGATGCCCAGGGCCAGATAGCTGCCGAACGCGTCGGGAGCGCGCAGCCCCACGCGCAGCCCGCGCCAGATCAGCACCGCGAAGAGCGCGACCACCAGGGTGGCCCCGATCAGGCCCAGCTCCTCGCCGAGGATGGCGAAGATGAAGTCCGTGTAGGGCTCCGGGAGGTAGAAGAGCTTCTGCTTCGACTCGCCCAGGCCGCGCCCGAAGAGGCCTCCCGAGCCGAGGGCGAGGAACGACTGGATGATCTGGAACCCGGCGCCCTGGGGGTCGTCCCACGGGTTCACGAACGCGAGCATGCGCCGCCAGCGATAGGGCTTGAGCGCCACCGCGAGGGCGACCAGGGGAAGGGCGGCGGCGGCGATCCACGCCATGTGCTGCACGCGCGCGCCCGCCAGGTACGCCAGCACCAGGGTCAGCACGACGAGGGCGAGGCTGTTGCCGAGGTCGGGCTGGACGAACGTGAGCAGGGCCATCGTTCCCGCCACGAGCAGGAGGGGGAAGAGGCCCTGCCAGAAGGTCCGGATCTCCTCGCGCCGCTTGGTGAGGAACGACGCCAGGTAGAGCACGAGAGAGAACTTGGCCAGCTCCACCGGCTGGAACGAGAGCGGTCCGATCCGGAACCAGCGCCGCGTGCCGTTGATCGACTGGCCGAACGGCGGCACCAGCACGAGGACCAGGAGCACGAACGAGATCACGAGGAGCGGGATGACGAAGCGCTCGAGCCGGCGGTAGTCGAGTCGCAGCGCCGCCCACAGCAAGCCGCCGCCCAGGGCCGCCCAGAAGAGCTGCTTCTTGAGGAAGAAGAACGGATCGCCGAAGCGGTCGGCGGCGACGATGGCGCTCGCCGAGTAGACCATCACCACGCCGAGGAAGACCAGGGCCATCACCACCCCGAACAGCCACACGTCCGGAGCCACCTTGCGGGGCATCAGCGTGACCCCGACGGCACGATCCGGCGCACGACGTCCTTGAACACCTCGCCGCGGTGCTCGTAGTTCTGGAACATGTCGAAGGACGCGCAGGCGGGCGAGAGCAGCACGACGTCGCCGATGAGGGCGCGGTGGGTGGCCTTGCGCACCGCGTCCTCCATGCTCTCCGCGGGCTCGGTGGGGATGCCGGCCGCCGCGAACGGCCGCCGGATCTGCTCCTGATCCACGCCGATGAGGATCGTCGCCCGCACGCGACCGCGCGCGGCGGCGGCGAGCGGCGCGAAGTCCTGCCCCTTGCCCTTGCCCCCCGCGATGAGGACCACCGGCTCGCTGAAGCTCTCCAGCGCCTTGATCGTGGAGGCGACGTTGGTGCCCTTGGAGTCGTTGTAGAACGTCACTCCGCGCGCGTCGTGCACGCGCTCGATTCGGTGGGCCACGCCGCGGAAGGCGCCGATCCCCTTGCGGATCGCCGCGGGATCCATGCCGGTCCACAGCGCGCACGCCGTCGCCGCCAGCACGTTCTCGATGTTGTGGGCGCCGCGCAGCTGGATCTCCGCCACCGGGCACATCGGCTCGGCGTGGCCGTTGAGCTTGGCCACCACCCAGCCGTCATGCACGAAGACGCCGTGCTCGAGGGCGCGCCGCCGGCTGAACCACAGCACCCGAGCGCGCGTGCGCGGGGCGAGGGCGGCGGTGTCAGGGTCGTCGCCGTTGAGCACCGCGCAGTCCGCCTCGGTCTGATTGGCGAAGATCTTGGCCTTGGCGTCGACATAGGCGGCGTAGCTGCCGTGCCGGTCGAGGTGATCGGGGGCCAGATTCAGCACCGCGGCCACGCGGGGCCGGAACGCGTGGGTCGCCTCCAGCTGAAACGACGACGTTTCGGCGACCACGAGGCCGTCGGCGGGAAAGTCGAGCGCGTGCGTCGACAGGGGCGTGCCGATATTGCCCCCGACGAGGACGGGCCGGACCTGCGCGCGCAGGAGCTCGCCGGTGAGCGCGGTGGTCGTGGTCTTGCCGTTGGTGCCGGTGATGGCGATGACGTCCGCCTCCATCACCCGCCACGCGAGCTCCAGCTCGCTGATCACGGGGACGCCGCGCGCCCGCAGCGAGATCAGCGCGGGGAGGTCCAGCGGCACGCCCGGGCTCACCACCACGAGCTCGGCGCCCGCGAAGGCGGCATCCGGGTGGCCGCTCCAGGCGGTAATGCGCTCCTCTTCGAGCCGCCGCGCCTCGGCCGACCACCGCTCGCGCGGCGCCGCGTCGGAGGCGAGCACGCGCCCGCCCAGGCGCGCGATGAGGCGCGCCGCCGCGATCCCGCTCTTGGCGAGGCCGACGACCGCGACGGTCTTGCCGGCCAGCTCGCGCCGATACTCAAGGCCGCGTTGCATGATCGTGCTCTCGACTCCCAGCATGGCCCGTCACATCACCGGAGCTTCAGCGTGGTCAACGCGAGAAGCGCCAGCATGAAGGACAGGATCCAAAAGCGAACGATGATTTTCGGCTCCGCCCAGCCCTGCAGCTCGTAGTGATGGTGGAGCGGCGCCATCTTGAACACCCGGCGCCCGGTGAGCTTGAACGAGACGACCTGGATGATCACCGAGCCCGCCTCCACCACGTAGATGCCGCCGATGAGCGGCAGCAGCAGCTCCGACTTGGTGAGCACCGCGAGCGTGCCGATGGCGCCGCCCAGGGCCAGCGACCCCACGTCGCCCATGAACACCTGGGCGGGATAGGTGTTGAACCAGAGAAAGCCCAGCGCCGCGCCCACCAGGGCGCCGCAGAACACCGTGAGCTCGCCCGTCCCCTTCACGTTGAGGATGCGCAGGTACTCGGCGGCGCGGAAGTTGCCGGTGAGGTAGGCGATGAGCGCGAAGGCCCCGCCCGCCATCACGATGGGCCCGATGGCGAGCCCGTCCAGGCCGTCGGTCAGGTTCACCGCGTTCGACGCCCCCACGATCACGAGCAGGACGAACGGAACCCACAAGAGGCCCAGGGTCAGCAACCAGCCCTTGAAGAAGGGAATGGCCAGCCCGGTGGTGAACCCGTCGGGCGGCCACACGTAGAGCGAGGCGGCGAGGAAGCCCACCCAGAGGATCTGGGCGCCGAGCTTCTGGCGCGCCGAGATGCCCTTGCGCGTCTTGAGCTTCTTCCAGTCGTCCAGGAAGCCCACGAGACCCAGGCCCGCGGTGGCGAGGATCACCGTCCACACGTAGCGGTTGGCGAGGTTCGCCCATAGGAGCGTCGAGATCAGGATCGCGGCGAGGATCACCAGCCCGCCCATGGTCGGCGTGCCCGCCTTGGTGCGGTGTCTCGCCGGCGTATCTTCCCGAATGGTGTCCTCGCCGTGCTGCATCACCCGGAGGCGCTGGATGAGCCACGGCCCCAGCACGAACGAGATCACGATCGCCGACATCGTCGCCATCGCCGCCCGGAACGTGATGTACCGGAAGACGTTGAAGACGACGGCATCCCGGGCGAGCGGGACGAGGAGGAGATACAGCATCAGCCATCCTCCCCTCCGAGGCGCGCGAGGAGCGCGTCGACCACCCGCTCCATCCGCATGCCCCGGGACCCTTTGACGAGCACCGCGTCGCCGGGCGCCAGGCGCTTGAGGAGAAGCGCCACCGTGTCCTCGAACGTGCTGGTCTGATGAGTCTCGGTCAGGCCGGCCGCGCGCGCGGCCTCCACCGCGAGGGCGGCGTGGCGGCCGACACCGACGAGCTCCGCGACGCCCGCCGCAGCCACTGCGGCGCCGATGTCGCGGTGGGCCGCTTCGGCGATGTCACCCAGCTCGAGCATGTCGCCCAGCACCACCACGAAGCGTCGCGCGCTCGTCGCCGAGCGCAGCGTGTCGAGCGCGGCGAGCACCGAGGCGGGGTTGGCGTTGTACGTATCGTCGAGGATGCGCACGGCCCCGGCGTCCCGCCATACCACGCGCCCCTTCACCGGCCGCGCGCTCTCGAGCCCCGCCGCGATGTCGGTGAGGGCCAATCCCAGCGCCAGCCCCACGCCCGCCGCGCAGAGCGCGTTGACCACATTGTGGCGGCCCGCAAAGGCCAGGCGGGCCACCTGGCGCCGCCCCCGCGCCTCCAGCGTCACGCTGAGCCGGCCGTCGGGGCCTTCTACCGCGTCGACCGCGCGGACGTCGGCGGGCCCGCGCGCGCTGACCGTGAGCACACGCGCGCGACTCCGCGGCGCCATGGCGGCCACGCGCGGATCGTCCGCGTTCAGCACCACCGCACCCTCCGGCGGAATCGCCGCGACGAGCGCGCCCTTCTCGGTCGCCACCGCGTCCAGCGAGCCGAAGAACTCGGTGTGCGCGGCGGCCACCACCGTCACCGCCGCCACCGTCGGCCGGGCGAGCGCGGACAAGGCTGCGATTTCACCAGGATGATTGCTTCCGATCTCGATGGCGACGGCGCGATGGGCGGGCTCGAGCTGTAGCAGCGTGAGGGGAAGCCCCCACTGATTGTTGAAGCTGCCCGCCGGCTTGAGCACCGGGCCCAGCGCGCCCAGCACGCCCGCCATCAGCTCTTTGGTGGTGGTCTTGCCGTTGGAGCCGGTGACCGCGGCCACCGGCAGCGTGAAGCGCGCTCGGTGATAGCCAGCGAAGCGCCCGAGGGCGCGCGTGGTCTCGTCCACGAGCACGACCGGCAGGCTGGTGGGGACGTCGTCGGGCAGCTGATCCACCACGAGGCAGGCGGCGCCCCGCGCGACCGCGTCCCGCAGATAGTGGTGGCCGTCGTTCTGCCCGTGGATCGCGAAGAACACCGCGCCGACGCCGAGCGTGCGGGTGTCAATGGACACCCCGCTCACCGGGATCGCGAGGTCGCCGCCCACGAGGGCGCCCTGCGAGCCCCGGACCACGTCTTCCACCGTGAACATGCGCGCCCGCCTCCCTATGGCGTCCGCTCCGACAGGAACTCGCGAGCCACCGCGCGGTCGTCGAAGGGCAGGACCTCCTGCCCGACGACTTGATAGGTCTCGTGCCCCTTTCCCGCGATCACCACCACGTCGCCAGCGCGGGCCCAGCCGAGCGCGGCGCCGATCGCGGTACGCCGATCCGGGTCGGCCACCGTCCGCTTCGCCGCCCCCGGCACGCGCGCCACCCCGACGAGCACCTCGTCCACGATGGCGCCCGGGCGCTCGGTGCGGGGATTGTCCGACGTCACCCAGGCGCGATCGGCGAGCCGCGCCGCGAGCTCGCCCATGACCGGCCGCTTGCCGCGGTCACGATCGCCGCCGCAGCCGAACACGGCGACCAGGCGCCCGCCCGGGCTCACGAGCTTGCGCGCAGTCGTGAGCACGCGCTCGAGGGCGTCCGGCGTATGGGCATAGTCGACCACCACCAGGAAGGGTTGCCCCGCTTCGACCCGCTCGAAGCGTCCCGGCACCGCGGCGACCGCGCCGAGCGCCGAAGCCACCGTGGCCAGGGGGATCTCGAGCGCCACGCCGACTCCCACGGCGCCGAGGAGATTCATCACATTGTGCTCGCCCACGAGGGGCGAGGCAATTTCGAGCGGCCCCGCGGGCGTCTCGACGTCCATCCGGATCCCGTCGCCCCCCGACGTGAAGCGCCGCGCGCGGATCTCGGCGGGGGCGCGGAGGGCGAACCGCAGGGCGCGGAGCGGCAGCCCCGCCACCATGCTCGCGCCCGCGGGATCGTCCACGTTCACCACCGCGGCGCGCCGGGGTTTGAGGCCGGCAGCGAGGATCTCGAAGAGGCGGCGCTTGGCCTTGCGGTACTCCTCGAGCGTGCCGTGGAAGTCGAGATGGTCCTGGGTGAGGTTGGTGAACACCGCCGCGTCGAACTCCGTCCCGCTCACCCGCGCGAGCGCGAGCGCGTGCGAGGACACTTCCATGGCCGCGCCGGTGATGCCACCGTCGCGCATCTCCGCGAGCAGGCCCTGGAGCTCCAGCGCTTCGGGGGTGGTCTGGCTGGCGTCCACCGCGCGCGTCCCCACGCGGTACTGGATGGTGCCGATGAGGCCGGTGCGGTGCCCGGCCGCGCGCAGCAACGCCTCGACCAGGAATGACGTGGTGGTCTTGCCATTGGTGCCGGTGATGCCCACCAGCGTGAGCGCGCGGGAGGGGTGGCCCCAGTACGCGTCGGCGAGCCGCGCGAGCGCGTCGCGCGCCGAGGGCACGAGCACCCGGGCGGGCGCGGCCGGGGCATCCTCGCCCTCCAGCACCACGAGCCCGGCGCCCCGCGCGACCGCCTCGGGAATGAAGCGGCGCCCGTCCTGCTTGAATCCCGCCACCGCCACGAAGCAGTTCCCTGCCTCCACTTTTCGGGAGTCGTAGGCGAGGCCGGTGACGGACGCGGGCAGTACCCCGCGCACCGTCGTGTCCGCGAGCGCCTCGAGTAGGGTCGCCGTGCTCATGGAGTGACTCATCGCCTCGCGCTGGGGGGATGCAGAGTGAGGCGCGCGACCGCGCCGGGTGCGAGCGCGGCGCCCGCCGCGGGCGCCTGCGCGGAGACGATACCGCGGCCGGCCACCTCGAGGCGCACGTCGAGCGGCGCGAGCGTCTGCATGGCCTGGCGCAGCGAGAGGCCGGTCACCGCGGGCATCGTCCCCGCGCCGTCCCGCGCGTCGCCGTCGAGAAAGGTGAGCACGGCTGGCACGGCGGACACGCCGGCTTCACTGCGCTCGGCAACCATCTTGGGAATGGCTCGCCTCGCCTGCGGCGGCAGCTCGCCCTCCAACTGCGGCTCGCCGGGCTCGGGCCGCACGATCTGCACCGGCGCCGTGTCTTTGGCGGGGGCATGGAGGTAGCGGAGGGCTTCCGCTCCGATCGCTGAGAACATCGGCGCGGCGGCCTCGCTACCCCACTTCTCGTTCTTGGGCTCGTCGAGGAGCACGATCATGGCGAGACGCGGATCCTCGGCGGGGACGAAACCCACGAACGACAGCACGCCCGGCGCCCGCGAATAGCGGCGCGTGGCCGGGTCCATCTTCTGCGCGGTACCCGTCTTGCCGGCGACCTCGAAGCCCGCGATGGCGGCATTGTGGCCGGTGCCGGCCGACACCACCTTGGTCATGATCCCGGTGAGGGTGCGCGCGGTCTCCGGCGAGATCACCTGACGGAGGGCCTTGGGCTCGAAGCCCCGCACCTCGCGGCCGTTGCCGTCGAGCACCGCCCGCACGATCTGGGGCTGCATCAAACGCCCGCCGTTGGCCACCGCCGCGAAGGCCGAGACCATCTGCAGCGCGGTGACCGAGATCTCCTGCCCGATGGACATCGTGGCGAGGGAGAGGCCGGACCAGCGCTCCGGCCCGCGGAGCTGGCCGCGGCTCTCGCCGGGCAGGCCCACCCCGGTGGACGCGCCGAAGCCGAAGCCGGAGATGTACTTGTAGTAGCGGTCCTTGCCCAGCGACAGGCCCACCTTGATCGAGCCCACGTTGGACGAGTTCTGCAGGACCTCGCTGAACGTCAGCCAGCCGTACTTCTTCCAGTCGTGGATCGTCGCGCTCGCCACCGTGATCGCGCCGTTCTCGCCGTAGACGCGGTCGCTCGGCCGCACCACCCCCTCCTCGAGGGCGGCCGCGGCGAGGATCACCTTGAACGTGGAGCCGGGCTCGAACGGATCCGTCACCGCGCGGTTGCGCCGCTCGTCGTCGGTGGCGGTGGCGAAGACGTTGGGGTTGAACGTGGGCCGGATGGCGAGGGCGAGGACCTCGCCGGTACGAGGATCCAAGGCCACCGCCATCGCGGCGCGCGAGCGTGTGCGCCGCCACGCCGCGTCCACTTCCTTTTCCGCGATGTACTGGAGCGTGGCGTCCAGCGTGAGCGCGACGCCCTGCCCCGGGCGCGAGGGCTTGAGGATCACCGGCGCGCCCGTCACCTCTCGCCCGAGCGCGTCGCGCTCGACGAGGGCCCGGCCCTCCTGGCCGGCGAGGTGAATGTCCCAGGCCTGCTCGATGCCGCCCAGGCCTTTGCCCTCGGCGCCCTCGAAGCCCACGACCTGGGCGGCGAGCTCACGATTGGGGTACAGGCGCAGGCTCTCCTCGAGGAAGCCGAGCGCGGGCTCGTGCAGCTCGCGCACTGCCTGGGCCACCGCGGGGGGGAGCCGGCGCTTCACGAACACGAAGCGCTTGGACGTGTCGAATCGCTTGACGATGTCGGCGGCCGGCTCGCCCAGCACGGGGGCGAGGCGCTTGGCGAGCCGTGCCGGATCGTCCACGCGGGCGGGCAGCCCGTAGAGGGTCTCCGCGCCGGAGGACACGGCGAGGACCTGGCCGTTGCGATCGAGGATGGGGCCGCGCTTGGGGCGCAGCGCGATGGCCTTGGCGTGCTGGCTTTCCGCGAGGCGGAGATACTCGTCGTGCTTGACCACCTGAAGGTATCCGAGCCGACCGAGCAGGCCGAGGAAGGCGCCGGCGAAGATCCCGGCGACGATGAGCGTCCGGGTCCTCTGGCTCCCTGCCCGGCCGGCTTTCATGTGGGCGCGTTCATCGGCGGATGGCCCGCTCACCGCCGGCACCGCGGTCGATGGCGGCGGTGCGGGGCGCGGAGGCGCGGCTGAGCCCGGTGCCGCCGGGCACGAACTCGCGGGCGAGGACGACCTGATCGCGGCCGGGGGCCACCATGCCCAGCTCGCGCCGCGCCTTGTCCTCGATGCGCGCGAGCGAACGCAGGGTCGCGAGCTCGACGCCGAGGCGGCGGTTTAGCTCCTCCGCCTCCGCGCGCGCGGTGCGGAGGGCGTCGAGCCGGTACGAGAGCCGCACCTGATGGGCCTTGAGGCCGACCACGCCGAGAAACCCGGTCATGAGCACGGCCCCGAGGGCCGCCGCCATGCCCATCGCGCGCAGGCGGTGCCGGTCGCGCTCCCGGTGGAAGCGCGCTGCGCTTTGACCGCCGGCGGGCAGCGGCATCGCGAACAGCCGCGGCGGAGGCGCCGTCACCCCGCGCGCGCTCACGCCGCCTCCAGCCGCTCGAGCACGCGGAGCTTCGCGCTCCGGGCCCGCGGGTTCACCAGCGTCTCTTCGCGCTGCGGCATCAGCGGCGACGGCTGCAGCTCGCCGAAGCCGTTCGTCTCGAGTGTACGGAACGTGCGCTTCACGATGCGGTCTTCCCCCGAGTGGAACGAGATGACGCCAAGCCGACCGCCGCGGCCGAGCAACGCGGCCGCCTGCGGCAGCGCGTCGCGGAGCGCCTGCGCCTCGTCGTTGACGGCGACGCGCAGGGCCTGGAAGGTGCGGGTGGCGACGTGGGTCCGGCGCGGCCAGGCCGCGCGCGGCACGCCGCGCTTCACCGCGGCCACGAGATCGGCAGTGGTTCGGAGGGGAGCGACCGCGCGCGCCTCGACGATCCGTCGAGCGATGCGTCGGGCGTGCGGCTCCTCGCCGTGCTCCTTGAGCACCGTGGCGAGCTCCGCCTCCGGCAACCGGTTGACAAGCTCCGCGGCGGTGATGCCCGCGGTGGGATCGAAACGCATGTCGAGGGGCTCCTCGCCCTGGAACGAGAATCCGCGGCGGGACGCCTCGAGCTGATAGGACGAGAGGCCGAGGTCGAGCAGCACCGTCTCCGCTTCCGCCACGCCGGCCTCCGCGGCGTGGGTGGCGAGGGCGCGGAAATTTCCATGACGGAGGCGTGCGCGCTCACCGAAGCGCGCGAGCCGGGCGGCCGCGCGCGCGAGCGCGTCGTCGTCGCCGTCGAGTCCGAGCAGGCGCGCGCCCGGCGCGCTCGCGTCGAGCAGCCGCTCGGCGTGGCCGCCGAGCCCCACCGTACCGTCGACCATCCATCCGGACCGACGCGCGCGCAGCAGGAACACCACCTCGTCGGCAAGCACCGGCACGTGCACGTCCATGTGCTCCATCGCGCTCACACGCCCTTCTTGGCGAGGCGACCGAAAAGATCGCCGAGCGGCTCGCGCGGATCGCCGACGTGCGCGTAGCGATCGGGATCCCACACCTCGAAGTGATCGAGCATGCCGATGACGATCACGTCCTTGTCGAGGCCCGCGCGCTCGCGATAGTCGGCGGAGAGCTGAATGCGGCCCTGCGCGTCGAGCGACACGTCCTGCGCGCGCGAGAGATACGCGTACTTGAACTTGCGCGCGTCCTCGTCGAACTTTGGCAGCGCCGCGACTTTCGCTTCGATGTCGCGCCACGCGGAGAGCGGATAGACCTCGAGGGCGTGATCGATGGGGACGACCACGAGCTTGTCGCCGAGATCGCCATCGAGCGCCTCACGAAATCTCGCGGGAATGCTCAGGCGTCCCTTCGGGTCGATGGTGTGTCTGAAATGTCCCCGAAACACGCGTCCCCCGGCCGAGGCCCCGCGGGCCCCGCCTCCGCCCCGCCACTGGGTGATAACGCCACTTCATGGGAAATCGCCCCACTTGAAGGGGCATCCTAAGGGGTGGCCGGGAGGGTGTCAAGGAAAAACTAAGGATTTCAAAGAGAAAACCGGTGTGTCATCGAGGCGACAGGTGGGGGAGGCCGGGCGACGGCTCCCCCGCCGCTGGGGGAAACGAGGTCCCGAATGGGGGGGTCAGCGCCCGCCCCGTAGACCCGGGTGGGCGATGGGGCGAAGCCCCTAGCGGGGCTTGTAGTACTTCATCGCCTCCGGCATCCAGCCCTCGATCTGCGTGATCCGGGTCGCCTCCGACGGATGCGTGGAGAGGAACTCCGGCGGGCGCGAGGCGCCCTGGGACGCGGCCGCCATCCGCACCCACAGCTCGCGCGCGGCGTGCGGGTCGTAGCCCGCCTTGGCCATCAGGACGAGGCCGATGTGATCCGCCTCGGATTCCTGCTGGCGGCCCCACGGCAGCTGCAGCCCCTGCACCGCGAGTCCCACCACCTGCTGGCCGAGCTGGGGATTGGCGCCGAGGCCCTGCGCGAGCGCGCCGCCCAGGCCCTGGGCGATCATCTGCTGGCTCACGCGCTCGGCACTATGATGCGCCAGCACGTGGCCCACCTCGTGCCCGATCACCGCGGCCAACCCCGCGTCATCCTTGGTAATCGGAAGGATTCCGGTATAGACCGCGATCTTGCCGCCGGGCAGCGCGAAGGCGTTGGCCTGCGGCTCCTCGATGACCTTCACCTCCCACGGGAGGTCGGGCTTGTCGCTGACCGCGATGATGCGCTGAGCGACGCGCTTGACCTGCGCGTTGGCCACGGCCTCGCCGGAGACTTTCGCCTTGCCCGTGACCTCCTGGTACGCCTGGGCCCCCATCTTCACCTCGTCGGGCTCGGAGATGACGTTGATCTGGCTGCGGCCGGTGATGGGGACGGTGTCGCACGAGACGAAGGCGCCGACGGCGAGCACGAGGAACGCGAGCGAGCGGCGAAGGTTTCGCATGGCGGGATTCTAGCAGAGCCACGGCGCGCTCAGGTGGGTGTCGGCGGAGGCCGGCGCTCGTTCCGGAGCCGGACGCGTGTGCCCATCACGATGGGCGCCACGGGCGTCGGCGCGCGCCGCGCCACCTCGAGCGTGATACCGACGGAGGCCACCTGGGCGGGCTCCATGGTGGGACGATCCTCGTGATCGTAGTAGACCAGGCGGAGCCGCTGCACACCTTCCACGAGGGGCTGGGCGCCTCCGCCCGCGTCGCGTCGGAGCACCGTGCCGCGCAGGAGGTAGGTCACCCGCTCGCGTGTCGGGTCGATCACGCCATTCTCGTTGAGATCGTGGAGGAAGACGATGCGCTCGGGCTCGGCAACTTCGATCGCAGCGAAGCCGGCGCCTTGCGGGTCGTACCCGGCCTGGCGCAGCTCGGTGGCCATGCGCTCGAGGCCGACGCGGGCGCCCTGTATCGCCTCCGCGCGGGCCTCCCCCGCCGCGGAGGCTCCCTGCCCCGCGAGCAGCAGGCTCAGCGTGCCCGCCATGACGAGCCCGCCCACCGCCATCGCCACCAAGATCTCGAGGAGCGTGAACCCGCGCGCCACGCCGCGAGCGTGGGGTCGGCCCCCGCCCCGGTCAATGTCCCGACATGGAGACGCCGCGGTGGAGAGACATGTCTCTCCACCGCGGCGTGGAAAGCGCTCGATCCGCCGCGTCAGTCGAGAATGGGCTTGGGCGGATCCGTCGAGTAGTCGTAGAAGCCGCGGCCGGTCTTGCGTCCGAGGTCGCCGCGCTTCACGCGCTTCTCGAGCTCCTGCGGCGGCTTGTCGTTCGGGTCCTTCGTGACCTCGTAGGTCTCCAGCCGCGCGTTGTAGCCGATGTCCAGCCCGGAGAGATCGCCGAGCTTGAAGGGGCCGAGGGGATGGTTCAGGCCCAGCTCCACCGCCTTGTCGATGTCGGCGTGATTGGCCACGCCCTGGTCGAGGCAGTAGTAGGCCTCCCGCACGAGCGCGCGCAGGATGCGGTTGACCAGGAAGCCGGGCAGCTCTCTTCTGAGAACGACCGCGTCGCGGCCGCTCCGCCGTGCCACCTCGGCGGTGATCTCCACCGTCTCCTCGCTCGTCGCTTGGCCCTTCACCACCTCGACCAGCTTCATGACCAGCGGCGGGTAGAAGTAGTGCATGTTCACGCACTTGTCCGGCCGCCGGGTGGCCGAGGCGATCTGCGAGTTCATGAGGGTGGACGAGTTGGTGGCGAGAATGGCGTGCGGCGGGCAGACGCGGTCGAGCTTGGCGAAGCACTCGCGCTTGGGCTCCAGGCGCTCCACGATGGCCTCGATGACGAAGTCGGCGTCGCGGCCCGCCTTCTCGAGATCGGGCTCCAGGCGCACGCGCGCGATCGCCTCTTCCATCTGGTCCTTGGTCATCTGACCCTTCTGCACGCGGCGCTCGAGCTGCTTGCGGTTGCCCGCCATCCCCTTCTGGAGCAGATCCATGGAGAGATCGTTCAGGGTCAGGGCGTAGCCATGCAGGGCCGACTGCATGGCGATCTGCGCGCCCATCTGACCCGCGCCCACCACGAGGATGCGCTTGACGTCGTCGGTCTTCATGCGGCCCTCCTCAGATCGCCGGCTTCCGGTCCGCCCAGGGCGCGAGCTTCTCGAACCCCGCGGCCGCGCGCAGCACCGTCACATCGTCGAAGCGCCGCCCCACGACCTGGAGCCCAATGGGGAGCCCATCCTTGGTGAAGCCGCACGGCACCGACGCGGCGGGGTTCCCGGTGAGGTTGAACGGAAACGTGAACGGGATCCAGTCGTACGCCTCTACCGGCCGGCCCGCGATCTCGAGCGGGTTGTCGAGCCCCACCTTGAAGGGGGGGGTCGCGATCGTCGGGGTCAGCAGGAGATCATGCGTCTCGAAGTAGCGGCGCACGTGGTCGTACCAGGTGAGCCGGTCGAACCACGCCTGCACGTAGCGCGAGGCCGGCCACTTGACCGCATCCTGGATGATGGGGAGCAGCCCCGGATCGATGTCGTTCGGCCGGTCGAGATAGGGCGCCATCCGGGTGGCGATACCGCCGCAGAACACCGCCTCCCACGCGGCCTTCGGGGATGGCCAGCCCAGCCGCGCCTCGTCGACCTTGGCCCCAAGCTCGCGGAATCGCCGCGCCGCCTTCGCGCACGTCGCCTCGACCTCGGGATCGACCACTCTCGCGAATCCGAGGTCGGGCGACCAGCCGATTCGCAGTCCCTTGAGGCTTCCCTTGAGCGCCTTGACGTAGTCGATGCCGTCGGCGGGCAGCGAATACTGATCGCGCTCGTCCGGGCCGGCGCAGGCATTCATCATCAGCGCGGCGTCCTCCACCGTGCGCGTCATGGGGCCGATGTGCGAGAGGCTCCACGCGCCGCTGGGCGGGTAGACGGGAATGCGTCCGTACGAGGCCTTGTGGCCGAAGATGCCCGCGCACGACGCGGGAATCCGGATCGAGCCGCCGCCGTCGGTGCCGATGGCCACCGGGCCGAGTCCCGCCGCCACCGCCGCGCTGGCGCCGCCGCTCGAGCCGCCGGGCGTGCGGTCCGTGTTCCAGGGGTTGCGGGTGATTCCGAACACGAGGTTGTGGGTGGCCCCGATCCAGCCGAAGGTCGGGGTGTTGGTCTTGCCGAGCTGGATGCCGCCCGCCGCCTTCATCCGCGCCACCATCGGCGCGTCCTCGGTGGGCACGTGGTCGGCGTAGAAGCGCGTGCCGAACGTGGTGCGCACGCCCTTGGTGATGACGAGGTCCTTGGTGGAGAACGGCACACCGTGGAGGGGGCCGAGCCGCGCGCCCCTCTTCCCCACCGCGCGCTCGGCGGCGCGCGCGTCCCGGATGGCCTGGTCGTCGGTGATGGTGACGTAGGCGTTGAGGCGCGGGTTCACCCGCTCGATGCGGTCGAGCACCGCGCGCGTCACTTCCACCGGGGACAGCTTCTTGCGCTTGATCGCGGCGGCCAGCGCGGCCGCGGACATCCAGCAGAGCTCATCGTTCGCCATGGTGGCTCCTCTGTCGAAGCGGGTCAGGCGCCGCGGAGGCGCGGGTCCAGCGTGTCACGGAGCGCATCGCCGAGCAGGTTCGAGCCGAACACCGCGAGGCTGATGGCGAACCCGGGGAACAGCACGAGGTGCGGCGCCTTCTGCGCATACTCCGCCGCCGACACCGACAGCATGCGGCCCCATGACGGATACGGCTCGGGCACGCCCAGGCCGAGGAAGGACAGGGTCGCCTCCACGAGGATGGCGCTGCCGAGCTGCGCGGTCATCAGCACGATGAACGGCCCGATGGTGTTGGGCAGGATGTGGCGAAACGCGATGCGAAGGTGCCGCGCCCCCACCGCGCGTGCCGCCTCCACGTACTGCATCTCGCGGATGGAGAGCACGCTCGCGCGGATGACCCGCGCCGCGCGGGGGATGATCGGCACCGAGATCGCGATGACCACGTTCTGGATGGAGGCGCCGAGGGCCGCCGACATCACCATCGCGAGGACGAGGAGGGGCAGGCCCTGGAGGATGTCGAGCACCCGCTGCGTAATGAGGTCGGTCTTGCCGCCGATATAGCCGGAGAGGAGGCCGATGATCCCGCCGAAGAAGGAGCCCAGCACGGTGGACGCGATGCCCACGATGAGCGAGACCCGCGCCCCGTGGACGACGCGCGAGTAGACATCGCGGCCGAGGTGATCGGCGCCCAGCCAGTGCTCGGCGGACGGCCGGCTGAGGGTCTGAGCGGCGTCGGTGGCGATGGGATCGTGGGTCTCCACCACGTTGGCGAAGATGGCGGTGAGCGTGATGACAATCATGATGAAGCCGCCCGCGGCGCCCAGCGGCTTCTTGCGGATGAAGCGGCCGAGCACGGTCACCGCGCTCGGCCGCGCGAGGGCGGCCCGCGCGGTCGCGGGCAGCTCGACGGCGGCAGGGCCGGCCGGGCTAACCGCCAACGCGCACCCGAGGATCGAGGAACCCGTAGAGCATGTCCACGAAGAGGTTGGAGAGGATCACCACCACCGCGATGAACATGACGAGGTTCTGCACGATCGGATAGTCGCGCCACAGGATGGCCTGCACGAGGAAGCGCGCCACCCCGGGGAGGTTGAACACGTTCTCGGTGACGACGAGCCCCCCGATGAGGAAGGCGAACTCGATGCCGATGACGGTCACCACGGGGAGGATGGCGTTCTGGAGGGCGTGGCGCCAGATCACGATGCGCTCGCTCTGGCCCTTCGCCCACGCGGTGCGAATGTAGTCCTCGCGCATCACCTCGAGGAGAGCCGAGCGGGTGATCCGCATGATCAGGGCGGAGGAGCGGTAGCCCACCGCGAGGGCGGGCAGGCCGAACTGCACCGCATGCAGCCACAGGTTCTCCCGCGGGCTCACGTAGGTGACGGGCGGGATCCACCGCAGGTACGAGACGAGGCCGAGAATGATCACCATGCCGAGCCAGAAGGCGGGCATGGCGAGCCCGGCGAGGCTGAACACGCGCAGCACGTAGTCGAGGGGGGTGTCCTGGCGGATCGCGCTGATCACCCCGGTGGGCACCCCGAGGAACACGGCGACGAGCGTGGACAGCACCGCCAGCTCGAGGGTGACGGGGATGAGCGGGCGGATCACGTCCCACGCGGGCTGATCGTAGCGGTACGACTTGCCGAGATCGCCGCGAAGGAAGTTGCGTATCCACTCCATGTACTGGACGGTCAGCGGCTTGTCGATGCCCAGCTCCTTCATGATCTCCGTGCGATCCGCGTCGCTCACGTACCCACCGGTGGAGAACAGGATGTCCACGATGTCGCCGGGAGCGAGGCGCAGGAGCAGGAAGATCACGACGGACATACCGAACAGGGTAAGCACGGCGATGCCCAGCCGCTGGAAGAGGTAGGTCTTCACGGCGAGAGGCTACCATGCGGGGCGGGAGCGCGAAACCCCCGCCCCGCCGCGACGCGGAGCACGCGGGCGCGGGCTACTTGTCGCGCCACACGTCCTGGAAGCGGGAGAAGTTGTAGACGTTGTTATGCGCGACGAGCCCCTTCACGTGGGCCCAGTGCGCGTAGTAGTCGAGGCGCTGGGCGAGGATGGGCCGGGGCGCGTCCTGCTCGAGGCGCTTCTGGATGTCGATCACCATGGCGAGGCGCTTCTTGGCGTCGAGCTCCTGGCTCTGGCGCTCGAACATCTTCATGACCTCTTCGCTGCAGTACTGGCTGTAGTTCCGCGGCGAGCCGCAGGCGTAGTTCTCGTAGAAGTTGGCGTCGGGGTCGTCGGTGCCGAGCCCGGTGAGGTTGGCGCCCATCTGATAGTCGCCGCGGGTGGCCATGGGATGCCACTGCGCCGTCTCCACCTGCTTGAGCGTGCCCTCGATGCCGACGTGCTTCAGCTCATTGACGACGAACGACGCCATGTCGAGGTAGATGGCGATGGCGCGCACACCGACCTCGACCTTGAGGGGCTTCTCCGGGGTGATGCCAGCCTCGGCGAGGAGCTTCCGCGCCTGGGCCTTCATGTCCTCGGGCTTGCCGTAGCCGGGCAGGGCCAGCAAATCCTTCTCGAGCATGCCCCAGACCCCGTAGGGCTTGGGCAGCATGGCGGCGCCCAGCACCGCCCCGCCCTGATGCGCGGCCTGGATGAGGGCGCGGCGGTCGATGGCGTAGCTCACCGCGAGCCGGACCTTCGGATTGTCGAAGGGCGGCTTCTTCGTGTTCATGATGATGTTGTCGCTGACGTTCTGGGCCACGGTCTGGAAGACCATGGTCGGCACCGCCTTCTTCATCTGCTCCATCGTGGTGCGGCCGGTCTCACCGGGGAACGCCACGTCGAGCTGCCCGGACTGCAGCGCGGCGGTCCGCGTGCCGCGCTCGACGATGACCACGTACTTGAGGCCGTCGAGGTACGGCCGGCCCTTGATGTAGAAGTCGGGATTCTTCACGTACTCGATGAACTCGCCCTTGCGCCACTCCTTGAGCTTGAACGGGCCCGTGCCCACGCACGTCGTGCGGTAGGTGGCGGGCGGGATGTGGGAGGCATAGATGGGCGAGTAGCCGGAGGCGAGCATGAGGAGGAGCGAGGGCTGCGGGCGCTTCAGGCGGAACACCACCGTGTAGGGGTCGGGCGCCTCGATGTGCTCGACGTTGGCGTACCAGTCCTTCCTCGGGCTGAGCCGCAGCTTGGCGGTGGCCTCGGGCGACTCGCGCACCATGTCGAAGGTGTACTTCACGTCCTTCGAGGTGAAGGGCTTGCCGTCGTGCCACTTGACGTCTTTCCTCAGGAAGAAGACGAGGT
>Ga0207428_10000490_pt1 | contig 47341 bp, 48 predicted proteins | sample RhiMethybrSRZTD1_FD_187600 | JGI IMG/M metagenome (GOLD analysis project Ga0207428, IMG submission 187600) | Populus rhizosphere microbial communities from Tennessee, USA - Rhizosphere MetaG P. TD hybrid SRZTD1 (SPAdes) (version 3) | ecosystem: Host-associated > Plants > Roots > Rhizosphere >...
TGGATGTTCATCCGGGTCTCCTTCGTGGGCTGTCTGGGTGTTTGGCGACTTCCAGATTCCCCGAGAAGGCTCGGATGGACAACCTACCTGCAACGAACCTCGTGAGACTTCACAGCTAGCGCGTCATGGGCTCGAGGGTCATCCGGCGCGCGGTTCGCCCGGGCCGGGTGACGGAGCTAGCCGGGGCGCACCATGTCCGCGGGGCGCACCCAGCGGTCGTACTGCTCGGCGGTGACGTAGCCCGAGGCGACCGCGGCGTCGCGCAACGTGAGCCCCGAGGCGTGAGCCTTCTTGGCGATCTCGGCCGCGCGGTCGTAGCCGATATGTGGCGCGAGCGCGGTCACGAGCATCAGCGAGCCCTCGACGAGCTCCGCGATCCGCGCCCGGTTCGCCTCGATCCCTTCCACGCAGAACTCGCGGAAGCGCGCGCACGCATCGGTCAAGAGGTCAACGGAGTGCAGGAAGTTGAAGATGATGACCGGCTTGAAGACGTTCAGCTCGAAGTTGCCCTGCGAGCCGGCAACCGCGATCGCCGTGTCGTTGCCCATCACCTGCACCGCGACCATCGTGACCGCCTCGGCCTGAGTCGGATTGACCTTCCCTGGCATGATCGACGAGCCCGGCTCGTTCTCGGGCAGCGACAGCTCGCCGAGACCGCTGCGCGGCCCCGAGCCCAGCCAGCGCACGTCGTTGGCGATCTTCATGAGCGCGCCCGCCAGGGTCCTGAGGGCGCCGCTCGCCATCACGAGGTCGTCGTGGGCCGCGAGCGCGGCGAACTTGTTCGGTGCCGACGTGAACGGCAAGCCCGTCAGCTCGGCGAGCTTCGCCGCGACCGCTTCGCCGAAGCCCCGCGGCGCGTTGAGCCCGGTCCCGACCGCGGTGCCGCCGATCGCCAGCGCGAGTAGGCCGGGCACGGCCGCCTCGATCCTCGCGATCGACGCGTCGAGCTGGGCGACGTAGCCCGAGAACTCCTGACCGAGGGTCAGTGGCACTGCGTCCTGCAGGTGCGTGCGGCCGATCTTCACGATGTCGTCGAACTCGCGGGCCTTGGCGTCGAGCGCGTCGCGCAGCCGGCGCACGCTCGGAATCAGGCGCCGCGTGAGCTCGATCGCCGCCGCCACGTGCATCGCCGTCGGAAACGTGTCGTTCGACGACTGCGACATGTTCACGTGGTCGTTGGGGTGGATCGGATCCTTGCTCCCGAGCTTGCCGCCGGCCTGCTCGATCGCGCGGTTCGCGATCACCTCGTTCACGTTCATGTTGGTCTGGGTCCCGGAGCCGGTCTGCCACACCGAGAGCGGAAAGTGATCGTCGAGCTTGCCCGCCACGATCTCGTCGGCCGCCTGCACGATCAGTCCGGCCCGGTGGGAATCGAGCAGCTTGAGCTCCTGATTGACCAACGCGGCGGCCTTCTTCAGGAGCCCGAGTGCGCGCACGACCGCGAGCGGCATCCGGTCGGCGCCGATGGCGAAGTGGTGGAGCGAGCGTTCCGTCTGGGCGCCCCAGTAGCGGTCGGCGCGCACCTCGATCCGGCCCATGCTGTCGCTCTCGATCCGTCGCTCAGTCAACCCTGGACCTCCGGGGATTAGCCCGAGCCTCCGATCAGCCCGAACCCGTAGACGAGACCGAACAAGATCGAGCCGACGCCGGCGCACAGGGCGAGCGCCTGCCGGGCGCGGCGATAGCGCAAGGCAAGCGACACGGGATACGCCATGATCGCGGTCAGCAGGGTCATGCCGATAATCGTGCCGAGCCCGAAGATCAGCAAGTACATGAAGGCGCCCGCCGTCGACCGCAAGGTGGCCAGCACCAGGAGCGAGACCGCGGCGCTGCCGGCCAGGCCGTGAACGGCGCCGACCACGAGCGCGCGCCACGCCGGCCAGCCGCTGCGCCATCCGAACGCGCCGAGCCACCCCGCGGGATGGACGTGGGGGTGCTCATGCGTGGGCTCGGCGCCGTGGACGTGCGCGTGGCTGTGCACGACGCCGGCCCGGACGCCGTGATCGTGATCGGCAACCACGTGTCCGGCCGGCACCGCTTCGACCCCGCGCACCGCGTCGCGCAGGCGCAGCACACCCAGCACGATCAGCATGGCGGCCACGACCAGCTCGAGCCAACCACCCACCGCCGGCGAGATCGTGAGCTTGAGCCCGATGATGATGACGCCCACGATCGTCAACGTCGTCATGTGGCCGGCGCCCCAGAGCACGCCGATCATCGCCCCGTCGATGAAGCGGCGCTCGCGCGTGAGGATCGTGGCCACCGCGACCAGATGGTCCGGGTCTGTCGCGTGCTGCAGCCCGAGGAGGAATCCCAGGAAGACCGCCGAGAGGAGGCCGGGATCCACGAGCACGGTCACTCGGACATCTTGAGAAGGAGCCCCGTGCGGCGCGCCCGCTGGATCGCGGCCAGGAACGCCCAGTGGGCGAGCGCCGCGTACACGGCGGAGAGCGCCAGCCCCGTGGCGATCGGCGCGGCGAACTCGGATTCGAACCCGTAGTGGGCTCGATAGGCGTCGAGGAAGTACGTGAGCGGGATCGCCTTGGCGACCATCGCGATCGAGTCGGGCAGCACCGAGATCGGATAATAGATCCCCGCGAGCACGAGCACCAGATTGACGCTCGCCCACGCGAAGGCCTCGGCCCGGTTGCCGAACAATGTGATCAACGCGCACACGGCGACGCCCACCACCCAGGCGGTGAGGAAGCAACCCAGCAGGAAGGTCCCGAGTGCCAACCAGCCGGGCTGGAGCACGCGGAAGTCGAAGGCCCAGCGGCCGAGCGCGGCCAGCAGTACGAACACCGCCAGGCTCCGCACCATTCCGACGATCCACGAGCCCACGGTGAGATGGCGGATCCCGATCGGCGCCAGGAACTGGTGCTTGAGCGACTTCGACCACACGTCGAGCAGAACCGCGTAGGCGACTTCGAGCTGGCAGACGTTCACCACCGAGAGCGCGATCGTGCCGACCAGGACGAACGACGCCTGCGCCGGCGTGAGCTCGAGGAACCGCGACATCAGGCCGATCGACAGGATGCCGACGATCGGCCAGAAGATGAGCTCGAAAAAGAAAAAGACGTTGCGCGCGCTCATGAGGGCGTTGCGCAGGGTCACCGCCCAGACCGCGAGCGCCTCATTTCGCCAGCTCAACGAAGACCTCCTCGAGCTCCGGCTCGCGCACCTCCACGTTCCTGACGACGACGCCCTCGGTGACCAGCGCGCGGAGCAGCTCCGGCAGCCGTTTCTCCGCCTCGTCCACGGTGCATTCGACCCAGCCGTCCACCTCGACGCAGCGCAGGACGCCCGGACTTTCGGCGAGCCACGCCACCCGCGGCGGATCGAGCTTGAGCGCGATGACCTCGCCCAGACGGATCTGGCGCTTGAGCTCGCCGGAGGTGCCGCGCGCCAGGATCTTGCCGGCCTTGATGAAGGCGATCTCGTCGCAGAGCTCGTCGGCCTCGCGCATGTAGTGCGTGGTCAGCACGATCGTGATGCCGCGCTCGCGGCGCAGGCGGGCGATGTGCTCGCGCACCCGAACCGCCACGTCGGGATCGAGACCCAGGGTGGGCTCGTCGAGGAAGAGCAGCTCGGGCTCGTTCACGAGCGCCTTGGCCAGCGCCACGCGTTGCTTGAGCCCGGTAGAAAGCTCCGCGTACGGCACGCGGCGATACGGCTCGAGCTCGCAGAGCGCGATCAGCGCATCGACGCGATGGCGGAGGATCGGCCCACTCAGACCGTAGAGGCGGCCGTAGAACGCGACGATCTCGGTGACGCGCAGGCTCCACAGGAACGAGGGCCGGCCGCTGACCATGTTGAGCCGCCGGCGCAGCGCGCCCGCGTCGCGGACGACATCGAGACCGAGTACGGTGACGCGCCCGCGGTCCGGGGTCAGGAGCGTGGCGAAGATCGAGAGCAAGGTGGTCTTGCCCGCGCCGTTGGGTCCGAGCACGCCGACGATCGCACCGCGCTCGACCGTGAGCGAGGCGCCGCGCAGCGCGCGGGTTTCACGGCGCCGCGGCCAGCCCGAGCGAAACGTCTTCTCTACGTCTTGCGCGTCGATCGCGAGCATACTCAACGATGATACCATCCGGGTCATGAGCGGATCCGACGAGTGGCGCTGCGACGCGGCGACGGTGCCGCCCGGCCACACCGCGACCTTTCGTCTCGAGCGTGCGGGGCGCACGGTGAGCGGCTTCGTCGTCAACTACGAGGGGCAGTACCGCGCGTACGTGAACCGTTGCCCGCATGTCGGCACGCCGCTCGACCTCTGGCCGAACGAGTTCTTCACGGAAGACGGTCGCGCACTGATCTGCTCGACCCACGGTGCGCTCTACGAGCCGATGAGCGGACGCTGCACGGCGGGTCCGTGCGTCGGCGATCGCCTCACCGCGCTGCCGCTCGCCGTCGACGGCGAGACGCTCGTGGTGACGTTGCCGCCGCCGTCTCGATGAGCGACGTCGCCGACGTCGAGCAGGCGAACGCGGGCTTCTATCAGGCGTTCGAGACGCTCGACCTGGCGAGGATGGAGCGCGTCTGGGCCCACGGGGACCACGTCAAGTGCGTGCATCCCGGGTGGCCGATCCTCATCGGCTGGGAGGCCGTGCGCTCCTCGTGGGCGTCGATCTTCGAGAACACCGCCGAGATGCGCTTCACCTTGTCCGACGTCCGCGCGACCACCTGCGGCGACCTGGCCTGGGTCACCTGCACCGAGAACATCTTCTCCGAGGTTCAGGGGCGACTGGCCGTCACCTCGGTGCTCGCGACGAATCTGTTCGAGCGCGGCGCCGACGGCTGGCGCTTGATCCACCACCACGCCTCGCACATCCTCGCGCCCATCCCCGACTCCCCGACCACCAACAACTAAAGTTCTTTCTCCCCTGGCGATCGGCCGATACGGGTCGAGGGGTCTGATCTGCCCATGTACAAGCTTTGCTCCGGGCTCGGCATACTGGTGTCGCTCTTGTCGGTCGGATCCGCGTGCTGGGCGCAGCTCGTGTGATCGCCCCCTCCGGACGTGCAAAGCTATCTGCTACTTCTCGAATCATGCGAGCTGGTGTCGCCGGGCTTCAAGGCCGCCACGAACGCGGTCAATGCCCCCTGGCGCAGGCAGACGCAAAAGAAGGTTGCGGCCGTCGAATCCTCGGCCGAGTACCGGGCAGCCCTCGCTGCCGCGCCGCAGCGCCTGCGGACCATGGGCTCCAAAGAGCTCGAGGAGCTGAAGGACATGTGCGGTCAGCTGCGTCACGCGCTCGAAGTCCGGCCGCGCGATGCTCGCCTGGCGACACCGACCACAACGTGGGAGCTGTTTCTCGCCTCGCTGAGAGCGGCGGATCGCACGACAGCGCTCGAGTGCTTGAGAGGCACGGCGCGACGCAACTTCAAGGAAGCGTTCGCGAACCTTCCGGACAACGTCTGCGTCAGATGGGCGGCGACTTTGCCAAGTTCGGGATCACCGACTCATTCCGTCAGGGCGGCGCCTTGCAGGAGGGGTTCGCGGTGACTCACGACGGGAAGGGGTTCATCACTGAGATGTGAGTCGCGTTCCCCGGGCAGCTACTGGCTGTTCTCGAGTAGGACCCAGCCCGAGGCGCGAGCGATCTCGCGATATCCGTTCGGCGGGTGGGCGCGCAGTACGAGGTCGTGGTCGAGGATGTAGGCGCTGGTTCCGGCGCCGGTCGGGTAGAGGAAGATCTGGCGGCGCATCGCCAGATGCGGGGCCAGGCGCTCGTTGACGCTCACCGCCGCGTCGTCCGGTATTCGCTCCATCAACCCGTGGGCCGCCTGCTGTCCATCGTCGAGCCGCCAGCGCGTGACCATGAGGTCGTTGGCCGTGCGCGCGGTCAGCAGCACGCTCGCCAGGAACGCGAGCGCCACGACCGCCGAAGCGCGCGGCCACGCGCGGATCCGCGCGTAGCCTTCGATCGCGGCCAGCATCAGAAACGGCAGGACGAAGGCCTGATACTGCGAGCGGAAGTTGGTCAGCACGGGATCGACGCTCAAGAGGTTCAGCGCGAGCCCCGGCAGCGCCGCCGCCAGCACTCGGGGGGCCAGCAGCGGGAGAAACGCGAGCGGCAGCAGCATGACCAGCAGGTACACGAGCTTGCCGCCGGTGAGCGCGATACCGATCCAGCGCCACGGTCGGATGACCATGTTGATCAAGATTTCGCCGAGCGAGGAGCCGAGATACTCGAAGCGATGCAGGTGCGGGTACGGCTCGCCGCGGAAGTACGGCATCAGATACTTGAGGTCGACCGCGAGCAGGAGCACGCTGGCGGCCGCGACCGCGACGCCGAGACGCCAGTGTCCGCGCGCGGCGGCGAGCCAGATCCCGAAGCCGACCACGGCGACCGCCGCGTCCTCGCGACAGGCCAGGGTCAGCGCAAGCGCGAGCGCGCACCACGCGTAGCGGCCTGCGTCGAACGCCAGCGCAGCGGCGACGATCAAGGTGATCGCGAACGCCTGCGGGTGGATGTCGCGCAGGTTGATGCCGTGGAGCGACGGATTCGCCAGAAAGAGCAGCGCGAAGGCGCCGGCGGCCGGCACCACCCCGAGGCGGCGCGTCGCGTAGCCGAACACGGCCAGGCCGCCGGCGGCGAGCACGAGCGTCTGGCCGACGAGCAGCGGGGCCGCGCCGGGCGCGACCATCGCGAGCGGGACGAACAGATAGAGGATGGGCGAGAAATGGTCGCCCCAGGCATTCATCGGCGGAAACGTCACGTACGGGCCGAAGCCGGCGCCGATGCTCCAGACGACCTGAACGTAGTAGCCCAGGTCGAGCGCGTGGGTCCTCAGCGCCACGTGCCGCGTCACCACGATGAAGCCCATCACCAGCGCGTAGACGAGGGCGCCCGCCACCGCAACTCGGGCCGGCGACACGTCGGGCAGCCGAAGCGGCGCCGCCACGGCCCGGAGCCCGACGACCAATGCCAGCACGATGACGAATTCGTCGGCCCGCTTGAACGTCGGGCCGCCCGCGCTGAGCTCGCCGGTCGCGATGAGCGCCAGCAGCAAGAGCGTGACGCACCCCGCGACCGCCTCCAGCGGGCGGGCGGCGCGCGTCACGGCAAGCGGGTGTATCTGGCTCGCAGGCTATCGAATCGGCGCGAGCGACGCAGACCGCGCTGGTTCAGCGTGAACCAGAAGAGGACGGACAGGATCCGAAGACCGTAGCCGACCGAGGCGATGAAGCTGGCCGACGAGGCCTCGGGGAAGTAGCGCGTCGGCACCGCGATCTCGGCGATCCGGAACCGGGCGGCGACGACCTGCGCGATGATCTCCTGGTCGAAGACGAACCCGTCGGAGTTCGCCGGGAAGTTGACGGTCTCGAGCACCTCGCGCGTGAACGCGCGATACCCCGTGTGGTACTCCGACAGCGACAGCGAGAACACCCGGTTCTCCAGGCCGGTGAGGAATCGGTTCGCCAGATATTTCCACCACGGCATGCCCTGGGCGAGCGCCGAGCCCTCCTTCAGGCGCGAGCCCAGGACCACGTCGGCGCCGCCCTTCACGATCGGGTCGATGATCTGCGGAACCAGGCGCGGGTCGTACTGATAGTCGGGATGCACCATCACGACCACGTCGGCGCCCGCGCGCAGCGCCTCGGCGTAGCACGTCTTCTGGTTGGCGCCGTACCCATAGTTGCGGTTGTGGACGAAGATCTCCAGCCCGAGCTGGCGCGCCACGTCGAGCGTCGCGTCGGTCGAGCCGTCGTCGACCAGGATGACCAGGTTCACGGTGTCCTTCGGCAGCTCCTCGTAGGTCAGCCGGAGCGTCCGGCCGGCGTTGTACGCGGGCATGACGACGACGACCTTGGGGGTGGCGCGCGTGAGGCTCATGAGACTCCTGGCCGCTCGGCGGCGCTCTTCGGGTGGGCCAGCACGATGAACTGATAGCCGAGAAGGCGGCGGACTTTCCGCGCGATCAGCGCGTTGACCGAATGCGTGGCGGCCACCCATCGCCGATGCCAGCTCACCGGCAGGATCTGGTACAGCGGTGCGGGGGTGGCCGTGAAGCGCTCGATGAGGAGACCGGCGTCAGCGAGCATCGCGCGCAGCGATCGCTCGGTGAAGAACCGGAGATGCGAGTGATCCAGGATGCCGCGGTCCAGATAGTCGAACCGTCCGAAGAGGAGCAGGAGCCGGATCCACAGGTGGGCGATGTTCGGGACCGAGATGACCACGAAGCCGCCGGGGGCGAGGCTCCGATCGAGCTCGACCAGAATGCGGAGCGGATCGACCAGGTGCTCGAGCACGTCGCCGTAGACGATGACGTCGAACGGCCCCTCGCCCACGGGAATCTCGCGGTCGAGGTTCAAGGTGATCATGCGCTCGCAGTACCTGGCGCCGGCCTGCGCGAGCGCCGGGTCGCCCTCGATCGCGGTCACGCGCCACCCGAGCTCGGTGAGCCGCCGGCTCAGGAGACCGTCCGCCGCGCCGACGTCGAGCAGCTTCCGGCCCCGGCCCTCCCCCAGCCATCGCAGGATCACCGAATGACTGCTGTGCGGATCCGGCTTGAGGACGTACCTGGGTGACGGCACGCTCATCACCCCATCATCGAACGTCCGGGGCTCGATCGGCAAGATTCGAGTGGCTAGGTCACCTTCACGAGGGCGTCGGCCGGGAGGCTCTTCAGGAACTCAGTCAAGGCGCCCTCGAGGTAGCCCTGATCACGGGACTCGAGCGTCACCTTCACCTTGTACTCGGGATTGGAAAACTCCGGATACGAGCCGAGCAGCAACAGCGGGTAGTCCGCCAGCAGCCGGTTGAGGTAGTCGGCGAGCACGCCCTCACCGATGGCGACGAAGACGTTCTTCAGGTGGATCGGCTGATCGCGGAACCGCTCGCGGATGGCCTCGAACTTCTGGCGGAAGATCTCGGGTACGCCGGGCAGCACGTACACGTTGCGCATCAGGACCGTCGGGAAGCGGATGGTCTCGCCGCCGACGAGCTCGGCGCCCTCGGGGATCTCGGCCATCTTCAGATGCGAGTCCTTGAGCCGGTCGCGGAAGTGGCGCTCAAGGAGGTCGACGAGCATCGGGTGGCGCACGATCCTGGCGCCCATCGCCAGCGCCACGCCCTCGAGCGTGACGTCGTCGTGGGTGGGCCCCACGCCGCCCGATGTGAACACGACGTCGTGGCCCCGGCTGAACGCCGCCACCTCCTGCGCGATCAGCTGGATCTCGTCGGGAATGACCGCGATGCGGCGCACCTCGACGCCGAGCGCACGGAGCTCGCGGCACAGGTACGCGGCGTTGGCGTCGGCGATCTTCCCGGAGAGGATCTCGTTGCCGACGAGAATGATTCCCGCGGTCTTCGGCATGGCTTCCCGGCGATTCTACGATGCTAGAATGCTGGAGTCGAGGCGTAGCGAATTGGAGGCGACATGATCACATTGAACGGCTGGGCGCTCACGCTCGGCGCCTCGTCGGGATTCGGCGAAGCGGCGAGCCTGGCACTGGCGCGCGCCGGGCTCAACATCTTCGGCGTGCATCTGGACCGCAAGGCGACCATGGCCAACGTCGAGCGGATCACCGGCGAGATCAAGGCGCTGGGCCGCGAGGCGAAGTTCTTCAACGTCAACGCCGCCGACGCCGAAAAGCGCGCCGAGATCGCGGGCGAGATGGCCGACCTCCTCGAGAAGCGCGGTGAGCCCGGGAGCCTGCGCGTGCTGCTCCACTCACTGGCGTTCGGCACCCTCAAGCTCTACGTCGCCGATCCCATGAAGGAAGCCGTCACCCAGGCTCAGATGGACATGACCCTCGACGTCATGGCGCACTCGCTCGTCTACTGGACCCAGGAGGTCGTCGGCCGCGGGCTCATGACGCGCGGCGGCCGCATCTACGCGATGACCTCGTCGGGCGGCACGCGCGTGCTGCCGTTCTACGGTCCGGTCTCGGCCGCGAAGGCGGCGCTCGAGTCGCACATCCGTCAGCTCGCCTCCGAGCTGGCGCCGCAGGGCATCACGGCCAACGCGATTCGCGCCGGCGTCACCGACACGCCCGCGCTCCAGAAGATCCCGCGCCACGACTCGATCATCGCCGAGGCGCGCCGCCGCAACCCGAGCGGCCGCATGACCACCACCGAGGACGTGGCGCGGGCGATCGTCGTGCTCTCTCACCCGGATACGTACTGGATCACGGGCAACGTGATCGGCGTCGACGGCGGGGAAGATATCGTCGGGTGACCTACACCCAAGGGGTGGTTCTCGGTCTCGTCCAGGGGCTCACCGAGTTCCTTCCCGTTTCGTCCTCGGGGCACCTCATCCTGGTGCCGCACGTTTTCGGCTGGCCGGATCAGGGGCTTGCCTTCGACGCGGTCATGCACCTGGGCACCCTGGCGGCGCTCCTCGCCTACTTTCGGCGCGAGCTCCTCGACATGGCCTCGGGCGCGCTGTCGCGCCGGCTCGCCGCGTTGCTGATCCTTGCCACGATCCCCGGCGCGCTGGCCGGCGTGTTCCTCGAGAAGCTCATCGAGTCGAAGCTGCGGTCGCCGCTCATCATCGCGGTCGCGACCGCCGGCTGGGCGATCGTCATGTGGATCGCGGATCGCCGCGCCGCGGGGCCGTCGGGGGCGCCGCGCGATCCGCTCGAGCGCGTCTCGCTGGGCCAGGCCCTCACGGTCGGCTGCGCCCAGGCGCTGGCGCTGATTCCCGGCACGTCGCGCTCGGGCATCACGATCACCGCCGGGCTCTTCGGCGGCCTGGATCGGGCGACGGCCGCGCGCTTCGCGTTCCTGCTCGGCATCCCGATCACGGCCGGCGCGGGATCGCTGAAGGCGCTTCGACTGCTGAGAGACGGTCTGCCGCCGGGTGAAGCCGGGCCCCTGACCGCGGCGCTCATCACCGCGTTCGTCAGCGGCTGGTTCGCGGTGTGGTTCCTGGTGAGCTATCTGAAGACGCGCTCGCTGCGGCCGTTCGTGGTCTACCGGCTGGCGCTCGCGCTGGTGATCTTTCTGGTGGTGCTTCGCGGCTGATCAGCCGCCCCGCGTCAGGCCCACATCAAGTCGAACAGCCGGCACGCGTTGCTCGAGAGCTGGTACATCACGTCCTCGATCGGCAGGCGCTTGAGCTTCGCGACCTCCTCGGCGACGCGGCCCGCGAGCCAGGGGCCGGATTCGAGGCCCTCGAATTCGCCGCCGTACGGCCACGGCCCGTCGCTCTCGACCAGCAGGGCGTCGAGCGGAACTCCCGTCACCAGATCGCGGTCCCGATCGCGGGAGACGACGTCGGGAGTGACCGAGACCATGTAGCCCGCGTCGACGATGGCGCGCGTCACCGCAGCCGGGGCCTTATGCCAGTGGAACACGGCGTGCTCGACCCCGTGGTCCTTGAGGGCCTCGAGCGCGTCGGCCGCGGCGCCGTGCGGCGCGTGTAGCGCGACCGGCAGGTTCCAGCGCGTCGCGAGATCGAGCAGGCGGTCCAGGCGCGCGCGGCCCTGCGCGCGCAGCGCCTCCGGATCGGGTGCGCCCTCCAGCGAGTACCAGGGCAAGCCGATCTCGCCGATGCCGACGATCCGCGAGTGGTGGGCGATGATCTGCGCCTCGACCCGCTCGAGATCTTCGTCGGTGAGCTCGGTCCGGTCCGGATGGAATCCCAGGCACGCCCAGACGGCCTTCGGCGCGGCCGCCGCGGCTTCGAGCGTCTGTGCGTTGGTCTCGGGGTCGCAGCCGACGGCAATCGCGCCCCACACGTCGTGCGCCATCGACAGCCGCAGCGTCTCCTTGAGGTCGGCGAACACCGGATCGTGCAGATGACAGTGGCTATCGATGACCATTGGGCTCGTCTGTCAGTTCCCCGCCACCACCATGCGGCCGATCCTGAGCGTGGGCGCTACCGTCCGATCGCGCAGGACCAGGTCGTCTCCGACGCCGTCGATCGCCGACAGCATCTCCAGCAGGTTGCCGGCCACCGTCACCTCCTCCACCGGGTACGCGAGCTCGCCGTTCTCGATCCACTGCCCGGCGGCGCCGCGCGAATAGTCGCCGGTGACGCCGTTGACGCCGAAGCCGATCAGCTCGGTCACGTAGAAGCCGTTCTTGACCGACCCGATCAGCTCCTGTGGCGTCGACTTGCCCGGCAGCAGCATCAGGTTGGTCGTCGTGACTGACACACCCGCCCCGTCGCGTCCGGCGTGGTGCGTCGACTGAAGGCCGAGCTTGCGTGCGCTGTACGTGTCGAGCAGGTACGACTCGAGCACGCCTTCGCGCACCAGCACGGTGCGGCCGGTCGCGAGCCCTTCTCCGTCGAACGGGCGCGAGCCGAGCGCCGACGGGATCAGCGCGTCGTCGACGATCGTCACCGTGGGCGCGGCGATTCTGGTGCGGATCCGATCGAGCAGGAACGACGCGCGGCGATAGAGGCTCGGTCCGCTCGCGGCCCCCGCAATCGAGCGCACGAGGCTCGCCGCGGTGTCGGGATCGAAGATCACGGGCACCTCGACCGACTTCATCTTGCGCGCCCCGAGCCGTCGCAGCGCGCGGGCCGCCGCCTTGCGCCCGACCGCCTCCGGATCCTCGAGCCGGTCGCGCTTGCGCGCGCTCGAGTACCAGTAGTCGCGCTGCATCTCGCCGTTGCTCGACGCGATCGGCGACACGCTGATCCCGAAGCTGGTCGTGCCGTAGCCGTGGACGAAGCCGTGAGAGGTCGCGTACGCGTAGCGGGCCCGGCGGTCGGAGTATTCGGCGCCCTCGGAGTTGGTCACGCGCGCGTCGCTCTCGAGCGCCGCCGCCTCGACCCGCCGGGCGATCGCGATCTTCTCCTCCGGCGCGAGGTCGGGGCCGGTGTCCTCGAGATCCAGCTCGGGCACGCGCTGGATCAAGGTCTCTGGATCCGGCAGACCGGCGTGGGGATCCTCGGCGGTGATCTTCGCCAGCGCGGTCGCCTCGTCGACGACCCGCTCGAGCGACTCGCGCGAGAGATCCGAGGTCGACGCGGCCGCCGAGGCGCGCCCGGCGAAGACGCGCAGCGACAGGCGCTGCTCGCGCGAGTGGCTGATGTTCTCGATCTCGCGCATCCGCACCGAGCCACTGAATCGGCTCTCCTCGACCAGATAGCCGTCGGCCGCGGTCGCGCCGCGCTGCGAGGCGCGCTTGAGCACGGAGACCAAGAGGTCCGTGTTCATTGTAGCGGGGTCCTTGAGGCCGGCTTGGATCGAGGGTGGCCTGCGATAGGCGCGAGTGGCTCCGACACGCCCGATCCCTCCCCAGAAATGATTCGGCCCGGCGTCATACCGCGGTTCCACCGACGGTGATGCCGTCGATGCGGATCGTGGGCAGGCCGACGCCGACCGGTACGGACTGGCCGTCCTTGCCGCAGGTGCCGACGCCCTCGTCGAGCTTCAGGTCGCTGCCGACGCGGGTGACCCGCGTGAGCGCCTCCGGGCCGTTGCCGATCAGGGTCGCGCCCTTGACCGGCGCGGTGATCTTTCCGTCTTCGACCAGGTAGGCCTCGCTCGCGGAGAACACGAACTTGCCGTTCGTGATGTCGACCTGGCCGCCGCCGAACGTCACGGCGTAGAGGCCGCGCTTCACCGATTTCAAGATCTCCTCGGGGTCGTCCTGGCCGGCGAGCATGAACGTGTTGGTCATCCGCGGCATCGGCGGATAGGCGTACGACTCACGGCGTCCGTTGCCGGTCGGCTTCATGCCCATGAGCCGCGCGTTCAGCCGGTCCTGCATGTAGCCGGTGAGGATGCCGTTCTCGATCAGCACCGTGCGGCCGGTCGGCGTGCCCTCGTCGTCGACGTTGAGCGAGCCGCGGCGGTTCGCGATCGTGCCGTCGTCGACCACCGTCACCAGCTCCGAGGCGACCTTCTGACCCATGCGGCCGGCGAACGCCGACGTGCCCTTGCGGTTGAAGTCGCCCTCGAGCCCGTGGCCGATCGCCTCGTGCAGGAGAATGCCGGGCCAACCCGGTCCGAACACGACCGTCATCGATCCGGCCGGCGCATCGACCGCGGCGAGCTTGAGCACGGCCTGCCGCGCCGCCTCGGCGGCGAACCGGCGCCAGCGCTCTTCCTGGAGGAAGTAGTCGAAGGTGACGCGCCCGCCGCCGCCGTAGGAGCCGATCTCGCGCTTGCCGCCCTCCTCGGCGATCGTGGTGACGTTGAGCCGGGTCAAAGGCCGGATGTCGCCGACCGTCCACCCCGACGCGGTGGCGATCAGCATGATGACCTCTTCGCTCGCGATCGAGGCGATCACCTGCTTGATCCGTGGGTCGGCGGCGCGCGTTTCGGCGTCGATCCGCCGAAGCAGGTCGAGCTTGCGAGCGAGGTCGGCGGCGATCGGCGGCTCGGCCAAGGTGTAGAGATCGTGCGGCCGGCCGCGGCTCGGCAGCGCCAGGATTCCGGAGGCACTGCTGCGATCGGCGATCGCGCGGGCCTGGCGCGCGGCCTCCTCGAGATTCGTGAGCGAGATCTCGTCCGTGTGCGCGTAGCCGGTCCGCGTCGCCGACTGCGCCCGGACGCCGGCGCCCTGACTCACGTGGCGCGACGCCTTTTTGACCGCACCCTCTTCGAGAACCAGCTCCTCGTTGATGCGGTACTCGAGGTAGATATCCGCATCGTCGACCTTGCCGACGAGGTTGCCGCCGAGGACGCGCTCCATGAGGTCCGACGTGATGCTGAAGCGGTCGGAGAAGAAGCTCTCGGGACGGGTGCGGGCAAGATCTGTCATTTGCTATCGGCCTCCCGGGCCGTCGTGAGGGCCAATCCTATCGTGCGACCCTCAGTGCCCCAAGCTTTTTGGATCGTCTCGCTTACATCTTCAATTCTACCTGGCGCGTGAAGAGCGTAACCGGCGGCACGAAGCTAGCCAGTCGCGTGAAAGGTTTGAATTATCTCGTGGATGCGTCTGACGCCGTGCACGAGCGACGGACCCGGCGCGAGGATGTCGGCGCCATCGATCTCGTAAATCTGACTTGTCTTCACGGCCGCGATCTGATCCCAGCCGGGCCGGCGTCGAATCGCGGCGACATCGACGGGCTTACCGCACCAGGAAGCGAGGATGATCTGAGGATCGCGCGCGACGACGGCGTCGGAAGCGACGATGCGGTCAGGCGCCGCCGGCTCGTCGCGGAGCTCGGCGAACACGTCGCGCCCGCCCGCGATCTCGATCGCCTCGGACACCCAGCGGATGCCCGAGATCAGCGGATCCATCCATTCCTCGAAGTAGACGCGGGGGCGATCGGGCCATGCGGCCGAGTATTCGCGCACCTGGCGGAGCTCATCCTGCATGTCGCCGATCAGCTCGCGCGCCCGCTGCTCGCAGCCGAGCGCCCCGCCGATCAGGAGAATCGCGTTCAGGACGTCGTCGAACGAGCGCTGGTTGGTGCACAGAACAGGGACGCCGGCGCCGATCAGGTCGCGGACGACATCGCGCTGCAGATCGGAGAACGCGAGCACTAGGTCGGGCTCGAGCGCCAGGATCTTGTCGAGCCTGAACGTCGTGAAGCCGCCGACCCTCGCCTTCTCGCGCGCCGCCTCCGGCCGTTGCGCCGTGCCCGGCACCCCGGCAACGCGCTCACCGGCGCCCAGAAGGAAGGCGATTTCGGCGGTTTCGGCGGTGAGGCAGACGATGCGCCGCGGGAAGTCGGCGCGACTCGTTCCGTACATCCAGCACCCGTGGGGTGTCTAGGACGCGCGAGCTGGCCGCGGCCGCGCCACGCCGGCGTAGTGACTCAGCAGGAGCCAGCCGGGAAAGGCGCGGACCAGCTCCCGCGGGCCCTCGAGGCTGATCCGGCGCGAGCGCACGGCCTGATCGAACGAGACGTCGCCGAGCCAGACGCGGGTGAACGTGCCGAGGTCCGCCGCGACGACGAGATCCACTCCGTGACCGGGGTCCTTCAGACAGACGTCGACGTCCTTGCGCGTGACGACGAGCCAAGCGGTGGTCGGGCCGCGCCCGGCCGGCACGCCGCGAAAGTCGAACCGCACGACAACCCGCCGGTCGGGCAGCTGATCCACCGCGAGACGGCGCCGGAGATTCCACAACAGCAGGCTTGCGTCCAGGTTCTCGGCCGAGGCACGCCCGTGGACCCAGCGCTGGCCCCAGGCGCCGAGCCCCTCGATGATCCCGTGAAACTCCGCTCCCGCCTGGCTCAGGCGATATTCGCGGCCTCGCCCGACCGGGCGGCTCTCGATCACGCCGACGTCCTCGAGGTGGCGAAGGCGCTGGGTCAGGAGCGCGCGCGAGATCAGCGGCATGCCCCGACGGATCTCCGAGAAGCGCCGGCTTCCCGCGAAGAGCTCGCGAACGATCAGCGGCGTCCACCGCTCGGCGAATACTTCGCAGGCCACCGCGACCGGACAGAACTGGCCGTACCCGTGCATTTCACCTGGACTCTAGGCCCGTCCCGGGCGCCGGGCAAGTTCATTTTTTGAGCTTTGCTTCATGTCTCGCTCGGTTCATGGTGGTCCGAGTCGTTCGTCAACCCGAACAGAAGGAGTGAGGCTTATGCATCTCAAACATTGCGCCGCCGCCCTTGCCCTGGCAGTCGTCACCTCGATCGGAGCGCTTGCTGCCAACGCCGACGTCGTGACCGACGCGAACGCCAAAGCCACCGACATCGCCTCGAAGGCCCCCGGGACGCCTCCGGCCGTACGCGTCATGGCCCACGTCCAGGTCGCGGTGTTCGAAGCGGTCAACGCGATCACGAACCGCTATCCCCCGCTCATGGGGAAGATCAACGCAGCGCCGGGCGCCTCCGTCGACACGGCGGTGGCGGCCTCGACGCGGACCGTGCTTTTGAAGCTCATGCCCACGCAGCAGCAGGCGATCGACGCCGACTACGAGGCCGCCCTGAAGCTCGTCCCGGACGGGCAGGCCAAGCGCGACGGCATCGCGGTCGGCGAGCAGGCGGCGACCGCATGCCTGGCTCGTCCTGACGAGGGCTTGCTCGTTCCCGACACGCATCGGCCTCACGCGGCGGCCGGCGTCTACGTGCCGACCACGCCTCCGGCGGTGCCGAACTGGGGTAAGCGGAAGCCGTGGGTGATGACGAGTGGCTCGCAGTTCCGGCCGGGACCACCGCCCGCCTTGACGAGCCAGATATGGGTGCGGGATTACAACGAGATCAAGGCGGTCGGCGGCAAGAACAGCACGCAGCGCACGCCGGAGCAAACCGCGATTGCCAAGTTCTGGGAGGCGACCGCTCCGGCCGTCTACTGGCCGGTCGCGCGCTCGGTCGCTGCCGCGCCGGGCCGCGACGTGACCGCGAACGCGCGCCTGTTCGCGATCGCCGCCATGGCCATGGACGACGCGTTGATCGCCGTGTTCGACGCCAAGTACACGTACAACTTCTGGCGCCCGGTCACGGCCATCCGCAACGGCGATGCCGACAGCAACGACGCAACCGAGCGCGACCCGAGCTGGACGCCGTTCATCGATACGCCGATGCACCCGGAATATCCGTGCGCCCACTGCATCGTGTCGGCCTCGCTCGGCGCAGTGATACAGGCCGAGATCGGCAGCGGCGCCACGCCCACGCTCAGCTCGACGAGCCCGTTCGCGCCGGGCGCCCCGCGCAGCTGGAAGACCGTCGCGGATTTCGTGCAAGAAGTGGCCATGGCCCGCATCTACGACGGCGTGCACTACCGCAATTCGACCGAAGTCGGCTCGTCGATGGGCAAGCAGATCGGCGAGCTTGCGGTGAAGAGCTTCCCGAAGCCGATCCGCTGAGTCCGAGCTGAGCGCGTCGCCGGCGCGGGACCTACCCTTCGTAGGTCTCGCGCCGCGCGAGCGCGCGCTGCGCCTTGAGGTAACCCTCGCGGGTCATCGGCGGCTTGGCCTTGGCGAGCACCTCGCGGGCGCCCGCGGCGCCGTCCCACATGAGGTCGACCACCATGGCCGCGAGCGCCTTCGCCTTGCCCAGATAAGCCAGCGGCTTGTCGACGATGGCGAAGTCGGCGCCGTGGCCGGTGCCCTTCGCTCCCCCGATGTAGGGATGCAGGATCGGCATCACCTGCGAGAGGTCGCCCATGTCGGTCGAACCGGTCCGATGGCCGATCTGCCGGAAGTTCTCCTCGCCGAAGAGCGCGGCGGCGTTGTCCTTGAAGTGGCGCGCCATGATGGGATCGCAGGTCATCGGCATGTAGCCCGGTAACGTCTCGATCTCGACCTTCGCGCCGAGCGCGAGCGCGCCCGCCCGCAGCGCGCGATCGACCTTCACGTTGGCGTCGAGGATCGCCTGCATCGTCTTGCCGCGCACGTACGTCTCGATGCGCACCTCGCCCGGAATCACGTTCACCTGCGAGCCGCCGTGGGTGATGATCGGATGGACGCGAATCGTGTCCTCGTCGCGGAAGGTCTCGCGCACGGCGTTGATCGCCATGAGACCGATCTGCGCCGCGTAGAGCGCGTTGATCCCCATGTGTGGCGCGCCGCCGGCGTGGGCCGCGCGGCCGATGTAGCGCACGGTCTTCACGATGCAGCCGTTGTTCGACGCGGGCACGCCGGCCTTGCCCTCTTCGCTGCGCGACGTCGTGTGGATCATCATCGCCAGGTCGACGTCGTCGAAGTGGCCCAGGCGCAGGAGCTCGGGCTTGCCGCCGAGGAATTCGAGCTTGCCCGCCCGCGCCTGCGACACACGCCACTCGATGTCGCCGTACTCCTCGGCCGGAACCGAGAAGAACACGACCTTGCCTCCGAGCTGATCGAACGCCTTCGCCTCGAGGAGACCCATCGCCGCGCCCAGCATCCCGGCGACCTGAGCGTTGTGACCGCACGCGTGCGCCGCGCCGGTCGCCGCGTCGCCCTCGGGATGGCCGGCGACGACCAGCGCGTCGAGCTCGCCGAGGACCGCGAAGGTCGGCCCTTCCCCGCCGCGGCCGGCCACCTCGGCACGCACACCCGTCATGGCCAGACCGGCGCGCGGTGCGAGGCCGAGCTTCTTGAAGGTCTCCTCGACGAGGCGGGCGGTCTTGACTTCCTTGAAGCCCAGTTCGGGTTGACGCCGGATCTGCTCGCCCAATCCGATGATCTCCTCGCCGCGCTGATCGATCGCCTGGTAGACCCGCTGTTTGAGCTCGTCCTTGGTCATGTCACTCTCCGTGCGTCGGGGTTCTGAAGGCCGTGCGACATTCTACTGCCGCCGGCCGAGGCGCGCCTGCATACTGGCGGGAGGCATTCCGTTTCGAGCCGAGAGGGGCACATGGACGCCTTTCACGCGATCGTCGACAAGCTGTCCGTGGACTTCCATCACGTCGTCGAGGCCGCGGGGATCATCATGCTCGGTCTCGTCTTCTACTCCTACTCGCGGCGCCGGCTCGAGTCGGTCGGACGTATCGACTGGCGGCTGAGATCGCTGGCGTACGGCCTCGTCTTCGGCGTCCTGACCGTCGCGCTCATGATTTCGCGGATCGAAGTGGGCCAGGGCGTCTTCGTCGACGCTCGCGCGGCGCCGATCGCGCTGGTGACCCTGGTCGAGGGCGGCTGGGCAGGCGTGGTGGCGGCGCTGGTCGCGTCAGGCTATAGAGCCTGGCGCGGTGGCGGAGGCGCCCTGGCGGGCGTGATCGGGCTTCTGGCCACCGCCGGCGTCGCCGCCGCGCTCGTGGCGTGGGCCCGCCGCCGCGGCGGCGTGCGCGCTCGCCACGCGTGGGCGCTCGGCGGCGCCGTGTACGTCATCACCTTTCTGTCGTTTCTCATGCTCGGCCCGCGCGGTGTCGCGCTGTTCCAGCGCGACTGGCTGCCATTGCTGATCGTCAGCGTCGTCGGCGTCGGCGGCTTCGCGCGGCTCTTCACCGACGTCGTGGAGGCCGAGGCGGCCGAGGCCGCGCGGCGCGACGCCGCGCAGCTGCGCGCGATCAATCTGCTGGCGCGGGCGGCGGCGCACGAGATCAACAACGCGCTGATGGTCGTGGCCGGTGGGGTCGGGATCCTCGCCCGCCGCCTGCCCGCCGACAGCGAAGATCTTCAGTGGGCCGAGCGGGCTCGGGACGGCGTCAACACCGTCAAGGAAATCGTCATCCGCATGAACGCGATCACGCAGATCGAGGAGGTGCCCGGCCACGGGCTGCTCGAGCCGATGCTCGACATTCGGCGCTCGAGCGAGCGCTAGCCCGTCCGCGAGCGCCGCGCGAACCGGTCCGGCAAGAAGTCCTTCACCGGAAGGCTCGGCTCCTTGCCGGTGATCCAATCGGTCATGAGCTTTGCCGTGATGGGCGCCAGCAGAATGCCGTTGCGGAAGTGTCCCGTCGCGAGAAACAGCCCCTCGACGCCGGGCCACGGGCCGAGCACCGGCAGGCTGTCGGGCGCCCACGGACGGAAGCCGGACCACGTGCGTGCGATCGACAGCCCGCGCAGCGAGGGCACAAGCTCGAACGCCGCGTGAAGCAAGCCGGCGATACCTTCCGCGGTGACGGCGCGGATGAAGCCGGCACGCTCCACCGTCGCCCCGATCAGGAGCTCGCCCGACGGCCGTGGCGTCAGATAGACCTCGCCGTGAACGCAGTGCGTGAGCACCGGCGGCACGTGCACGAGCGCGATCATCTGACCGCGGCGCGGCTCGATGCGGATCGGCGTGCCGAGCGCGGCCATCAGCTCGCCGCTCCACGCGCCGGCCGCCAGGAGAACCGCGTCGCCCTCGACCCGCTCGCCCTCGGTGACGAGCCCGCGGATCTTGCCCGCCTCGACGACGAGGCGCGTGACGTTGCAGCCGGTCCGGAGCTCGACACCCGCGGCGGCGGCGGCCTGCGCGTACGCGAGCACGAGGCGCTGGTTGTTCAGCCAGTGATCGCCCGTGACGAGGATCGCGTGGCTGATCTTCGGCGAGAGCGCCGGCTCGAGTCGGTGGAGCTCCTCGTCGTCCAAGACCTCGACGCCGAATTCCTCGATGTCGGCCCAGGCGCCGACGTCGCGCCGTCTCTCGGTCGCCGACGTCGGGTAGATCGTTCCGCGCGTGACGTACTCGACGTCGATCCCGGTGCGCATTTGTAAGTCGCGAACGACCTCGGGATAGAGGCGCCAGCTGGCGAGCGCGAGCTGAGCGAAGTTGGTCTCGGCCGAATCGTCGATGGGCGCCAGCAGGCCGGCGGCGGCGCTCGATGCTTCCGCGCCGGGTGTGGCCCGCTCGAAGACCGTGACCTGGCAGCCGGTCCTGGCCAGCTCGAGGGCGGCGGCGCAGCCGATGATCCCGCCGCCGACGACGAGAACCTTCACGCGCCGCGGTCCAGCGCGTCGAGGAAGCGGCGCGTCTCGTCGGCCGGCGACTCCGCGGCGATGATCGCGGAGATCACGGCGACGCCGCGGGCGCCGGCGCTCAACACTTCATGCACGCGCTCCGGCGTGATGCCGCCGATCGCGATGACCGGCAGGCGAACCGTCGCCGCCACGCGCGTGAGTCGCTCGAGACCCTGCGGCGGTCCGTACGGGCGCTTGGACGGCGTGTCGTAGACCGGGCCGAACACGACCCAGTCGGCGCCCTTCAGCTCGGCCTCCACCGCCTCCTCGAGCGAGTGAGTCGAGACGCCGATGCGGAGCCGCTTGTCGGCGATCGCGCGGATGTCCTGGATGGGCAGCGACGTAGACGTGCGCTGGACGGCGTCGGCGCCGACCGCGAGCGCCACATCGACGCGGTCGTTGACGATCAGCAGCGCCTGCCGGTCGAGCGTCAGCGCGCGGAGGCGCCGGCAGACGAAGGCGAGGTCCGCCGCGCCGAGATCCTTCTCGCGAACCTGGACGGCGGGCAGGCCCGCCGCCAGGCACTCACCCACGACCGCGGTGAGATCGCGGCCGCGAGTCTGCGTGCGGTCGGTGACGAGACAGAGCCTCAGCTCGTCCAATCGGGAACGCCCTCGAGCGGCGAGGACGCGGTGGCGTAGAGCTTCTTGCCGATGCGACCGGCGCGGAACGCGAGCCGACCACCTTCGACGCCGAGCTTCATCGCGCGGGCCATCGCGACCGGGTCCTGGGCGCCGGAGATCGCCGTGTTCATCAGCACGCCCTCGCAGCCCAGCTCCATCGCGATCGCCGCGTCCGAGGCCGTGCCGACGCCCGCGTCGACGATGACGGGCACGCTGACCGTCTCGAGGATGATCTTGATGTTGTAGGGATTGCGGATCCCGAGACCGGAGCCGATCGGCGCGCCCAGCGGCATGACCACGGCGGCGCCGGCGTCCTCCAGCTTCTTGGCCATCACCGGATCGTCGTTCGTGTAGGGCATCACCGTGAATCCCTCGCGCGCGAGCGTGCGCGTGGCCTCGAGCAGGCCGAAGACGTCCGGAAAGAGCGTGCGCGGGTCGCCGATCACCTCGAGCTTCACCATCTCGCCCAGGCCGGCCTCGCGCGCCAGGTAGCACGTGCGGATCGCCTCGTCGGCCGTGTAGCAGCCGGCGGTGTTGGGCAAGAGCGTGTAGCGCGTGGTGTCCAGATGGTCGAGGATCGACTCACCGGACGGCAGGCTGACCCTGCGCAGCGCGACCGTGACGATCTGGGCGCCGGAGGCCTCGTGCGCCTGCTTCATGACGTCCATCGACGCGTACTTTCCCGTCCCGACGATCAGCCGCGACGAGAACTCCTTGCCCCCGATGACGAGATTCGTATCGCTCATGGCTCGACCTCCCCCTGCGCTATCCGCCGCCCATCGGTCTGACGATCTCGACCCGGTCGCCGTCGTGCAGCACCGTGACCTCGTAGGCGCTCTTCGGCGTCACCTCGCGGTTCACGGCCACCGCCATGAACTGGCGCTTGACGTTGAGCTGTACCAGCAGCCCCTCGACGTTGAGGCCGTCGGCGACTTCCAGGTCTTTGCCGTTGACCACGATCTTCATAAACAAAACGGCCGCATCCCCTCGGTGGGTGCGGCCGTTCTCGTCGCCGTGTTCCCTTCGCTGGAATTACCCAGATCAGGTTCGAGGGGTCCCGGGCCGCACCCGGTTCTCAGGAATCCTCCCCCCACGACGTCAGGCGGAGTATACCACCGCATCAGACGAGGGTCAGTTGGCGCCCCGGCTTCGGCATCACGCGCGGCAGCGCGCCCTCGACCCACCGGGCGCCCGGCGCCAGCACGACCGACGCGGAGCGCACGTGGAATGATTCGGGATCGCGTCCGGGCGCCGGCGCGCCGCGATCGCGCAGGGCGCGCGCCGCGTTCATGAGACGACGCCGCACCTGGATGATGGCGGTGTCGCTGGTCCCGAGATGCTCGAGCGAGCGGTCGACGATGTCGCCCTGGCTCTCCTGGATCGCCTGGTCCTGCACGCCGAACCCGGGAATGCCGCAGAACATGCGCGTGCGATGCGCTTCCCAGTCCATTCCGTAGTCGTTGTCGCGATTGGCCGCCGTGCGGACGTCGCCGTAGGGCTCGGAGGTCGGCGGCAGATAGTCGCAGACGTGGGCACCGCGGCCGGCGACGTTGAGATCGATCTCTTCCTGCGTGAGCGGCCGGTCGGGATGCCACGTGACCATCCAGTTGATGCAGTTGCCGTCGTCCATCGGTACCCAGATGTGCGACTGCGTGATCTTCTCGTCGAGGTCCGTCGGCGGCATCGTATAGAACGGCAGCAGGAACTGCGTGACGCGCCACAGGTGCGTGCCGTCCGGGCGCGAGCGCTGCGCGCCGATCAGTACGCCGTAGTCGGTATCGACCACGTCGAAGCGCGGCGCTCGATCGGCCGTCTGCACGGCTGCGCCGACGCCGAAGCTGGCCGCGTCGAGCTCGCGCGTGACATCGGCGTCGGCGTGGTCGATCGGCGCATGCAGGAACGAGATGTGGCTCGAATCGATGCCGCCCTCCATCGCCTGGAACCAGTTGCATTCCTGGACGCGCTTGGAGGCGAAGCTGTGCGAGTCCGGCAGGAGCGTCCACTCCAGGTGCGGCATCGGCGGCGGCGGGCTCTCGGGCCCCATGTACGCCCAGATCATGCCGCCGCGCTCCTCGCACGCATAGCCGACGTGGCGGATCTTCGCGCAGAATCCGCCGCCGGGCTCGTTCGGCATCTCGAGACACCGGCCGTCCATCCCGAACGCCCAACCGTGATAGACGCAGCGCATACCAGCGTCCTCGACACGGCCGAAGTAGAGCGAGGCAAGCCGATGCGGACAGAACTCGCCGATCAGCCCGGGCCGGCCGCTCTTCGCACGAAACGCGATCAGGCGCTCACCGAGCAGCTTCACCCGCTTCACCCGGCCGCCGGCAACGAGCTCGCCCGAGGTCACCACCGGGATCCAGTACTGCCGGATGAGCGCGCCCATCGGCGTGCCCGCGCCCGTCTTCGTCAAGAGCTCATTGTCCTCACGGCTCAGCATGGTGTCCTCATTCCCGGCTCAGGAGGCCTCCGTGATGGCTTTGACCGCACCGGGGTTCTCGAGGGACGAGAGATCGCCCGGCTCCTTGCCCATGTAGGTCGCGCGGATCACGCGCCGCATGATCTTGGCGCTGCGAGTCTTCGGCAGATCCTTCGTGAACAGCACGCGCTCGGGCTTGAGCGCCTTGCCCATCTGACGCGCGACCAGGTCGGAGAGCTCGCTGCGCAACGGCTCGGAGCCGCGATGGCTCGGGCGCAGGACGACGAAGCACACGATCGCCTCGCCCTTGACCTCGTGCGGCACGCCGACCACCCCTGCTTCGGCGACGGCCTCGTGAGAGACCAGCACCGACTCGACCTCCGCGGGACCGAGCCGCTTGCCCGCGATCTTCAGGGTGTCGTCGGAGCGACCCTGGATGAACCAGAACCCGTCGTCGTCGACGTAGGCCCAGTCGCCGTGGACCCACACGTTCGGCCAGCGCGACCAGTACGTCTCCTCGTAGCGCTGCGGGTCCTTCCAGAACCCCTGCGTCATCCCCGGCCACGGCGCCGTCACGACGAGCTCGCCCACCTGCCCGCGCACGGGCCGCCCGTCATCGCCGAAGCAGTCGGCCGCCATGCCCGGGATCGGACCGTAGAACGAGCACGGCTTGATCGGCGCGATCGGGAACGAGCTCAAGATGCCGCCGGAGATCTCGGTGCCGCCCGTGTAGTTGATGATCGGCACGCGCGCCTTGCCGGCGTTCTCGAAGAGCCAGCGATACGGCTCGGGGTTCCACGGCTCGCCGGTCGAGCCGAGCACGCGCAGCGACCCGAGCTCGTGCGCGTGTACGTGCTCGGCGCCGTGCGGCATCAGCGCGCGCACCGCGGTCGGCGAGAGCCCCATGATCGAGATCTTGTGGCGCTCCACGAGCGACCAGAGACGGTTCGGCTTGGGATAGTCCGGCACGCCTTCGAAGAGCACCGCGGTGCCGCCGTGAAAAAGCCCAGCCGTGATGAGCATCGGACCCATCAGCCAGCCGAGGTCGGTCAGCCAGAAGAGCCGGTCGCCCGGACCGACGTCCATGAGGTAGCCGAAGTCGTGGGCACACTTGAGCAGGAAGCCGCCCTGCGTGAGCACCGCGCCCTTGGGCCGGCCCGTCGTGCCGGACGTGTAGATGATCAAGCACGGCCGGTCGAACTCGCCCGGCAGGGCCGGGCACACGTCGGACTCCTGACCGATCAGCTCGTGCCACCAGCGATCGCGGCCCTCGCTCCACGGGATCTCGCGACCGAGCCGCTTGTAGACGATCACGCTCTTCACCGACGGCGACGCCGCGACCGCCTCGTCGGCCGTCTCCTTCATCTTCACGATCTGGCCGCGCCGGTAGAAGCCGTCGGCCGTGACGAGCGCCTTGGCTTCGCAGTCCTGAAGCCGCGAGGCCACCGCCTGGGCGCCGTAACCCGAGAAGCACGGCGTGTAGATCGCGCCGATGCGGACGATCGCCAAGGTCGCGATCGCGGCCTCGGGCGACATCGGCAGGAACACGCCGACGCGGTCGCCCTCACCGATTCCCAGGCGCTTGAGCGCGTTGGCGAGCTGGCTCACCTCACGCAAGAGCTCGCTGTAGGTCAACGTGCGTGTGCGGCCGTCGTCACCTTCCCAGATGAGCGCCGGCTGCTCTCCGCGCCCGGCCTCGACGTGTCGGTCGACGCAGTTGTCGGCGAAGTTCATCAGGCCGCTCTCGAACCACCGCGGCCACGGCAGGCCGCGCGAGACGTCGCGCACGCGCGTGTACGGACGGGTGAAGCGAAGCCCGAGATCCTTGACGACCGCGTCCCAGTACCAGTCCGGGTCAGCGACGCTTCGCCGCTGGAGCTCCTCGAGCGAGGCCACGCCGAGTGAGCGCATGAAGCGGGACAGTCGTGTCCGCTCGGCGTACTCCCGGGTTGGTCGCCAGACGATCTCGTTGGTGCCCGTCTCGGTCATTCGCTCCTCCCGAGAGGGCAGTGTACTCGGACGCGGGCTACTGGGCCAACGTGGGGTCGGGCTTGATCGGGCGCGGGATGAACCAGCCCTCGTACATGATGAGCCCGAGGAAGACGAGCTTCATGATGCCGAAGTTTGCCGCGATCACCGAGTAGAACACGCCGAGCGACGGCGGCGGGAAGCCGACCCGCCAGCCCTCGCCGCGCTGGGCGAGCGCCTGGTTGATGAAGGTCATGTTGACCAGATAGACCGCCACGAGAAACGACAGCGCGCCGACGACGACCGCCATCAGCTGCAGGCCGCGGCTCCGCTTGCCGCCGGCGAAGAGCAAGGTCCCGTGGCCGACGAGCAGGCCGATGACCACCGCGATCAGACCGAAGCCGATCTTCGTGAGCACGGTGACGCCCCACCACGCCAGCGCGCCGACGATCCCGCCGAGGATGGCGCCGATCGTCGCGATCGGATAGTTGATCCCCTCCGACATCGTCGCGGCGCCGGTCCGGGCCTGGAGCTTGACGATGTCGTAGCAGGTGCGGCAAAAGACGCGGTCACCGGCGGCGACGCGCTCGCTCTCGCCGAGCGCCGCCTGACAGCGGCCGCATCGGGTCGCGGTCGGCGCGGTCGCGGACTCGCTCACATCGGCCATAAATCCACGATAGATTCTGCGTCGCCCAGGGCCAAGCAATGAGGGTCTCGGCAACCGACACTTTCGCTCGGGCTCGACGCTCCGACGTATGCGGCCCGTAGTGCCGGTGCCGGGCTACACTGGGCCCGTGACGCCGTTCGCCACCACTCGCCGGCCGGACCGAGCCACCGCGATCGCGCCGGACGGCTCCGCCGTGCGCGTTCTCCTCGGCCTCTCGGGCGGCGGCATGGCCGAATTCGAGCTCGGCCCCGGCCAGATAGCCGCGGCGGTCACGCACCGGACGGTCGAGGAGATCTGGTACGTGCTGCAGGGGCGCGGCGAGATGTGGCGCCGTCAGGGATCAGAAGAACAGGTGATCGCGCTCGAGCCGGGCGTGTGCCTCACGATCCCGCCGGGCGTTCACTTCCAGTACAGGGCGCTCGGCGAGGGCGCGCTGCGCGTGCTCGGCGTGACGATGCCGCCCTGGCCCGGCGCGGACGAGGCGAGCGTCGTCGCCGGGCCCTGGACGCCTAACCCTTCAGCGCGCTGACCCGCACGCCCTCCACGATCCGGCGGTTGGCCACCAGGAACACGATCAGCAGCGGCAAGGCGCTCAGTACCGCGCCGGCCATGATCGGCCCGTACGACTCCGCCGCGTAAGCGCCTCGCAGCAGCGCCAGCGCGACGGGCAGCGGGAACATGTCGGGCTTGTTGACCGCGATCAGAGGCCACAGGAAGTCGTTCCACGCCGAGCGAAACGCGAAGATCGCGAGCGCGCCGAGCACCGGCTGAGAGAGCGGCAGCACGATACGCGTGAAGATCTGCCACGGATCGGCGCCGTCGATGCGCGCCGCGTCCTCGAGCTCGGACGGGATCGTCAGGAAGAACTGCCGGAGCAGGAACACCCCGAACGCGAACGTCATGGCCGCCTCGGGGACGATCAATCCCTGATAGGTGCTGAGCCAGCCGAGGCGCTGCACGAGCACGTACTGCGGCACCAGGATGACCGCGTTGGGGATCATCAGGCTGCCGACGATCAGGCCGAAGACGAGATTCCGCCCGCGGAACCGCATCCGCGCCAGCGGATAGGCCGCCATCGCGCTCGTGAGCACGACGAGCGCCACCGAGCCCAGCGACACCACGATGCTGTTGAAGAATGCTCGGCCGATGCGCGCGGTGCGCGAGCTGCTGAAGAGGACCTCGCCGTAGTGCTCGATGGTCGCCGGCCACGGGATCCACTCCGGCGGCACGCGCACGATGTTCTCGGTCAGCTTCAAGGACGTCACCAGCACCCACACGGCCGGCAGCAGCCAGACAATCGCCAGCGCCACCATGAGCGCGGTGAGCGACGCCGCGCGCCAGCTCCGGCCGGTTCGGCTCATGCGCGTCTCAATACTGGGTGTGGCCGCGCAGCAGCCGGAACTGCAGCAGCGAGAAGACGAGAATGATCACGAAGAGCACCCACGCCATCGCTGATGCTGCGCCGAAGTGGAAGAAGTTCTGGAAGGCGGTCTCGTAGAGGTGCTGGACCACGGTTCGCGTCGCATCGCCCGGACCGCCGTTGGTCAGCACGAACACCTGGCCGAAGATCTGGAACGAGCCGATGACGTGGGTGACGAGCACGAACAGGAACACGGGTCTCAGCAGCGGCATCGTGATCGACCAGAAGCTGCGCCAGCCGCCGGCGCCATCGATCGCCGCCGCCTCATAGAGCTCGCGCGGAATGTCCTGGAGCCCGGCCAGATAGATGACGAGGTAGTAGCCGGTCACCCACCAGACCGTCGTTACGATGATCGCCCACATCGCGGTGCCCGGATCGGCAAGCCAAGACCTCACCGGAACGCCGGCCGCGCGCAGGTAATACGTCGACGGGCCGATGACCGGATCGAGCAGCCAGAGCCACGTGAGACCGACCGTGACGACCGACAGGGTGAACGGAAAGAAGAACGCGCCGCGCAGAAAGGTCTTCAGCGCCACGCCGCGGTTGAGCGCCACCGCCAGCACGAGCGGCACGGCCAGGATCGGGACCGTGCTCGCGATCGTGTAGTACGCGGTGTTGACGAGGCTCACGTGGAACCGCGTGTCGTCGAGCAATCTCAAATAGTTCGCGGCTCCGACGAACGTCTGCTGAGCGCGCCCGAGGCGGGCATTGGTGAACGAGAGCCAGAGCCCCTCGAGCAAGGGGTAGACGCGAAAGAGCGCGAACAGGACGAGGCCGGGCGCCAGGAACAGATATGGCGTGAAGGCGCCTCGACGCAGCGCGCGGCGCGGCTTCACCGGGCTCGCGCGCTAGTCGGGTAGCGCGTTGATCTGTTTCGCGAGGTCGCCCATGGCCGCCGCGGCCGGGCGCTGGCCGATATAGACGTTCTCGATGATGGGCCGCGTGATGTTCTCGGCCGCGACCCACTTCGGTGTCGCCTGCCCCGACTGCCAGCTCGCAGCCTGTCCGAGCAACGTCCGCAGCACCGGATCGCCGGTGATGCGCGAGTCCGAATGCGGCTTGCGGAGCGCCGAGACCTGCCCGGCCTTCAGGGTCCACTCGGCGACGTGGTCGCTCATCCAGCGCACGTGCGCCCACGCCGCGTCGCGCTTGGCCGCGTCGACGGCCTTCTTTTTCGGGAACGTGAACTGATGGGGCATCGTCCACACGACCGCCTGCTTGAACATCCTCGGCACCGGTGCGGCGACGAACTCGACCTTGGCGTCGCGCAGCCCGGTGAAGTTCCACGAGCCCGCGATCCAGAGGCCCAGCTTGCCCGCGATGAACGCGTCGCGACAGTTCGCGTTGGCCGGCGGCGCGATCTTGTGCTGATTCTGGATCGCGCCCCAGAACTCGGCGACCTCGATCGCCGCGGGCTCCGAGAGCCCTGACTTCTTGAGATCGGCCGCGTACACGTTGGCGCCGTTCTGCCAGAGGAGGTTGTGGAAGCCCCAGGTGTAACGGCCCGGGTTCGTGGTGCCGATCGCGAAGCCGAACGTGTCGCCCTTCGTGATCTGCTTGGCCCTCGCCAGCACTTCGTCGCGGGTGGTCGGGATCTTCGGCTTGCCGTCCGGGCCGGCGAGTCCCGCCTCCTTCAACACCTTCACGTTCACGTAGAGCAGGTGCTGCGGCACGTCGAGTGCGACCGCGTACCGCTTGCCCTGATACATCCCGCCCTGCCAGGTCGACGGCAGATAGTCTTCCGCCTTGAAGCCCTTGGCGCTCGTCACCGAGTCGACCATCGGCTCGAGGATGCCGTCGCTGGCGAAGTGCGGGACCTCGACGGTGTGGATCAACGCCAGGTCCGGCCCCTCGTCGGCCGGCACCGCGACCTGCAGCTTGGCGTAGAGATCGGCCCAGACGATCCGCTGCTGCTCCATGCGGATCCCGGTCTCGCGCGTGAACTGGTCGATGAGCTCGTCCATGATCTTGCCGTCGGCGCCGGTGAGGCCATTCCAGTACGTGATCGTGGGCTTCGCCTGCGCCGAGGCGCGGCGGGGACGGAAGGAGAGCGCGGTGGCGCCGAGCGCGGCACCCCCGAGAAAACGGCGACGGCTGAGTGAAGGCGTCCGCTTTGACATGTGACCTCCTGTGGTGGCCGTGCGGGAGTATAACAGTGCCATGGCGCGAATCGGCATCGACCTCAACCGGAAGATCGGCAGCGTGGACCGGCGTATCTTCGGCAATTTCATCGAGCATCTCGGCCGCTGCATCTACGGAGGGATCTTCGACGAGGGCTCGCCGCTGAGCGACGCCGCGGGCTTTCGGCGCGACGTTCTCGACGCGGTCCGCCCGCTTCGCGTCCCGGTCCTGCGATGGCCTGGCGGCAACTTCGTGAGCGGCTACCACTGGCTCGACGGCGTCGGCCCGGCGGCCGAGCGTCCCCGGCGCATGGAGCTGGCGTGGCACGCCGAGGAATCCAATCGCTTCGGCACCAACGAGTTCATCCAGTACTGCCGCGTGATCGGGGCCGAGCCCTACATCTGCGTGAACATGGGCTCGGGCACGTTCGACGAGGCGCAGGCCTGGGTCGAGTACTGCAACGGCACGGGCAACACGCACTGGGCGAATCTCAGGCGCAAGCACGGCTTCCCCGAGCCGCATCGGGTGCGCTATTGGGGCCTCGGCAACGAGATGTACGGCGGCTGGCAGATCGGCAGCCTGAGCGCCGAGGACTACGTCAAGAAGGCCAAGAGCTTCGCGTCCGTGATGAAGTGGACCGATCCGTCGATCGAGCTGATCGGCTGCGGCCACAACGGCGTCAGCGACTGGGACGCGACCGTGCTCGAGGGGCTGGCGCCGGTGATCGACTATCACAGCATCCACCTCTACACGGGCCATCAGGACCACTACGCGACGGTGTTCCAGTCGCACCAGGCCGAGCGCTGCGTGCGCGTCTGCGCTGCGCTGATCGAGCGCGTTCGGCACGTGCAGCGCATCGAGCATCCGATCACGATCGCCTTCGACGAGTGGAACGTGTGGTATCGGACGCGCAGCCTGCAAGACCGCATCGGCGGCGTCGAGGAGCGCTACAACCTCTCGGACGCTCTGGCCGTCGCGACCTATCTCAACGGCTTCATCCGCAACTGCCGCACGGTGCGCCTGGCGAACCTGGCCCAGCTCGTCAACGCGATCGCGCCGATCTTCACCCGGCGCGACGGGCTGTTCTTGCAGACGATCTATCACCCGCTGCGTCTCTACGCCGAGCACACGCGCGAGATCGCGCTCGACGTGGCCGTCGATAGCCCGACCTACGAGCTTCCCCGAGGCCTCGAAGAGAACGGCGTCGGCCGCGTGCATCATGTCGCCGATCTGGGGCCGTTCGCGATGCTCGACGCCAGCGCCACGTGCGATGCCGGCGGCGGACGCCTCACGCTCACGGTGATCAACCGCGATCGCGATCGGGGCCACCGCGCGTCGATCGAGCTCGGCGGCGGCGCGATCAAGGACGACGTGACGGTGGAGGAAGTGAACGGCGCCGGCGTCGACGCCACGAACTCGTTCGAGAATCCCCGGGCGGTCGACGTGCGGGAGACGCGGCTTTCGGCGCGCGGCCAGCGGTTCGAGCACGAGTTCCCGGCTCACTCGATCAGCGTGATGCGGGTGCCGCTCGGCTGAGTCGCGCGGCCAGGTGTTAGAATCCGCGCCATGACGGACGCACAGCGCTTCGACATTCCGGACAGCTGGGGGCTCGAGAACAAGGTCGCGATCGTGACCGGTGGCGGCGCCGCCGGCGATGGCATCGGCAACGGTCGCGCCGCGGCCATCCTGCTCGGGCGCGCCGGCGCGCGGGTTATCGTGGTCGACCGCGACGTGGCGCTGGCCAAGCGCACGGTCGAAATGATCCACGCCGGCGGGGGCCAGGGGCTCGCCTTCCAGGCCGACATGACGCGCGCGTCGGACTGCGCCGCGGTGGTCGAGGCCGCGATGGATCAGTACGGCCGGCTCGACTACCTCGACAACAACGTCGGCATCGGCAGCCGCGGCTCCGTCGTCGACGAGACCGAAGAGAGCTGGCGGCGGCTGATGACCGTCAACGTCGACACGATGTTCCTCGCCGCCAAGCACGCGATCCCGGCGATGCGGCGCACCGGCGGCGGCGCGATCGTCAACGTGTCGTCGATCTCGGCGCTGCGCCCCCGCGGCCTCACCGCCTACACCGTCTCGAAGGGCGCGGTCATCGCGCTGACGAAGGCGATGGCGGTCGATCACGGTCCCGAGGGCATCCGCGTGAACTGTGTCGCGCCGGGCCCGGTCTACACGCCCATGGTGTACCAGCGCGGGATGAGCGCGACGGCGCGCGACCGGAGGCGCACGGCCTCGGCGCTCAAGGTCGAGGGCACGGGATGGGACATCGGCCACGCCGTGCGCTTCCTCCTGTCGGACTACGCGCGCTACATCACCGGCCACGTGCTCGTGGTCGACGGCGGCACGACGCTCTCCGGACCCGAACGCGACTCCGGCGGCGCCGGGGGGTAGCTCGGTCGCTCGTGCCGTCGGTCTTCTCGCACGCGATCGCCGCCGCCGCGATCGGCAGCGTGGCGGTCGGCGGCCGGTCTCGGGCGATTCTCTGGTGGCTCGGCGCGGCGTGCGCGGTCGTGCCCGACCTCGACGTCATCTCGATCGCATTCGGCATTCCCTACCGCCACATGCTCGGGCACCGCGGTCTTTCGCACTCGCTGCTCGTCGCGGCAGTCCTCGCGTCGCTCGTCACCGCGATCGTGCGCCGGACCATGCCGGCGTGCCCGGGTGCGCCGACGCTCTGGATGTTCTTCTTCCTGGCGACCGCCTCGCACGGGATTCTCGATTCGATGACCAACGGCGGGCTCGGCGTGGCGTTCTTCGCGCCGTTCTCGGACACCCGCTACTTCATGCCGTGGCGTCCGATACTGGTCTCGCCGATCTCTGTGCACGTCTTCTTCGGCTACCGCGGCCTGAGAGTGATGTGGAGCGAGCTCGGCTGGGTCTGGCTACCGGCCGCGCTGGTGTTCCTGGCCGGCCTGGCGCTACGGCGCGCTACTTCCCGAACACCTCTTTCATGAGCGTGGTGACGCGAGCCGCCGGGTCGGTTCTGATCTTTCGCTCCTCGTCGCCGACCACGCGGAAGAGGCCGTCGAGCGCCTTGCCGACCACGTAGCGGTCGAGGTCGTAGCTCTCCGTTTTCACGAACGGGATCGCCTTCGCCTGGCCGAGAAGCTCGTTGTACTGCCGCGCGGTGCCGACCTCGTCCATCGCCTTGTCGACGATAGGCCGAAAGGCCAAGGTGAGCGATGCGGACGTCTTGTCCTTGAAGTAGTCGGTGGCCGCGGTCGGCGTCCCCTTGAGAATCCGCTGGGCGTCGTCGATCGTCATCTTGCCGATCGCGTCCCAGAAGATCTGTTTCGCTTCCGGCGCCGCGCGCTCGGCAGCCCGGTTCATGCTGAGCACGAGCTTGTCGACCTCCCCGCCGTAGCCCGCGGTGCGCAGACCCTTCTCGACCGTCTTGAGCCGCTCGGGCATCAGGATCTTGATCGCCTTGTTGCCGAAGTAGCCGTCGGTCTTGCCGGTGAGCTTCACCGCATTCTCAGTGCCGACCTGCAGCGCCTGCTTGAGCGCGGCGCCGATCTTGGCATCGCCCGTCGCGCCGGAGCCCGAGCGCGAGTAGGTCTCGACTTCCTTCAGGATCGTGTCGAGCTGAGCCGATCCCGGCGGCGCGAATAGCAGCACGAACGCCGGCAGCAGCAGGAAGACTCTACGCATCCGGCGCCTCCTCGAGCTGCCGCGCCAGCGCGGCGCGGTCGGTGACCGGAAGCTCGCACGCGTAGTTCCGGCACACGTAGGCCGTGGCCTTGCCGCCCACCGCTTCCCGGCCCTCCAGCAGCGGAATCCCCGCGGCGCTCGCCTTGTCAGCGCCGACCATGCCCGTGACGACGCGATTGGGCAGGTAGCGGCCGAAGACCTCGCTGACGAGCGCGCCCAGGCCGTCGCCCGCGGCCGGGGCGATCAGGGCGACCTCGACGACGGGGCCGAGGTTGAAGTCGAGCGCGCAGAGGAAGCGGCCGAAGCCGCTCGCGTGCCGGGCCATCAGGTCCGCCATCGGCCGGAGCGCCTTCAGCGCCGTGGCCTCGTAGGTGCGCTCACCCGTCAGCACCGCCAGGCGAAGCAAGGTCTCGACCGCGACCGACGTGCCGCAGGGCACGGCGTTGTCGAACAGGTTTCGGGGGCGCACGATCAGCTGCTCGGCGTCCTTGCCGGTGTCGTAGAAGGCATCGATCCCGTCGTCCCAGAAGAGCCTGATCATGTCGTCGGACAGCGCGCGCGCCTGATCGACCCAGCGCCGGTCGAACGTGGCTTCGTACACGTCGAGCAGCGCCGCGGCGACCATCGCATAGTCTTCCAGGTAGCCCTTGAGCTTGGCCTGTCCGCTCTTCCACGTCCTGAGCAACCGCCCATCGGCTCGCATCGCCTTCAGGATGAACTCGGCGTTCTTCACCGCCGCGGCGACGTAGTCGGCACGGCCCAGCGCGCGGCCGGCCTCGGCGAACGCGCGACACGCGAGACCGTTCCAGGACGCGAGCACCTTGTCGTCGCGGCCCGGGTGGATCCGCCGTTCGCGCGCCTCGTAGAGCCGGGTCCGAATCCCGGCGATGCGCTCGGGGTCGGGCTCGGCGGCGACATAGAGGATGCTCTTGCCCTCGAAGTTCGGGCCGCGATCGACTCCCCAGTAGCGGCTCGCGTACTCGGCGTCGGCCTTGCCCAGCACCTGGGCGAGCTCGTCCGGCGTCCACACGAAGAACTTGCCCTCGTGGCCTTCGGAATCCGCGTCCTGCGACGAATAGAAGCCGCCGGCCGGATCGGTCATCTCGCGCAGGACGTAGTCGAGCGTTTCCTCGCACACCCGCCGGAGCTCCGGATCGCCGAACGCGAGCCAGCCATGCAGGGAGAGCGAGGCGAGCTGGCCGTTGTCGTACAGCATCTTCTCGAAGTGCGGCACGAGCCAGTGCGCGTCGACCGAGTAGCGATGAAAGCCGCCGCCGACCTGGTCGTAGATCCCGCCGCGCGCCATCATCGTGAGCGTCGTGTGCGCCATCTGGCGCGCGCGCGCGTTCTGCGTGCGCTTCCAGTAGCGCAGGACGAACTCCCAGATCATCGGCTGCGGGAACTTCGGCGCCCCGCCCAGGCCGCCGTCGGCGTCGTCGAACTGCGCCGAGATCGACTGGAACGCCTCGCCGAGGATCGCGGGCGTCAGAAGCTCGGTCGCCGCGCGGAGGCGCTCGGACTGCGCGAGCGCCGCGCTGATCTTCCGCGACGACTCCACGACCTCTCCGTGGCGAGTCTCCCACGCATCCGCGATCGCGGCGAGCAACCGCGGGAATCCGGGCAGCCCGTGGCGGTCGACCGGCGGGAAATAGGTGCCGCCGTAGAACGGCGCGCCGTCGGGCGTCAGGAACACGGTCATCGGCCAGCCGCCGTGACCGGTCAGCGACTGTACGGCCTGCATGTAGATCTGGTCGACGTCCGGGCGCTCCTCGCGGTCGACCTTCACGTTGACGAAATGTTGGTTCATCACCGAGGCGATCTCGGGATTCTCGAACGACTCGTGCTCCATCACGTGACACCAGTGGCATGCCGAGTAGCCGACCGAGAGGAGCAGCGGCTTGTTCTCCGCCCGGGCCTTGGCGAAGGCCTCCTCGCCCCACGGATACCAATCGACCGGATTGTGGGCGTGCTGGAGCAGGTACGGGCTGGTCTCGCGCGCGAGGCGGTTTTCGGGCACGGCTGGTCTTGCTAGCGCGCGAACGGCAGCGCGCTCACCGTCGCGGCCACCGTGGCTCCACCGACGCGTACCGCCACGCGCGTGCCCGGCTCGGCATGCTGGCGCCGGACGAAGGCCAGCGCGATCGGCCGCGAGAGGCCGAGTGATTGGACTGCGCTCGTGACCTTGCCGATCGCCGCGCCGTCGGCGACGACCTCGGCGCCCTGCGGCGGCACCTGATCGCCCTCGAGCACGAGGCCGCGCAGCTCCCGGTTCACGTGACCGCGATCGCGGATCCTCACCACGACTTCCTGACCGGGGTAGCAGCCCTTCGTGTAGGAGAGGAGATTCTCGAACGGGATCTCGGGCAGCAGCACGGACTCGTCGACGTCGTGACCGAACACCGGCGTGCCGGCCTCGATCCTCGCCGACTCGAACGCCTCCGGGCCGATCGGCGGCACGTTCGCGCCGGCCAGCGCGGCGCGAAGCTTCGACGCCTCGGCAGCCCCCGCCATGATCCACACCTCGGTCTCGCCCGTCTCGCCGCCGCCGCTCACGAGCCTCACGGGCGCATCGCCGACCTTGGCGACCACGTGAGACCACGGCTTCTCGGGCGGGCGCACGCCGGTCAAACGCTCGCTCGTTTCCCCCGCTCGAGGGCCCACCAGCACGAAGAGCCCGTGCTCGCGCGAGACGTCCTCGATCGCGACCTTCTCGGAGAAGAGATAGTGATCGAGCGCCTCGGCCGTCTTGGCGGCCATCGCCGGCGGCGTGACGACGAAGATGCGATCGTCGGCGACCCACACGTAGAGGACGACCTGCACCTTGCCGTGAACGTCGAGCAACGTGGCCGCGCAACCCTGCCCTTGTGTGAGCGCCTTGATCTCGTTGCTCAAGAGGGCGTGCAGGAACGTCGCGCGGTCGCGGCCGGTGAGCTCGAGCACGCCGAAATCGGTGCGGTCGAGGAAACCGACCTGACGGCGGACCAGCGCGTACTCGTCGGACGGAGCCATGGTGTCATTTTACACGTGCTAGACTGCGCGCGGTGCGACCGCCGCCGCAGCCGACGATTCGCCGCTTCCAGCGACGCCTGCTCGACTGGTACGCCGAGCACGGCCGGGATCTCCCCTGGCGGCGGACACGGCAGCCCTATCGCGTGCTGGTGTCGGAGATCATGCTCCAGCAAACGCAGGTTGACCGCGTCCTGCCGAAGTATCGCGAGTTCCTCCGCCACTACCCCACCATCGAGAAGCTCGCCGCCGCGCCCGTCGACGCCGTGCGCCGTCTCTGGTACCCGCTCGGCTACAACATCCGCCCGATCCGCCTGCACGCGATCGCGTGCGAGAGCGTCGCCCGCTACGGTGGGCGCCTCCCCGACCGCGAGGAGGAGCTCTTGCAGATGCCCGGGATCGGCCGCTACACCGCCGGCGCGATCCTCTCGTTCGCCTACGGACGCGACGCGGCGGTGCTCGACACCAACGTGCGGCGCGTGGTCGGCCGCGTGTTTCTCGGCCCGCGGCGGCTCGCGCGCGTGCGCGGCCAGCGGATCTTCTGGGACCTGGCAGGAGCACTCGTCCCCCGCGGCCGCGGCTACGACTTCAATCAGGCGCTCATGGACTTCGGCGCGACGTGGTGCACGGCGCGAAAGCCCCGCTGCGCGCCCTGCCCCATGAAGCGCTTCTGCGCGACCTACCGGCTTGCCTGACGTCGTCGAGGTCGTGGCGGCGCTGATCCAGGACGACCGGGGCCGCTATCTGATCACGCGCCGGCGCAGCGGCTCGCACCTGGCGGGCATGTGGGAGTTTCCGGGTGGCAAGCGCGAGCCGGGCGAATCGCTCGAAGCGGCGCTGAGGCGCGAGCTGATCGAGGAGCTCTCGGCGACGTTCAGCGTCGGCGAGAAGGTCGAGACGGTCAGCTGGCAGTACCCCGAGCGGACGGTCGTCCTTCACTTCTATCGCTGCCGCTTCGAGTCGGGAACGATCGAGCCTCTCGAGCAGCAGGCGATGGAATGGGTCGAGCCGGCGCGCCTCGCCGAGCTCGAGTTCCCGCCGGCCGACCGCGAGCTGATCGCGCGTCTTCGCTGACCGTCAGCGATCGCGCGTCCATACGCGCTCCCAGAGGTCGAGCCGGCGCTTCACCGGGTCGGTTCCAACGATGACGCCGCTATTGGTGAAGTGAAGGAGCCGATCAACCATGCGATCGTGCCGCGGCCACACCGGCCGCCCACCGCCGTTTGGATCGGTGGTCAGCGCGAAGCTCACCCAGTAGTCGCTGATCAGGTCTGCCATCGCTCGGTCGGTCGGAGTTACTTTGCTCTGCCCCATGAGGGCGCCGGGGACGTTGATCGTGAACGGAATCTCGAAGGCGTGTAGCGCGCCCATGTTCTGACCGCGCTGCGCCTGCGACACGTAGGCGAAACGGTAAAGCCACACGGTCTGGCCGGTGCGCGACATCTCGTTCGCGAAATGACGCGCCGGCTCCACGAGCGTCCGGTCCGCGAAGACTTGCTGCCGTAGCTCTTCCAGCGTTTGATTCCCCTGCGGGTCGTAGAGCGTGCGCGCTTGCCCCGCGTCGACACCGAACTCGTAGAACAGCTCGAATTTGGTGCCGGCCGTGCCGATCGCGAGCTCGCGATCGTTGGCGCCCACGATGACCGGAACGACGGTCTGTCGGCCGGCGGCCAACGCGGCTTCCGGCGCCTCCGGCAGGAAGCGGCCGTCGATGATCGACATCGCCATCCCCGGCGGCGTGGTCTCGGCAGATAGCGCCTTCAGTGTCGCTGCACTGCTGACGCCCTCGAGAATCTTGTCCACCGGCAGCGACCGCAGCTGCTTGAGTGCGGCCGCGCCGTCGCCGGTAACGCCCACGGAGCGGCCCCAATCCGTCGCGATCTTCTCGGCGGTCGACAGATCAGATGCCGGGAGCACCCGGGCCCGCGCCCCGGGCGTTCCGGGCGATTGCAAGATCGCGCGATGGAAGAGCCCGCGCGACATCGGGGAGACGAGGTGTGCCAGCACGGAGCCGCCGCCGGCCGATCCGCCGAAGATGGTCACCTGTTCCGGGTCACCACCGAAGCCGGCGATGTTGCTCCGAACCCACCTGAGGGCGGCAAGCTGGTCCATGAAGCCATAGTTGCCCCGCACGTCCTCGGGCGACTCGTCGCCCAGCGCCTGATGCGCGAAGTAGCCAAAGCGACCAAGCCGGAAATTCATGCTGACGATCATCACGCCCTTCGCCGCCATGGCGTCGAACGGATAGATCGACGCGCCGCCGTGCACCATCGCGCCACCGTGCATCCAGACCATCACCGGAAGAGGTCGCGATGCATTCGCGGGCCGCCAGACATTGAGAGTGAGGCAATCCTCGGACTTCGGCACGTTGTCGGTCTGTAAGCATGCCGGCCCGAATTTGAGCGTCTCCTTCACGCCGACCCAGGACTGCACGGCTTGCGGAACGCGCCAGCGAAGATTGCCCACAGGCGGCGCAGCGTAGGGAATGCCCTTCCAGCTGATCACCGTGCCCACGGCGGCGCCGCGCACCGATCCGCCGTCAACCTTGACGACAAGCGGGTCAGCTTTCGTGATCGGCGAATCGCCCGCCGGCTGCGCGACCGCCGTGGCGGCCCAGAGGAGCGGGAACAGCACAGCAAGAATTCTCACCATCGCGAGACGCGATTGTTAGCGGTGCCCGACGCGGCCTAAAGCTGGACTTTGGTCCGATGTACAATCGACGCCTCATGAACCTGCCCAGAACGGCGAGCGCGGTGGTGATCGGCGGCGGCGTGGTGGGTTGCAGCATCGCCTACAATCTCGCGCGCCGCGGCTTCCGCGACGTCGTCATCGTCGAGCGCGAGACGGTCGGCTCGGGCACGACCAGCAAGGCGGCCGGCGGCATCCGCGTCCAGTTCCCGACCGAGACGGAGATCCGGTTCTCGCTGGAGGCGATCAAGGTTTTCGAACGCTTTCCGGAAGAGTTCGGCGTCGATCCGGGCTACAAGAAGATCGGCTACCTCTTCTTGCTCTCGGAGGCGTCACAGCTCCGCGCGTTCGAGCCGCGTATCGCGCTTCAGACGCGCCTGGGCGCCGATGTGCGCGTGGTCACGCCGGACGACGCGCGCAAGCTCGTCCCGGCCCTGCGCGTCGACGACCTGATCGCGGCGGTGTGGGGGCCCGGCGACGGCCTCGCCGGCCCCGCCGAGGTCACCACGGGCTTCGCCCGCCGCGCGCGCGAGCTCGGCGTCAAGATCGTCGAGGGCGTTCGCGTCGAGGCGCTCGACGTCGCGCACGGTCGCGTCGGCGGCGTGAGGACGACGACCGGCACCGTCTCGGCGCCGCTCGTGATCAACGCCGCCGGACCCTCGGCCGCGCGCGTGGCGCGGCTCGCCGGCGTCGATCTGCCGGTACATCCGCGCCGCCGGCACATCTTCTTCACCGAGCCCTTCCCGGCGATCCCGGGCCCCGTGCCGCTGACGACCGACGTCACGAGCGGCTTCTACTTCAGGAAAGAGATGGAGCAGGTGCTGCTGAGCCCCGGCGACGTCGAGGACATCGGCGAGGACTTCGACGTGCCGATGGATCCGGGCAAGGTCGAGGAAGCCGTGCAGAAGGCGATCCAGCGTCTCCCGATCATCGGCGACGCCCGCATCGCCGGCGGCTGGGCCGGGCTCAGGCCGCTCACTCCGGACGATCACGCGATCATCGGCTGGGCGCCGGGTGTCGAGGGCTTCTTCGTGGCCGTCGGCTTCGGAGGCCACGGCTTCCAGCACTCGCCCGCGACCGGCCGCTACGTTGCGGAGTGGCTGCTCGACGGCAAGCCGTCCATGGATCTCTCGCTCTTCGATCCGGCACGATTCGGTCGTCCGCAGGCCGGCGGCGGCCTCAAGGTCGACGCCGAGTAGCCCGATGAAGATCGCCGACGTCCGCGTGATCCTCGCCGACATTCCCGTGAAGCGCCCGCACAAGATGTCGTTCACCACGCTCGAGGCCGTCAACTTCGCGTTCGTCCGCCTCGAGACGGCCGACGGGCTCGTGGGCTGGGGCGAGGCCGCGTGCCTGGGTGGGCCGACGTGGAGCGAGGAGTCGTCGGAATCGGTCGCGGTGACGATCGAGCGCTACATCGCGCCCTGGCTCGTCGGGCGCGACGCGACCTTGATCGAGGCGCTGAGCCGCGAGATGGCCAAGCGTGTCCAGGGCAACCCGTTCGCCCGAGCGGCCGTCGAGATGGCGCTCTGGGACCTGAACGGCCGCGCCCTCGGCGTGCCGGTACATCGGCTGCTCGGCGGACGAGTGCGCGAGATCGTGCCGCTCTCCTGGTCGCTCGCGGTCGAGAGCTCCGACGCGGAGGTGGCCGAAGCCCGCGAGAAGGTGGCGCAGGGTCATCGAATCTTCAAGATCAAGACGGCCGCGCATCCGGTGGCCCACGACGTCGAGCGCGTTCGCCGGCTGCGCGAGGCGGTCGGCCCCTCGGTCTCGCTGCGCGTCGACGCCAATCAGGGGTGGGATCGCGCGACGGCGCTCCAGGCCATTCGCGCGCTGGAGCCCTATCGACTCGACTTCGTCGAGCAGCCGGTCCCGCGCTGGGACGGCGACGGCATGGCCGAGATCGCACGCGCCGTTACCGTGCCGGTGATGGCCGACGAGTCGTGCTGCTCCACTCACGACGCGCTCGCGATCGCCCGGCGCGGGGGTGTGAGCATCCTGGCGCTCAAGCTGACGAAGTCGGCCGGCATCCTGAACACGATGGCGATCGCCCGCATCGCCGAGGCCGCGGGGATGAGCTGCTACGTCGGCTGCATGATCGAGACATCCCTCGGCACCGCCGCCTACTTGCAGGTAGCGCTCGCGGCGGCGCCGGTCACGTGGGGCTGCGAGCTGTTCGGTCCCTTGCTGCTGAAGGGCGACGTGACGCGCCAGCCCGTGCAGTACGCCGACGGCGCGATCCTGGCGCTCGACGGCCCCGGGCTCGGCGTCGAGATCGACGAGACGCGTCTGAAGGAGTGGTCGCGCTAGTCGACGCTCACCGCTTCTTCGTCAGGAACGCCTCCATCCCGCGCTTGGCGTCGCCGGCCGCGAACGACGCGTGATGCGCGCTCTCGCAGAACCGGGCGCACGCCCGGAAGTCCGACTCCGTCCGCCGCCGCGCATACTGTTTGTTCTGCTTCATCGCGATCGGCGCGAACTGGGCCATCGTCGTCGCCAGCGCCATCGCCTCGGTCATCAGACCCCGGCGCGAGACCACCTTGATCGTCAGCCCGGCATCCTGCGCCTGCCTGGCGTCGAGCGAATCGCCGCTGAGCACGAGATAGAGCCCGCGGCTCATCCCGATCGTGTTCCAGAGGAGCTCGAGGCCGAACACCGCCGGGATCCCATCGCGGATCTCGGGCATCCCGTAGCGCGCGTTGTCCGACGAGATTCGAATGTCGGCCAGCAGTGCCAGCTGACAGCCGGCGCCCATCGCCCAGCCGTTGACGGCCGCGATCACGGGAACGTCGAGCATCCTGACCTGGTCGTAGAGCGTCTCGAACTCGCGCACCCACTCTTCGGCCTCGGGCCCGCTCATATCCTTCGCCTCGGCCAGGTCTTGCCCCGCGCTGAACGCCTGATCGCCGGTCCCGGTGATGACGACCGCGCGAATCGTCTCGTCGGTCTTGATCTTCGTCAGGGCGTCGGACAGCTCACGCTTGAGCGCGCGGTTGAGCGCGTTCAGCACGCGCGGGCGGTTCAGCGTGAGGACGACGACGTTCTCGGTTCGCTCCCAAACGATATTCGCGTACATGGCGGGACCTCCGTGAGTTGCGTGAGCGCCGACTCTAGCACGCGTGCCTCAGTCGACGTCGGACCGAACTGCCAGCGGATGCAACACGTCGATCGCGTAGGCGACGTCGAGGCGCTCGCCCTGCCACAGCGGTGTGGCCGTGTGCGGTTCCAGCTCGAGCCCCGCCGCTTCGTTCATCGCTCGCAACACGTCAACGGGCCGGTCCGGAACTATCGGCGCTGGCGGCACATCCGGCAGGATCCAGCCGTTCGGGCGTCGGAACTGAAGCTCGCCGTCGGGTAAGCGCTCGACCTGATAACCCTCCTCGTGGACCGCACGATGATGCCGGCGGCAGAGCAGAGATTCGACAGTTTCGTGGCCCCGCCCTTGGCCCAATGACGAATATGATGGCCTTCGCCGAACCGCACCACGCAGCTCGGGAACCGACAGCCGCGATCGCGGTACCGAAGCGCTCGATGGAGAGACGGCGGAATCGTGCGGCTTCGCGCCGCGACCTCCACCACGCGACCATCCCGGGCGTGCTGCATCACGACCCGGCTCGCGTCACACGCCAGCCGCTGTGACGTTTCCGCGGAAACGTGCGAGCCGCCTTCGACGACAGCGCCGTTTCGGCCAGCAGGGTCAGCGCCTCCGCTTGCTGTTGCTCGAAGGACGGCGGTTGCTGCTCCCACCGCGTTTCCGCGGAAACGTCACTCACGAACGTCCGGTGCCGCCGTTGGTATAGCGTCTCTTGGGCCGCGGCCAGCGCCTGCATCAGGACTGCGCCCGCCTCGGGCGTGAGCCGCCCGCGCACGACCACCATGCCGTCTTCGTCTTGATACACCCCCAGCGTCCTTCGGCTGTGGCGCAGAGCGGTCTCGCGCAGCTCCACATTCCGATCGACACGACGCCAGCCCCGCACGATCCGCTCCACGTGCCACGCGGTGCCGGCGCGGCCGATCGCGAGCAACCGCTCCTCGGTCTCCGGCGTGGCGACGCACGTCAGCGCGCGTACCTTGGCGTACGAGAGCTCGCCGCGTGCGAGCGCCTGGGCCAGGCGCGGCAGGGCCGGCAGGGCTCGGGCGACGCGCACGCGCTCCCGGGCTGCGCCGAGATCGAGCCCCACGCGCCAGCTCAGCCACGCGGCGCACGAGCTGAACCCGCTGTTCCAGCCGCCGCGCTCGTCGAAGTCGCGGATGAGCTCGAGCAAACGCGCGGTCGCCGCTTCGAGATGCGTTGAGAGCTCCGCGATCTCGTCGCCGAGTCGCTCGAGCGCTGTGTAATCCACACGATCGGGCGTGCAATCGTCCATGGTCGTTCCCCTTTTCGTGAAAACGACCGTACACCTCGGCTTCAGAGACGCCGTTGCGGACACGTGCAGCGGCGATCGCGGAGCGTGGTGCGATTTTGCAAGAAGGTACCCGCGGCGCCGCACTGCATGGCACCGCGTTGCGTTAGCGCGATGTTTCGCGCCGTCCATCGACTTTTCGCGAACACCCTGCGTATAGCTGTCAAGGTGCAAAATTCGATACGTTAAGGCCCCTCGAGCCACAAACCGCGAGGCTCTGCTACCGTACCCCGGATGGAATCGCTCTCCGAGCTCCTCGAACGCCGCGCGCGCGACGACGCGGCGAAGCCGTTCTGCTTCTTCGCCGGCTCCACCGTCTCGTTCGGCGACCTCGCTCGGCGCGTGCGCCGCCTGGCCAGCGGCTTCGCCGCCCTCGGCATGCGGCCCGGCGACCGCGTCGCGGTCATGCTCGCGAATCATCCGGATCACCCGATGGTGTTCCTGGCACTCGCCGAGCTCGGCGTGACGCAGATTCCCGTCAACATCCATCTCCGAAGTCTCGGGCTCGAGTACGTCCTGGCGCACTCCGAGGCCCGCGCCGTCGTGGCCGATGAGCGGTTCGCTCCCGAGCTGCAACAGGTGCTGGCCAAGACGTCGGTCGAGCTCCTGGTCTGGCGGGGCACAGCTGTGGCCTCGGGCCCGGCGCGCTCCACGACCCTCGACGACCTCGCGGCCGCCGGCACGCCGCCATCGACGCCAATCGCGACGGATCCCGATCGCGTCGTGTCGATCACCTACACGTCGGGCACGACCGGACCGCCGAAGGGCGTGATGCTCGGCGAGAAGCCGTACTTGCTGGCGGGTCGCGTGGCCGGCCAGCTCGCGGATGTGCGTGCCGGCGACGTGATGCTGACCTGGGAGCCGCTCTACCACATCGGCGGTAGCCAGGTGATCGTCACGTGTCTGCAGCACGGGGTGCCGATGGCGCTGCTCGAGCGCTTCAGCGCCTCCACCTTCTGGGACCAGGCGCGCCGCTATGGCGCGACCCAGATGCACTATCTCGGCGGGGTGCTCGGGATCCTCCTCAAGCAACCCCCGCGGCCCGACGAACGCGAGCACACCGTGCGGGTCGCCTGGGGCGGCGGCGCGCCCGCGCACCTCTGGGAAGCGTTCGAGCACCGTTTCGGTGTGCGCATCCACGAGTGCTACGGGATGACCGAAGCCGCGAGCTTCACCACGATCAACCTCGAGCGGCGCCGGGGCTCGATCGGCCGCCCGGTGCCCCATTTCGAGGTGAAGATCGAAGCGGGCGAGATTCTCGTCCGCGAGCGTGAGCCAGGGCTCTTCATGAGGGGGTATCTGAAAGACCCGGAGCGCACAGCGGACGCCGTGCGCGACGGCTGGCTCCACACCGGCGACTTCGGCACGCGCGACGCCGACGGATTCTTCTATTTCGCCGGCCGCCGGCGCGACCGTTTGCGGCGGCGCGGCGAGAACGTCTCGGCGTGGGAGATCGAGCAGGTGCTTGCGATGCACGCCGACGTCGAGGCGTGCGCGGCGATCGGCGTACCCTCGGACGTCGGCGACGAGGACATCAAGGTGTTCGTGAAGCCGGTCGCCGGCAAACAGCTCGATCCGCTGGATCTCGTTCGCTGGTGCGAGGGCCACCTGGCCTACTTTCAGATTCCGCGCTACTTCGAGCTGATCGACGAGTTCCCGCTGACGCCGACCGAGCGGATCCGCAAGGATCAGCTCTCGCCGTCGGTGGCCGGGTGCTTCGATCGTATTGACGCTACGCGCCCGCCCGCATAGCATGAGGGCCGCTTCGCGCCCCACACAGTGGAGGATCGCCATGATCGAGCGAATTCGAGTGGCCCTGCTGACCGCGCTGCTGGTCGTCAGCCTTGCCGTGCCCGCCCTCGCCCAGAAGCCCGTGAAGATCGGCGTGCTCACGCCGCTCTCGCCGCCGGGCGACGCGGCCGCCGGACAGTTCATCGTGCGCGGCGCCAAGATGGGCGCCGAGGAAGTCAACGCGCGCGGCGGCGTGCTGGGCGGGCGCAAGATCGAGCTCGTCATCGAGGACGATTCCGGCACGCCCGAGAAAGGCGCGGCCGGCTTCAGGAAGCTCGCCTCTCAGGATCAGGCGGTCGCGGTCGTCGGCCAGTTCCACAGCTCGGTGATGACGGCCGTGCAGGTGCTCGCCGAGCAGTTCAAGGTGCCCGTCTTCTCCACGCAGGCCTCGGCGCGGCAGATCACCGAGAAGCATCTGAACTTCACGTTCCGCACGCACGTGATCGATCCCGATCGCTGCGTGATGTGGACGCGGTGGGCCAAGGAGCGCGGGTTCAAGCGGGTCGCGCTGATCACCGAGAACACCGACTACGGTGTGGGGCTGGTCGACGAGACCAAGAAGGCCTTCGCGTCGATGTACCCGGGCGCCGAGCTCAAGACGGTGATCTTCGACCGCGCGGTGGTCGACCTCACGCCGCAGCTGCTCGAGATCAAGAACTGGAAGCCCGACGCGCTGTTCAACGGCGGGATCGGCACGCCGACCTACCTGATCGCCAAGCAGGCGTGGGACGTCGGGCTGACGCCGGCGGTGCCCACGCTCATCTCCTACGATGCGCCGTCGCGGCCGGAGTACTGGAAGAACCTCGGCGAGAAGGGCAACTACGCCTCGTTCATCGTCTACTACCATCCGACGATGCGGCTCACCGGGCGGGGCGAGGCCTTCCGCAAGAAGTACATGGCCGAGTTCAAGGAGGATCCGATCTACGGCGCGCTGAACGGCTATGCGCAGGTCGTCCTGCTCGCCGACGCGCTCAACGCCGCCAAGAGCGACAACACCGACGCGCTGGTCAAGGCGCTCCTGGCCGGCAAGTTCGAGGGCTGGAACGGCACGATCAGCTTCACGCACGGCGAAGGTCCGTACTGGCAGCAGTGGTCGCCGCCGATGCTGGTGATTCAGTACGCCAAGCCGGAGATGCCGTTCGCCGATGCGAAGATCATCTACCCGGCCGAGCTCAAGACCGGAGACTGGGTCGCCGCGCCCAAGCCGTGAGGCGCTGAGCGCCGCCGTTGGACGCGCTGCTCCTCTCCCAGTACGTGCTCTCGGGGCTGGTCATCGGCGTCATCTACAGCCTGATGGCCCTGGGGATCACGTTCATCTACAGCATCATGAAGATGATCAACTGGGGGATGGGCGAGTTCTACATGATCGGCAGCTACGTCCAGTACGCGCTGATCGTGAACGTGG
>Ga0207428_10000492_pt1 | contig 47217 bp, 30 predicted proteins | sample RhiMethybrSRZTD1_FD_187600 | JGI IMG/M metagenome (GOLD analysis project Ga0207428, IMG submission 187600) | Populus rhizosphere microbial communities from Tennessee, USA - Rhizosphere MetaG P. TD hybrid SRZTD1 (SPAdes) (version 3) | ecosystem: Host-associated > Plants > Roots > Rhizosphere >...
ACGTGCCCGCCCTCTAATGCTTACGCTGGGCGGGGCCGTGGTGTTCGTTCTGCTCATCGCCTGCGCGAACGTCATGAACCTCCTCCTCTCGCGGGCGACGGTGCGGGAGCGCGAGATGGCGGTGCGCCACGCTCTCGGCGCGCGGGCCTCCCGTCTGGCGCGGCAACTCCTGACCGAAGCCCTGATCCTCACCAGCGCGGGCGGGGCCCTGGGATGCCTGCTCGCGTATGCGCTGATCCGGGTGATGACGAGCGCGTGGCCGTCGTCGGTGGCGGGAGCGGCCCAGGCCCGCCTGGACGTTCGCGTGCTCGCCTTCACCGTCGTCGTCTCGATGGTCAGCGGGGTCCTTTGCGGCCTGGCTCCGGCGTGGCGGTGGTCGCGCCCGAGCCTCGCCGGCTCGCTCCAATCGGGCGGGCGCCCGGGCGCATCGAACCAGCGCCACCGCCTGCGCGGGGCCCTCGTCGTGGTGGAGGCCGCGAGCGCGTTGGTGCTCCTCATCGGCGCCGGCCTCCTCATCCACAGCTTCGTCGAGGTGCTGCGGGTGCCGATCGGCTTCTCGCCGGACGGGGTGCTGATCGCGCGCACCACTTTCAACCGGCAGCGCTACCCGGCCGCGGAGGGCCGGCGCCAGGCCCAGCGCGAGATGACGGCGCGCCTGGCCGCGCTTCCCGGAGTGACCGCGGTGGCCCTCACCACGCACATCCCGCTCGCGGACGAGCGGCAGATCGGGTTCATCCTCGAAGGCGAAGACGAGCGCTCCGTTCACTGGGCGGACAACGCGCTCGTGAGCGGCGATTACTTCGGGGCCATGGGGATCCATCTGATGAGTGGCCGTACCTTCGGCGCCGCGGACACGCCGGAGGCGCTCGCCTCCGCGATCGTCAACGAATCGCTGGCGCGCCGGTTCTTCCCGGAGGGCGACGCGGTGGGGAAGCGCCTCGTCTGGGGCGGTCGCAAGCTCACGATCGTGGGCGTGGCCGGTGACGTGCACACGTCCGGCCTCGACGCCGCGGTCAGCCCGATGGTCTACACACCCGTCTACCAGATCGAGAGCGGCGCCACCCGATTCGCCGTTTTCGTGGTGCGTACGCGGGCCGCCGATCCCGCCGCCCTGGCCGCGTCCGTGCGCGCGGCCCTTTGGGCGGTCGACCGTGACGTGCCCGTCTTCGACGTCCGCGCGCTGAGCGAGGTCGTGTCGCGCTCGCTGGCCACGCGCCGCTTCGCGGTCACCCTTCTCGCGTCTTTCGCGGGGGTGGCCCTCTTCCTGGCCGTCGTCGGGCTCTACGGCGTGCTTTCCTACGCCGTCACCCAGCGGACGTCCGAGCTCGGGGTCCGCTTCGCCCTGGGCGCGACGCCGGGACGCGTCATCCAGATGGTCCTGGGCGACGGCCTCCGTCTGGTCGTCGCGGGCCTGGTGCTCGGCGCCGCGATGGGCGGTCTGGCCGCGCGCCTGATGTCGGGCCTCCTCTTCGGCATCCGTGTGCTCGACGTCAAGACGTTTGCGGGCGCGGCCCTTCTGCTCCTGTTGGTGGCGCTCCTCGCGAGCTTCGTCCCCGCGCGACGCGCGTCGCGCCTCGATCCGATGAATGCCCTGCGATCCGAATAGACGCGAGGCCTAATGCGCGGGCACGTCGAAGGGCAGGCTCAGGACATCCGAGGAGACATCGGCGGGGGGCCGGGCCGCGGCGTTGCGGTCGAAGAGCCGGTCGAAGCGGTTGCCCGCGCGATCCTCGAGCGCGGCGCGCATCCGGACGACATAACGGCCGGGAGCCCACGGCTGTTCCGGGCGGAACGTCCACCGCGTCTCGCCCGTCGCGATCTCCACGCGTCCGTCGACGGCGCGGCCGCCGTCGTCTTCCACCCAGACCCATCGTTGCAGGAGCGCGTGGTCGAGCGGCTCCGGGAGCGTGACGACGACGGCATCGGAAGCGAGGCTCGGGGCCGCCACTCGAGCATCGGCCAGGCGTGGCGACACGCGATCGGCCTCGACCGCGTGGAAGCGGTGCTCATGGGCTCGTCCCATGACCGTCCCCGCGACATCGGCGGTGTCTCCATCGACCACCAACCAATACTCCCCTCCGGTACGCAAGGGCGGACCCAGCCGCTCGCCGGGCGCCACGCCGCGCTTCACGCGCCCGGGATGGAACAGGAGCGTGAGCCGCGTGCGCTGCGGATCCCAGAGGCCGTCTTCGACGGGCACGAAGGCGAGCGGGACTTCCCGGCCGTCGTCATCCATCAGATGGACGTGCTGTTGCGCGCCCCGCGCCGTCATCGGACGGGAGAACTGGACGTACAGGCGCAGCGCGTTCTCGGGAAGCGTGTCGCCGGAGGGATGAATGGCCAGGACACGCGGCGGGTCGGAGACGGCGGGCGGCGTCACCTCGAACGTGCGATCGACCCGCACGGCTCCGAGAACGAACCACGCCGTGTAGCGCAGACCGGGCACGAACGGAAACCGCGGCTGGAACCTGAAGCCGCTCTCGTCGATCTCGTGGGTACCGGCGACGGCGGGCTGGTCGGGCCCAGGGATGCGGTCGCCGGTATAGACGGCCAGAGAGAGCGCGCGCTCCGCCGCGCTCGCCTGCCGGAGAGCGCGTGAAGCGGCTTCGTCCAGTCCGGTCACGATCACGCGATGCGGCCGGCCGTCGTCAGGAGTCTCGACCTCGATCGAGACTCCACCCGCGGCCGCCAGCGACGCGGCCAGGAGGACGACGAGGGTCAGAAGCGCTTCACCGAGATCGGCACCAGATCGAGCCGGCCGCCGGGCAGGCGGCGCAGCACCTCGACGTAGTCGTCTCCGAGGTTGTCCATCTGCTGGACGCCGGTGCCCGAGCGCGGCTCGTAGCGCACGCCGGCGACATAGGTCTCGACGTGCTTGTCGATCACGCCCTCGTACGCCTCGACGTCCCTGGGGTCCACGATCAGGAAAGGCAGGTTGCTGTTGGCGATGAGCACCTTCTCCTTGCCGTCCTTCTTGTAGACGACCATGTCCAGCGGGTAGTTGCCGGAGCCGAACTCGCCCACGGTGCGGCCGCGCACGTGGGCCTTGTCCTTGAGGTCGTCCACCGCGATCGTCACGAGCGGCGTGCACAGGTACGCGGCCAGGAGGTGGGCCCGGCCCTTCAGCGAGTAGGGCACGAACGTGCGCACGGGCGCTTCCGTCTCGTATTTGCCGTGCGCGCCGTGGTAGTTCTCGACGGTCGTGGCGGAGACGGCTCCCGCGAACGGATAGGCGACCTTCCACATCGTGGAGGCGAACTCCTCGTTCGAGAGCCCCGCGATGTAGAGCGCGCCGTCCGCGTAGGCCATGTCCGTGATGGTGTCCGCGCGCAGCGAGACGTTCTTCCACGGCACCTTCTTGGCCGCGTCCACTGGGTTGGGCAGGGCCACGCGCGCGAAGCGCACGGACGACAGGTCGACGATCTCGGGCCGGGCGGCGGCGTCGAACCGCACGAGCACGCTCGCGTCGGCCACGTCGTTGGGCAGGAGCCATTGCCCGTTCCAGGCCGCGCGCCCGCGCGAGACCGCGAGGTACGACTGCTTGGAGATCGGGTCGACGGCGAGGTCGTGGACCATGATGTCCGCGGCGGTGGCCCCGAGCAGCGCGGCCAGCTTGCCCTCGACGTCGGGGATCTCCTTGGGGTCCTTGATCTCGCCGGCGGCGCGCGCGCCGAGCTCGATCGCGTACACCGCGCCGCCCTTGCTGTCGCCCACGAAGAGGACCCCCCCGGGCCCGAAGGCCAGCGCGCTCAGCGAGCGGATGTCGGGTTTCCCGGCCGTGACGCCGGGCGGATCGGCGGCCACGGCCGAAGCCGCGGCACCGATCGTGAGACCAAGGGCGAGAGCCATGGAGACGCGCATGACGGACCTCCTCGCGTCCGGGCGGGACGCGACGGCGATTCTAGGACGCCTTCACCGGGGCGCCTTGCCAAACCTTGTCAACACGCCTTGAATTCACGTCGCTCGAACGCGGAGGCTTGCCCATGACCCAGATCGTTCGTGACGCGCGCTTCGGACTTCGACTGCTGTGGCGCAATCCCGGGTTCACCACCGTCGCGGTACTGGCCCTGGCCCTCGGGATCGGCGCCAACACCGCGATCTTCAGCGTCGTCCACGCGACGCTGCTCGCCCCGCTGCCCTTCCATGACCCGGAGCAGCTCGTCATGGTGTGGTCGAAGGTCCAGACCTACAAGAACGTGACGGCCGCGGCGACCTTCCTCGACTGGAAGAAGCAGGCGACCGTGTTCCAGGATTTGAACGCCTGGAGCGGCGGCGGCGTCGGCCTCTCGACGGACGGCACTCCCGAGCAGGTGATCACCCAGTTCACGACGCCGGGTCTCGTCAGCATGATGGGGCACCGGTTCCTGCTGGGACGCGACTTCGCGGCCGAGGAGGGCGAGGTCGGGAAGGACAAGGTGATCATCCTGACCCACCGGTTGTGGGAACGCCGGTTCGGGTCCGACCGCGGCATCGTCGGCAAACAGGTGCGGGTGGACGGCGAGCCCCACACCGTGGTGGGCGTGCTGGCCACCGGTCCCGCCGACCGCGTCAACCAGGAGCTGTACAAGCCCCTCACCTTCAAGCCCGAGCAGATCAACCACGACTTCCACTGGCTGCTCGTCATGGGGCGCCTGAAGCCGGGGGTGACGCTGGCGCAGGCCAACGCGAACATGGACCAGGTGACGTCCCGCATCGCGGAGCTCAACCCGCGGTCGAACAAGGGATGGTCGGCCACCGTGGAGCCGCTGCAGAACAACTTCCTGTCCAAGGAGACGATCGCGGGCCTGTGGCTGCTCCTGGGCGCGGTGGGGTTCGTGCTGCTGATCGCCTGCGCGAACGTCGCGAACCTGCTCCTCGCGCGCGGCATGGCGCGGCAGAGGGAAGTCGCGGTGCGCTCCTCCCTGGGCGCCCGCCGCGCGCAGATCTTCGCGCAGTTCCTCACCGAGAGCGTCGTCCTCGCGGCCATCGGCGGCGTGCTGGGCGTGGCCCTGGCCGCGGGTCTCCTGCGCGCGATCATGGCCCTGATGCCGCCCTACACCCTGCCCTCGGAAGCGGACGTGCGCCTGAGCGTGCCCGTGCTGGTCTTCACTTTTGCGGCGTCTCTTCTCGCCGGCATCATCTTCGGGTGCGCGCCCGCCTGGCAGGCCACGCGCTCGGAGCTCGTCGAGACGCTCAAGGATGCCGGCCGTTCGAATGTGGGCGGCGTACGCCAGCGGCTGCGCCGCGTGTTCGTGATCGCCGAGGTCGCGCTCGCCCTCACCCTCCTGTCCGGCGGAGGGCTCGCCGTCCACGCCCTGGTCAAGCTCATGAACCTCGACCTCGGTTTCCGCCGCGACCACCTGCTGACCTTCTTCCTGCCCGTCCCGAACGAACGCCTGCGCGAGCCGGAGCGGATCGTCGCCTTCTACCAGCAGCTTCGGGAGAGGATCGAAGCCTTGCCGGGCGTGGAGGCGGTGTCGGTCTCGACGGGCATGCCCGTGCGCGGCACCAACTTCGGCATGGCGTTCGAGCTCGCCTCGAAGCCGGTGGCTGATCCTTCCCAGCGCCAGGGGGCCGGGTTCAACATGGTCACCCCGGAATACTTCCGGACCTTCGGCATCCAGGTGGACAAGGGCCGCGCCTTCACCCACGACGACCGCGCGGGCGGAGTGCGCGTGGCCGTAGTGAACCAGACGTTTGCCAGCAAGTACCTCGCCGGGCTCGACCCGCTGACCCAGAGGCTCAAGATCGAGGAGCTGATCCCGGGGGTGACGCGGCTCGGCCCGCCCGTGGAGTGGCAGATCGTCGGCGTGTACCGTGACGTGCGCAACGGCGGACCGGGCGGGGACGCGTTCCCGGAGATCGACGTGCCGTTCGAGCAGAGCCCGTGGACGAGCTCCTCCGTGGCCGTGCGCACGAAAGCGGATCCGGCCAGCATGCAGAACAGCCTCGCCGCGGTCGTCCGCTCTCTGGATCCGGATCTCCCGATGACGGACGTCAAGACGATGGACCAATCCGTCGACGAGGCGCTGGCCGGCAATCGGTTCAACGCCGTCCTCTTCGGCACCTTCGCCGGCGTCGCCCTGCTGCTGGCCGCGGTCGGGATCTACGGCGTGATGGCGTTCACGGTCGCGCAGCGGACGCACGAGATCGGCCTGCGCATGGCCCTGGGCGCGGGCCGGGGCCAGGTGCTGATCGGAGTGCTGAAGGAAGGCATGGTGACGGCGGGCATCGGCCTCGTCCTGGGCGCGTTCGGCGCGTATTTCGTGGGGCGGACGCTGCAGGGGATGTGGTACGGAGTGGAGGCGATCGATCCGGTCGCGTTCGGCACGGTCGCCGTCCTGCTGCTCGGGTCCGCGATGCTGGCCTGCCTGGTGCCCGCGCGTCGCGCGGCGTCGGTGGATCCGATGGTGGCCTTGCGGCAGGACTGAGACCGGAGCGCCGGGGTCCGTCGAGGGCCTGGATTTAACGGGTTCTTTGCGCGCGCTTAATCATCTGGTCACGAGGGAACGCCATGATGGCCGAGGCTGCACCGTGGACGAGGAGCCTCGACCGTGAAGGCCGTGATCGCCGCCGTCTCGATGATGCTCCTGGGGACCACGCCCACCTGGGCCGCCCTGGGCAAGCCGGTCTCCTCCGTCGCCGAGGACCAGAAGCGCCTGGGCGGCGAGGTGCGCACGCTGAGCACGACGTCGGGGTTTGCCGTCCACGAGATCAGCGCCGCGGACGGCACCGTCGTCCGCGAGTATGTTTCGCCGGCGGGTGAGGTCTTCGCGGTCTCCTGGCGCGGAGCGACACGCCCGAACCTCGTCGATCTGCTGGGCGACCATTACCCCGCCTTCCGAGACGCCCCGAGACCCGCCGGACATCGGCACGGCCCGCTCGTCCTGCGGACCGATCACCTCGTCGTGGAGATGGGCGGACACATGCGGGATTTCCACGGGCGCGCGTACCTTCCGGATCGCTTGCCCGCGAGCGTCTCGGCCGAGGCCGTACGATGAACGCGCCCTCCCGGCCCCTCGTCATCGAAACCCGACGCGTCTCCCGAATCGCCCTCTCCGCCGCGCTGCTGCTCGCCCCCGCCTGCGGCGGAGGCGCGGGCAGCCCGACGGCGGCCGGCGCGCCGGTGGTGGACAACGTGCAGCCGGTGCACGTCGACCTCGGCCCGGCCGGCGACTACGTGAACGGCATCTTCACGAGCGTCACCATCTGCGTCCCCGGCACCTCGAGCTGCCAGACGATCGACGACGTGCTCGTCGATTCCGGCTCGGTGGGTCTCCGGCTGCTCGCGTCGGTCGTGACCCTCCCGCTCGCGCCCAACAGCGACACCGGCGGCCACGTGATCGCCAACTGCGTGAGCTTCGCCGACAACACGTACGAATGGGGGCCGATGGCCAACGCTTCCGTGAAGATGGCGGGCGAGCAGGCGGCATCGGTTCCCATCCAGCTCATCGGGGCGCCCGGTTTGCCGGAGGCTCCCTCCGACTGCAGCGGCGGGGGAACGGCCGCGGACACCGTCTCGTCCCTCGGGGCGACGGGTGTGCTCGGCATCGGCGTCTTCCGCCAGGACTGCGGGGAGGCGTGTGCCCGGCCCTTGCGGCCCCCGAAGATCTATTACGCCTGCGGCGCGTCCGACTGCGAGGTGACATCGGTTCCGGTTGCGAACCAGCTCCAGAACCCCGTCTGGCTCTTCACCCAGGACAACAACGGGTTCCTCCTCTCGCTGCCCGCGGTGCCCGAGACGGGCGCCCGCTCCGTGGCCGGGTCGCTCGTCTTCGGCATCGGGACGGAATCGAACAACGCGCTCGGCTCCGCGGTGGTCTACACGACCGATGACGTGGGGAACATCTCCACGACCTTCAATGGCACCACGGTCAACGGTTATCTCGACAGCGGTACGAACACCCTGTCTTTCCTGGATGCGTCCTCGATCCCACTCCCGGCCTGCGTGGATCCGGACTCCGACTTCTCCTGCCCGCCCTCGACGGCCGGCTTCACCGCGGTCAACCAGGGAAGCAACGGCGTATCCGGGCCGGTCGCGTTCGACGTCGCCAACGCGGAGACGCTCTTCGACACGAACAACGCCGCCTTCAACGACCTCGGCGGACCGGATACCGGCGACTTTGCCTGGGGTCTGCCCTTCTTCTTCGGGCGCAAGACGTTCGTCGGGATCGAGGGCCAGGGCTCACCCGGGGGGCCAGGTCCTTACTGGGCGTACTGAGAGGTCGAGGCTAGCGAGCCGCCGCCGATTCGGGCGCCGGAGCGAGTGCGCTCGCGGCGCGGCCGATCAAGGCCGGAATCATGGCGATGATCGGGCCGACGACGAGCGCGCCGGCACGCGTCGCCATGGCGGCTCCCATCGGCACGACCGTTCCCGCGGGCACGTTGAGCGCGTCCCAGTGCCGGAAATAAGAGGCGTCCACGTGAAGGGCGTAGCTGAGCCACGTCGCCGTGAAGATGAGGGCCTGCGCCCACAGCCCGATCACGTAGCCCGTGAGCAGCGTCCCTCCCCAGCCGAAGCCGCCGACCCGCCGTGACAGGGCGCCGAAATAGAAGCTGCTGATGAAGGTCAGCCCGACGATCGAGAACATGGCATTGCCCCGCGGTGCATAGGGCACGCCCGCCACGCCCAGGCTGAAGCGCGCCGCCGCGAAGATCAGCAGGAGGAGGAGGGGCAGGCGAACGAAGCGCAAGACACGAGCAATCATGTTGGTCTCTTCAGTCAGGCCCCCGGCGTGGGATTATCTGTCGAATCCGCCGGCCCCGTCGTGGCGGGCGGCGGCGGGGGAGGCGCCGGTTTGCGGGCACGCCGCGGAAGAGGCCGCCACAGCCCGCCTTCGTTGAGGGCGCGCCACGACCAGCCGGACCATCGCACGAGGCTCGCGGCCAGCCAGAGGGCCCACCCGAGCATCAGCGTGCGATAGACCCACAGCGGCAGGCTGACCACGGCCACCGGGGGCGTCGCGTTCTCCACGCGGTCCGCGTACCAGCGGAGGACGGTGTTGCTGCTCTCCGCGCCCGCGACCTGCATGTCCGGCCGGAACAGGAGTCCCTGCTGCACGACGTCGTACAACACCGCCAGCGCGATCACGATCCAGACGACGAGGACGATCTGGATCGCGTCGTGCGCGAGGGGCGAGGACGCCGGGTGCCGCGCGCGCCAGGCCAGGACGATGAACAGCCCCGTCACGATGAGGCCGCCCACGGCCGAGGTCTGGGTGAGACCCAGGGCGAGGAGCAGCCAGGCTCCGATGCCGAGCGGCGTGTCCGTGAAGACGCCGACGGCGAGGGCCACCACGAGCGCGAAGATCAGGTAGCCCCAGAAGAGCACGGCGGGTCCCCACGAGGGGCCGCGCGCGAAGAGCAGCCAGCGGTTCTCGGGCAGATGGAGGACGGTTTCGACGTTGACGGCGGGCAGGGGCAGGCCGACGGACGGAGCGCGCTGGTAGAAGCGCATGCCCCGGGGCTCGCGCCATCGCACGACGACGTTCTGCGCGCCCGCGGGTACGGTCACGCGCAGGCGGCCCTGGTCGGGCTTCGCCGGCCTCGTTCTCCCCGTGACCGTGAGCTCCTGCATCTCGGCGTCCGACGGGACCGTCAGCACGAGGGCCTCTTCCCGGCTCGCGCGCGTGGCGATGGTCAAGGACGTGTTCGTCAGCCGCTCGCCCGGTGTCGTCTCGACGCGGATCGACTGCAGCGTGAGCGTCTGGCCGGCCACTGCCGCCGGATGCCGGAAGCGGACGGTGAGCGCCTCGCCGGGCCAGGGCCGGAACTCGGGCGCCAAGGCGCCCGCACGCTGGTGTGTCACGGGCACGAGGCCACTCGTCTCGCACTGCCAGATGACCGTGCACTCGACATCCCAGATCTCCGACCACGGCTGGCCTTGGGGCGCGGTCAGCGTGAGCGTGTCGGCGGTAGCGAGTGTCGAGGACCATCCCGCCTCGCTCTGGTCGCGCGCGAGCGAGACGAGAGCCGTCCCGTTCTCGGTCTGCAGGTCCGCCTCCGTCGGCGCCTCGCCCGCGATGAGCGGGACGCGCAGCGCGACGGGACTGCCCGTCGGGCTCACGCGGCGGACGTGTGTGGCCACGCGCCACGTGAGACCGATGCTGAGGGTGCGCCTCACCTCCAACCAGGGGGCGTATCCCGCGCCCGTCTCCTCGCGCGCGCGCTCGCCCGCGCGCAGGCGCCGGCTGAGCTGGATGGACCCATCGGGTGGGCCGTCGGCGCGCAGCCCCGCCACGTCCCATCCGGGTGTGTCCGCGTCGGCGCGACGCGGCCGCTGCGGAAGCTGGAGGGTCAACGTGTCCGCGGGGGGCACGGGTCCGGAGACGCGCACACGGTGCACACCCGGCGCGAGCCGGACGTACAGGAAGCCGTCGTCGAGACGGGCGAGGGCGCCCGTCCCCTGGCCGTCCACCGTCACTGCGGACGGGGTCCAGCTCGCCGGCGGGCCGGGCAGCGGCCAGGCGCCGGAGTCCGCGGCGTGGACCTCGGCTTCGAACGCGAGCGTGTCGCCGGCCAGCCGTACGTGCAGGGTCGATGTCGAGAGGCAGTTGGGCTGGCAAGGCTCGAGGCGCGAGAGCCGCGTCTTCATGTCGTCGAGCATCTCGCGGTCGGGGATCGCGTCCTGCGCGCCCGCCGTTCGCGTCGCCATCGCGAAGAGGAGGAGCGCGGCCACCGCCGCCGCACCCGCGGGCGAGGGTCGAGAGGCGCGCGAGCCGCCGTCGATCAAGAGCCGGAAGGCGAGGATGAGCATCAGCAGCAGGCGAATCACCGTCAGCAGCCGGTTCATGCCCGGCGAGATCAACCAGAGGCGGATGGTCTGATCGCTCTTGACGGGTCCGGTCCAGCCGAGGCCGTAGCTGTCCCAGGACCAGTTCGGCACGCCGGGACCGGTCTGCACGACCGCGCGCGGGTCCTGCTCGAGCGCGCTGTTCACCGTGGACAACGAATAGCTCTGGCGCGCGGGAGGGCGTGTTTGTTCCTGTGGCTTGACTTCGTCCGCCTGGAACCCGTCCGGCAGTCCGCCGACGGCTCCGCCCACGATGCCGCCCTCGATTCCGGCCCCCTTCTTGACGTCTTCGAGCCGCCGCCGATCGAGCTCCTCCTTGTCCATGGCGGGTGCCTGTGGCTGCTGCGGCACCGCCGTCGCGGGCGGAATCGCCGCCGGCACCGGCGCCGCCACCGGCGCGTTCTCCGCGATCCCGCGTGACGTCGGGGCCAGCAGGTCCTCGAAGGCGGCGGTCGCGCGGATCTGCGGATACAGCGCTTCGCGGACCTGGTCGCGCACGAACGGAACCAGGATCACGAGAAGCGTGAGCAGGCTCGCTCCGCGCCAGATCCGTGCGAGCCGGCGCAGCCATCCTTCGGGGGCGACCGCGGAGAGCGCGGTCGCGCCGAGCAGGCTGAGCCACACGAGGAAGGGCGCGCCCGGCTCGTCGTACAGGAAGACGACGGCGAGCAGCGCGATCACACCCCAGGCGCGGCCGAAGAGGCGGCCCGTTGCCAGCGCCACCACGAGGACGAAGAAGAACCCGAGTAGTGTCCAACGGCCCGTCCACGCGCCCGGGGCCTGATCGACGCCGGTGGCGGCGAGCAGCGACCAGCCGGGCGGCAGGTGGAGAGTCGCGGCGAGGGCCTCGACGTCCGCCGACCAGCCGACGGCGCGCAGCGGCCCTCCGCGTGGGACGCGCGAATCCGCCTGGAGGTTGAGCGCGCCCCGGCGCAGCTCCACGCCCGGCGCCTGGGTCGCGGGGTTGGCCGTGATGAGCTGCTCCGTCGAATCCACGCTGACGCGTCCGGGCTCCGCCGGCCTCGGGAGATCGAGGCGCCACGTGCGCGAGAGGGCGCCGGAGAAGCTGTCGCGCACCGTGAACCCGCGGCCGTTGATGTCGAGCCAGATCTCGCGGCTGAGCCGGACGCGATCGGGCGGCGCCTCGGCCTCGCCACGTCGGACCTCCTTCAAGGCGAGACGTCCGTCGGGCTCGACGAGGAACGCGGGCAGGGCGCGCCACTCCGCGGGCAGGTCGGTGCGAGAGGGATCGACGGGCTGCGGGCCCGAGAGCTCGACCTGCCGCAATGTCTCGTTGGCCGCGAACACCCACACCTCGCGCGCCGGCCAGGGGTCCACCACCGGCGGTCGCGCGAGGACGTCCGGCTTGCCCTCGACACGGGCGAGGACGGTCACGGCGAAGGTGCCGGCGCGCACCTGAACGCGCAGGCGGCCCGCCTCGTCGATGCGCGCGGGAAGGCCGCCGGAGACGGCGACCACGACCGTGCCCGGCAGGAGCGCGCCCGCCAGCTCGATCTCGCGCGCCTTGCCGGAGACTTCGAGGCTCAGGCGCGTCTCGACCCACATCGGGATGCCGTCCACCGCGCGGCGGAAGGCCTGGAGGCGCAAGCTCTCGGCCGTGGCCGTCGACTCGCCCTCGGTGCGCAGCCAGACGAGGCCCGCCTCGTCCCTTCTCGGCTGCGGCACACGCCGTCCCGACACGGCAAGGTCGACGAGAGCGAGGCGCGGCGGCACCGGCAGCGAATCCGGGAGATGCGTCCATACGTAGCGCCCTTCGATGCGATGTGTCCCCGCGGGGAGGCGCAGGGCGGGCGCATTGTCGCGATCGATCACGACCGCGGGCCGGCCGTCCAGGCGTACGTCCTGGGGCCAGCGTTGCTCGTCGCCGGGCAGGCGCAGGTCGAGCGCGCGGTCCGCGTAGGCCTCGAGCGTGAACGTGCCGCCCTCGGCCGCGAGGCGAAGGTCGAGCCGTCCCGGCCAGAGGCAGATCGTCGATCCCCCCACCGCGGTGCAGACGCGATCGGGGATCTCGTCCCGGATCCAGGCCGACCACGGGCGGAGCACGGGCGGGAGGTCCCGTTCGGGAAGAGGCTGGGCCCGCGCCGGAGCGGGAATGCCGGCAAGTACGGCCAGGATCCCGAGCGCCGCGCGTCTCATGAAGCCTCCGTTGGCGGACGGCCGCCGCGGAGGGTACCACGCGCGAACGATCGCTATTCCGGGCGGCCCTTGCGCATATCCTTCATGTGATACTGGCCGCGATGCCACACCCTCTCCGCCTCCTCGCGTTCACCGGCCTGATCGGCCTTGCCGCCTCCTTCGCCGCTGCGCAGGATTGCCCCTGCCCGCCCAAGCCGACGCCGGGCTGGCACGGCAACGCCGGGGTGGGCCTGGCCCTGACCAAGGGCAACACCGACACCCAGACCTTCAACCTCAGCGCGCTGGCCATCTACGACCCGCTGCGCAAGAACGTGGTCAAGCTCGACGGCCTCTTCCTGAAGTCGAAGTCGGAGGGCGAGAACACCGCGAACAAGGCCGCCTTCGGCGCGCGCGACGAATACAGGCTCGGCAGCCGCGCCTTCCTCTACGGCGAGGTGCGTTACCAGCGCGACGAATTCAAGCGTCTCGATTCGCTCATCGCGCCCGCTGTGGGCGCCGGCTACAAGCTCGTCGACAACAAGAAGGTGACCCTGGGCCTCGACGCCGGCCTCGGGCTCGCCTTCGAGACGCTCGAGGGCCAGGACGGAACGACGGACGGCGCGCTGCACGCCGGGCAGGCCTTCACCTGGCAGATCTCCACCAACTCGAAGCTGACCCAGGGCGCGACCGCGCTCTGGAAGCTCGACGACTTCGCGGACGCCTTCTATCACCTGGAAGCGGGGATCGCGAGCTCGATCAACAGCCGCCTCGAGCTGAAGGTGGCCGGCCTCGTGGACGTGAAGAACAAGCCCGCCGATGCCACCATCGAGAAGACGGACACGGCACTCCTGGCATCGGTCGTCTTCAAGTTCTAGCCGCGGCCGGTCGCTCTCACTTCCTGATCAGGAAATACCCACCAGGGCGGGGACCGGTACTAGAGTAGCGGCGAGGAGCCTGCCGCATGAGAACTGTGCTGGGGTCCCTGGTCCTTGGATCCACCCTCACGAGCGTCGGCTTCGGTCTCGCCGCTGTGCAGGCCCAACCGACTCCAGCGCCAGGCAAGCCGGTGGCCGCCAGTCCTCGCCCCAGTCCGGCCGCGGCCCGGCCCATGCCGAAGCCCGCGCCGGCTCCGGTGCTGTCCGGCTCCGTGCGCGGTCCCGACGGCAAGCCCGTCGAGGGCGCGGTCATCATTTATAGGTCGCTGGGCGCGCCCGGCCGCGAGCTGGCGGCGATGACGAAGACGGACGCGGACGGCCGCTTCCGCGCCGACCTCAAGACGGCCGGCCCGGTGTACGTGCGCGTTTCCGCCAAGGGCCTCGCCGCGCGCTCCTTCGAGAAGGTCCAGCCCGGATCGCCGCTGGCGGTGGCCCTGGACCGCGGGCAGACCATTCAGGGCCTCGTGCGCGACTCGGCGGGGGAGCCTCTCGCGCAAGCCACGGTCGTGGCTTCGCCGTCTTTCGGCGTGGCGACGTCCGGCTGGGACGCGGGCACGCAATCGATCGAGACCAGGACGGACGCGCGCGGCGCCTTCCGCATCGAAGGCATCGGCCCCGGCCTTCATTCGCTGCGCGCCATCGCGCGCGGCTACGGCTCCGCGTACCAGTCCGACGTCCGTCCGGGCGCCACCGTCAACCTGATGGCGAGACCGGGCGGCTGGCTGGCCGGGCGCGTGATCGATCCGAAGGGCCTTCCCGTACGGGGCGCGCTCGTGCGGGCCGGGAAGGAGCCGCAGTTCTGGTGGACCAGTCCCGTCGAAGCGACCGACGCCGAAGGACGGTTCGAGCTCGGCGGCCTCGATCCGGGAACCTATTCGATCGTGGCCCGCCACGCGGACTTCGCGCCCGGCATCGTCATGGGCGTCGCCGCCGACGTCGAAGGACGCGCGGACCTGTCGATCGCCCTCACGGTGGGCGGGACGGTTACGGGGCGGCTGGTGGATTCGGAAGAACGGCCGCTGGCCGGGCGGGTGGCGGCCCAGGAGCTCGCGGGCCAGCCGATGGCGCCGGCGCTGATCGAGCTGCTGCGCACCGACGCCGGCGCCGACGGCCGGTTCCGCATCGAGCGGTTCCCTCCAGGCAGCTACACGCTGGGCGTCCTCGCTCCGCGCTTCGCGGGCCGCCGCGTCGAGGTCGACGTGCCCGGTGGTGCGGCGGTCGATCTCGGCGACATCACGCTCGAGCAGGGGCTGGCCATCCGCGGGCGCGTGCGGTCGAGCGCCGGAGGCCCCATCGCCGATGCCGAGATCGCCACGGGCGGGTTCGACATGTTTCGGGGCGGCGTCAGCGTGGACACGCGCTCGGGGTCGGACGGCTCGTTCGTGCTGGCCGGCGTCCTGCCCGGCCCGACCCAGATCAACGTCCGGGCCACGGGCTTCGCGTCCGTGAACGACAAGACGATGATGCCCGGGGAGGAGCCGGTGGACGTGATCCTGACTCCCGGCGGCTCCATCGCGGGCCTCGTGGTCGAAGAGGACGGCCGGCCCATCGACGCCTACCGAATCGCGGGAAACTCGTCCAAGGGGAAGCCCTGGGAAGGCCGCGTCGAGAAGTCCGTCGGCAGCGCGGATGGCCGGTTCCTGCTCGAGGACCTGGCCGAAGACACCTACGTCCTGCAGGTCTTCGTCCCCGACCGTGCCCCGGCGACGGTCCCCGCCATTCGCGTCGTCGCCGGCCGGACGGGCGACGCCGGCACCATCCGCGTGCCCCGAGGCGGCGTCGTCCGCGGGATGGTGGTCGAGGCGTCGGGCGACCCGGTGATCGGGGCGACGGTCAAGGCCTACGGGGCGACGCAGGAAATGATGGAGTGGCGGGACACCCTCCAGGCTCTCAGCGAGCCCTCGGGCTCTTTCGAGATCAAGGGCGTGCCCGAAGGCCGGCGGCAGATCGTGGCCACCCATCCCGACTACGCCCCCGGCGATGCGCTGGTGGACGTGGTGGCGGGGAAGGGTCCGGTGGAAGCGCGCCTGATCATGACGCAGGGCGGCCGCATCGAAGGCGTGGCGCGCAAGCGCGACGGGACGCCGCTGGCGGGGCTCGAGGTCGGCGTTTATTCCTCGAGCCGCGCGCGGAGCGGAGGCATGCGTCCCAACCCCGTCACGCGCGGCGACGGCACCTTCACCGCCGAACACATTGCGCCGGGCCAGACCTACGTGAACCTGATGGCGCCCGTGGGGCCGGGCCGGATGATGAGCATGATGTCGAAGCAGGTCGAGGTCCGCGAAGGGGAGACGACCTCCGTCGAGTTCCTGAGCCGCGAGATCCTCGTGAACGGCCATGTCACGAAGTCGGGGACGCCGTTGTCCGGCTTGCGCCTCCGCTTCATGGGGGAGGGAGGCATGAGCATGTCCATGAGCGCCGGGTTCGACTCCGTGGCCGCCGCCCCGACGGGCCCGCAGCGGCATACGGGGACGACGGGCGAAGAGGGCACGTTCGCGCTCATCGTGGACACACCGGGCAAATATTGGGTCAACACGGAAAGCGTGGACGGGCGCGTGAGTTATCCGTCTCGCGAGGTCCAGATCCCCGACGTCGAGACGCACAACGTCGAGCTCACGTTCTCGGGCGTGCCGGTGACCGGCGTCGTGATCGACAAGGAGACGGATCAGCCCGTGGCCCAGGCCTCCGTTCGGGCGATTCCCAAGAACAAGGAAAAGGCCGATCCCGGGGGAGGAGGATCAGCCCGGACGGGCGCCGACGGCCGGTTCCAGTTCGACACCAATCCCGGCGACTACATGCTATCCGCGGGATCCGACGGATACGCAAGCACCAACGTCCCGGTGACCGTGCCGGCGAGCGGGTTGTCGGATGCGCGGCTGGAGCTCGAGAAGGGCCTCGAGATCAAGGGCCGCGTCGTCGATACGAGTGGCCAGGGGGTACCGAGCCTCAACGTCAGCGCTCGATCGTCCACGGACGAGCTGGAGGGTAAAGGGGCGCAGACCCTGGCGGACGGCACCTTCCGCATGGCCGGACTGCCCGCGAGACCCTTCAACCTCTGCGCGGGCACGGAGCTCGCCGGCTACGCCGTGCGCACGCGCGTGGCTCCGGGCGGGCCGGACGTCACCATGACCTTGCGTCCGGCGGCGAGGATTCGCCTCCTCGTCAAAGGGCCGGACGGCGCGCCGATCGCCAAGGCGTGGCCGAACGTGACCAAGCTGGGTGGGGCTCCCATCAGCGTTTCCTGGATGGGGCCGCGCGCGCCTTCCGACTCGGCGGGGATCGCCGAGTTGTCCGCGCCCGCGGGCGCGCTCGAGATCGAGGTCTGGAGCCCGGCCTACAAGGGCAAGACCACGGTTTCGGTAGCGGAAGGCGCGACCGCCAACGTCGAGGTCACGCTGAGCGAACCGGTGCCGAAGCCGAACTGACGCCGGCGATCTCGCGGCCGCGTCAGTCGCGAAGCACGGTCGCGGGATCCAGGCGTGAAGCGCGATAGGCCGGGACCAGGCTGGCCAGGAGCGCGACCAGGCCCAGCGTGAGGGCCACCCCGCCCAGGGTGAGCGGATCCGACGCGCTCACCCCGAAGACCAGCCGCTCGAGGCTCAGGGCGGCGACGCGCGCCGCGATCACGCCCGCGACGATGCCGATGACGGCCGGGCTCATGCCTTCCCGCACCACCAGCCGCAGCACGTCGGCTGTCTGCGCGCCCAACGCGGACCGGATCCCGATCTCGCGGCTGCGCCCCTTCACGATGTAGGCGAGGACGCTGTAGATGCCAACCGTGGCCAGGGTGAGCGCGACGGCCGCGAAGAAGCCGAACAGCACCGCGGTGAGCCGTGGCGACGTCAATTGCTCGTCGCGGACCTCGATCATCGTGCGCACGTTCGCGACGGGCTGCTCGGGATCGAGCGTGCGGATCACTCCGACCGCCGACGACGCGATCGAGGAGGGAGGCACCGACGCGCGGATCACGAGGGAGAGGCCGGCCTGATCCCGTTCCCGCGTGTAGTTGTAGACGCTGGGCAGTGCCGCCTCGGTCAGGCTGTCCTGCTTGACGTCCCCGACGATGCCCACGATCGTGCGCGTCCGCGTCCTCGACTGGAGGGGCAGGGTCACGCGCTGTCCGATGGGATCCGCGTCCCCCCACAGCAGCCGGGCCGCGTTAAGGCTGACCAGCATCACGTCGATGTCGCCGTCGGCGACGTCGCGACCGCGCAGGATCGGGATGCCCATCGCCTTCAAGTAGCCCGGCGTCATCGCTCGGACCTGGACCGTGGGCTGCTCGCGCGGCAGCAGCTCGGGTCGACCCTCGACCACGATCGGCTGTACCGATCCCCCGGACAGCGGGAGGTCGTCGATGGCACCGGCGGCCGTGACTCCGGGCAGGACGCGCAGGCGCGCGAGGGCGCCGTCGAAGAAGGCGGTGCGCTGCGCCGGTGTCTCATAGCGCGTGACGGGGAGCGAGACGGTCATCGTGAGGACGCCGCGGCCGTCGAACCCGGTATCGACGGTCTGGAGGGCGCGCAGGCTGCGCAGCATCACCGCGGCCCCCACGAGGAGGACGACGGAGAGGGCGACTTCGCACACGACGAGAGCCCGTCGCGTGCGGATGCCGATGGCACCGTCGCCGCGCCCCCCTTCCTTGAGGGAAGCCGTGAGGTCCGTACGCCCGGCGCGGAAGGCGGGCAGGACTCCGGCCAGGAGGCCGGTCAATATCGACGCCGCCAGCGCGAAGACCGTCACCCGGGCATCGATCGAGATCTCGTCCGCGCGCGGGACCTGGCCGGCCAGCAGCGAGGCGCCCGCGTCGAGGCCGAGATGCGCGAGCAGCAGGCCGGCGGCCCCTCCCGCCACCGCGAGCACGAGCGCCTCCACCACGAGCTGCTGGAAAACGCGCGCGCGGCCGGCTCCGAGGGCCGCCCGGATCGCGATCTCCTTGCGGCGGGCGAGGGCGCGCGTGAACAGGAGGTTGCCCACGTTCGCGCAGGCGATGAGCAGGACGAGGCCGACCGCGCCCAGCAGGAGGACCAGCGTCGTCCGGATGTCGCCGACGATCGCCTCCCGCAGCGGGACCACCGTGGCGCCCCAGCCCGCGTTCTCCTGCGGGTGCTCCTGCTCGAGCCGTTTCGAGATGAGCGTGAGCTCCGACTGGGCCTGGGCGATGTCGACGCCCGGACGGAGCCGCGCCACCGCCTGCTGGTTGTGGTTCTCGCGGACGATGCGCTGGGCGTCGGTGAGGGCGAGCGGCACCCAGATCTCGCGCGCGGTCGCGAACCAGGAGGCCAGGGTGAACTCCGGCGGCATGACGCCGACGATCGTGTAGGCCTCGTCGTTGAGCTTGAGCGTGCGCCCGAGAGCGTCCGGCGCGGCGCCGAGGTGCGTCTTCCAGAAGCTGTCGCTGACGATCACGACGCGCGAGGCCGGAACGTCTTCGTCGGCACGGAACACGCGCCCTTGCGCCGGGCGCGCGCCCAGGATGTCGAAGAACCCCGGACCCACCCCGGCCGCGAGGATGGTCCGCGGCGTGCCGCTGCCGGTGAGGGTGAAGCCGCGGCCGCGATAGAGAGCCATGCTCTCGAACGAGCGCGCGTCACGCTGCCAGTCGTAGAAGTTCGCGGGCGAGAGCGAGAAGCGCTTGATGCCCGGGAACGTGGCCGCGGGCGGCACGTGGAAGAGCCGCACGATCCGCTCCTGGCCCTGGAAGGGCAGCGGGCGCAGCAGGACCGCGTTCAGGATGCTGAAGATCGCCGTGTTGGCGCCGATCCCCAGCGCGAGCACGACCACGACGGGGAGCGCAAAGGCGGGCGTCCGGACGAGGACCCGGACGGCATAGCGGAGGTCGGAGAGGAGCGATCTCATATCGGGCGCATCACATTTCACGAGGCGTGCCATCTCGTGGCGTGCCCGTATCTTCCGAAACAGGCGCGGCTTGAGTGGCCCGGGCGGGGTCGGGCCGGTCCGAGCGCGTTCGAACGTGGGACGGCCCCGTCCCACAAACGGCCGGCCGGCTCGTCTGACGCGGAAGTTGTTCTTGCCAATACGTCGGCTCTCGACGATGATCGGCCGCCCGACGGCCTATCCTTGATTCCACCGCCATGAAAACGAGCTCACCCGACTACGCGCAGTCGCGGTACGACGAGGTCGCATCCGACTACGACCGCCTCTGGAGCCGTCACATGGACGCGCCCCAGGCCCGGCTCACCGCGGGGCTGCATCTGTCCGCCGGCGACCGGCTGGCCGACATCGCCTGCGGCACGGGCGTCATCACGCTGGAGATGGCGCGCCAGTCGCGGCCGGGGGATGTGGTCGCGGTGGACTACTCGGAGAACATGCTGGCCGCGGCCGAGCGCCGCCTGGTCGCGGCAGGGATCGCACTCCGCCTCGTGCACGCCCAGGCCGAACACTTCGTGGACGACACCGCGCCGCAGAGCTTCGACGTCATCTCCTGCCGCTTCGCCCTGGCCTATGTGGACTGGCGGTCGATGTTGCCTCGCATCGGGCCCCTGCTGCGGCCGGGCGGCCGTGTCGGGATCGTGAACGCGACGTCGGGCTCGATCCCGCAGGCCTTCCGGGCCTACGAAGACCTCCGCGACTCGCCGCGCACGGTGTGGAAGCTCATGCAGCACTTCGGCAAGGACGTGGGCCGCGCCTGGGCCCTCTACCGCAGCCTGCGGCAGACCTTCGGCACGACGCGCTTCATCACCGTACCGGACGGTCCCGAGCAGGTGGCGGCGCTGCTGGAGCAGGGCGGGCTGCGGCGTCGCGAGGCCTGGTCCGAGACGGTGCGGCTCTGGTTCGCGAGCGGGCACGACGGCATCGCCTGGCTCGAGGCGTCGGGGTACGCGACCCATCCCGGGCTGGAGCACGTCCCCGAGAAGGGGCTGCGCTTCCTGAGGGAAGTCTTCGCCGCCGGGCTGGAAGGCTTCCGCGAGCGGCAGGGCGTGCCGCTGGACATCGTGATCTCGGGCGTCATCGCCGCCCGCGACTGACCGCCGCCCTCCGCTCGCGTGAGCGTGGCCCGCTTCGCCGCTCCGTCGCGATCAGCGCTCCGGTCTGGTCAGCCACACCCGGCCGTCCCGGGTCAGGAGCTCGTCCGCTTCTTTCGGTCCCCACGTGCCCGCCTCGTAGTTGGGGAACGCGCGCGCGGGGAGCGCTCTCCACACGTCGAGGATCGGCTCCACCACGCTCCATCCGTCCTCGACGCTGTCCGCGCGCTGGAAGAGGGTCGGATCGCCGCAGATGCAGTCGTAGAGCAGGGTCTCGTACCCGGTGCTGGGCGTACGGCCGAAGTGGTCGGCGTAGTTGAAGTCCATGCGCACGGTCCCCGTCTTGACCACGGGCCCGGGCACCTTGGCCTGGAAGCTGAGCGAGATCCCCTCGTCGGGCTGGAGATGGAGGACGAGCACATTGGGCGTGAAGTCCGCGACCTGCGTGCCTTCGAAGAGGCGATGGGGCGGGCGGCTGAAGGTGATGGTCACGTCGGTGTGGGCGAGGGCCAGCCGCTTTCCCGTGCGCAGGTAGAACGGCACGTCGGCCCAGCGCCAGTTGTCCACGAACAGCTTCAGCGCGACGTAGGTCTCCGTGCTCGACCGCGGCTCCACGCGGTTCTCCGCGCGATAGGCGAGCGAGGGATGGGCCGGATCGTCGCTGGCGCCATATTGACCGCGCACCGTACGCGTCAGCACCTCCTCGGGATTCATGGGCTGGATGGCCCGCAGTACCTTGATCTTCTCGTCGCGCACGGCCTCCGCCTCGAACGAGGACGGCGGCTCCATGGCGGTCAGGGCCAGGAGCTGGAAGAGGTGGTTCGGGACCATGTCCCGGAGCGCGCCCGCCTTGTCGTAATAGCGGCCGCGCTGCTCGACCCCCACCGTCTCCGCCACCGTGATCTGCACGTTGTCGATGTAGCGGCGGTTCCAGACGGGCTCGAAGATGCCGTTGGCGAAGCGGAAGACGAGGAGGTTCTGGACGGTCTCCTTCCCGAGGTAGTGATCGATGCGATAGATCTGCTGCTCCTCGAGGATCCGCCGCAGGCGGGCGTTGAGCTCGCGGGCGGAGTCGTAGCTGTTCCCGAACGGCTTCTCGATGATGACGCGGCGAAAGGCGCCGTCCTTCTCCTTGGTGAGCCCGGCCGCGCCCAGCGACTCCACGATGTCCCCGAAGAAGTCCGGCGGAGTGGCCAGGTAGAAGACGGCGTTCCCACGCGTGTGGTGTCGGGTTTCGATCTCGCGGAGTCCCGTCTCCAAGCGGGCGGTGAGATCGGTGGACCTGAAGTCGCCGGCCAGGTAGTGAGTCCGCTCGAGGAGCCATTGGACGGAACCGGCGTCCACCTGTCCGTGGGAGGAGTCCTCCAGCTCGGGCGCGATGCGGGCGCGGAAGGCTTCGCTCGTCATCTCGGAGGTGGCGAGGCCCAGCACGGCGAACTCGTTCGGGAGGAGCTGGCTCCGCTTCAGGTTCAGAAGGGCAGGGAACAGCTTGCGCTTGGCCAGGTCTCCGGAGGCGCCGAAGAGGACGAGGGTGCAGGGGTCACCCGGCTGGCCGCGGCGGCTGTCGTTTCTCGGCTTCGAGCTCATCGTCCTCCGCGCTCTTCGTGATCGGGCGGTCACCCGGAACGGCGGCGTGCGATCCGTGTGACGGCGGTGTGACGGCCTCGCCCGCCGGGCCGCCGGTCGTTTTGAAACGCGCGCGCGAACGTCGTAGTGTACCTGTCGGATCTTCGGTCACGACGGCTTTGTCGACAACGCGTGCGTTCGGATGGAGGGCGTGCCCGGTGAGGGCCGTGCTCCTGCTGGTCCTGCCCGGTCTCCTCCTGGCCGGCTGCAACCGTGGACCGGGCGGCAAGGGACGCTCGGTCCAGATCACGAAGGTCCCGCCCGCGGACAAGGGCGGCCCCGACACCCTCGACACCATCGAAGGCCGCGTGACCGGCGCGAAACCCGGGCAGCGCGTCGTGCTGTTCTCGAAGAGCGGCGTCTGGTGGGTCCAGCCGGGATTGAAGACGCCGTTCACCTCCATCCGCGCCGACTCGACCTGGACGAATTCCACCCATCTCGGACTGGAGTACGCGGCCCTGCTCGTCGACGCCGCGTACCAGCCTCCGCTCTCCACGGAGACGCTGCCCAAGGCGGGCGAAGGCGTCGTGGCCATCACGGTCGTGCCCGGCGATCCCACCGCGCGCTCCGTGCATCACACGGTCCAGTTCAGCGGCTACGAGTGGATCGCCCGCGCGGCCTCCAGTGATCGGGGCGGCCACAACGACTACGATCCCGCCAACGTCTGGACGGACGAGAGCGGGGCGATGCATCTGCGCATCGGCGGCCAGGCGCCGGGCTGGACGTGCGCGGAGGTGCGCCTCACGAGCCACCTCGGGTACGGGTCGTACCGGTTCGTGGTACGGGACGTCTCCCACCTCGAGCCCGCCGCAGTCCTCACCCTGTTCACCTGGGACGGGCCGGCGGCGAGCGAGAACCATCGCGAGATGGACATCGAGATCAGCCGTTGGGGCAACCCGGCCGCGAAGAACGCGCAATACGTCGTCCAGCCGTATTACGTCGGCGGCAACGTCTGGCCGTTCGCGGTGCCCGCGGGTGTGCTGACCCACACCCTGCGCTGGGAGCCCGGCCGCCTTACCGCCACCACCGTGCGCGGCAGCGGCGAAGCGAAGGGCAAGCCCGTGACCGAGCACACCTTCACCTCCGGTGTCCCGTCTCCGGGCAACGAGATGGTCCGCATGAACCTCTACGTGTTCCGGCGCAGCGAGAAGGCGCTGGAGCGCCCGACCGAGGTCGTCGTCGAGAAATTCGAATACCTCCCGTGAAGTGGGCGGCGGTCGCGTTCACCTGCCTGGCCACGTCCGCGTACGCCATGGACCCGGACCGCGCGATGTCGCAGTACGGGCGGGAGCGGTGGGGCACCGACCGCGGATTTCCGGGCGGCACCGTCCAGGCCATCAGCCAGACCGCGGACGGGTACCTGTGGCTCGGGACGGACAGGGGACTGCTGCGTTTCGACGGCTCGACGTTCCGCCGCTTTCCGGAGCCCGATGTCACGTCCGTCTCCGTCGCCCGCGTGCTCGGAATCTCGGCGGATACCCGCGGCGACCTTTGGGTGCGCACGGGCGGAGCCGGCGTCCTCCGGTACCGCGACGGACGGTTCGAGACCGTGCTGGGCATCGAGACCATGGAAGACGCCGTCACCGCGATGACGCGGATGCGCGACGGCTCGATGGTGTTCGCGGGCATCGTGAACGGCCCGCTGCGATGGAACGGCCAGCGCCTGGAGACCGTTGCTCCGCGCGCCGCCCTGCCCGCGCGCACGCCCGTGACCTCGATGGGCGATGCCGCGGACGGCGCGCTCTGGCTCGGCACGCAGGGCGAGGGGCTCTTCCAGGTCGTGTCGGGGCGGGTGACTCCGGTGACGAAAGGACTTCCCGATCGGACGGTCACCGCCGTGCTACCGGTGGGCGCGCGCGACGTGTGGGTGGGGACGAGCCGCGGCGTCGTGCGCTGGAACGGGACCGAGATCACCTCGAGAGGGCTGAGCCCGCCGCTCGAGCGCGTGGTGGCCACCACCATGGCCGGCGATCGCGACTCCAACGTCTGGATCGGCACCCGCGCCGGCCTGTTGCGCGTGAACGCGCGAGGCGTCTCCGCGCTGGAGACGGGCGAGGAAGGGCGCCCCCTGCCGGTGACGGCCCTGTTCGAGGACCGGGAGGGAAGCCTGTGGGTCGGCACGCCGCGCGGGCTCGAGCGGCTGCGCGACACGGGCTTCACGACGTACGGGCGCTCGGAAGGCCTGCCCTCGGAGAGCGGCGGGCCGATTCACGTCGACCTGGAAGGGCGCACCTGGTTCGCGCCCATGAGCGGGGGCCTCTTCTGGCTGCGCAATGGCCAGGTCGGTTCCGTCACGGCGGATGGGCTGGCGTCCGACGTCGTTTATTCGCTGGCCGGGAGCAAAGGTGGCCTTTGGATCGGACGCAAGGGCGGGGGCCTGACCCGTCTGCAATTCGAAGGCACGTCCCTGCGGGCCCGGACGTATCGCAAGGCGGCGGGCCTCGTCGACGACACCGTCTACGCGGTCCACGAGAGCCGCGACGGAACCGTCTGGGCGGGAACCCTGGGCAGCGGGGCCAGCCGTCTTCGCGACGGGCGTTTCACGACCTTCGACTCCAAGAGCGGCCTCGTGCCCGGCAGCGTCTTCTCGATCGAGGACACGGCCGATGGGACGACATGGTTCGCGACGCCGAATGGCCTGGCCGCCCTGTCGGGCGGCGGCACGTGGCGGTACTTCACGAGCCGCAATGGACTCCCGTCGGACGAGGTGAACTGCCTGCTCGAGGACTCCGGAGGCCTCCTCTGGATCGGGACCGGGGAAGGGCTCGCGCGGCTGGGTCCCGACGGCTTGCGGGTGTCCGAGGGCCTGCCGCCGCACGAAGGGATCCTCGGCCTCGCGGAGGACCGCCAGGGCTGGCTGTGGATCGCGACCTCGAAGCGCGTGCTGAGGGCGCGGCGAGACGAGCTCCTGGGTGCCGGCGGTCCGGCGCCACTCGTCGAATACCGCGTGGCGGACGGCCTCTTCAGCACGGAAGCCACGCGCCGGCACCGATCGGTGGTGGCCGACCTACTGGGACGCATCTGGTTCTCCATGAGCCGCGGCCTGTCCGTCGTGGACCCCGGGCGCGCCACCAGCAGTGCCGCGCCCCTGGTCGCGCGCATCGAGGCCATGACCGCGGACGGCAACCCGCTCGATCTCGAGGGCGCGCGCCGCATCCCGCCCGCCCCCCGCCGGGTCACCTTCAGCTACTCGGGGGTGAGCCTGGACGCGCCGGACGAGATCCGGTTCCGCTACTGGCTCGACGGGTACGACCGCGGGTGGAGCGCGCCCGTCTCCACGCGGGAGGCCGTCTACACGAACCTTTCGCCCGGTGCCTACCGGTTCCGGGTCATGGCCTCGAACAGCGAGGGCCTCTGGAACGGCGCGGAAGCGGCCGTCGGGTTCGACATCGAGCCCAAGGTCTGGCAGACGCGGTGGTTCCTCGTCACCAGCGCGCTCACCTTCGCCCTGGCCGTGCTCGCCCTCTACCGCATGCGCCTTCACCGCCTGACCGCGCAGCTCAACCTGCGGTTCGAGGAGCGCCTCTCCGAGCGCACGCGCATCGCCCAGGAGCTGCACGACACGCTGCTGCAGGGATTCTTGAGCGCCTCCATGCAGCTCCATCTCGCGGTGGACCGGATGCCGGAGGGCTCGCCGGAACGCGCGAGCCTCAGCGGGGTGATCGACCTGATCACGCGTGTCATCCAGGAGGGCCGGAACGCCGTGCGCGGGCTCCGCTCCCAGGAGAGCAGCGTCGACGACCTCGAGCAGGCTCTTTCGAGCATCCGCGACGAGCTGGGGATCCAGGAGCAGATCGATCTGAGGATCGTCGGCAAGGGCCACGCCCAGCGCCTGAACCCGATGATCCACGACGAGGTCTACCGCATCGGGCGCGAGGCGCTGATCAACGCCTTCCGGCACTCGGGGGCGACGCGCATCGAGGTCGGCGTCGAACGCGAGGCGCACCGCCTCCGGGTCCTCGTTCGCGACGACGGAAGAGGCATCGACGCCGAGGTGCTCCGCGCGGGCCGCGATGGGCACTGGGGACTCTCCGGGATGCGCGAACGCGCGGAGAGGATCGGCGGCCGGCTGCGGGTCTGGAGCCGCCCGGGGGCGGGCACGGAGGTGGAGCTGTCCGTGCCGGGGCACGTTGCGTTCCCCGCCGCCCCCGCGCGCGGGCTGCTCGTGTGGCTGAGATCACTGGCGCGAAAGGTGGGCCCGCCAAATACCCCGTTCTAGGGATTCCGCCGGGCGCTGAACCCTGTAGCCTCGCCCCGAGTGCAGAGGCTTTTTTCGACGTTTCCGGACGGGTGGCCAGGGCTCGGCCTCCTCTTGCTGCGCGCGAACGCGGCCGTCGTGCTCATCGTCCAGGGGGCGGGGTGTTTCGGTCTCGACGGCCCTGCGACCTGGGGCACGTGGGCGGTCTGCGCGGTGGCGGGGCTCAGCGGCAGCCTCCTCTTGATAGGCCTCATGACGCCCGTGGCCGGCGCCCTGGCCGCGCTGGACATCGCGGGGATCGCGCTGGGCTGGCTTCCTTCGCCCCTCGCGCACCGTCTCGGCCTGGGCGGGAACGCCGTCCTTCCGGCCATCGTCGCCATGGCCATCGCGTTCCTCGGGCCGGGCGCGATCTCCGTCGACGCCGCCCTCTTCGGCCGCCGCGAGATCACGATCCCTCCGCTGCGGGGAGCCGCGCGAGACGAGTAGCCCTCAGCGCGCCGCGGCGGGCGCGGCCGGGAACCCCGTGATCCATACGATCTCGCGCTCCAGCGCCGCCGCCGCCGCCGCGGGCGGCTGCTGCCGCGTGAGGACGGAATGCACGGCGCGGAAATACGCGCGGGAGACCTGGGTGTACTTGTGGCCGGTCACCGATGAAGGCCGGGAAAGCGCGCCGCCCAGGAAGACCTTCTTGAGCGGCGTGTAGTAGGGATTGGCGGCCACGACTTCGGGATCGTCGTAGAGATCGGGAATCGTCGGCGGGAGCGAGGTCAGGCGGGCGCGCCCGAGCTGGACGTCGCGCCGCGAGAGGTACTTCACGAGCGCGATGGCTTCATCCGTGTGCCGCGAATATCGCGAGACCGCGAGCGCATTTTCGCCGAGGACCATGGCGTGTCCCTTGGCACCGCCGGGCACGAACGTGATGTCGAACCGGCCGCGGACGGGCGATCCGGCGTCCTGATTGGGACTGTAGTTGGAGGGCCAGGCCCGCATGAACGCGGCGTGGCCGGCGCGAAAGGCGTCCTGGGCCTCCCCTTCCCGGTAACCGGCGACCTCGGGGGGCGAGATCGCGCCGATCCAGGCGGCGGCCCGGCTCCAGGCCGCGATCGCCCGCGGGTTGTTGACGGAGATGGTCCCGTCGTCCTCGACGATCCGCCCGCCTCCGGACGAGGCCTGCCATTCGAGGGCATTGCACGTGAGTCCTTCGTACGGCGCGCCTTGCCACACGTAGCCCCAGAAGTCCTCGTGGCCCTTGGCCCGCTCGCCCTTCTGGATGGCCGCGGCCATGGCCTCGAGCTCCGGCCATGTGCGCGGGGGGCTCGCGTAGCCGTACTCGCGCAGGAGGTCGGTGCGGAAGAACAGGATTCCGACGTTGGCGTGGTACGGCATCGCGAGGAGCCGGCCCTGGACCACGTTGTTGGCGACGAGGGCGGGGAAGAGCCCGTCCGCTTCCGCGCCCAGCCGCGGCCGGAGGTCGAGCAAGTGCTCGACCAGCATCCCCGGCCATATGGCGTCGATGATGTAGACGTCCGGCGTCGTCGCTGCACCTTCGAGCAGCTCGCGCGTCAAGACGAACTGCTCGTCCGGCGACGCGGGAGCGGGGAGCCGCTTCACGACGATTCCCGTCTCCTGGGTGAACCGATCCAGAGCCTTTTGCACCCACTCGGTGTATTCCCGGTTCCGGGCGGGCAGGATGTCGAGGAGCACGATCGGCGCCGGCGGGTTGACGGTACTCTTGGCGCAGCCGGCAATCGCCAGGATCGAAAGGAGGGCAAGCGGGGCGAGGCGTCGATGCGGTGTCATGTCCGTGGCTCCATACCTCGACCGGGGTATCGGAGCATACGCCGGTAGCGTTACACGAGAACCACGCCTTGTCGTGATGCCGGCGGTCCGGCCGCCGAAGTAACTTCCGTGGGTCGCTGCGTTACCACGGAGGTTCGACATGAGCAAGGCAAGGAGCGCCCGCGCCCTCGACCGCGCGCGGCCCATCGACCACCAGCAGGCCCACGAGATCCAGGCCTTCGGCCAGATGATCCGGCGGCCCCTCGCGCTGTCCGAGAACGCGGCCCGGCAGAGCGTCGCCAATCTGAACCAGCTCCTGGCCGACACCAGCACCCTGCGCGACCTGTACAAGAAGCACCACTGGCAGCTGGCGGGACCGACCTTCTACCCGCTCCACCTGCTCTTCGACAAGCACTACGAGGAGCAGAACCAATTGGTGGACGCCCTGGCCGAGCGCATCCAGGCGCTGGGCGGGGTCAGCCTGGCCATGGCCGCCGACGTGGCGGAGACGACGATCGTGCCCCGTCCACCCCGCGGGCGCGAGGAAGTGCCGGTCCAGATCTCGCGCCTCCTGCACGCGCACGAGATCGTGCTGAAGGAGGCGCGCACGATGGCGCGCCAGGCCGCGGAGGCGGGGGACGACGGGACGAACGACCTGCTCGTGTCGGACGTCATCCGCACGAACGAGAAGCAGGTCTGGTTCGTCTCCGAACACGTCGTGGACGTGCCGCTGGTGCGCGCGGACTAGGCGCGCTTGCCCCGGGTCGCCGGGGCCGCGCTTCCAATCGCTGGAGAAAGGAGAGTGCCATGAGCTCGCCGGAGACGGTGTTCGGGATGTCCCTCGCCACCTACACGCTGGTGCACGTGCTGATCAGCCTGGTCGGGATCGCTTCGGGATTGGTGGTCCTGTTCGGGCTCGTGACCGCCAAGCGGCTCGAGGGCTGGACCGCGTTCTTCCTGGCCACGACCGTGGCCACCAGCGTGACGGGCTACGGGTTTCCGTTCGAGCACCTGCTGCCGTCGCACATCGTGGGCGCCATCTCCCTCGTCGTGCTCGCGGTCGCGATCGCGGCGCGCTACCGGTTCGGGATGCGGGGGGCCTGGCGGCACGTCTACGTCGTGACGGCCACGCTCGCCTTGTACCTGAACGTGTTCGTGGGAGTCGTGCAGTCGTTCCTCAAGATTCCTGCCCTGCGGGCGCTCGCCCCGAAGCAGACGGAGCCGCCCTTCGTCGTGTCGCAGGGCGTGGTGCTCCTGTTGTTCGTGGTGCTCGCGATCGTCGCCGCCGTCCGGTTCCGCGCGGAAGGGATGGGGACGGGCGGAGCGCGTACCGCGGGGCGGTGAGCGCGCCTCGGCGACGCGCTGGCTCGTCGAGGTGACGGACGGCAAGAGTTGTGAAGCCGACCGGGGTGGCCGGCCTCGACTATTTGTTCTTGCGCTCGTTCATTTGGACCCGCATTTCCGAGCGTGTGGTCCGCCTTGTCAAGTCCTCATCTCCAGGGCGCCGTTTGCGCGGCGCCGTTGGCACCCTGAGCGCATCCAGCGCGCAAGACGCTTCGCGGCACCGCGCGATGCGTGATGTGTCGTCGTGACGTCTGCGCGTGCGCCGTCCGGCCTCCAAAAAACACCGTGATACACCAGCAGAATGAACACGAACATGCTCGTTCTCGCGTCCGGTCTCTCCGATCACGACCTTCTCGACAGCCTCGCGGCGCTCGCCGGCAAGGAGCGCGAGACGTCCGCGGAGCTGGTCGCCCACCTGGCCGCGCTCGATGCCCGGCCTTCTCTTCATGCCGCAAAGGGCCATGGCTCGCTCTTCAGCTATTGCACGCGGGTCCTGCGTCTCTCCGAAGACGCGGCATGCAATCGCATCGACGCCGCTCGGGCCTGTCGCCGATTCCCGATGATCCTCGACGGGCTGGCTTCCGGCGCGTTGTCGCTCACCACGGTACGGCTGCTGCGACCGCATCTCACGCCCGAGAACCACGAGGCCGTATTGGCCGAGGCGTCCGGCCGGAGCCGTCAGCACGTCCTGGAGCTGATCGCGCGACTGGCTCCGCGGCCGGACGTGCCCTCTTCGGTCCGGAAGCTTCCGACGGCTCCGCCCGCACTGGTCACCACTCCAGCCGTGCTGCCGGCGACGAGCTCCGTCGGAGCGACCCAGCCCGCGCCCACGAGTGTCATGCCACCCGTCCTGACATCGCGACCGGTCCCACGACCCGTCATCGAGCCCACTTCACCGGAGCGCTATCGCGTCCAGTTCACGGTCGGCAAGGACACGCACGACAAGCTGCGGCGGCTCCAGGCCCTCCTCCGTCGCGAGATCCCGAACGGCGATCCGGGGGCGATCTTCGACCGCGCGGTCACGCTGCTCCTCGAGAAGGTCGAGCGCGCAAAGACCGGCGCGGCGAAGAGGCCGCGTCCTATCCGTCCCGGGACGGATACCAGCCGCTCGCGGCACACGCCGAACGAGTCCAGGCGCGTGGCCTGGCGGCGGGAGGATGGGCAGTGCGGGTTCGTGGCGGCGGACGGACAGCGCTGCGGCGAGCGCGCGTTCCTCGAATATCACCACCTCGACGCCTACGCGCTGGGCGGCCCGTCCACTCCGGACAACATCGCGCTACGGTGCCGCCGTCACAACCAATACGAGGCGGAGCGGGTATTCGGGCCGCGCCACGGCGGGAGTGGAAAAGGATCGAGTGACGCGGTGAGCGGATAGAGGCTGTGGTCGGGTAGGCGGTCACCACGAACGAAACGGGGCCCGCTGCTCTCTACCGCCCTCACCCGATCGAGGTAGCGCGGTCCATCGCGCGACGGGTTACACGAGAACCATTCGATCGCGTGATGCCCTCGCCGCGACGGCTGCGTATCTTTCTCGTCGCGTCCCGGGGGGCACGAAGTGGGCGGGGCGATGAAGCCCCTGGCGGCGGGAGCGGGAGAACACATGCCTTCGACCTGTGAGCTCGAATCGGTTCGGGAGATGGCGGGACGCCGGCCGCAGGGCGCGCCCCGTCGCCTGTGGCCCACCCCCTCGTCGAGCCCAACGCGGTGGCGACCGAGTCCGACCGGTCGCTGGCGGTTTCTCGCCGACGCCGGCACCGTCCTCGACGCTTCGCTGGACTACGAGCAGACACTGGCCAACACGGCGCGGCTGGCCGTGCCCGAGGTCGCCGACTACTGCGTGGTCGTGCTCGTCGCGGACGATTCCACGATCCGATGGGCGCACTGCGCCCACCGGGACCCTCGAAAGGGCCAGGTCCTGGAAGCGCTGCGCGAGCACGCCACACTCGGCTACGAGCCCGGCCATCCGGTCCTGGTCGCGCTCCGAACCGGAGAGCCGCAGCTCGTCCCCCACGTGGGCCATCAGCTCGACGGCTGGTGGAAGCCCGCGCACCTCGCGGCCGTGCGCGAGCTCTCTCCGACGTCGTGTGTCGCCGTCCCTTTGATCGCGCGAGGGCGGACGCTCGGCGCTCTCCTGTTCGCGGTGACGGCGCAGTCGGGCCGCCGCTACGGCCGCCGAGATCTGGACCTGGCCTGCGAAGTCGGCCGCCGCGCCGCCACCGCCATCGACCACGCGGTCCTGTACCGGGCCGCGGAGCGTGCCGCGGCCGCCCGCGACGAGCTCATGGCCGTGGTGGCCCACGATCTCAAGAACCCGTTGAACATCGTCAAGCTGTCGCTCCTCCGGCTCCTCGACGCCTTCCCCGACGGCGCCGAGCACGCGAAGGAGCGCGAGGGCCTCGGCATGGTCCTGCGTGCCGCGGACCGGATGGAGCGGCTCATCCACGACGTGCTCGAGCTCTCCAGCGCCGACGCCGGGCAGCTGCGGATCCGCCCCGTCCCGACGCCGGCCCAGGAGCTCGTGATCGAGGCGGTGGATGCGCACCGCACCCTCGCCGCGGCGCAGCGCATCCGGCTGGAGGCGTCGCGGGACGGAGATCTTCCGAGGGTCACGGCCGACCGCGACCGGATCGCCCAGGTCTTCTCGAACCTGGTCGGCAACGCGTTGAAGTTCACGCCCGCGGGTGGGCAGGTGACCCTCGCCGCGTCTCGCACGGATGGCTCCGTGTGTTTCGTGGTCCAGGACACGGGGCCCGGAATCGCACCCGAAGACCGCCCCCACCTCTTCGATCGCTTCTCGCACGCCGCCCGCAAGGCGCGTTCCGGCACGGGCCTCGGTCTCTCCATCGCCAAGGCCATCGTCGAGGGTCATGGCGGCACCATCGGTGTGGACTCCGTGCCCGGCCGCGGGAGCCGTTTCCACTTCAGCCTGCCCGTCGCCCCTAACCCGATCGTGGTATCGCCTCATCCGCCGGATGGGGAGGCGAAGAACCACGCCATCGTGTGATGCGCCGCGGACGACCGGCGAGCTAACTTCAGGGACGGCCGGCCGCACCCGAGGAAGAGCACCGGGAGCAGGGCGCAAGAGGGAGGAGCCAATGACCGAGCGCAAGACGGACGAGTCCGTGCGGGGGCGCATCGAGCGTCTCGTCGCCGACGAGCACCGGCTCTACGAGCACGGGAACCTGGACGAGGGTGGCCGCGCTCGGTTGCACGAGATCAAGGTCGAGCTGGATCAATGCTGGGACCTGCTGCGCCAGCGCCAGGCCCTTCGCGCCGCGGGCCGGGATCCCGCGGAGGCGCGCGTGCGGCCGCCGAAGGTCGTCGAGAACTACGAGCAGTAGGATGAGCCCCTCCCGCCTCGCGCCGGCGCTGGCCGCCCTCCTGTTCGCGACCGCCTGCGCCCGCAAGGACCCGCCGCCGCCGCGTCCCGTCGACGTCCTCGTCGTCCCCGTCGTCCAGATGGACGTGCCCGTGGTGGGGGAGTGGATCGGCACCCTCGACGGGTCCGTGAACGCGGACATCCGGCCCAAGGTCGAAGGCTACGTCCTGCGCCAGTTCTACAAGGAGGGGCAGTTCGTCCACCGCAACGACCCGCTCTTCGAGATCGACCCCCGCCAGTTCCGGGCCGCCCTCGAACAGGCGCGGGGCACGCTCGCCCGGGCGGAGGCGCAGCTTTCCAAGGCCTCCCGTGACGTCGAGCGTTTCACTCCGCTCGCCGCCCAGCGCGCGATCAGCCAGCAGGAGCTCGACAACGCGATCGCGGCCGAGCGCGATGCGCGCGGGGGGCTGGCCGCGGCGCGCGCGGCCGTCGACCAGTCCGCCCTCAACCTCGGATGGACGAGGGTTACTTCGCCCATCGACGGCATTGCCGGCATCGCGAAGACCCAGGTCGGGGACCTCGTCAACACGCAGGCGGTGATGACGACCGTCTCCACCGTCGATCCCGTCCGCGTGACCATCGGCATCTCCGAGCGGGAATACATGGACCGCGCCGTCAGCATCAACCGGGAGAGCTATCCGACGACGGAGCGCGGGCCGGAGCTGGAGCTGGTCCTCGAAGACGGCAGCGTCTTCCCCGAGAAGGGCAAGGCGGTCCTCGTGGACCGCGAAGTCAACGTCAAGACGGGCACCCTGACCGTGAAGGGCTTCTTCCCGAACCCCCACAACATCCTCCGGCCGGGGCAATACGCACGCGTGCGGGCCCAGCTCAGTCTCCGCCCGGGCGCCCTCGTCGTGCCCCAGCGCGCGGTCACCGAGCTGCAGGGAGGATCGCGCGTCGCGATCGCGGGCGCGGACGGCAAGGCGGAGATCCGCGCCGTGGAGACGGGGCCGCGCTACCGCGACCTCTGGGTGATCGAGAAGGGCGTGAAGGCGGGCGAGAGCGTGATCGTGAGCGGGCTGCAGTACGTCCGCGCGGGCACGCCGGTGGCGGCGAAGCCCGCGCCCGCGAGTCCCGCCGCGCTGGCCAGCCGATGAGCCGCTTCTTCATCGACCGGCCGATCGTCGCGATCGTGATCGCGATCCTCACCGTGATCCTGGGCGTGGTGTCGCTGGTCGGGCTCCCGGTCGCGCAGTACCCGTCGATCATCCCGCCGGTCATCCAGATCCAGACCACGTACACGGGCGCGGACGCCCTCACCATCGAGCAGTCGGTGGCCACGCCGATCGAGCAGCAGATGAACGGCGTGGACAAGATGCTCTACGTCCAGTCCACCAACGCCGGCGACGGCACCATGACCCTGAACGTCACCTTCGACGTCGAGACCGAGGTCAACATCGACCAGGTGAACGCGCAGAACCGCGTCTCGCAGGCCCAGCCCAACCTCCCCGCGGACGTGAGCCTCTTCGGTCTCAGCTATCGCAGCACCGTGGGCCTGCCCCTCCTCGTCTTCGCGATCTACTCGCCCAAGGGGACGTACGACTCGCTGTTCCTCGGCAACTACGCGGTCATCAACGTCAATGACGCGCTCTACCGCGTGAGCGGCGTGGGCCAGGTCCTCAACTTCGGCCTGTCCGAATACGCGATGCGCATCTGGGTCAAGCCGGACAAGCTGGCCAAGCTCGGCCTGACCGTCCCCGATCTCGTGAGGGCGGTGCAGCAGCAGAGCACGGTCAACCCCTCCGGCCGTATCGGGGCGGAGCCGGCCCCGCCCGGACAGCAGCTCACCTACACCGTCCGCGCGCAGGGGCGGCTGATCACGGCCGAGGAGTTCGGCAACGTGGTGGTCCGCCTCACGCCCGACGGGTCGACGGTGCGCCTGCGTGACGTCGCACGCATCGAGCTGGGCGCCCTGAACTACAACCAGTCCGCGCGCTTCAAGGGCCGCCCCGCCGCGCTGGTCGCCGTCTTCCAGGCTCCCGGTGCCAACGCCCTCGCCGTCTCCGACGGCGTCCGGAAGGTGATGGACGAGCTCCACGAACGTTTCCCGAGCGACATGGAATACACGGTCGGCCTCGACACCACGCGGCCGGTCACGGAAGGAATCAGGGAGATCGTCATCACCCTCGTGGAGGCGACGCTCCTGGTCATCCTCGTCGTCTTCCTCTTCCTGCAGAACTGGCGGGCGACGCTCATCCCGCTCATCGCCGTCCCCGTGTCGCTGGTGGGCACGTTCGCCCTGTTCCCCTTCCTCGGCTTCTCGATCAACACGCTCTCCCTCTTCGCGCTAGTGCTGGCCATCGGCCTGGTGGTGGACGACGCGATCGTGGTCGTGGAAGCGGTCGAGCATCATATTGAAGAGGGGATGGCCCCCCGCGACGCCACCCTCAAGGCCATGTCCGAGGTCTCGGGGCCGGTGGTGGGGATCGCCCTCGTCCTCTCCGCCGTCTTCATTCCCATCGCCCTCATCGGCGGCCTCCAGGGCCGGCTCAACCAGCAGTTCGCGGTCACCATCGCCATCGCGGTCGTGATCTCCGCCTTCAACGCGCTGAGCCTGTCGCCCGCGCTGTCCGCGCTCCTGCTCCGGCCGCGACGGGAGTCCCGGGGGCCGCTCGGACGGTTCTTCGGCGCCTTCAACCGCGGGTTCGCCCGGGCCACTCACGGCTACGTGAATCTCTCCCACGGCCTCGTGCGCAAGACGGCCCTGAGCCTCGCGATCCTCGCCGCCTTCTTCGTCCTTGCCGGCGGCATCGGGCGGAAGCTGCCGACGGGGTTCATCGCGGACGAGGACCAGGGCTTCCTGCTCATGAACGTGCAGCTGCCCGACGCCGCCTCCCTGCAGCGCACGGACGAGGTCACCCGGAAGATCGAAGGCATCCTGGGCAAGCTCGAGGGCGTGGAGGCGGTCGTCACCATCAACGGCTTCAGCATCCTCACGCGCACGGCCGCGCCCTACACGGCGTTCTTCTTCGTAGAGCTCGAGCCGTGGGACGAGAGGAAGGATCCCGGCCTCTCCTCCTCGGCGATCCAGGCCCGGATCAACGGCGCGCTGCGCGCGCAGGTGCCGGAAGCGATCGCGTTCGCGTTCGCCCCCCCCGCCATCCCGGGCATCGGCAACTCCGGCGGCTTCTCGTTCTGGCTCCAGGACCGGAGCGGCGGCAGCGTGGAGCTCCTCAGCGACAGCCTGCAGAAATTCCTGGAGGCGGCGCGGAAGCGGCCGGAGCTGGCGGCCGTGAACTCCACCTTCCGCGCGGGCGTGCCCCAGGTCTACGCCGACGTCGACCGCGACAAGGTGATCAAGCAGGGAGTGGCGGTGTCCGACGTCTACCTGACGCTGCAGGCTTTCCTGGGCGGCCTCTACGTGAACCAGTTCAACCGCTTCGGCCGCCAGTGGCGCGTGTTCCTCCAGTCGGAGGCCGAAGACCGCCTGGCCCCGGAGGACATCGCGAACTTCTACGTCCGCAACAACGACGGGGACATGCTGCCGCTCTCGACCGTCGTGCACTCCCGTCGCGTCTTCGGCCCGGAATACACGCAGCGCTTCAACCTCTTCCGCGCCGTGCAGATCACCGGCCAGCCCGCCCCCGGCTACAGCTCGGGCCAGGCCATGGCCGCGCTCGAAGAAGTGGCGCACCAGGTGCTGCCTCCCGAGATGGGCTACGACTGGGCGGACCTCTCGTTCCAGGAGCGTCGCGCGGCGGGCCGGGCGGGGATCGTCTTCGGCATCTCCCTCGGGTTCGTCTTCCTGATCCTGGCCGCGCTCTACGAGAGCTGGTCGCTCCCGTTCAGCGTCCTGCTGTCGGTGCCCGTGGCCGTGGTGGGCGCCTTCCTCGGCCTCTGGGCCCGCGGCTTCGCCCTCGACGTCTACGGGCAGATCGGGCTCGTGATGCTGATCGGGCTGGCGGCCAAGAACGCGATCCTCATCGTGGAGTTCGCGAAGGATGCTCTCGAGGGCGGCGAGCCCCTGGTGGACGCGGCCCTCCAGGGAGCGCGGCTCCGTCTGCGGCCGATCTTGATGACGTCATTCGCGTTCATCCTGGGCTGCGTTCCGCTCTGGATCGCGCAGGGCGCGGGCGCGGCCGGGCGCCGGATCCTCGGCACCACCGTCATCTCGGGGATGCTGGCCGCGACCGGACTGGCGGTGTTCCTGATCCCCGTGCTCTTCGTCGTGGTCGAGCGGCTCTCCGGGGCCGAGCGCCGCCACGCCTCGCCCCCGGACCCCGCGCCGGCTCCCGTGGAGGCGTGACGGCCATGATCGGACGCGCCGCCCGTGCCGCCGTGCCGGGAGCCCTGTCCCTGTTCCTCGCCGGGTGCGCCGTGGGGCCGAACTACAAGCGCCCGCTGGTCCCGGTGCCGGAGCGCTTCTACGGAGACGAGCGCGCCGCGGAAGCGCGCTCGCTCGCCGACGTGCCCTGGTGGGACGTCTTCGACGACCCGATCCTGAAGGGCCTGGTCGAAGAGGCGGTGCGCAACGGCTTCGACGCCCGGCTCTCCGCGGGGCGGGTCCAGGAGGCACGCGCCCGCTACGGCGTGGTGCGCTCCCAGTTCTATCCCGCGGTCGATTACTCGGCCGGATGGCAGCGCGGCCGCGCGAACCAGCTCCTCAATCCGTCGGGCGAAACGCAGACGGCGTGGTCCGTGGACGTCGGCTTCTCGTGGGAGCTCGACCTCTGGGGCCGCATCCGGCGCCTCAGCGAGGCCGCCCGCGCCGACTACCTCGCGACGGAGGAGGCGCGCCGTGGCGTGCTGCTCTCGCTCGTGTCGGACGTGGCCGTCGCCTACCTGGAGCTGCGCGAGCTGGACGACGAGCTCGCGATCGCGAAGCGCACCCGGGTCGCGTTCCAGGACACGTACGACCTCTTCAACCGCCGGCTCGAGGGCGGAGCGGCCTCCGCCCTGGAGACGGCGCGCGCGCGCGCCTCGCTGGGGCTGGTCGCCGCCGAGATCCCCGAGATCGAGCGCGCGATCGTGGCCCGGGAGGACCAGATCAACTTCCTCCTCGGCCGCAATCCGCAGCCCATTCCGAGGGAAGGGCCGAACATGGCCGTCCCGCCGGACGTTCCTCCTGGACTTCCGTCGATGCTGCTCGAGCGGCGGCCGGACATCCGTCAGGCGGAGCAGGTCCTCATCGCGGCCAACGCGAGCGTCGGTGTCGCCAAGGCGGACTTCTTTCCGCGCCTCAGCCTCACCGGCCTCTTCGGCAACGTGAGCCCGGAGCTCGGGGAGCTGTTCTCGCACGGCAAGACGTGGAGCATCGGGGGCGGGCTGCTGGGGCCGATCTTCCAGGGCGGCCGGATCAAGCGCAGCTACGAGGTCGCCCTCGCGCAACGGGAGCAGGCGCAGATCGGATACGAGGCGGCGGCGGCGAACGCTTTCGGCGAAGTCTCGCGGGCGCTCGTGGACCGGACGAAGCTCGTCGACACCGAGCGGGAACGCGAGAGCGCCGTGGCCGCGTACCAGGAGGCGGTGCGCCTGGCGAACATCCGCTACGACTCCGGCCTGTCCGCCTACTTCGAGGTGCTGGAGGCCCAGCAGCAGCTCTTCCCGGCCGAGATCAGCCTGGCGCGGACGCGGCGCGACCAGCGGGTGGCGGTGGTGAGCCTCTACCGGGCGCTCGGCGGCGGATGGCCGGCGGAGGAGCGGGCCGCGGGTGGCGCGCCCGCCGGGGGCGGGGCACGATGAAGCATGATGGGAAGACGGAAGAGGTGACCATGCAGCTGCGGAAGGCGGCCGAGCGCGGGCGGACGGACTGGGGGTGGCTGGACAGCCGCCACACCTTCTCGTTCGGCGACTACTTCGATCCGAAGCACATGGGGTACCGCGCGCTCCGCGTCATCAACGATGACCGCGTGGCGCCCGGCGAGGGCTTCGGGACGCACGGGCACAGCGACATGGAGATCCTGTCCTACGTGCTCGAGGGCGGGCTCGCCCACAAGGACAGCATGGGCACGGGGTCGGTGATCCGCCCGGGCGAGATCCAGATGATGCGCGCCGGCACCGGTGTGACCCACAGCGAATACAACGCCTCCAAGACCGAGCCGGTGCACTTCCTCCAGATCTGGATCGTGCCCGACCAGCGCGGGCTCGCGCCCGCCTACGCGCAGAAGCCCATCGACCACGAGGCCGCGCGCCGAGGCTTCGTCCTGCTCGCCTCTCAGGATGGCCGCGAGGGCAGCCTGCAGATCAGCCAGGACGTCGCCCTCTGGCTCACGCTCCTCGAGAACGGCGACCGCCGAGAGCTGGCGCTGGCGCCCGGCCGCCACGCTTGGGTGCACGTGGCTCGCGGCAAGGTCGATCTGGATGGCGACAGCCTCTCCGAAGGAGACGGCGCGGCGGTCAGTGGACCGGCGTCCGTCCGGTTGGCCGGCAAGGGACCCGCGGAGGTCCTGGTTTTCGACCTGGCCTGACGAGCGTCCGGTTCGCGCGAACAGTGCGCGAGCGCCGTCGCGAGTACCATCAGACGAATGCACGCGTTCGAGACGCTCATCGGGCTGCTGCTCGTGGCCATCACCCTGGCCGCGGTCGCGCGCCGGGTCGGGGCGCCCTATCCGGCCCTCCTCGCCCTCGGCGGCGCTGTGCTCGCATTCATCCCGGGCGTGCCCGTCTTCTCGATACCGCCGGACCTCGCGCTCGCTCTGTTCGTGGCGCCCGTGCTCCTGGATGCGGCCTTCGACGCCTCGCCGCGGGACCTGCGGGAGAACTGGGTCCCGGTGGCGAGCCTCGTCGTCGTCAGCGTCCTCCTGACGACGATGGCGGTCGCGGTGGTGGCGCGCATGCTGGTGCCCGCCATGCCGTGGGCGGCGGCGGTGGCGCTGGGCGCGGTGGTGGCGCCTCCCGATGCGACCGCGGCCATCGCGGTCCTGCGTCAGGTCCGGATCCCGCATCGCCTCCTCACCATCCTCGAAGGCGAGAGCCTGCTCAACGACGCGACCGCGCTCCTGATCTACCGGCTGGCCGTGGGTGCCGTGGTGGCGGGCACGTTCTCGATCGGATCCGTCGCGCCCGCGTTCCTGCTCGCGGTCGCGGGCAGCCTCGTGGCGGGCCCGGTGCTGGCGTGGCTGCTGCTCGCGGTCACGAGCCGGGTGAGTGACATTCCGACCGCGATCATCCTGCAGTTCATCACCACGTTCGGCGTGTGGATCGCCGCCGAGCGGGTCGGGCTCTCCGGCGTCCTCACCGTGGTCTGCTTCGCGTTCACGGCCTCGCGCAGCGCGCCGGAGAGGACGCCCGCGCGGATCCGCGTGCCCTCCTACGCGGTCTGGGACACGGTGGTCTTCGTCGTGAACGTGCTCGCGTTCGTCTTCATCGGCCTGCAGATGCGCCCGATCCTCTCCGCCCTGGAGCCGGGCCGCCCCGCGCTCTACTTCCGGGTCGCGCTCGCCGTCCTGGTGACCGTGATCGGGATCCGCATCGTCTGGGTGATGTCGCACAACGCGGTCCTGCGCTGGCGGATACGGCGTCAGGGCTTCCATCCGCCCCGGCCCACGTTGCGGCCCAGCGTCCGCAGCGGCCTCGTCGTGTCCTGGTCCGGCATGCGCGGCATCGTGACCCTGGCCGCGGCGCTCGCGCTTCCGATCCAGGCGGGCACGGCACCGTTCCCTTTCCGTGATCTCATCATCTTCACCGCGTTCGCGGTGGTGCTGGGCACGCTCGTCATCCAGGGGCTGACCCTCAGGCCCCTCCTCCAGGCGCTGGACCTGCGCGACGACGATCCGGTCGGGAGGGAAGTCGAGCTGGCGCGGGAGCGCGCGCTCCTGGCCGCCCTGGCCACCCTGGAGGGCGAAGACTCGCCGGCGGCCGAGGCGGTGCGCGAGGAGCTGACGAGCCATCTCGAGCAGGTGCGTGAGGAAGAAGACGAGCACGGCCACGGACCCGCCCATGCCGCGATGCATCGGCGCGCATTGGCGGAGGCGAGGCGGGTGGTCCTGGAGATGAGAGCGCGCGGCGACATCGGGGACGGAGCGTTCCATCGCCTGGAGGAGCAGCTCGACTGGGTCGAGCTGGGCGTGACCGTCGAGAGAGAGGGCGCGTCCTGAGCGAGCCGACACCGGAACGCCGCGAGCGCGTCCGGAACCTGGTCGCGGTCGCGGGATGGATCGGGCTCGGCCTGGCCGTCGGCCTGTGGGTCTGGGCGACGCGCGGGACCACCGCCGCGGCGGAGTATTACGCGGCCTACGTCCTGGAGAAGTCCCTCTCCGTGGACAACATCTTCGTCTTCATCATCATCTTCTCCGAGCTTCACATTCCTCCCGAGCGCCGGAAGCGCGTCTTGTGGTTCGGCGTCGCGGGTGCCCTCGTCTTCCGCGCGATCCTGGTCGGGGCCGGAATCACGCTCATCCAGCGCTTCCACTGGGCCATCTACCCGTTTGCGGGCCTCATCCTCTTCGCGGCCTGGCGCCTTTTGTTCGGGGCGGAGCCGGAGCGGCGCGTCGTGGAAGGGGCCTGCGACGTCTGCAACACCTGGATCGCCCGCCTCGTGCGCGTGAGCCCCGTGATCATCGGCGATCGCTTCTGGCGCCGCGAGAACGGCCGGCTGGTGGCCACGCCCCTGCTCGTGGCCCTCGTGATCATCGAGACGACCGACATCGTGTTCGCGCTCGACTCCGTGCCCGCGGTCCTGGCCGTGACTCGGGACCCGCTGATCGTCTACACCTCGAACGTCATGGCGATGATGGGCCTGCGCTCGATCTACTTCGTGCTGGCGGATTCCCTGACGCACCTGCGTTTCCTTCGCCCGGGGCTGGCCGTCGTCCTGTTGTTCACGGCCGGCAAGATGCTGACCAGCGACTGGATCCACATCGGTCCCGGCCAGTCCATCGTCTTCATCGCGGTCGTGCTCGTCGTCACGGTGGCGGCGTCGCTCTGGGCACCGCCGCCACGGACGGAGGTGAAGAGCGAGGCGAAGAGCACGGCACCCGCCGCCCCCGTACCCGCCCCCGCGCCTGCTGCTGCGGCGAAGCCGGCCGTTCCCGACGTACCCCGTTAGTGGTACCCGAGAAACCCCGGAACCGGTGACGCTTTCGCGCGCGGGCCCCTCTAAGCTTCTTTTTTCGCGTACTTTGAAAGGGCACCCATGTTCATGAGCCTCGCCGCGCAGAAGCACACCGGCTTCCTCGACGAGCCGCTCGTGTCCCTCCGGCAATGAGCAGCGCTGCCCAGACGACGCTCCGGCTCTCCTCGCCGCTGGAGCACGTCTTCCCCCGGCTCACACCGGAGCAGATCGCGCGGATCGCCGCCCACGGGCGCCGGCGACGCGTGGAGCCGGGCGAGATCCTCCTCGAGCCGGGGGACAGCCCTCGGATCTTCGTCATCACCGCGGGCAGCGTCGAGACGTTGAAGGTGGCCGGAGAGGTCGAAGAGATCATCGTGGTGCACAGCGTCGGCTCGTTCACCGGGGAGATGGCCATCCTCTCCGGGCGCCGCGGCCTGGCCCGGACGCGCGCGAAGGAAGCGGGGGAAGTGATCGAGGTGGACCGTCCCCAGATCATGGCCATGGTGCAGACGGACAGCGAGCTCAGCGACATCCTCTTGCGCGCCTTCATCCTGCGCCGGCTGGAGCTGATCGCCCGCGGCTCGTCGGACGTCGTCCTGCTCGGCTCCCGGCACTCCGCGGGCACGCTGCGCATCAAGGAATTCCTCACCAAGAACGGGCACCCGCTCTCGTACATCGACCTCGAGCAGGACGCGGAGGCGCAGGAGTTCCTCGACCGCTTCCACATCACCGTGGCGGAGGTGCCCGTGCTCATCTGCGGCGGGCGCACCGTCCTGCGCAACCCGAGCAACCAGCAGATCGCGGACTGTCTCGGGCTCAACGCGCCCATCGATCACGAGCAGGTGCGGGACACCATCGTCGTGGGCGCGGGCCCGGCGGGCCTGGCCGCGGCCGTCTACGGCGCCTCCGAGGGTCTCGACGTCCTCGTCCTCGAGTCCACGGCCCCCGGCGGGCAGGCGGGCTCGAGCTCACGCATCGAGAACTACCTCGGCTTCCCGATGGGGATCTCCGGCCAGGAGCTGGCGGGGCGCGCGTACAGCCAGGCCCAGAAGTTCGGGGCCCAGGTGACGGTCGCCAAGGGAGCGCGGGCTCTCCGCTGCGTGCGACGGCCGTATTCGATCGAGCTGGAAGACGGGTCGGCGGTCCCGGCGCGGACCATCGTCATCGCCACCGGCGCGTCCTATCGGAAGCTCGGCGTCGCCGGCCTGGCCCGCTTCGAGGGCGCGGGCGTGTACTACGGCGCGACGGCCATGGAGGCGCAGCTCTGTCGGGGAGAAGAGGTGATCATCGTCGGGGGCGGGAACTCCGCGGGCCAGGCCGCCGTGTTCCTCTCCCCGTCCGTCCGGCGGGTGAAGATGCTCGTGCGCGGAGCGGGGCTGGCGGAGACCATGTCGCGCTACCTGATCCGCCGCATCGAGCAGGCCCCCAACATCGAGCTCTGGACGCGCGCGGAGATCGTGGAGCTCGAAGGGAGCGACCGCCTGGAGGCCGTGCGCTGGCGCGACAACCAGACGATGGCGGTCGAACGCAGCGAGATCGGGAACCTGTTCGTGATGACGGGAGCGGAGCCGGCCACGAGCTGGCTCGACGGGTGTGTCGTGCGCGACGAGAAGGGGTTCATCAAGACCGGGCCCGACCTCACGCGGGAAGACCTGCGGGCGGCGGAGTGGCCGCTGCCGCGGGCGCCGCACCTCCTGGAGACGAGCCTTCCCGGAGTCTTCGCCGTGGGCGACGTCCGCAGCGGGAACCAGAAGCGCGTGGCCTCCGCGGTGGGGGAGGGATCCACGGCGATCGCGCTCGTGCACCAGGTATTGAAGGAATGAGCGGGCCCGAGCGCGGCGCTCGCGCGGAATGACGTGGCGGCCTCGCCTACCCTCCGAGGCCGTCACCTGGACGCTCTGCGTCGTCGCCGGCTTCCTGGCCGCATTGGTCGCGACGGGCTCGCGGCGGATGATCGCGGCCTCGGCCATCGAGTTCAGCCTCGTCCCGCCGGAAGCCGCGGGCGGAACGGAACAACTCGCGAGCATCGAGGGCCGCGTGACGGCGCCGGGCCCGGGCCAGCGCATCGTCCTCTACGCGCGCAGCGGCGACTGGTACGTGCAGCCGTACGCGAACGCGCCCTTCACCGCGATTCAGGGGGACGGCCGTTGGCGCAGTCCAACCCACCTGGGGACGGAGTATGCGGCCGTCCTCGTCGATGCGGAGTACCGTCCTCCCGCGAAAGCGTCGACGCTGCCGGGGATCGGCGGCGGGGTGGCGGCGGTGGCCGTCACCGACGGCGTGCCCCCGTGGTGGAAGACGGGCTGGTTCCGGCTCGCCGGTCTCGTGGCCGCGGCCCTGGCGGCCTTCGGCCTCCATCGCTACCGCCTGCAGAAGCTGGCGCACGAGCTCGACGCGCGATCCCTGGAGCGGCTGACGGAACGAACGCGGATCGCGCAGGAGCTGTACGACACGCTCCTGCAGGGCTTCCTGAGCGCATCGATGCAGCTCCACCTGGCCGTGGATCAGCTGCCGGAGGGATCGCCGGACCGGGCGCGGCTGGACCAGGCCCTGGCCGTGATGGGACGCGCGACCGATGAGGGGCGCCGCGTGCTGCACGGCCTGCGCTGCGGCAACAGCGACGCCGAGCGTCTCGAGAGCGCGTTCGAGCGGCTGCCCCAGGGGTTGCCTTCGGAGGCGGTGGGGGACTACAAGGTGACCGTGGCGGGGGAATCACGGCGGCTGCACCCGATCATCCGTGACGAGGTGTACCGTGTGGGCCGGGAAGCGGTGATGAATGCCTTCCGGCACGCTCAGGCGCGAGCGGTCGCTGTCGAGATCGAATATTCGCCGCGCGGCTTGCGCGTCGCCGTGCGTGACGACGGGCGCGGCATCGACTCCCGCGTCCTCGCCTCGTCGCGCGAGGGGGATGGAGGCCTGTCCGGCATGCGCAGGGGCGCGGCCGGGATCGGGGCACGCCTGCGCATCCGCAGCGGCTCGGGCGTGGGCACCTTGGTCGAGCTCTCGGTGCCGGGAAGCGTGGCGTTCCAGGGTCCGGCCGACGGACCCCGAAGACTGGAGACAGGAGCATGAGCGCATCCGCCGCCGCACGGATTCGGGTCCTCAGCGTGGACGACCATCCCCTCCTGCGCGAGGGGATCTCCGCGATGGTCAAGAGCCAGCCCGACATGGAGCTGGTGGCCGAGGCCAGCACCGGAAAAGAAGGTATCGACCGGTTCCGGGAGCACCAGCCCGACATCACGCTGATGGACCTCCGCCTGCCGGACATGAACGGCATCGAAGCCATGGCCACGATTCGCGCGGAATTCCCGGATGCGCGCGTCATCATCCTCACCACCTTCGAGGGTGACGTGGAGATCCAGCGCGCCCTGGAAGCGGGCGCGCGCGGCTACTTGCTGAAAAGCATGCCCCCCAAGGAGCTGCTCGACGGGATCCGGCAGGTCCATGCGGGGAAGAAGCGCATTCCCGCCGAGATCGTCGCCCACCTGGCCGAGCACCTCAGCGACGAGACCCTCACCGTCCGCGAAGTCGAGGTGTTGCGCCAGGTCGCGGGCGGCAACCGGAACCGCGACATCGCGGAGCACCTCTTCATCTCCGAGGAGACGGTGAAGGTCCACGTCAAGCACGTCATGGACAAGCTCGGAGCCAGCGACCGCACGGAAGCGGTGGCCATCGCCCTCCGGCGCGGAATCATCCAGCTCTAGACCGCGTGACCACGACCTCGAGTCCGACCGCGGCGGACGCTCTCGTCTTCTTCGGCGCCACCGGCGATCTCGCCTTCAAGAAGATCTTCCCCGCGCTGCAGGCGATGGTGAAGCGGGGCCACCTCGACGTGCCCGTGATCGGGGTGGCCCGGCGGCCGGTCGAGGAATTCCAGTCCCGGGTGAAGGAGAGCCTGGAGAAGCGAGGCCTGGACCCCGCCGCCTTCGCGAAGCTGTCGTCGCTCCTGCACTACGTCCGCGGCGACTATGGGGAGGCTTCCACGTTCCAGGCCATCCGGCGCGAGCTCGGCTCCGCGCGCCGTCCCGCCTATTACCTCGCCATCCCTCCCTCGCAGTTCGGCGTGGTCGTGGGCCAGCTCAACAAGACCGGCTGCCTGGAAGGGGCGCGCGTCATCGTCGAAAAGCCGTTCGGCCGCGACCTGGCCTCGGCGCGCGAGCTCAATGCCATCCTGCTCCGCTGCTTCCCCGAGCCGTCGATCTTCCGCATCGACCACTACCTCGGCAAGGCGCCGGTCCTGAACATGCAGTTCTTCCGGTTCGCGAACGCGTTCCTGGAGCCGGTCTGGAACCGGAGCCACGTCGAGAGCGTGCAGATCACGATGGCGGAGAGCTTCGGCGTGCAGGGCCGGGGCGCCTTCTACGAAGAAGCCGGCGCCATCCGCGACGTGGTGGAGAACCACCTTTTCCAGCTCCTGACCAACCTCATCATGGACGCGCCCGTGCGTATGGACAGCGAGTCGATCCGGGACGAGCGGGTGCGGCTGATCAAGGGCATCCAGGCCCTCGATCCCTCACGGGTCGTGCGCGGCCAGTTCCGCGGGTATCGCGCGGAGCCGGGGGTGGCGAAGGACTCGAAGGTCGAGACGTTCGCCGCCCTGCGCCTCGAGATCGACTCCTGGCGCTGGAAAGGCGTCCCCGTCTACCTGCGCGCGGGCAAATGCCTGCCCGTGACCTGCACGGAGATCGTGGTCCGCTGGCGGCAGCCCCCGACGATGTTCGCGGGATTCCCCGTGCAAGCCAACTATTGCCGGATCCGCATCAGCCCCGACATCACGATCGCGATCGGCGCCAACGCGATCCCGTCCGGCGAGGAAGCCGGGTGCAAGGTCGCGGAGATGGTGGCCACGCACCATCCCGGGTCGGAGGAGATGGACGCCTACGAGCGGCTGCTCGGCGACGCGCTGGCCGGGGATCCCACCCTGTTCGCGCGCGAAGACTACGTGGAGGAGGCCTGGCGCATCGTGGACCCGGTGCTCGAGGGGGCGGCCGAGCCGATCGAATACGCGCCGGGCACGTGGGGGCCCACATCCGCGGACGTGACGCCGCCGGGAGGCTGGGTCGATCCCGTGGTG
>Ga0207428_10000493_pt1 | contig 47186 bp, 75 predicted proteins | sample RhiMethybrSRZTD1_FD_187600 | JGI IMG/M metagenome (GOLD analysis project Ga0207428, IMG submission 187600) | Populus rhizosphere microbial communities from Tennessee, USA - Rhizosphere MetaG P. TD hybrid SRZTD1 (SPAdes) (version 3) | ecosystem: Host-associated > Plants > Roots > Rhizosphere >...
CCGCCGGTCGCCCGCGTACGCTGAGATTTTCGGGAGAACCTATCGCACCCGGCCGCCCCCCCCCGTCTCGTTGATCGCATCGTCGACAGACTCGACCTCGCCGCGTCCGCCTCGAACAGCCGGGCGACGTGCAAACATCTTCGCCGCAGTCGACGCACGATGATACGGACGCTTGCGCGCAACGGAACAGGCCCCCACCTGGACCGCCGACCTGGAATCCCGCGGGCGCCCTGCAATCATGACCCTCGACGATTGAACAGTGTCCTCGTCGACCCATGATCGCCCCTACCACGAACCGATCAACATGACGCGGCCGGTAATCGGACCCGACCAGATTTTCTCGACGTCGCCGGCGAGCGTCCAATGGTCGCCGAGGCGCGCGGCGACACCGACGATGAGTTTCGGTTTCCCGTCTGGACCGATCGAGGCGACGGCGACGGCGGCGCCCTGTCGACCATCAGGAATCATGTCGGCGATCGCCCGTTCAACCGATTGTCGAAAATCTACGGTAACAGGCCCGGGCGGGAGGGTGAGGCCGGTCGGCATCGGTTCGTCGAGTCGTGGCATTGTGTGCGCCCCTGTTCTTTTCAGAATGAACCGGCCCCCGGTGTTTCATCCTTGAGCGTGGGAAAACGTCGGAGGAGGGCCTCGGCGATCGGAACGTATTGGAACCATCCGATCGGCGCGGTGTCGTTGTCGATCTCTGATAACCAGAACGCGAGGCGCCACGCGGGCGACGCGTCGATCGTCGCCCGCGCGTACGTGGGATCCGGAACCATCTTCCGCGCGATCACTTTTTCCCTTTGCCCTTTCCTGTTTTGCTTTTCCGCACGGACGCGGGTCCCGTCATGACGCGTACCCGAGTACGTTTCGGTTTCTCGTCGAGGACGTCGCCTGCGGCCGGGTCGGGTTGCGGCGCGTCGATGCCGGCGAGTTCCGGTTCGTCGTCCTCTGTGTCGTCGTTCTCCTCGTCGCCCGTATAGACGCCGGCGAATAGGTCCTCCTGTTCGTTCTCGAATGTGAAATACATCGTCCGCGCGAAAAATCCGCAGAGGAAATCCCGATGCGTTTTCTCGGCCGAGTCGACGAGACATTCGAGCGTCGCGCGGAGGGTCGCCTGTTGCGGCGCGACCTTTTTCGACTTCCGTTTCGAGTCGCCCGAGAGATCGCGTTTTGTGATCTTGATTCGCTTGATCCGGACGTGCCGGAGGCGCGCGTTCTCCTCGACGTCGGCCGCCATGCGGGCGACGAGAATCTGTTCGGGTTGATCGACTGTGACGACGACCTCGGACATCAGTTCCCGGATCTGTTGCTTGTTCGTGAAACAGTGTCCGAGGACCTCCGGCCCGAGTTGTTTCGCCTGATCGTACGTGAGCGGTTCGAGCACGAGGCCGACCGCAAAAACCGGGAACCGTTCATCTTTTTTCCGTTCTTCGGTTTTGAGGGCGACGTTCTTCACGTGGAGAGCGGTGAATCGATCGGTGAACATGAACACGATCCTCCTCCTGAAAGAGCGGCCAGAGTAGAAACACAGTGATCGGCGTATCGGCAATCGGTGTCACGTCTTGCACGGGCGGTCGCATCGCGAGCCACTCGCGACGGTCCTCGAAAATCAGGCCGACGTCTTTCATCGCGTCGTACAGTTGTTTCGGCGCGCCGGCGAGGCCGTCGTCGTCGCGGATGAAATTCCGGACCGATGGAACGAACCGAACGACCTGGACGGCCATTCGGATCCGACAGGTCGGGTACCGCCCGAGGATTTTGAGCGATTCGATCGAGGCGACCGCCTCGGCATCGCAGATCGCGAGCGCGAGGAGTCGGCCCCATGATTTTCGGGCCTGTTGCCGCAGTCGCCAATCTTGCATCCAGCGGTTGACGCCGTCCAGGCGCCGCGGGAGAACGCCGACCCACGCGACCGGGCGCGCGTCGAGCGTCGATCGATCGACGAGCGGGTCGACGATCCCGAGTTTCACCCCGATCGGGAGATCCCATCGTGCGAGCGCCGCGAGGTCGTGACGGATCGCGACCGATAGATCCGGGTCGCCGGCGGCCGCGAGCCTCACAAGGTCGGGCGCGCGCGATTTGAAATCATCCTTTGCGTTCATCGGTCTATCGGCGTGAAATCGACCCGGTCGGTATGTCCACACGCAACGCACGTGTGAGGCGCCGCCGGCGCCTGGACGCGACCGCGGAGCGCGTTGAACGTCATCGTGTGAATTGTCATTCCGAGTGTTCCCATCGCGACCGGGAGGACCGGTTCGAGCGCGCGGGCGATCGCATCCGACAGATCGTCGTCAGACAGAACTCCGGCCGGCGGATTTCTGTGTTTGAGAATCGCCTCGCCCATCGCCTCGACATTGTTCGCGATCGACGCGAGTTCGGCCGCGTCGAGAGTCGTCCCGGCGCGGAGCGCGGATCGGATGTACGCCGCGGACGACGACAAGACCTCGTACACGGTGAGGGCCGACGGTTGTTCATTTGACATCGTGTTTCCTTTTCTGAGGGTCGCGGTACTGTCGCCACGGATGATCGGCGCGCGGTTTGTTCCTTGGACGTTTCGATTCCCGCGGCCCATCGTCAAAGAGGAACGGTTCGGGTTTCCGATTGCGGTGTGTCACGCGCCGATCGGGTCGCCTGGAGGCGGCGAGGACGGCGCGACGGCCGGCCGGCGTCATGCGGTACGACGTGTACGCGCCTTTGTCCGGCCCTTCGATGTTGATACAGGTGTTGTCGAGGTCGGTCGCCCTCGCGAACGAGGACGCGAGCCGATGGAGGCGCGCGCGGTTCGGCAGTACGATCGGCGCCTTCATCGGCGTTTGTCTTTCAGGTCGTCGAACAGCGTTCCGGCGAGGTCGGCGAGCGGGACCATCGCCGGCGGTTTGACGTCGGCCCTCCAGGTCGAGAGCGTCGGCGGCGCGGCCGCGAGTTCGGCCTCTCGCGCCTCGATCGCGAGCCGTGCGGCGTCGACCTCGGCCTCGTTCACGGGACCCGAGGCGCATTCCTCGCAACGGAGGAACCGGCGCGCGATCCCGGTGAGTGTGATGATTTGAACCGGCGAGCCGTTCGCGATCTGGCGACTGCAATGTCCGCAGACCTCGAACCCTTTTCCGCTACGCCCGACCGGGCCTTGCGCGACTGTCCAGGTTCGCATTAGTTCACCATCGAATATTGAGCGGCGCCTCCGGATCGATCGGGTTCAACGCCTCGCGCGGTTCGAGTTCCCATCCGTCGAGGTCCTCTTGTTCGACGACCCACGCCGGCCGCGGCAAGTACGGCCCCCATCGTCGACGCGCGATCGCGCGTTGCTTGGAAATCTTTCCCATGATCGCGAACCGCGGCGCCTCATTGAGCATCAGTACGACGGTCGCGACGTCGGCGACGAGGTCGCCGTCGTCGAACAGGAGTCGGTACGACCGTTGACTCACGGTTTTGACGGCGAACGACGCGACGTCCGCGTGTTTCCAGGTCCCGGCCATCGCCTCGACGGTCGGCAACGGTCGACCCGTGATCACGCGGAACGCGACCTCGCCTTGCGCGCCGACGAGATTCTGGTACCGGCGATCGACGGTGTGACTGTATCGGTTTTGCGGGAGGTTCAACGCGCGGATCGTGGCGTCGAACGTCTCGGCAAGTTGTGCGGCGACGCGGAGTTGATCCGGCGTCAGAGTTCCCCACACCCATTGAGAGGGAACGCTCATGCGCCGCCGCCGATCGTTTGGCCGCCGAGCATCGGGCCGACCGCGCGGAACGTCTGGTAATACTTCCACATTGCGATCGCGTCGTCGGTCGCCGGCGTGTACCGGGCGAACCACGTCGAGACGGCGCGGCCGTTCGTGACGAGGAGAACCATCGCGATCCGCGCGTCGGTCGTCGTCGGCCATATGTGGAGGCGGTGTTTCGTCCCGACGGAGGTTTCGATCTCGACGGTGTATCCGGTCGCCGACGGCGTTCGTTCGTGGTTCACGTTGCGACGACTATACCGGCCTCTCATGCGCGGCGCCCTCCGGCCGCGCGACGTTCGCGAACGGCGACGGCCTCGTTCACGACCTTGTCGAGATCGCGCGTGTGCGACCATGAGACGCCGAGTTTTGTCGCGACGGTTTTTAGTTCGTCGGTGATCTCGGCGATCTGGAGGCCGTCGGCCGTGACGTACGGCGGTCCGGCCTCGATCATGCTGTGAACCGCGGCGAGGAGATGTCGACGGAGGTTGTGAGGGAGAACCATTTTCAAGGGTCGAGGGCGCGGAACGCGCGGATCTTGATCTGTACGATCTGGAGTAGCAATAGCAAAAGCAAAGGAATCCATTTGCAATGCATGTGCATTGCTCTTTGCATGGGAGGTGTTCCATCGGGCGCGCGCCGCTAACTGTCTGACTCGACTGTTCTTCCGTTGTTTCTTCCGTTCTCGTTCCTGTCGACGGTTGCGCCGTTTGCCGTCGGGACCCTGCGGAAAGAGCGGCGAAATGATCGCCCAAATGCGATCGAAATGTCGTCGCGATTTCACGCGGCAGAGCGGCCGGATGTCGTCCAGGTCGGCCGGGAGGCCGTGTTCGAGCCACGCGTGATCGAGGAGGCGTCGGTATATACCCTCGACCTCGTTCGACATCCCGAGGATCGACCGCGAGGAGAGCGCGTCTTTTGGGTACCACTGATACGCGGGCGATTGTTCACGCGTCGCCCGGCGCGGTTTCCGGCCCGTTGTCATGCGTCGAGTTCCCGTTCGGTTCTAGCGTTTGAAACGTCGGAGGCGCGCGAGACAGTCGACGAGCGCCGGCGACACTTGATCGTCGAGCGCGAGCGCGAACATTGCCCGCGGGTCGAGGGCGACGATCCGTTTCATCGCGCGCGGCCTAGGCGGGATCTGACTCTGCGCCCGGCGATGTTCCTCCGGCGTCCGGTCGACGCACGGTTCGGCGTGTCCGCAGTCCTCACACACAAAATGGAGGACCTCCAGGCCGTCGACGTCGCTATAAAGGCCGACCTTGAGCGGTCGACGCTCGCGGTACGTGCGGCGGTGTCGACACGCAAAGAGGCGGCCGAACCATCGGGCGATTAGATCGAACACGGGTTCCCTCCTCATGACACGTACGGCCAGCATGAACGCCGGCGCCGGCGCCCGGCGGCCGCCGAAAACTTGCCCGTTCGGGTTTTCTTGTGATCGAGGTCGATATAGTCGGCGCGTTTCCGTTCCGCGGCGAGGAACGCCGAGGCCCGTTCTTGACGCGCGATTTTTTCCCGGACGAATGTGGATTTCACGAACCGATGATCGGAGCAGAGGCCGATCGACCCGGACCGGTACAACGCTTTTTTGCCGCACACGACGCACGATTTGATCAACGCGTCGTACACCTGTCGGACGTCGCGAGCACTCACGAACCCGGCCCGACATCGCGCCGCGCGTTTTTTTAGCCGGTCGACGTGGTACCGGTCCTGATCGTTTTTGATTTCGATCGCGGCCGCGTCGCGGTCGAGTTGATCCGCGATCGCCTCGTCGGAGAACGGAATCGTTTTGCGCCACGCGTCGTACGCCGCTTGGTTCATCATGATCGGTCGTTCTCATGTGCTAAACGAACAAGGTTCCAGGCGTCGAGCTTGAGTTGATCGGTTGTGAGTTCTTTTCCGCGGATCGAGCGCCCGTTGTCCCGCAACGCGAACAGGGTTTGCGTCCCGCAACGACACGAGATCACGCGCGGGAGGTTCGCCGGCCCGAGCCGCGGCGACAATCCTCGACGACAACGCGGACAGTAGACGCGCGGCATCAGTGCGGCCGCCCCATGCGCCGGGCGATCATTTCCGGATGCTCGCGGTCGACGTGTTCGATGAGGCGCGCGCGGAGGAACGCGATCGCGTCGATCGTGTCGCGGATGATCGTCTCGGGAGGCGACACGATCCGCGGATGCGTCGCCGTCCAGGAACAAAAGACACATTCGGCGACGAGGTCGCCCTCGCGATCGACGCGGCCGTGATGTTCAAGCATGAGGCGGCCCCCCGATCAACACGATCGGCCCGGGTTGTTCGTTGTTCCGCCGATCGATCGCCTCGCGGATGAATCGGTCGCGTTCCTCCGAGAGGAATATCGCGACGTCGACGAGCGCGTCCTCGCGCGAGAGCAGATCGAGCGCGACCATCCGAACAGCCTGAGAGAGGATCGGACATGATCGCGCGCGGCGTTCGACGTCGCCCCACGTGTGACGGCGCGTCACGTCAGACGGACGGAGAAACCGCGGTCGTTCGTCGTGTTCGGGATCCATGTTTATTTCCTCCCGCGCCGGGCGCCGGCGCGCCGGCGGCGTTCGAGTGCGAGTCGCCGGAGGCGCCGCGGGTTCGTGTTGCGTTCGATCTCGGCGAGCCGTGTCGGCATCGCGAGAAACGATCCGCAGTCCAGGCGCGCGGCGATCCGGTTCAACGCGTCGCGGATTTCCTGGAGGAGCGCGCGGTCGACGTCGCCCCATTGCAAACTGTCGTCCTTTTGGTGATCCCACGACCGGCCGTAGAGGTTCCGGAGCGGCACACCCATTTAGTCACACTCCTCGCGGCCTTCGATCTTCAGTTCGGCGATCACGCCAAACGGCGCGCCGCCCAACATGAGCGCCGGCCGTACTCGAACCGTTGCCGACGTCAGACATCGGCGACATTGCACGCGCGCGAACGCGACCGGATCCCGTCCGCGCGAACGGCGGACGACCGGCGCGCCGACGCGACCCCACGCGTGACGACGATCGCCGTTGAACGCGGCCGACATTGTTCATCGACTCCCGGCCGCGATGTCCGGCGTCTCGACCGCCCGGCATCCCGGGATAGACGCGAGGCCGTGTTGCATCGACTTCGCCCGCGTGTTCAACGCCGATTGATTGACCTGGAGGAGGTTGAGGTCGGCCGGATGCGTCGCAACGTGTTTCACGAGCGCGAGGAGGTCGGTACAGACGCCGGACCAGATCGTTTTCCGCGCGATCCCGGCGACCTTTGGCGTCTCACGCGGAACGAGCGGCGTCGGCGGCGGCGTCCGATTCTGGATCTGTTCCTCGACGATTTGTTCGGCCTCGGCGACGAGGCCCGTGTCGCCGTACTCTTTGCCCTCCTGCCAGAGTGCGGCCGCGCGCGCGAGGGCCTCGTCGTCGGCCTGTCGTTTGGCCTCCTCGTCGCGGCGTCGTTGTTCCTCGCGTTGTTTCCGTTTCTGTTCCTCGTCGTACGCGACCATCGCGTTTTTGATGATTCGTTCCGCTTGCGCGAGTGGATCGTTCACTTTCCGTTTTTGCGAACAGGCGGTCGCGTGCGCGCGGTGTGCGTCGGCGATGATCGGGTCGAACGTCGCGTCGGCCTCTTTCTGGAGGGCCTTGATCCCCTTCAGGAGTTCGGCGGCCTTGACGTACCCGTCGGCGTCGGTGATCGTCACGGCGCGCGCCTTTTCGGGCCACGTGAGGGCCTGTTTCAGGACCTCCAGGCCGGGCGGATCTGGTTTCGGTGTCGCCGGCGCCGGATCGGACGTGAGGACCTCGACCGGGACCTCGATCGCGTCGGCGATCTTGCCGAGTGTGTCTTTCACGAACGGGCCGACCGCGTCGGTTTTGAGTTTGCGTTTCATTCGGCGTTTGCCTTTCGCCAGTGTGCGACCCGAGCGGCCGCGAGGAACACGTGTTCGTCGCCGGCGTTCGTGAACGGGTCGAGAGAATAATTCCCGTCGCCAGGGAGAATCAAGCCGGCGCGCGTGAACGAGACGGGCCGATCGTAGAGGGCGCGCGCCATGCGCGCGTACGCCGCGGTTTGAATCGCGGTCGCCGCGGACTTGCCCGGTTTCACGTCGTACAGTCGTCGGCGCAACGGATGATCGTCCGGATGTCGGATGATCAGGTCGAGGGTCCCGGCGATCCCGATCGTGTCCTCGGCGACGATCTCCTCCGAGAACTCGACCTCGCCGCCGACCTCGGCGCGGAACTTCCGGAACCCGACCAGGAATCCCGAGAGGTCCGCGCCGACCGTGTCCTCGTCGAGCGCGCCCGTGACGTCGAGCGCGACCATTTCGTGTACGAGTTGTCCGCGGCGTAAGTGCCACTCGGTAAACCACGGCGCCGAAAAATCCGTGATGTTCGCCGATTCGAGGATCCGCGTCACGCCGAGGAGTTCCCGGTCGCCGATCCAGTACTGATGTCCGAGCGTCCGCACGATCTGTTCGAGGATCCCGCGCGACGTCCGGACGGCCGTCACTTTCATCGGAGGAACCCTGGACCCTCGTCGCCGGGTTCCCGGTCGGCCGGCGCCGCGGCCTCGGGATTCGAGGTCGCGACCGCGCGACACGCCGCCTCGTAATCAGATTTGAGGAGGTCGCGGTCGGAGTCGACGTTGTACGTTTTCTTGAGCCACTCGGCGAGCGCCTCTTTCGTCCAGCGGTTCCCCATCGCGATCGCGAAAAACCGTTTCGCTTGCGCCTCGGAAATCTTCGCGCCGGCGGCGCCGGCTTTCCGTTGCGGCGATCCGATCGGCGGCCGCCGTTGATCGATGTCCTCGTCGGCCGCGGCGTCGCCGAGGCCGGCCGGGAGGTCCTCGACGTCTTGCGAGAAAATCGAGCCGGCCGCGGTCGCCATGATCACGCCGTGAATGTACGCGCGTTTGTGTGCGATCTTGAGGACGGTGTTCGCGACGTCGGCCGGGTTGACCCGGACCTGTTTCCACACGGATCCGTCGCCCTGGAATTTCTCACGCCGGCGGTCGACGTCGGCCGCGTTGTACTCGTTCACGTGAACCGGCCGCCGCCATTTGTACTTTTCCTCGCCGGTCGAACACTCGCCGACGCCGACGCCGAGGGTCCCGCCCGAGGCGTTCACGATGCGAACGTGGAGGCGGTACCGGATGTCGCCGACCAAACTCGGGAGTTCTTCAATGATCGGATCCTCGGCCGCGAGGCGGAACGTGACGCACAGTTTTTCCGCGCCCGGTTTGAGGAGGGTCGGTTTGTTCTTCGTTCCCGGGATCACGCCGTAATCGACATCGGGAACCATGACGCTTTTCATGACCTGTTGAATCAGGTCGAGGCGTGCTTTCAATTGGAGCGCGGTGAGCGGAACGCCCTCGGCGACCGGTTGCAATGTGTCGATCGACGCAGAGGGATCGGACTTCGGATCGCGTGCTAGACTGTTCGTGTTCGTCATTGGTGCGGTTCTCCTGACAGTGAGGCCGCGTCGTCCTCGCCCGACGACGCGGCCGTTTTGTTTTGTAGTTTCCTTTTTTTACGTATCGGCGGCCGTCCTCTCGAACACCGTGAACCATCGCGCGCGTGAGTTCCGCCCGCATCCGACTCCGACCGTTGCGACCTCTTGGCCCATCTTGCCTGGATGCGGCCACAGGTAATCGAGGACGCCGACGCGATCGCCTTCCTGCACTAGCATGAGCGCGCGTTTTAGTAACGGGTTCAAATCCGGCAACGTCCCGCGGCCGGTCGCGTACTTGTCGGCGTCCTCGTCGGTGTAGGGCCGATCGATCAGGACCGCAGCCCACAGCCCCGCGGGCAACGCGCCGCGAACGTCCATCAGAAAATCCGGCGAACACGCCGGATCGATGTCTACCGTCTTGTCGTTCGGGCCGACCCCGCGGTAAGGGTACTCGCGGACCTTCCCCGCACACACGTGCAGTACGGGATCTGTCCGTCGAACCCCGAGCAACGCGCGCGCGCGATGCAGGAACCCGGCCGGATATGCGCCGTGGTACTTCACCTTGGCGCGCGCCAGAATCCAGACATCGGTGATCGGCCGGTAGTTCATCTACGTTTGATCCTCCTCCGGCCGTTCGGCGACGGCGTCCGGATCGATCGCCGCGGCGGTGTTCGCGTCCGCGACGTTGGCGTTTGCGTTGGCGTCGGCCGGCGCCTGTTCCTCCGCGCCGCCGCCGTTCGTCGGCGCCGGTTCTTCGTACAGTTCGCCGACCGGCGCCGGCGTCGTGATGTTCGTGAGCGTGTCGACCGCGAGCCATCGACCCTCGCGCCGCCCGTTGACGGCGTCGGCCTCGACGAGCGCGAGGCCCGGGTTGTTCTGATTGAACGCGTATACGGTTCCCTCGAATCCGTCCTCGGCGCGGACGCGCGAGCCGATGTTTATCGGTTTCTGTTCCTCGATCCCCTGTTCCGGTTCCATCCTTGCCCTCCTTTTGCGCCGGCTGTTTACTGCCGCGGCGCCGGCTTGTCGCATCCCGGTGTCGCCGGGATCGGTTCGATCAGGTTCAACCGATCGCCCGACGTCTTGACCGTGAGCCGTGAGACGTCGAACCACTCGGCGTCGACGCGTTTTCCCTCTTTGTCGACTCTCGGCGCGACGAGCGCCTGTCGACATCCCGTGATGTATTGCACGATGCCGGTGACGTACCCCACGAATCCCGAGACTTTGTCCTCGACCTGATTTCCGAGTTCCACCATCGATCGCCTCCCTGTTCTTAATTGCACGGTTGCCCGGTGTCGGCGGCGTACACGTGCGTTCCGCACACGATCGCGCGCGCGTTGGTTTGCGCGTCGGTCGTCCAGGTCGACCCGACGAGAACCGCGACGCACATTTGATCGCGGCCGCGGCCGACGTACCGGACCCGATCGCCGCACACGGTGATCTGATTGACGCGTTCACTCCCGATCCGAAACAGGCGGAACGACGACGTCGCCGGCGTGTTCGGCGTGATCACGACGACGAGGCCGATCGTGACGACAATCGAGACAATGACGACGCCGAGGTACCCGCGGAGTGTCACGGTCGCCCTCGACCAAACGTCCAGGGTTCCCGGTCGTCGACTCGCGGGCGCCGGCGGCGCGTCGGGACCGGCGGACCGGCCGGCGGCGACCCTCGCCGGTTCCACGCGCGTTTCAGTGTGCGGACGTCGCCGGCGGTCGGGAGTTCGTCACGGGTCGGCGCGCGGCCGAGGCGTCGCCGGAGTTCGGCCAGGAGGTCGCGCCGGATCTGTTTCGCGCGCGCGCCCCTCATGACGCGAACCATCCGCGATAGAACGCGCGCCAGAGATCGATCACGCCGGCGACCCATCCGAGGAGGACCGCGGTCGCGACGGAGCCGAATATCACGACGAGCCACCATCCGGACGCGTCGCGCGCGGCCTCGCGCCGGAGTTCGTTCGGCGATCGGAACTCGTCGTGCGAGAGGTCCTCGTACGGTCGAAGGAGTCTCATTAGGTTGTGACCTTTTGGAAAAGCCTCACGGCGCGAACGTCGACGCGTTCAACGACGCGCGTCTCGACATCCGGTTCGAGTCGTTCCCACGGGTAGATATGCCAGTTGTGTTTGACGTCGCGCGCCGCGGCGAACTCGTCGGCCGCCTCAACCTTGATCGTCGTGCGCGTCACGACGCGCGTCACGACCTCGACGGCGACGGCGAACAAGCGCGGATCGTTCTTCATCGCGTGATCCAGTCGCCGACGCGGTCGAGGAGTCGCGGCGCGTACCGTTCGAGGACGAATCCTCCGACGGCCGTCGCCGCGACCCATCCGATATAAACCACGAGGAATGTGAGCGCCGATTCGTACACGACCGGCCTCCTGTTACCGGCCGAGGCCGGCGACGATCTCGTTCACGCGATCGGCGAGGAGCATCATCGGATGCACGTCGTACACGGTCGCGAGGAGGATCGAGATCCCGACCGTCATGGCGAGAACCATAACGGTGTAGCGGAGCGCGACCGCGGGCGCCGAGGTCGGCGCGTCGTAGTCGGTGAATGCGTCGTGATGGTACATGGTCGGCCTCCTATTTGCCGGCGTCGGTTGTGACGGCGTCGACGTCAACGAACGCCGACGGGCGGACCCCGGTGATCGTTTCGATTTTCACGGCGATGTCGAGCGACGGTTGTCGTTTGCCGTCGAGGATCAACGACAACGCGCCCTCGGTGATCCCGAGTTCGCCGGCGAGCCACTCTTGCGTACGCTCGCGGCGTTTGAGCCATCGCCGAATCCGTTGTTTGACCGGGTTCATGACGGGAATCATCTTAACTCCGAGTAAAGGCCGCCCGCAAGGGTCCCCGTAACTCGCGGCGCCGGCGGAACTTCCGGACTTACAGAATTTTGATTTTGAGTTTGAACGACCGGTGTTCCGTTTGCGGGATCGCCTCGTTCGTGACGATCCGATTCGTGACGAGGTACTCCGTCCCGAGGGTCCCGCCCGAGATCCGGACGCGCGTCGAGTCGCCGTCGTTCGTTTCACTGTCTTTCGTGATCCCGGGCGGAATGATCCACGTCGACGTCTGGATCTGCGCCGGCGGCGTGAGGAAATCGATCCACTCCCATCCGTAGAACAAAATCGAATCCGGATGTTTTTCGATCACGGGAATCACGGTCGGATTGATCACGAGTGGCGGCATCGTCGGTTCCCTTTTCTCAGTGTGCGGCGCGGAACGTCCGCGGCGTCGCGATCGCGCGATGAATGCGTTCGAGTGGCGGCGCCGACCGGAACACGCGCGCGGTCCCGAACGCGTGGAACTTCACCACGGGTTCGGCGAGCGCGGCGCCGACGATTCCGCCGGCGAACAGAATACCCGTCGGGCCGAGGAACGCGCCGGCCAGATCCAGATCGCCCGACACGGTTCCGGCAAAGAGCGTCGAGCCGGACGCGAGCGTCGCGCCGGCGACCTGGAGGGCGACCGATCCGGCAAAGAGCGTCGACGTCGGGCCGAGGAACGCGCCGGTCGCCTGGACGGCCGCGGTTCCGGCAAAGAGGATCCCGGTCGGTCCGATGAACGCGCCGGCGACCGTGCCGGCGGTCGTGACGGTCCCGGCAAAGAGGGCCGAGGTCGCGAGCGTCGCGCCGGAGACCGTGAGCGTCGTCGCGCCGGCGAACAGGGTCCCGGTCGGGCCGAGGAACGCGCCGGCGACCTGGAGGCCGGCGGTCCCCGCGAACAATTGCGAGCCGGCCGCGATCGTGCCTCCCTGGAGGGCGATCGTCGCGGCGCCGGCGAATAGGGCGCCGGTCGGGCCGATCGTCGCGCCCTGGACCGCGAGCGAGGTCGCGCCGGCAAACAGGGAGGATGTCGGCCCGAGGAACGCGCCCGAGACGTCGATCGACGTCGTGCCGGCAAAGAGAGTCGACGTCGCGAGCGTCGCGCCGCCAATATTGCCGGCCGCGGTCGCGGCCGTAAAAACTGCCATCGCCGCCGCGCGCGCGACGCCGGACGTCGGCGTCCAGGTCGGATTTTCGGATCCCGTCGCCGGGCGAACTTTGAACGCAAACACGCCGGCGTCGTGATCGCCGGATTCCTTTAAGGCGGCGGTGTTCATGAACGCCGAGTCGACGACTTGCGTTCCATCGCCGCCCGATGGGTTCCCGGCAAACACGAACAGTTCCGTCGCGGCCGCGGCCGTCAGACTGCCGGGTTGCAGCGTTCCGGCCGATCCGGTCGCGCCGCTTTCACTGTCGAACGCGCCGCCGCCTTTCCACGCCTGGACCGCGACCGACGGGTACGACGTATTCCCGCCCGTGTGCGTCACGGTGAACGTGTGCCCGGCGCCGACGGTCGGCGTAAAGCAGTAATAGATCCGGACCTGTTTCAGGAGGATCGGATCCTGTCGTTCCGTGAGGCCGATCCACGTGTTGCTGTTCGAGTCGGTGAGGGTTGTCTCGCCGTCCTCGTCGAATACGGCCGCCACGAGTAGATCGGCGCCCGTCGTATCGATCGCCGGCGTCGTCGCGTCCGTCTGATTGGCTGATTGCGCCGACGCGGTCGCGACTTTCAGCCACGGCGAGATGTTCGCGCCGGCAAAGAGCGTCGACGTCGAGAGCGTCGCGCCGGCGACGTCTTGCGCGGCGCCAGAGACGGCGCCGGCAAAGAGGGCCGAGGTCGCGAGCGTCGCGCCGGAGACCTGGAGGGCGACCGATCCGGCAAAGAGGGCCGAGGTCGCGAGCGTCGCGCCCGAGACGTTGAGCGCCGCGGCGCCGGCAAAGAGCGTCGACGTCGAGAGCGTCGCGCCGGCGACGTCTTGCGGAAATGTCAGATTGACGGACGACTCGAACCATGGTCGGAGTGTCGTCGTTGTGTCGGTTTCGTTGACGCCGAGATCGCCCGATCCGCCACTATCGGCGCCGAACCGCAAGGTCCCCGAGACGGTCGAGCCGGCCGAATCGTCGTGTCCGACCTCCAGCACGAGGCGGTCGCCGGCAACGGTCGTGTACGTCGCGCCGACGGTCGTCGCATTGAGAAACGTCAGGTTTCTCATTGCGGTATTCCACTCGACGACCGACGTCGCATTGCCGAGCGCGATGAGCGTCGCGCGGATCGTGTTGCCGTCCTCGCTGACGACTTTCACGCAACGGACACGGTTGATGATGTTGTCGTTCGCGGCCGATTCGAGGCCCTGGATCTGACACGTGAGCGTCGAGACGCCCGACGTAAACGTGATGCCGGCCGCGAGCCGATCCGAAACGAATTGTCGATGGAGTTGAGTGTTACCGGCCGTCGACGCTTGCGCCGATCCGTTCGCGAGCGCGTCGCCCGCGTCGGTAAACGTCCGCATCCGCCGACGGAGGGCGCCGTCGGTTTCCTGCCATGCGGCGAACCCCGGTGTTACCGGGGTCGCCTCGGCCGCACAGAGATAGAGACGTGTCGCCATTGCCGGCGCGAGTACGTACTCGCGTACTCGGGTACTCGCGCGTTAGAGCGCGAACCAACCGGAGGCGTGAACCGCGAAATTAATGTTTCCGCCCGACGGCGTGACCGGCATCCCGGTCATACCGGTGTCGTAAAACGCCATGAGGCGATCGTTCGTAACGGTGTCGTCCCACAAAATGACGGCCTCCGACTGATCGCCGGTGACGGACGTCCAGGCGAAATCCGCCGTGTCGAACGTCCCGTTCGTACACGTCGGCGACGTGAGCGCCGCCGACTCGGCGACCTTTGCGGCGGTCGCGACGTCGGTCGCGCCGCCCGAGTACTCGTCGTGCGCCGCGGAGAATGTGTAGTCGGCCGAGTCGATGAGCGTCGCCTTTATGACGTCGCCGTCGAGGTCGAGCGCGGTCGAGTTGTCGAGTAACTGTTGTTTGAACGGGTTGTAAAAAGCGTTCGCCATAGGCCGGCCCTTTGCCTCACGTGGAATCGGCCATGCGGAAATCCGCTACGCCTGCGGTTGACGGTTGCGCGCGATCTTACTGCGCGACGATCGAATCCTTGCCCGCGGCCGCGAGTGCCTCGTCGGCGCGCGCCCGCGGGAAATAGTGTCCTTTGATCGGTGTCGTGCGATGCGCCGGATCTTGGTGACATCGATCGCACACGGGTTTCGCGACCCACGCCGGCGCCGCTTGCGTTCCGACGTTCACGATCGCGACGAACGTCGACGGTTTCGTGAGGGTTGCATTACATCCGCAGCATGGTTCCATCGGTCCCCCTTAATTGGTGAGTCTGATCCGCATCGCCTCGGCGTCGAAAATCACGAGTTGATCGCGCGGCGATCCGTCTTGCCGCGTGCCGGCTTCGAGGCGCGCCTCGACGAGGCGACAGGTCGTGCCATTGCCGAACCCACGGATCGCCCACCTGTTCCACTCGGCCGTCGTGAACGCGACGTACTGCGGATCGTGAACCGGAACGCCCTCGACGCGAATCAGGATCACGAGCCGGCGCCGGCCCGGGACCGTGTCGTACAGATCGTCGATCTTCATCGCGCCGGCCGATCCGAAGTGTAAGCGGCCGAATTTCGCGGCCGCGAGTTTGATCTCGTCGAACGACGGACGCCGGAGGCGGCCCGGGAGGATCTCGAACTCCCATTTCGACCATCGTTGATTCTGACTGTTCGGGTCCATCGTGCGATCAGTTCTTTCGGTAGACGATCCCGATTCCGGCGATCTCGCCGACGCGTGTGAACCCGGCCGGCGCCGGCGTCGAGGCCGGGAGCGCGATCAACGCGCCGGACGGAATCGTCGCGACGCCGTCGGCGCCTGGAGGCCCGGCCGGACCGGTCGCGCCCGTGGCACCTGTCGCGCCCGTCGAGCCGGCCGGACCCGTGGGACCTGGAGGCCCGGGAGGCCCGGCCGGACCCGTCGCGCCGACCGCGCCCGCGGGACCTGGAGGCCCGGGAGGCCCGGCCGGACCGGGAACCGGAGTACCGGTACCGCCGGCGACCGTCTGATCCGCCGTGAACGTGACCGGTGTCCCGATCGTTTTGTTCCCGCGGCGATCGATCGCATCGAACCGAACCGTATATGCGCCCGCCGGCGCCGCGCGCGTTTCCCACGGAACCCAAATTAATCCGTCGGGACCTGGACCCACGGTCGACCCGACGAAAATCCCGTTCGGCCCGGCGAGGTCCGGCGTCGATCCCGGCCATGCGAGGAGGAACGCGACCATCCCGACGACGCCGGTCGGATCTTTCGCGCGCGCGATCAGATTGCTCATGCCGACGACCGGTGTCGGCGGTTTCGGAAAGAGGATCTCGATCGTCGGGCCGGTCGTGTCCGGCGGACATCCGATAAACGGTCCGGACATGTCGACGACCGGTCCGGCGAGGTCCGGACATTGATCGGTCGCGTCCGGGATCGTGTCGCCGTCACGATCGGGCGCGGCCGGCGGCGGCGCCGGGAGTGGCGACGGCGGCGACGTGACGGCGACGGCCGGCGACGTGAACGGCGTCGCGCCGGAGAACACGGACACGGCGAACCGGTTCCCATCGGCGAACCGCGCGGCCTCGCCGCCGGCGACGAACACGAAAAACCGGTTCGCGGTAAACCGGACCTCGCCGTTCGGATCGTTCCGCAACGGTCCGTCGACCGTGTCGGCGACGCCGACGATCCAGGAGGTTCCGGTCGTGACCCACATTCCGCCCGGCCCGTTCTGAAGTGTCAACACGACCGCGTCGATCGACAACGCGGCGCCGGAGATCGAGACGGAGAATACGCCGTCGAGGGCGCCGTCGGCCGACTGGACGCGGCCGGTTCCGACGCGGTCGTACAGCGTCCCGTGATAGAGCAACGTGATCTCGGGTTGTCGCGGCGTCGACGCGATGAGCGTCCCGGCGCCGGCGAGCGCGAGGAGAACGGCGAGCGCGGTTCGGTTCATCATGATCGACCTCGTCGGTTGCGAACGCGGATGTACGCGGCGGTGAGTTCGCCGGCGACGGCCTCGCGGAGCGGCCGCGGTCGATCGTCGCCGGGCGGGTAAAAAAAGTGACGCTCGCGGCGCCATCCGCGGCGGACGAGGAGATCGGCGATCGCCTCGTACTCGCGTTGGAGCGTCATACACGGGAGCGCGTTGAACGTCGACGGCATCAGACTTTCGGTTTCATCGTGAACCGCACGGTCCCGAGGACCGGAATCCTCGCCTCGCCGGTGTACTCCGGGAACGCGGCCGGCGAACCCGGCGGCCGGTCGCGGATCTGATCGACATGATCGCGGACCTGATCGAGTTCGCCTTTCACGTCGACGAGCAACATCCGGACCGCCTCGCCGCGGCCGTCGAGGCGCATGACCTCGCCGGTGAGCGATTCGACCGCGTTGAACAACGCGTCGAGTCGCTGGAGGATCGGGTACGGGTCGAGTGGCGGCGGATGATCGGGCGGGAATCCTCCTCCAGGCGGCGGCGGATCCGGCGGCGCGTCTTGCGGCGCGATCGGTTCGACCCATCGGTTCGTGTCCGTCTCGGGTCCGGCCGTCGGTTTCGTGTCGCCCCATTGCGGCCGCGACGGTCCCGACTTGCCGTGTTCGTCCGGACCGCCGGCGTCGCTGAGAACGTCGAGCGCGGATTTCGTCGGCGCGTGAATCAGAAAATCGTGAGAGCAGCGTTTCCCGTCGTACCGCGTTCCGCCGGCGCCCGACGGTTTCTCGAACAGGCGCCAGCCTCGATCGGGCGCCGACCAGAGGACGGCATTCAACATCGCGACACATTCGTCCGATGTCATCGTCGCGCCGTACTTCGCGCGCGCGGTTTCTAGCAATGGAAGCAAGGAATCAGGTTGCACGATCGGTTCCTCCGGCGGTGGCGGCGGTGGCGGCGGTGGCGGTGGCGGCGGCGGCGGATCGATCGCGTCGAGTGGCAGCGTCGCCAGTTCGTCGCGCGTAAGCCACGCGAGTTTCGCGACGCGGTCCGGTTTTCCCGGATCGCCCGAGGGTCCGGCTTGCCAGTACGCGATCGCGAGCGAATCGCCCGATCGATTGAACCGGACGAACCAACAGAACCCGGTGTCGAGGCGGTACCGTTTGCCGGCATGAAGGATCACGACGCCGCCGGTCCCGCCTTGCGCCGCGATGATGTCGCCGATCTCCGTCCACTCGGCAATGTTCCGGACGGGGTCGGCGTACGTGTGACTGTAAACGCGAACGACCTCGCGGCCGCCCTCGTCGACAATGTGTCGGATCCCGCCGGCGGCCGCGTCGGGTCCGTCGACGATCGCGCGGCCGTCCTCGCCGATGATCCGATCCCATCCGCCGCGGCCGTCGCCGGCGCCCGGCAACCAGTACACTTTCCCGGTCGGGCCGAATGCACACGAGTTCCCGCCGACCGGCGAGGTCCCGACCGCGCGCCACACGCCGGCCTCGTACACGACGACGCGCGCGCCGTCTTGATCGTGTCCGCAGATCCGGCGACTCCCGGCGACCGGGTCGAGGCGCGCGGTAATCAGGCCGGCCGGCTTGTCGGGTTCCACGTCGCCCCACGACGTTTGTATCGCGTTCCACGGTCCCGTCTGACAGATCCATCGGCCATCCGGCATCGCCTCGGCGTACGTGCCGAGCGGTTTCGTGTCGAACCGGAGGAGGCCGAGCGGCGCCGCGGGAACCGTGTCGGCGAACGCGGACGGCGGGAGGGTGATCGTTCGGCGGATCATGTGTTCACGCCGCTTTCGCCGGCGGATCCTTGATCACTTCCATCACAGTTTGAGGGTTTGACGCCTGCGTTTGAATCAGGCCGCGATCCTCCAGGCGTTCGATCTTCGCCGTCGCCGTGACGCTCCGTCGTTGCCACGCGGTGACAAGGGTCCCGATGAACACAAAGACGGCCGCGAGCGTCGCCTCGTCGACCTCGACGCCGGCAAACTGTCGGAGGAGGATCACGACGATCGGAACGAGGCCGGTTCCCGCGGCGAACTTCACGTACAACGGTTCCTCTCGAATCTTCTGTACGATGCCGATTCCCTGATCCATTGCGCGCCTCCTGAGATGAATCGCCCACACGACCACGACACCGACGATGATATACGCCCATCCCTCGGGACTTGTCCAGGTCTGCGGAACCGTCGGCACGAACCAAAAGTGAACCGCGAGCACGAGACAGGCCGAGAAAAAGAGCGGCGTAAAGTGCGGATACCGTTGAATCGCGAGCCACATTCGGGAGGAAATCGTGTACACGACCACGGTCGGCCGGTACTTCTGTTTCCCTTGCCAGATCGCGATCGCCTCGATCACGGCGGCGACGCCGACGATGATCCAGAGTTCCCGGAAATCGGTGATCCATGACGGCATCGCCGGCCCCTGTCAGCCTACCGGCCCATCGTTTGAATCAGGAGGACGATGCAGAGGAGGACGACCGCGACCCACAGAGGCGCGTACTTTTGCCCGGCCGCGGCGGCGACTGCACAGATCAACGCGATCACGACGAGCAACGGAACGAGTGTCAACGTCATGGTTTTTGCCTCACGAGTTCAAAGTGTCCGAGGTCCGGTTTTGCCGGCGGACCGAACCGGCCGCCCCATCGAATCCGAAACGGAGGATCGACGACGAGCGACTCGCCGATCTCGCCGATCCGCGCCCACACGGGATCGGATCCGTTCCATTGCAATTTATCCGGCCCGTGGAGTTGATAGACCTCGAACGGCGCGACGTCGATCGCGTCGCCGACGAGATGTTTCGAGAACTTGATCCAGGAGGTTCCGTTCGCGAGGTTCGCGGCATGTTCGGCCGGCGTCCGGAGCGTGTCGACGATCACGATCGGGATCCCGGCCTCGACGAGGCGCGCGAGGAGGGCCATCGCGATCGGCCGGAACTCCGGCGAGAGGTCGTCGAGGCGCCGACTCACAAGATCCAACCTTTCAGGATCCGGACGCCGTAGATCAACACGAGGACGACGAGCGTCCCGAATCCGACATGCAACGCGAGCCGGAGTTCCGTTTCGCCCGGCATTGTGATCCGCGCGCGCCGCGCGATCAGCCCGAGCGCGACGGCGACGGCGACAAGAATCCAAAACACGGCGATCATGCGGCGCGACCTCCGAGGTCGACCACGATTCCGATCACGACCGCGCGATCGTCGTCAATGGTCGTCGGCGAGAGTTGAATCGCGACCGGGAACGTCGAGCCGTCTTTCCGTTGTCCGAGGAGATCCATCCCGGGCGCGCCCATCGGTCGGATCCGCGGCGCGGCCGCAAACGTCGCGCGGTGTTGCCGATGTCGATCCCGAAGTGCCTCGGGAACGAATCGATCGATTGTCTCGCCGTCCAGGTCGTCGGCCGTGTACCCGAACATCGCGAGAAATGACGGCGACGCCGCGAGGACCTCGCCGCCGTCGGCATCGGCGACAACGATCGACGTCGATTGCCAGAGGCCCTCGAACAGAGACGCGCGATAGAGCATGAGTTCGAGGTTCGAGAACAGACTCATTCCCCCCCCCTCGATCGCGGCGGACGTTCACTGTTACTCCGGCGGTCGGCCTCGATCGCCCGGCGGATCTCCTGCATGTCTTTCGCGAATGCCTCGGCGAGGTACCGGGTTTGCGTTTCGTGATGTTGCACGATGAGTTCGAGGTTCTCGGTAAACGCGGTGTGTTGCCGGTCCATCGACCCGAGAAAATCCGACCGTTGCGCGACCGCGGCCGAGACAAGATCCGAGACGCGTTGATCGTGCGATTTGAGAACGGCCGGAATGATTTTGAAAAAGACGACCGCGAGGACGGCGCCGAGGAGGCCGGCCCCGATCCACCCGGCGCCGCCGGAGAGTGGATCCGACATTTGAGCAACGACGAATCCCTCAAGCATGAGCGGTCGCGACATAGTAACAGGACATCGGGATCACAGACCTGTAAGGTCGAGGTTCTCAGTCGCCACAGTGAGAGCGTCAAGATCGAGCGTGTGTTTTTCGCAACGGAGTTCCCGGTTGAGGTACCCGGTCGCGGTCGCGCCCTCGAAATGCGAGAGGAGAACTTTGTCGCCGAGGTCGACGTTCGTCCCGCAAAGTTTTTCCTTGTAATCGATCTGTTTCGGCCCGGTCGCGAGCAGTTCTTTTTGCAAGAGCGCGAGATCGGCCGCGGTCGCCGCGTCGCGCGTCAGATCGAGCGGGAGATCGAGTTTCCGTTCGCCGTACTTCCCGATCGACGTCGTGTCCCGCGTGTCGAGCGGCCCGAGGTACTGCGTCGAGAAAAATTCGGCGCGGACCCGCGGCGGCGGCAACGGGTCGCCCTCCGGCGGCGTAAATTGCGGATCGTTCGGTGCGTAGTTCCGCGCGTACCGATAGTCGATGATGTTTTTGATCTGATCGCGGCGGCGCCGGTACCGGAATGATTTTTTGACGACGTCGTACAGATCGATCACTTGCCGGACGGAGGCGGCCGCCGGCGTGACCATTGACGCGACGATCTGCCCGTCTTTATTGACGCCGAGATCGAGGCCGTGAAAGTGAAACATTCGCGCGAGGTCGGCGATCGTGTGCGTCCCACCATCCCATCCGAGGACGAACGCGCCGAGGTACCCGTTCGACGGGAGTCGTTGTGTCGACCGCGTCCGAACGTCCTCGAATGACGTCGTCCGGATCCGCGAGTAGGCCGGCGACCCGATCGTCGGCGGCGACAGCCACGCGCCCGTCTGATAGTTCTGGAGTACGAATTGCGTCAAGAGATGGAGGATTTGTCGCGCGAGCGAATCGATCACGGTCCCGGTTCCGTCGCCGACCGATTCGATCGCGGCGACGTTTGCCAAGAGCGGGACCTGTCCCGACCGATTGAGTTCGGATCCCGGCCCTTCGGCATAAATCGCCGTGTACGTTCGGCCGTTCACGACGATGTAATTCGCGGCGCCGAACTGAGCGACCCACAACGGTCCGCCCGGCCCGTAGTACGGCCCGGCGCCGGTACCGGGAATCGCGGTTCGGATCGGATACGCCTGCGGCGTCCCGGTCGGAATCCAGATCGAGAGGAACTGTTTGATCGCGTGTCCGAAAAACACGTACTCGTCGAGTTCCTTCCCGGCGGCCGCGATGAAGCGCCGCCCGGTGTAGATCCCAGGACAGACGCCGGTCGGTACCGTTGACGCGGAATCCTCCAGGAACCCGTACCCGATCGGGACCGCCTTTCCGAGCATCGCGGGATTACCCGGCGAGGTCGGATGGTTTGGATCGTTCCCCATGTTCGGGAAATCCGTGAGCGTAAACGTCCGTTGTGGGAACGTGAGGGCCGGTTCGCGATCGATCATCGCCTGCAAAAAATCGGAGCAGATCAATTGCATCGTCAGTGACGCGCCGGGAATCGCCTCAGTGACACTCCCTTGAAAGACGCGGCGCGGCGCGTTCGCGCCGGTCCCGCCGGCTTTAATCGCCGCCTCGGACGTGAGGTACGTGTGTACTTCGGCGCCGACGAGACTGTCGGTTGATTCGAGCGCGCGGAGCGCGCGGTCGACGTCGGCGAGGACCGGCGAAATTTCCGACCCGCGGAGGCCGCCCGTCCGGTCGACGAGCGCGCGCGTGATCACGCCGGCCGACAGGATCCGCGGATCATCCCGCCCGGTTGCCGCTTGATGAATGCCGACCTTGCTGTACCGGGTTTGCGATCCGCCCGGCGGCGTGAGGTCCATGTACACGATCGGGACCTCGACCGGACAGAGGTCGACGCCGACGGGCGGATTCGTTCCGGCCGGAATCGTCCCGCCGCCGGCCGGCGGCGTGATCGGCGTTTGCGGCGCGCGCGAGCGGACGACCATCGCCGCGATCTGCGTCACACGCGCGCCGATGGTGAGGTCCGATCCGATCCCGCTAACACTGACGCGCACGTTCGGCGATCCGCCGGAGGTCGCCTGGATGCGAACGCGTGCACTAATCCGCGTGCCGGCCGGGAACAAATGCGGGACCGATAGATTGATCGATTTACGAATGACCGCCCACGCCGTGAACCGGAACGTCGTCGCCACGACCTCGGCGCCGCCGGCGCCCGTACCGATGTCGACCTCGACGCCCTGTTCGGCGATCTGATTGGAATAGATCGCGAGATGCGTCAAGAGGTACTGTTCGGACCGTCCCGCGTGTAATTCCTGCCACGCGGTCGAGGCCCATCCGGTCGCCGGCGTGAACGAGAGCGCGTTCGTCGTGTCTCCAGGTAAGGCGGTATGGATCGCGTTCGCGTGTCGCTGTTCAAAATCAGGATTTTCGATGTACCCGATCGCCCGGCCGACGTCGACGGACGACGATCCCCCATGTCGCCCGCGCGTCGAGAGGCGCGTTCCGGCGGGAATGTCCGAGAGGGAAATTACCCACGGGATCCACAAGTGATTCCCTTGTGGTTGATTGCCGATGTTTCCGTACCGTTGCAGCGTTCGCTGCGTCTCGGCGCCGGCGGCGCCGGTCCCGATCTCGATCGCGGTTCCCTCGGCCAAACCGACCGCCGGACAACGGAGGTACAAGCCAGTGAGGGCGATCGGGTTCGCCGTCGAGGCGAGATGTTCAGTCCAGGGATTATCGCCCCACAAATTGACGGAGTCGGTTGTCACGGGCGCGACCGCGGCCGCCGGCGCGTACTTTTGCGGCCGAGCCGTCACGAGTTCGCCGACGCCCGACGGGTTCGTGTGATATTTCAGCCGGCAAAAGATTTGCGCCGAGGCGCGATCGCAGCGTGATCGGACGGCGACCCGCGACCCGGCCGGGATCGCGTCGAGACAGGGAATCACACTCAGGTACCCGGAGTCGTTGCTAATCCAGTACCCGGAGAACCGCACGGTCGTGACGACGACCTCGGAGCCGGCGCCGCCGACTCCGACGTCGAGTTCAAATTCGCGGTAATCGAATCCGATCGAGCCGATCGCGAGCGCGACGCCTGTTAGGACCCATCGGTTCGGCGACGAGGCGACGACTTGCACCCACGCGCCAGATCCCCACACGGATCCGCCCGATGTCGTTTGGAGGAAATCGGTCCCGGCCGCCGGCGAGACTTCCGAGGCGGTCGCGGTCGCGACGACGTGTCCGGCGACCGGTTGCGGGAGGTATCCGATCGCGATCTGCCATGTCGACGTGTTTGTGCTTTTTTTGCGGAGGCGAACCGCGACGCGCGACGAGGCCGGGATCAGGTCGATCGGGATTTCCGCCGGCAACCAAGACGGCGCCATTGACGGGCCGACGCCGAGATGTCCGGGAAATGATCCGATGATCACTTCCGACCCGGCGGCCCCGACGCCGACCTCGATCACGAACTGTTGATCGCCGGCCGCGACGAACGATACGCCGGTGAGGAGCCACGACTCCGGCGTCGACGCGATGATCTCGGCCCACGCCGACGCGACCCACGTGGTTCCGTTTGGCGTGACGGTGACGCCGTTCGCCGCCGCCGGCGCCCATTTCTGCGGACTTGTCGTGTAGACGATCGGCATCGCGTTTAGGTCGTCCGTTTATATCCGAGTTGGATCAAGTTCCACTCGTCGACCGTCCAGGGCGCGCCGGCCGGCGTCGTCGAGTACGCGCGTTGGTACGCGAGGTACGCCGACGTGAGGTTCGGGAACGCGGCGCCGACCGTGTCGCTGATCCCCTGTCGGATCACGGGCGCGATCGCGACCGTCCCGCCACTCCGGCGCGCGGTCCAAATGCCCATCAGGCCGTACACGGTGATCGCCGGATCGAGGAGGTCGTCAAATTCGTGAGTATCGATCGCGTTGACGACGGCCGTCTCGTTGTACGTCGTGTCGTCGTCGGCCGTCGGGTCGTCGACGTTTTCGTGGCGGAACACGGACCCGACGCGTTTCTCGAACTCGCCGTGTGTGCCGACCCCGTTCGGGCCTTTGTCCTCGACCTCGACATCCGGTCCGAGGATGTCGTTCGCGACCGCGCCGGTCGAATCTTGCGCGACGACACTCCCGAAATCGTTCACGCCGCCCGACCACGCGTTGATCGTGAACCGATCCCACGTCGCCGACCCGCCGGTTTGTGTGTCGACCGACGTGAGATTGTTTGTGATCGTCGTCGTGCCGCTTTCGGTGACGCGGACGACGACCGACCCGGCATTATCAATCACGACGCGCGGGTTCACGTGTACGAACTTATTGAGCGGGATCGCGTATGACGAGGTTCCGAGGAGGGTCCCGCCGACGCCGTCGCGATAGATCGCGATCTGCCGCGACGTGTTCACGGCGATCGTAATGTGCACGGTCGCGCCGAGGCGGATGTTCGCGAGTGCCACGGTCGCGGCCGGCGCCGCCGAGATCCGGAGATCAAAACTCAGGATCGCCGTCGCGAACTGCGGGACCGGATTGAGCGGGATCGCGAGGAGTTCGGCGCCGGCGCCCGTCAACCGAAACGCCGGACCGCCATTGATCCCGTACGGGCCGGTCGCGACCGATCCGCCGACGGTATAGAGTCGCCCGAGTTGTCCGGACGTCAACCGGGCGCCGTTGTCGGCCCACAAGATCGCCATGATCAGGCGTTCACGACCTCGGTAAATTCGCAGTCGATGTACACCGACGAGGCCGCCGCGGCGCCGAGGAGTACGCGGTTCTCCAGGAGGATCCCCTCCCCGTTCCCGAGCATCAGAGAATGCACGCGCGAGTCGAGGCCGATGTACTCCCGGTCGCGCGCGACGACCTGCGCCGCGGTCGGGACGGCCGCGAGCAACCATTGCGGACAGTGTCCGAGGGCCGATCCGTCTTTCGTCCCGTTCCCGCCCGTCATGCCGGCCGCGGCGCCGGCGGCCGTCACGCCGCGGATCACGGCCGCGTTGCCCGGGAACGCCTGCATCCCGGCGCGTTTGATCGACCCGCCCGGTGTGACGGTGTTCGTTGTCGACGTCGTCGTGAACGCCGTCAGTTTGTACAGGTCGAGGGAATCCTCGATCGCCGCCGTGTGCGCGCCCGTCTGTAACCATTGCACGTACAGCCGCGTCAAGAGGATCAGGTTTGACGCGTGCGAGTTCCGGATCTCGAATAGGCGCGCGTTTGCCGCTTGATTGTTCACGAGCGCGCATAGATGCGTGAGGCGGTACGCGCCGATCGACGTCGGGATCGCTTTCAGGGTGACGTGTCCGGCGCCGGTACCGGTGAACGTCGTGATCTCGCCGACGCGTTGTACATTGGCCGGCACTTGCGGATCATTCCAGGTCGCCACAGGTTTCCCTCCTCTTACCCGCTGATGCGATAGGCGAACGCGTACGACCCGACCGCGACGTCGCCGTGTACCGTCGCCCAATAGATCCGGACCGTCGACGCCGTAAGCGCGTATCCGGTCGCGATGATCGGACACACTTCCGGTTCATCGCGCGCGTTCCCTTTCGAGCCGATCGGCGCGGCCGTCTGGACGACCTCGACCAGAGCGCCGACGGCGAGGCCGGCTTGTGTCGTCGCCAGATCGAACGATCCCGACGACTGTCCGGCGCCGAGGTCGGCCTCGAACTGGACGAACGCGACCCGATCGCGAACGAGCGCGACGACCCGTTGCCAGAGAGAATCGAGGCGCGACATTTAGAGTGCTAACCCCTTTTGTTGTTCGGTGAGTTCGAGGTCGTACCGCGTGAAATTCGGACGCTCGCGGACCGGGATCCGTTGTTCTGACGTGAGGTCGACGAATAGGCAGTCGTTCACGGCGGCGTCGAGGATGAACGGGAACGACCGCAGGAACCCGCGCGCGTCCCGTTGCAAACTGATCAGGTTGAGACGTTCAAGATCGAGATCCATCGGGAGGCGGACGTACCGTTGTCGGACGCCGAACCCGTATTTCAACCGAACGCCGTAGTCGGTTTCGTCGAGGATGCCGGCGTGTTTTTCCGGTTCGCCGACCCCGTCCGGTACGTTTAGCTCGCGCAATGTTTCGATGAGGAGGACCTCGCCGATCGCGACGATGGTCGCGGCGCCGGTGATCGTGAGCGTCCAGGTCGTCGCCGACGTCGACGCGACGCCGAGGAGGGATTTCCAAGGATCGATACAATGACCGTCCTCGCTGTTCGGCGGGATCGTGATCGTTTGTGCGGCCATCCCGGCATTGTTGGTGAGTTGAACGGTCGCGCCGACTAGCTTGTGATAGATCAACGCGATCGCCTGCAAGGTTTTCGCGACCCCGAACACCCATTGCAGCGTCGCGAACGTCGTCGTCGTTTTGAACGGCGGCGCGGCCTTGCGGTCGTACACGTTCGCGAACGGGAAATTCGTGTCGACGGTCCCGGCGGTGAGCGTCGGCGTCACGAGGTCTTGTAGACAATCGGACGGGCGCGCGTAATAGGTGACAGGCGGCGCCATCGGGTTTACCCTCCGGCGGCGGCGCGTTCGATCGCCGACCCGAGTGAATGTGTGTTCAACGCGATCGCGCGCGCGAGGCCCTCGGCGACCTCTTTCGATTGCATCACGCGCCGGACGTCGGCGCCGTCCCACGCTTGGATCGTCGGCGAGTACTGGATCACGATCGACGGCGGTCCACTCGCGGCGCCGGCCGCGCGCGCGTCCGCGAGAGATTTTTTCCACTCCTCGAACGGCGCGTACACTTCCGGCCCACCTTCGCCGACGACCGCGAGCGTCGGGCGCGTGACGACGCCGCCGGCCGCCAGATGAGGAACGTCGAGGCCCGGCATGTCCGGCATTTCGACGCGGCCGCGGATCGGGAACTCGAATCCGCCGCGGAACTTGTCGCGGATGCCTTGCGCGCCTTCGTCGGCCGCCTGCGGCAAACCTTTCGCGAGGAGGTCGCGGATCTCCCCGAGAATGTCTTTCATTTCTTTGAACGTGTCGTTCACGTCGCCGGTAAACGTGAACCGGTCGAGCGATTCGAGTTTGTTCCCGGTCGCGTCGACGAGTTGTCCGGCGTCGACCATTTGTTGCAGCCACGGACGGAGCGCGGCCGGGATCGACAAGCCGGCCGAGTCGGCGTTCGTGACAAGTTCCTGCATTTTCTCTTGCGCGTCGGTGAGAACCGCGCCCATGTCCGCGCCGGCGTCGTTGAACGTGACGAACGCGCGCGCGTACTGCATCGCGGTGTCGTCGAGTTTCGCCTGTTGAAATCCTTTCCCGAGCGACGACAGTTTGACGCCGAGGCCCTCGGCCATCGACTGCATGGTTTGCCACGACGGCGCGCCGGCGAATCCCTCCAGGAGGCGGCGGTGTTCTTCGGTGAGGCCCTTCGCCTTGAGGAGTTCGGCGATAAATGGTTGTAACGCCGCCGGCGCCTTGCCTCCGAATTGTTCGGCCGCGGTCGCGAGGCGCCCGAACGCGCCGTCGAGGGCCTCTTTCAGTTTTTGCGCGTCGGCCTCGGCGTCTTTCAGGAACCGACGAACGTCCTCGATCGCGCGTTTGGTCGCGCCCTCGTCGTCGCGTTTCTGCGCGCGGTCGAGCGCGGCCGCAAGCTGCGCGCCTTTCGGCCCCATGTCCTTGAGATGTTGCGACAACGCGCCGAGGTTCTCGAACCCGAGTTCGGTTGTCGCGAACGCGTCTTGCATGTCGCGCGCGACGTTGCGCCCGAGCGTCTTGAACGCCGCCCCGAGTTTCCCGAGCAACGGGCCGAGGAGGGCGCCGACGCCCGGGAGGAACGACGTGATCGCCTCGCCGAGGAATTTCCCGAGGCCCGATTTCCCCTTGAGGACGCCGCCGAAATTCTCGGCCATTGATTGACCGATCATCATTCCGCCCGAGGCGCCGATCGATCGCCACACGTCGCCGCCGCCGGTGACGGCCGCGAGGATGGTCGGCCCGAGGGATTTCCCGAAATCGATCGCCTTGCCTTTGAGCGACGTAAACATCGTCGCCATGAGCGACGGCGCGTTGCCGATCGACTTGAGGCCGCCGCCGACCGACCCGAGAATGTCGAGCGGGTTTTTCGACATCTTGCCGGAGAACTCCGCGACCATTTTCTGTATCGCGAGATACCCGGCGAGCGTGTCTTTCCACTCGACGTACTGCATCGAAATTTTCGGACCGATGTCGAGGATCGCGCCGAGGTCCGCGTTGACCTTGGGTAACAGTTCGTGCAGTTTGGAATGCTTGAGGTACACCTCATGCGCCTCGGCCGACAGGAGCGGCAGACCGCCGGCGTCGACGAGCGGTTTGATCTGCTTCATCATCCGCGCGACGACCTCGGGATTTTTTTTCTCCTCGGCCGTCATTTTCGCGATCGATTCGTTGAGCTTGTCGACGTCCTGTTTCAGTTTCCGGCCCGACATTTCGTCGGCCAGATCGGCGACGGCCTTTCGATGCGCCTCGGCCGCGGCCGCCGCCTTTTTCTGTGCGTCGGTGAGTTCGCCGGTTGCACTCGCGGCAAACTTCGCCGAGCGCGCGAGATGTTCTTTCGCCTCCTTGAGTCGTTTCGAGGTTTTTTCCGCCTCGGCCTCGGCCGTGTTCGATTTCTTGACCTCCTCCATGTACGCGGCGTGTGCCATCGACGCGCCGCCGAATCCGCCCGAGAAAAATCCGGCCGTCGTCGCCTTGACGTCGCCGAGGAATTTCGAGAACCCGGACATCGCGGTTCCGAGGTTCTTCATGACGGAGGACAGGAACTCGGCCGAATAGATCGTGACGTCGTTGAAAAAGTTCTCCCACGCCTGATTTGCGTCGGCGAGTCGTTGAACCGTTTCCTCCGACATGATGTGCGCGCCGTCGGCCAGTTCGAGGAATCCGGATCGGATCGCCGGGAGGAGTTCGACGCCTGATTTTCCGAGCATCTTGAACGCGGCGTCGGTTTGCATCGCCTCATTCGGCATTTTTTCGAGCGCGGCGATGATGTCGCGGAACGCCTCCTCGGGTTTCTTTTTGCGGAGTTCCTCGATCGAGAGGCCGGCGGCCTTGAACGCGGCGACCGTCGATTTCTCCGGCGCCGCGAGGTTCCGGTTCATTTCGACGATCGATTTCGTGACGTTCTCAATATCGGCGCCGCCTTGCTTGGCGGCAAACGTGAACCGTTGTGCGGCCTCGGCCGACACTCCCATTTTTTGGGACATGTCCTGTATGTTGTCGGCCGTCGAGAGGATCGATTTGCCGAACGCGACGAGCGCGCCGGCGCCGACCGTGACACCGAACGCGGCGGCCAGTCCCCGGACGCCGCCGACCATCGACCCGAGTTTCGAGTTGAATCCGTCGGCCGATCCCGAGACGCCGGCGAGGCCGCGGCCGAACTTGTCGAGGTTGCCGGAGGCGCCGCCGACGTCGGAACTGACGCCGCGGATCCGACCCTTGAGGGCCTCGAATTTCGAGTCGGTCTTGTCGAGATCCCTAAAGAATTGAGCGGAATCCGTCTTGAGTTCGAGGACGGCGCGCCCGAGGCCGGCCGGCATGTCCTATACCTCCGGCCCGGCGATCGCCGCCTCGCCTGCGGCCGCCTGGAGGGTCGGCGCCTCGACCTGGACGTCAACGCGCGAGATCAGGGCCTCGGCGCCGCCGCGGAACACGACGCGCCGGGCCTGGAGGCCGTCAGAGGTCCGGCCGGGAGGCGCCGCGGAGGCGACCCGTTGCCACGTCTCGATCGCCTTGCGGGCGCCCTCCGGCGACCGCCAGAGGCCGATCCCGACGCCGGTCCGTTCGGCGGCCGCGATCGACGCCTCGGCCGTGAGTCTCGGCAGCATCCGAACGTACGCGCGAACGAGGCCGGTCGGCATCGTCGTTAACCATCCGACGGGATCGCCGCCGTAATAAGCCTGGAGTCTCGGGACGAGTTCGCCCCAATCGGCGGGACCGCCGGCGCCTGATCCGCCGCCGGCGCCGGCGTCGGGTTCGGTCGCGTCGGCGGCGTCCAAAAAGTGACACAAATCTCGAACCGCATGTACCACGGGAGGAGGCGGTGTACCGCGTCGGGCGCGATCAGGATGTCGCGACACATTTTGTCGAGGAGTGATTCGAGTTCCTCGGCCTCGGCGTCGGTGAGTTTCTCGTCGTCCATCGCCTGCATGAGTTCGACCGTCCGCGTCCGCTGGCGAGCGAATTTTTGCAACGGGAGGATCGGCATCATCGATCGACGCTTGAGTTCGTACGCCGTCCCGTTGATCGTGACGGTGTCCGGCGTGAGTGTGTTGAGGTCGAGGATCGCGCGCCCGGCGGCCCGGGCCTGTTCGGTATCGGTTGTGTCGGCCATGAGGATGTCCTCTGCGCCTTTCCGGTTGACGGAGTGAACGGAGGCGACCTGGAGATCAGGTCGCCCGACAGGCCGCCACGGTCACAGAGGCGGCGGCCGAGTAGGTGATCGACGCGATACCGGAGGCGTTCGCGAACCGGCCGGCGTCGTCGAGCGGAATGAATTTCTCGGCGCCGGCGGCGACGGCGACGACGCGATCGTGTGCGACGTTCGAGACGCCGAACGAGCACGGGTTTTGCGCGACGATCGTCACGTTGATCGATCCGCCCGATGCGTTCTTCACGTACAGGAGTTCTTTTCCGGTACACGGCATCGTGTCGCCGCCGCCGGCCGCCGCGACGGGAACAAAGAGCGCGCCGCCGGTCGCGAACAACGATTGCACTGTCAAGAGCGCCATATCAGTTTCCTCCGGCGACCGCGTCGCCCGCGTTCATCGTCGACGTGGATCGTACGGGCCGTACTGTTCCTCGCACATCCCGTCGCACGTGTTGAGCCACAAAGTTCCGCACCATGACGTCTGATCGCACCATTGGTTCGCGACGCACACGTAGTACGGAGAATTGCACCACTCGAACCAGTCGTCGGACGCGCATTGACAGTTCCCGAACGTCGACGCGGCGGCCGTGAACGTATTTCGCAACGCGTCGGAGAGGTACACGCGGAGCGCGGCGAGGGAACGCGTCGGCCGAACGGCGCCGCCGACGGTCGCCACGATCGGGCGCGCGCCCTCTTTGCCGAACAGGGTGATCGCTTCCATCGCGAGATTCGTCGCGACCTCGCGCCGGCGCGCGACATCGCCGAGGACCTCCGGCGTGATCTGCGCGATCGCCCGGTCGATGAATGTTTGGTCGAGGTTCCGGAACGTCAAGAGATGCGCGCGGAGGATCTCGGCCTTTGTCTCGACCGCGAGCGCGCCGAAAATACTCCGACGTTGCGCCTCCGGGTACGCTTCAAGTGCGTCGAGCGTCGTCGGCAGACTGCCGGCGTGTGCGGTCGTCCAGGCGGACACGCGTTTGCACGTCGGCGAGCGATCGGCCGCGTCGCGAACGACGACGAACGCCGGGAGGACGATCAAGGTACTCACGAGGGCGAATAGTCTGAGTTTCATCGGGCCTCCTGTTTGTCGGTCGGCGTCGGCGTCACGCGATGGATCACGATGCCGGCCGCCGCGAGTTGTCGTTCGACCTCGGCGAGCGCGGCGGCGTCCATCCCGAGCGCGATCCGGATCTGACGAATGTCCCGTTTGCGCTGGACGATCCGTTGCGCGAGCCGCGCGTGTTCCGCTTGCAACGAATGCACGGACGTGTCGACTAGACCGGGAGTGCCGACTGCGCCTCGAGTACGCCGAAACGCTCGAACTCGTTCGCGGCCGCGGTGTTCACCATCGCCGAGAACTCGATCGCGAGCGCGGCCGGCGTGTCCTTTTTGAACGGGAACTCCGTCGACGCGGAATTGATCGCGATCGGCATCCAGAGTTGTGACCACATCGCCGTCACGTACGGCGACGGGAACCGGATGAGAACCGCAAACGACGCGACGCCCGGGCCTTTCGAGAGGCCGATCTTTTTGTATCCGGCCGTGCCGGCGCCGGCGGCAACGGTCGTGATCGCGTTCGCGTTCAAAATGTTCGCCCATGCTTCGAGTGTCATGTCGGCGACGTTGACCCGGGCCATCGCATCTTCCAGGGTCCGGAACGCTTTCCGCGATCCCGTGTCGCCGAGCGACCGCCACTTAACGACATCCTGTTGCATTTGAATCGTGACGCCGTCCTCGGTGTAATTGAGCGAGAGCGAGGTTCCGACCTTCGCCCACGGCGCGATCGGATCCGGCAACGGATGCGCCGTCATGACCGGGCGCGCGGTGAGTGCGGGCGCGATCCAGAGATCCGCCGGCGAGGCGATGATCTCGTACGGGGCCATCGTGTTCCAATTCGGCATGATCGTTGACTCCTGTTAGGCCGCCGCCTGGAGGGCGAACCGTAATTCGTGCGCCAGATTTTTCGGGAACTGTTCCTCGTACCGCGCGATCGCGACGTCGCGATACTTCTCGAACACGTGGGCGATCGACGGTCCAAAGAGTTCGGCGATCGGGAGGTTCGGCCTCCAGGCGCCGCGCGATTTTCGCGACGAGGCGCCGGCGCGAATGAACACGCCGCGATGTCCGCCGGGTAACTGCACAATGAACGCCTCGGCGACGCGACCCGATGGGAGGCGCAACGCGACGCCGCGGCCGCGGCCGCGCGATGGGAACGGCGCGCCGGCGCCGACCCGGAACTCGTACGCCGGGATCCGTTTCGCCGAGGCGTAGAACGTGACCGTATGTCGGTCCTTCGTCGCGTCGACGAGGTTGATCCGGTCGCGGACGGTCGCGGCCTTCACCTTGATGTCGGCGGTAATCTCGCGCGTGAGCGCCGTCCGGCCCGAGCCGGCCGACCTGTTCATCGCGCGCGCGATCGCGATCGGCGCCTGCGTCGCCAGTTTCCGGATCGCCCGGGTCGACGACTCCGATTTGAACGCGAGCGCGATCCTCACGCCTCGATCCTCGGTTGTCCCCACGGTTCCGGATACGGCACGAGGTACGTGACGGCGGCGCCGGTCGTGGTACTGCCGGCCTCGCGCGGCAATTGCCGCACGGGTCCGCGCGAGATGCGATCCGGGAGGTTCCCGTTGAGTTTCCGGTCGACCGTCTCGACCGCCTGTTTGATGTCGGCGATCAGATGTTCGACGAGACGCCACGCGTCCGTCGCGTCGATTTTCACGACGGCGCCGATCTCGATCGCCCACGTGAAAAACACGTGTTCCATTTGATGGGAGGCCGGTTCCTCGTCGCCCGGGAGGATCGCGAGACTCACGTTCGGATCGTTCGGATCATTGAGTGTCGGGATCTCGCCGAGATAGACCGCCGACCCGGCGTCGGTCGTGTACCCGTTGGCGATCCGGATCTGCCGGAGGCGGTCGGCGAATATGTCGACGATTGCCTCGCGACGTGTAACGAGTGGCATCAGGCCGGGACCTCTCGAACGAACTTGCGATGCGCGTCCGCCTGCGGATCCGCGTCGCCGTCAACGACCCACGTTTTGATCACGCCGCCCGGGAATCCCGGGCCGACGATCGTGGTTCCGTTCGGAACCGACGCGAGCGCCGACCGTTTGATACAGGCGACGAGCCGAGACTCGACGCCGCGGTAACTAAAGCCGGACGGAACGAGTTCGGTCCCCGGTTGTAACCAGAGGACTTTCGTCACGACCGGCGCCGGAGGTTCGCCCGGCGGTGTGACTGTCGCGTCGACGCCGTGGAGATCGAATCCGACGTCGAGACAGAGCGCGCGAACGGACCCGAAATCCATCGGCCGAGGCCGACGTTACGCGAGCGCCGTTCCGAGGTTCACGCCGGACAGGATCACGAGGCCGGTCGCCGACGGGTTCGCGGCCGCGGCGCCGGCAACGCCGGCGCGGAAATTACCGGTCGTAACCGTCGTGAACCGTTTGTTCGTGTCGTCCCAATTGACTTGTTGACCCTCCGTCCAGGCTTGCGCCGAGAGTTTCGCGTGTTCGACCATCCCGGTACGGACGCCCGTGAATTTCGCGCCCGAGAGAACCGTGATCGCCGGAATCACGAGGAGGTCGCCGATCTTGACGCCGGTTCCCGCGGTGAGATTGGCCGGCGCGGTGAACGTGACCTCGTCGGCGTCGCCTTTATACGTTTTCATCGTTTCGACTCCTCTTGTCGGTTCGACCTCGATCGAGTTCGGTTCGGGCGCCCTGTTACGCGCCGGGATTTTTGAAAATCGCGCGCCAGTCCGCCGCCTTAAACGCGACGTCCATCCGGCAACGGAACTGCATTCCGTCGACTCGGAATCCCTCTTGCTGACGAACGTCCGGCCCGGGTTGTCCGTCCAGCGTCGCGTAATACAAAACGGGCGCCTGATCGACGCGCGTCGCGATGTACCACGAGACAGTCGAGGCGGTGTCGAGGCGCGGTTCGACGATCACGGTGAGCGGCGTCCGGCCGCCCGCGGCAAACGGGTTGACGCTTCCCGGGAGGGCCGGCGTGATCTGTGTCACGTTCTGATCGGCGATCGTTTCTTTCGCCGCCGGAACGATCAGGTACGCGGCCTCCAGGTTGAGCAGCGTGACGCCGTCGACGCCTTTCTGAATCCGGAGCGCGGCGCGCGCGGCGCCGAGCGAGGCCGTCGCGATCGCGTCCGAGGTTCCCGAGAGGTTCCCGTGTGTCGTGTGAAACAACGCGAGGCCGTCGCCCATCAGGAGCGCGGCGTTTGTGATCTGTTCCCACGCCAGATCGGATTCCTTGTCGCGCGCCTTGCGGCCGAACGCCGCCGGGATTGTCCCGAACGCGTTGAGGTCGTCGTTGATGAGGGCCTGTCGCGTGATCGCGAACATCTTGCCGTACGTCTTGAGTTGAACGACTTCCTTTCCCTCGGCGATCGTGCCCTGGAGGAACTCGCCGTGTTCGAGGACCTCGTCGAGCGCCGGCGCGTCGCTGATCTGCAATTGCCGCGACGGTTTGAAATCCGTCACGGTGACAGGTCGCGCGAGCGGCCGCCATGTCTGCGGCGCCGCCTCGTACGCGGCGCGGAGGTTTTTGTTCGCGGCATCCTCGAACAGGTTCGGGAAATCCGAGGTCGTGTGATACCCGGTCCGTTGCAACATGACGTCGACGAGCGCGTCTTTCGACAAGTGCGAGACGCGGTTCCCGCGCGCTGTGATGAACGCGCGGCCGATGTCGAGGACCGACATCCCGCGGTACTTTTTGCCGATCTCCTCCAACGGAAACGCGCCCGGGTTCACGCGATTGAGGAGTGCGTTGACGATCCCGTTCCGCGCGTGGATCAACGGGTCGTCGCCGGCGAACTCGACGCGCGGCGCGGCGCCGCCGTTCGGCGCGCCCGTGTCGCCGCCGCGGCGTTCGTACTCCTCCATGATCTGTGTCTGACACTCCTCGGCCGACAGGCCCGACTCGATCAGGCGCGTCTCGAAATCACGCGACATCCGGAGGGCCTTGCAGCCTTTCCGAATCTTTGCGGTTCGTGTGCGTTCGGCGAGCGCGCCGGCCTCGCGGTCGGTCGGTTCGGCGGCCGCGGGCGGTGTCGGCGCCGGCGGATCCAGGAGTGGATTGTTTTCGGCGATCTCGGCGGCGGCGGTGATCGGTAGTGACATTGTCGGTGACTCCGGAGTGTGAGCCGGGGTCGCCCGGCTGATGATTTCGCACGAGTGGAGAACGATGGTCGGAGGTCGTTTTTCGGCGCGCGCGGATTCGATCGCGGCGCGGACTTGCGCGTTTGCGTCGGCCGGCATCGGAACCATTGAAATTTCGTACGGTTCCCATCGCGTCGCGGTCCGCGTCGGGATCGCGCCGTCCTCGCCGGCCTCCTCCTCGAATTTGTGGATGATGTAGCCGACGCTCACCTTACGAACGATCCGATCGACGACATCGCGGAAAATCTTCTCGACGTCGTCCCGTTTCGAGAACCGCACGACGGCGACGGCCTTTTTCCCTTCGATGCGCGCGGTATCGTCCTCGACGACGCCGATTTGATCCTCGATCGACCATGCCGAATGCGCGTTGAGCAACGGTCCGCCGTTGTTCAATCGGTCGAGCATGATCGCGCCCGGGTCCATCGACAATTTTTCGATGTAGCTTTTCCCGGTCCACCAGTCGAACCGTTTAACGGGCGCGCCGGTCGAGAACACGACCGGGACGGTTCGCGCGTCGATGTCGATTCCTTTCGAGACTTCGGCGGCGCGGCCAAACGGCGGGAGGTCGACGATGGTCGACCGGACGGCGAGCGGAGCGGCCATTAGTCCGCGAGGGTCGCACGGGCGCGGCCGACGCGGGAACTACACAATCTGAGAACTACACGAAACGTGTAGGGACCGGACGCGGCCGTCGGGCCGGTCCAGGCCCTCGGAGGGCGACGTCGAGGCGCGCCTCGCCGAGGCCGTACGTCTCGCGGAGTTGCAACGCGATGTCGGCGAGATTCTGGAGATCGGCCGGCCGCGGGTCGTCGGCCATCTTGCGCGCGAGGCGCGCGAGTTTGATCAACGCGTCGCCGTAGTGATCGCGTTGCTTCAAGATGATTTGAACGAGCGCGGGCGCGTCGAGGTCGCGGAACTGATCGAACGGAGTCGTCGCCTGATTTCTCAACATGAGGGCGCGTCCGGAGTCTAACACTTGCACCGAAAAAAACGGGCCGAGCCGTGAGGCCCGACCCGTTGCCGGCTGTGCCGGAGGCGTGAGATGTAGAACCGCGCCGTCCGCGGCCGCCCGACGTCTATCTCGATTTCGATTTTCCTCCTCGCCGCGGCGGCGGTGTCGGTTTGTACCCGCGTTCCTTGCGCGTCTCGGCCGCCTGTTTCGCGGATCGTCGCGCGGCCTGTTCCGTCAACGCGTCGCGTTGCCGCGAGATCAGCATCGCGACCGAATGCGGGATCATGATCCGCGTCAGTTCGCGACCTTTGCCGACCTCCAGGAACACGGTGAACGTCGGCGGTTTGCGACGGACCGCGGCGCCCTCCGTCGCCTCCTCGATCTCGCCGGCCTCGCGGAACGTCGTCACACTGTACGTCGCGGTTCCGCCGATGCCGAGGAGTGGAATGTACTGAAAGAGCGCCGGCCGTGTGCGCGCGACGCCTTGCACGCGATCGAGGCGCGCGAGTTCGCGATCGAAATCGTCCGGCATGAATCCCGAGGGTCGATCGGAGCGGTCGTTGTCGTTTGCCATTGGTCTGTCCTCCTGTTGACAGTTCGTACGGTTGACTACTTGTCCGCATCGGCCGGGTCGCCGGCCGGCGCGATCGGGAGTGTGATGATCTGGATCACGTTCATTCCGACGAGGTCGGCGATACATTGCCGGAACCCGGACCGGAATCCGTCGGCGAGGGCCTCGAACACTTTCCGATTTTTCGCCGAGGAGTGTCCGCCGAGCGCCGCCGCCATTTTCTCGACCTCGCCCACGCGCCGCGCGAGGAGGTCGTCGAGGATGTCTTGTGTCGTGATGCCGGACGGGTCGTCGCGCGCGTCGTTCTGTTCATCGGTTGCCATGATCGTTTCCCTCCTCCTGTCGGCGCGCCGGCCATCGGCGCCCGTGTCCCGGCGTCGTGCTTCCGCCGGGAGTGCAGTACAGCCCGTGACAGGTCGCGCAACGTCCGTTCGTGCAACGCTCGCGCCTGGACGTCGGTCCGCCGCAGACCTCACACGTCGAGGTCGCCGGCGACTGTCGGATCTGATTGACCGGGAACCATCCGCCCTCCGAGACATGCGCCGGCCTCGGGATCGGCGTGTCCCGCCACTCGACGTAATACCCGTCGGTTCCTGTCCGCCGGTACGGCGCGTGTTGCATGAGTTGAGCCGGCCGCCATCCGAGGACCCCGTCGAGGGCCTCGACCCGGTCGCCGACCTTGAACCGTGGATCGATCGTGATCGGTTTCATTGTGTCGCCTCCTATCGGCCGAGGATGATTTCGAGGACGGTCGCCGCGAGCGCGCGACGTTGCGGCGCCGGCATTTTCCGCGCCGACGCTTTCAGGTCGGCGAGGGTAAGCGTGAGGAGTTGACCGGCGCGCGCGGACTTCTCACGCGCGGCGGCGTCTTTCATCGCGCCGGCGGCGGCGTCGAGCGCGCGCCAATCGGCCGCCCGCGGATCGGCGGCGTCGGAGAGGAACCGGTACGCGCCTGGAGTGACGCGGATCTTCCCATCGGACCGATCGACCTTGACCTCGTACCGCGCGCCGACGGCGGTCCCGGCAATCTGTTTGCCGTAGATCAGTTCGGCGCCCGACGCGTCGAGGTACCGGAACGACAGGGATCCGTCCGAACCCCATCGCCGGCCGATGTAGATCCACGACTCGGGTACGCGCGTGTCCGGCGTGTCGGTCGTTGGCGTGTCTGTCACAACGCGCCCCCGATCGGCGCCCGCAACGCGTCGATCAACGACGCCCACACGCGATCCACGTCGATCCCTTTCGAGCGGAGGTCGGCGAGGAGTTCCTCGGCCTGTTTGACGTAACCCCACTCGCGCGCCTGTTCGAGGCCCTCGTCGCTGATCGTGTTCTCGATCCCGGCGAGATCGAAGCATTGCCGGCAGAGTTGAGCGGATCCCTCGTCGCCCGTGTTCCGCGTACGCCGATCGCACACGCGACACGCGTACGTCGTCTCGAACTTTCGGAATTTGCTGATCGCCATGTCGTGACCTCCTGAGTGTCGCCCGGGACAACGAAACGGGCCGGCCCCCGGGAGGACCGGCCCGTCGAGTGTTCGAGAGTTACGCCGCGGCCCTCGCCTCGGCGATCGCTTTCCAGTCTCGCGGCGCGAGCGCGAGGATCTGTCCGCCGGCGCGTTCGAGGTCGGTCGCGCCTTCGTAGTCCTCCCACGTGTTCGCCGCCGCGGTGATTGCCGACGAGAGGCCCCATCGCGAGAGGTCGCCGCCGCCCGCGAGGAACTTGAGGATCGGATTCCCGGCCGATTCCGGGAGGCCGAGTTGACGCGTCGCGACCTGGACGACCGCCGGCAGATCATCGGAGGCGATCACTTGCGACTGTGAGGAACGGATCGAGGCGATCGCGGCCTGGAATTTCTCCGGCCGGAACGCGTCGACGGTGACGTCCCGGACTTTCATCCAAAACGCCGTGTCGTCCGCCTTGCGGGTTTCATCGCGGAACGCTTCGAGGTTCGCGTCGGCCTCGAACGCGCGGCCGACGTGGTATTTCTTCATCGCCGCCGCGGCAATGACGGCGAGGTTCGTGCAACGGGTCGTAAACACGCCGGGTTCGAGGAGGAGTCGACCGGCGCCGACCTCCGAGTTCGAGATCACGATCGACGCGACGAGGCGCGACTCGCGCATGATCGTGTGACCGTGTCCCCATTGCGCGCCGTCCGGTTCGGGTTCGGACAACGTCGGAAGGATCCCCTTGATATAGAACCGCGTCTCGGTGAGTTCCGCCGACAGGACCTCGACGCGATTTTCGATGAGCGTCGGGAGAACCGCGGACGCGAGATCGATGTTGTTGAGGATCCGGTACTTCGGTGAGAGGAACGCGCGCATTTTCTGATCGAGCGTCCGGACCATGCGTTGCTCTGCGGGTTCGCGTTTGAGCCACGTGTTGACGTTGCGCGCGAGGAGTTCGGGTTCCTGCGTTCGCATCGTGTCGTAGTACTTCATCGGAATTCCGAGATGATCCGCGACCTGTCGATGCGCGTGAGGCGCGATCGCGATCGGGTCGCCGTTGAGGCCGGCGAGTTTGACCTCGTCGCCGACGACGACCGCCTCGATCTTGCCCTGCGGCGCGATGTAGTCTTTCGCGGTTTGTGATTGACGTTCCAGTTCGGCGGCGAGTTCCTGGAGGGTCCGTCCGGGTTTCATGTTGTCCGTTCCTTGATCGGCGATCTGGCGTCCGGCGATATGCCGGCCCAACCGACCCCGACTCGGACAATTCTACACCCGGAGTTTACCGGGAGTAAAGGCCCAATTGAGGCCCGTCTTTATTGAGGTTTTCGAGGGTTTAGAGGGTCGAAAATCTGCCGGCAATCAGGCCCGGCGCGCGGGCGGTCGGCACCATCCTTTCCGCCGGAGGTTGTCGAGATGCGTCCAGGCGCGCCGGCGCGAAATCGAGAGGCGCCGGGCGAGGTATCCGGCCGACGGGAGTTCGCCGGCGACCGCGGCGAACTCCTCGACGAGACGGAGTACCGATCGTTGTCGATCGGTGAGGTCGGCCGCCGGCGCCGGACGGATGTCGAGATCAATCGGCATGGGTACTTTGTGCGAGGGCCGTGTCGAGCGCGGCGGCCGCGGCCTTGACGCCTCGCGAGAAACAATCGGCGCAACGGGCGCGCGCGTCCTCGAACGCGAGCGGGTCGCGCCGGAGGTCGAGGATCCCGACGCGGACCGCGCGATCGCGATCGTGTGCGGTCGGATGCGTCGCGAGGATCGCGTCGATCTTGCCGACCGCGGCCGCGACGCCTTGCGAGAACGCCGCGACACTATGATCGCGCGCGCCGGCGAGCGTCGTCGCGTCGGTTTTGAGTTCGTGAATCAGGCGCCGGACGCCGTCGAGGCGATAGTTACTTGTCGCCGCGGGCGCCGCGCGCCGCGTTGTGAGTTTCGGTTCCTGTTCCGGCGTCTGGAGATCCGTCGGCCGTACTGCCATCGTCGTTTCCTCCGAGCGGCGATCCGTCCTCGGCACACGGTTCGTACCCGGCGGCGCGGAGTTCCTTTTCTCCGGACTTCCAATCTTTCGCCGCCACTTCCCGTACGCCGCCCGTGTCCCGATGTCGAATCCAGGTGGTCGCCTTTTCCTTTGTCGTTGTCGCGTCTTTTGTCGTCACGTGATCATCGCCTCCCGTACGTTCCTGATCCGAGGCGAACCGGCCCGACTCGCACGAGGCGCCGGTCGGCGGCGTCGTCCTCCTCGTTGTCGTCGGCCGCGTCGTTCGGCGGCCGCGGTCCAGGCGGCGGATCCTCGGCGGACGTGTCGCCGGCCGGCGGCGCCGTCAACGACTGCGCTTGTCCGGCTTGTGTCATTTTCCTCGGGTCGATGTCGAGCACGACGCCGAGGCGTTCGAGGTTGTCGAAATCTTGCGCGATTTCCGCGAGGAGTTCCTCGGGATCGAATCCGCGTTCGCGAACGGCCTCCGACCAGGAGATGATCCCGGCGCGGATGTTCCGGAGGTACGCGAGGCCCTCGGCCGCCGGATCGATCATCGGCGGCGGCGGCGCGGTCCAGGCGACCGGAACGTCCTCGTCGCCGACGAGATCCATGACGGCGGCGACTTCCATCGCCCATCGCCACACGGGATCGCAAAATTGCGGGATCAGAATCTTCCATCGCCATCCGTCGACGCGCGCCCAATGACGGAGCCACGACATCCGCGCCGCCGAGAACGGCATGTCGGCATAGTCGCCGGTGAGGTCCTCGTACGTGACGCCGAGGCCCGTCGCGATCTCGCGGAGCGTCGTCGTCGAGTACTCCGTGTGCTCGCGGACGGTCGGAGGGTTGACGACCTGGATCGTGCGGCCGGCCGGGACATTGAGGATCGCGCCGGGTTCGAGACTGTCGATCTCCGGCTTGTCGGGATCGACCTCGCCGAGGGCCGGGCCGGCGCCGAGTGGATCCGTCGTAATAACCGACAGACACGCCGCGACCTTTTGTTTCATCAGGGTTGCGTCGGCGTAATCGTCGTAATCCTTGAACCGCAGGAGGACCGGCGCGTACCACGAGAGGCCGCGGACTTGTCCCGGCCGCGTCGCGCGAAACATATGCCGGATGTTCTCGGCCGGAACGCGAACCGACTCGGCCGACCCGAATAGCGATCCCGGATGTTCCTTGAACAGCCAGTACCCGACGCGTTTCCCGATCGCGTCGTACTCGACGCCTTGCACGATCCGCGCGAGGCCGGCGCCGAGTTGTCGATCCTTCGACGAGTCGAGGAAATCCGGATCGAGGATCTGAATCTGCATCGGGAGCGGGAGGCCGTCGGACAGGAGGCGCGGCCGCCGGCGGATCAGGACCTCGCCGGATTCGACGACCGTTCGGAACGCGAGCGCCTGGAGGCCGTAAAAATCGTGACGGCCGTCGGCGTCACACGCCGTCGTCTCGGCCCACGCGCGCCACACGTTCATCGCCCGCGCGTTCTTCGGTTTCGGTTTCGCGACGATTCCCCATCCGCACGTGTGATCGACGATGGTCGAGAGGGCCGACTCGGCGTGTCCGTTGTTCCGAACGAGGTCGCGCGCGCGGTACCGGAGGTTCGAGAGGGCCGGGCCGACGATCGCGTTCGCGTCGCCGGTCGGGCCTTTCCATCCTTGCGTACGGCGGCCGGTCCCGGCGCCCTCGTAATGACGCCGGAGGACGTCGACGACCGCGCGAGCGCGGACACGTTTCAAGGTCCATCGCGGCGCGATCGGCGCCGTGACGCGATCGATCCAGGAGGTCGCGGAGGCCGGCATAGTTATAGGGTCCCGTTGTCGTCGACGTCGACGTGGAATCCGGTCCCGGCGACTTTCGCGGCGAACCAGACGATCGCGACGGCGAGCGTGAGGCGGACGCGAGCGAGCCGGAGGCCGCGGACACGAACGCGGAGGGTGACGTGTTCGGCCATAAATCGCCGGATCGGTAAGACGACCTCGGCCGCCGGCATTCAGATCCCTTTACTGAAGGCGGCGTACCGGGTTGTCGACTCGCCGGCGGCCGACTCCTCGGCCGATACATCGCCTTGCATCATTGCGAGGAGTTCTTTGAGATCGGCGATCGAGTGGAACGTCGCCTCTTGATCGGCGTGTCGCGAGACTTTCAGGCCCTTACCGGCCGCGATCGCCGCCTTGATCGCGTCGATGTCTGCTTGCGTCCACGGCATGAGGCGACATTCTACACCCGACGGCCGTCCGGCGGATCTCTAGCGCCCTGTCTTGAACCATCCTCGCGGCCGTTTGATCCACGGATCCCGACGCGCCGGCGGCGTCGGCGGCGTCTCGCGCGGCGCCGCGAGGCGGTCGGCGAGTTGTTCGAGGTTCACGTTCAACAGGCGCAACGCCGCGAGCGCGTACACGGCACAATCGAGCATTTCGTTTCGCGGCCGGATCTTGATCCACGTGAGTTTCGGGATCCCGTGTTTGATCTGCCGCACGAGTTTTTCGCTTGTGAGTTGTTCGGCGAGGCCCTCGTCGGCCCAATCGGCGATCGGGACGTGCACATATCCCGGCGTGATGATGTCCGATCGGCCGTCGGCCTCGCGCGACAGTTTGAGGCGCGACATCCATAACGCTTTCGCCGCGTCGACGCCGACGGTATAGAGCGCGACCTTTCGTTCGGTCCGTCCGTACCGTTTCGGCGCCGGCGTGAATTTCACGAGTTCGCGGTCGCCGTCGACGCCGATGATCGCGTACAGCCGGAGGGCCTGTTTTTTCGCGGCGTAGTCGTACACGTGATTCGTGCGATGTCCCGCCGAGTCAATACACGCGCCGGCAAACGTGAGGCGCGCGCCCGATTCGTGTTCGTACTCGCGCGCGAGGAGGTCGTCGAGCATCCGCCACGGTTCCGGCTGTGACGTGTCGCCCGGGAGGACGTGTCGACCGACGAGCCACGACTCCTCGCCGACGCCCCATCCGACCGCGAGGACCTCCAGGCGATCATCCTGCGTGTCGATCCCGAGCGTGACGCAACACACGCCGGCCGGGAGTTCGGCCGCGTACGGTTCCCGGCGCGCGATCAACGTGAGCGCCTGGACCTGTTCGCCCTTCGTCGGGTCGACGGCCTCGCCGAGGGTCGTGTTCTCGAACGTGTGCATCGCCGCGTTGTCGCCGGCCTTTTGCAGTCGACGCGCGCGGAGGAACCCGGCGACGATGTCGCGGAGGGAGGAGAGCGGCGAATACGCCTCCCATAGATGGAACGAGACGATCGTACGGTCGCCGCGGTCCGGGTTCGAGGGAATCCAGGCGCCGCGGTCGAGGAGGGCGACGCGTTCGGCCTCCGAGATCCGGTACTGACACGCGGGACATTCGAGGTACGCGGTCGTCGGATCGTCGAGTTCCCATTTCAAGTTACGCCACTCGTACGGATGCATCGTCGAGCAACGCGGACACGGGACCTGATACCGCCGTTGGTCGCCGAGATCATGCCAGAGGTCGATCGGCGCGCCGGCGATCGTCGGCGACGAGAGCATGAGGATCCGTTTACGCGTCCGGTACGCGGCCGTCCGTTTGAACGCGATCTCGATCGTCGATCCTTCGCCCGGGAGTTCGAGCGGATACCGATCGATCTCGTCGAGGATCAGGAGGCGCGTCGGGCGCGCGGCGAGGGAGGCCGCCGAGTTCGCGCCGCCGATCGCGATGAATCCGCCGCGGAACGTTTTGAGGAGGGTCGTGTTCGTCGAGTCTTTCGATTTCCGTTTCCCGAACATGTCGCGGAGGATCGGCGAGGCCGCGATTACCGGGTCGAGCCGGTTCCGCGCGAAATCTTTCGCCATTGGATCGACGGTCGGTTCGACGACGAGGATCGGACACGGGTCGTGTGCGACGTGGTACGCGACGATGTTTACAGCACACGCCGTTTTCCCCCATTGTGAGGACCCTTTCACGACGACCGTTTGAACGCCGGGTTCGAGGAGTGCGTCGAGGATGCCGGCCTGATACGGTGCGAACGACGTTTGCCAGCGGGTACCGGCGAGCGGTCCCGTCGTGACGACGATCTCGCGGTCCGCGAACTCCGACACGAGGAGAGTCGGCGGCGGCGCGTACCGCGCGCGAACGCGTCGGAGGAGGTCGACAGTCGCCGAGGTCGCGGCGATCATCGCCTCTTTGCCTTGAGCGGCCATCGACCCGTCACGCGGCGCGCGTCGCGTTCGCCCGGCGTCGCGTCTCGACATCGCCGCGTGTGTTGCCCGATGAGGACCGGCATCCTCGACACGGGACCGCGGACCTCGGTACGACAGGCCGAACAGGTCCACACGTGGTACGGCGTGCCTTGCCAGTCGTTCGAGAACCGCGCGCGTGTCAATGTCCGCGAGGCCCGACCGTGACAGTGACACACGTTCCGACCGGACCGTCGACGCGATCGCGAACGACAGCCTCCGGGTACGCCTCCAGTTTCCGGCAATAGCGATCGGCGGCCTCGGCGTCGTCACAGATGAAGGCCGCGACGTGTCCGGCCGCGGCCGTCGCCGCAATGATCCGGATCCGTTCATCCTCCGGTAAAGCGTAGAGATCAAAGAGTGGCGGATTTCCTGTCGCCATATGGTCGGCCCTCCAGACGTACTCGAACTGGATCCGTGTGACGCGCGTCGACACTAAACACCCGTTGTGATGCTTGAACATCTTCACGAACTCGCGCGGTCGCATCGTCGGGAATCCCTCGCGGAAAACATCCTGCGGCGTGATGTCAGAGAGGACGACGCGATCGACCTTGAGAAATCGAATCGGCGACCCGAGGCGTTCGACGACCTCGCCGGCCTTGAGGCCCTGCGCCTTTCTCACGGGTTGAACGAGGTCGCCCGGTTTCGCGAACTCCCATCCGATCCGACGCGTCACGGTTTTTGTTTGATCGAGGATCTGTTGCGTCGTGAGGGCGAACGACATCAGGCGCATAGTCGGTTCCTATTCTTTGTGACCGTTGCCGTTCTCGATCGGGCGGTCCGGGTCGGCGAGTTCCGTCAAAATGTCCCGCACCATTTTTTCGAGCGCGCGTTCGACGCCGGCGACGCCGTCGAGGATCGCCGCGCGATGCAATCGATCCGCTTGTGTCGCTGGAATCGCGAGGAGACGGTTCCGGACCGCGGTCGCCTCGCCCGACCACACGAGATCGACCTCGTCGGCCGGGAGGAGTTTCCGCGCGCGCAACGCGAACCGTTGTTCCGACTCCATCGCTTGTGCGCGTTCCTTGCGAGCACGTTCGGCGGCGAGGTCGACGAGTTGTCCCGCGGCGGCCGCCTGTTCCCGTTTCTTCAGCCACGCGCGAACGGACGCCTCGCGGTACTTCGTCGAGACGCCGCGACGGCCGCGGATCTCGATCGGCATCCCGTCGCGTTCCCATTTCGTGACGGTCATCGGATGTACGTCGAGCGCGTCGGCCAGTTCCGGCCGCGTCACGAGGCCGGACGTCGACCGCGGCCGGCCGGTCGACGACCTGGACCGCGATCGGCGCCGGCGCGTCATGCGGACCCGAGTGGAGGTTTCCAGGCGGCGGCCTCGACCTCGGCGAGCGGCCGCGGCGGCGCGTCCCATTTGCCGGCCCATCGCCACGCGAAACAGTTTCCGCACACGTTGTCGACGCCCGAGACGCGTCGACTCACGCCGTAGAGATGCGAGGTCCCGCCGCCGCACGACTCGCACGTGAGGCGGCCGCCTGCGGCCTCCAGGAGGCGCGGACAACGCGGCCGGTGATACTCGGCCTCCTCGACTCCACACCCGGGACAACGGTCGCGCCTGGAGGCCGGTGAGGGCGATCCCAATTCCGTCATTTAGCAATTACCCCTTAGAGGCCGTTTTTTGGTGCAAAAATCCTGCGCCGCCGGTCGCCACGAGA
>Ga0207428_10000496_pt1 | contig 47043 bp, 52 predicted proteins | sample RhiMethybrSRZTD1_FD_187600 | JGI IMG/M metagenome (GOLD analysis project Ga0207428, IMG submission 187600) | Populus rhizosphere microbial communities from Tennessee, USA - Rhizosphere MetaG P. TD hybrid SRZTD1 (SPAdes) (version 3) | ecosystem: Host-associated > Plants > Roots > Rhizosphere >...
CGTCTGGAGTCGGCAGTTGATGATCTTGCGGTTCGGCTTGAGGCAGGCGTCCGGCCGGCTCAGGTGATCATGACACGACGGGGGCCCACGACAACCGAGGACTTTCTTGCGACCCGAATCGTCGAGCTCGTGGTTCACACCGACGACCTCAATCGATCAGTTCCGGAGACTGCTTCAGCGGCATTGCAGAAAAACGCACTCGCTCGGTGTACTCGTACGCTCGGGGGCATCCTCGCCGCTCAGCGTCCCGGCCGCTCCGTCGAGGTGAGGGTGCCGCCGTACGCAGCAGTGCAGTGCGCGATCGGCGATCCTGGACCGACCCATACCCGCGGGACACCGTCGAATGTGGTCGAAACCGACCCGCTGACCTTCCTGCGGCTCGCAACCGGCCGCATGGCGTGGGCCGATGCGGTAGCTGACGGGTCAGTCCACGCGTCTGGTCTGCGCGCCAATCTCGCCCCTGTACTCCCCCTTCTCTCCTGACACTCTCCACTTGTCAGAATTTGAGTGCCACATGGTGTGTGCTGAAACTCTTCGACACGTTCGTCGCGGTATCGTTCGGCAGCTCAAGCACGGCAGCATGGCCGAACGCCAGCGGCCTTTTCTCCGACTTGCTGTTCTTGCATCGCGACAACCCGATCATGCGCCCGCTCTACCAGTGGGAGACCTTGGGACAGACCACCCTCGCACCCCAGCTATCTCTAGCTGGCACTCAGGCGATCAAAGTACGGGGAGGAGGCGGGTCAGCTCCAACGGCGTCACCTGTCGCCGATACTCCTCGAACTCAGCACGTTTGTTGCGAAGGAAGAAGTCGAAGACGTGCTCGCCGAGCGTCTCGGCAACCAGTTCGGACTGCTCCATCTTGTGAATGGCCTCGTCCAGGTTGCGTGGCAGCGGCGAGATTCCCAGGGCCTGCCGTTCTCTTTCCGTGAGAGACCAAACATCGTCCTCCGCACCCTCGGGCAGCTCGTACTCACCTTCGATGCCGGCCAGACCCGTCGCGAGGATGAGCGCAAAGGCCAGGTAGGGATTGGCGGCGGAATCGATCGAGCGCAGCTCGACCCGAGCCGAGGATCCCTTGTTTGGCTTGTACATCGGCACCCGAACGAGCGCGGAACGGTTGTTGCGTCCCCAGCAGATGTAGCTGGGCGCCTCGCCGCCGCCGGCCAGCCGCTTGTAGGAGTTGGTCCACTGGTTGGTGACCGCGGTGATCTCGGCGGCGTGCCGGAGCAGGCCGGCGATGAAGTAGCGACCGATCTTAGACAGGTGATGTTCCGCGCTCGCGTCGTAGAAGGCGTTGGTGTCGCCCTCGAAGAGCGACATATGCGTGTGCATGCCAGACCCCGCGTGCTCGGTGAACGGCTTGGGCATGAACGAGGCATGAATGCCCTGTGATAGCGCAACCTCCTTGACGACCACGCGGAAGGTCATCAGATTGTCCGCTGTAGACAGCGCATCGGCGTAGCGAAGATCGATCTCCTGCTGGCCTGGGGCGCCCTCGTGATGGGAGTACTCGACCGAGATTCCCATCTGCTCCAGCATGGTGATCGCGCGCCGCCGGAAGTCGCTTCCCAAGCTTTGCGGCGTGTGATCGAAATAGCCCGACTGATCCACCGGAACGGGAGCCTTACCTGCCTTGAAATGGCCCTTGAAGAGGAAGAACTCCACCTCGGGGTGGGTATAGAAAGTGAATCCGAGATCAGCGGCCTTCTTGAGTGCGCGCTTGAGCACATAACGCGGATCGGCGTAGGACGGTGAGCCGTCAGGCATGGTGATGTCGCAGAACATCCGGGCGGTGGCCGGGCTGGTGTCCCGCCATGGCAGGACTTGGAATGTCGCAGGGTCGGGATGCGCCAGCATGTCAGACTCGTAGACTCGCGCAAAACCCTCGATCGCCGAACCGTCAAAGCCCATGCCCTCGGCGAAAGCTCCCTCGAGTTCGGCTGGCGCGACAGCGACCGATTTCAAGAACCCCAGAACATCGGTGAACCACATACGGACGAACCTGACATCGCGCTCTTCAATGGCCCGCAATACGAACTCGGTTTGCTTGTCCACGGCGCCCAGTCTGCCGTCCACGATGTAACGGCAGCGTTACGACATGACCAGTCCGGCTTCGCGTCGTAGTCTCGATTCGTGCCTCATCTACGGATCGCTATGGCCCAAGTCAACGCCACCGTGGGGGATATCTCGGCCAACGCCGATCTCGTGATGGACTGGTCGAAGCAAGCAGCCGATGCCGGCGCGCACCTGGTGTTGTTCCCCGAGATGATGCTCACCGGCTACCCAGTCGAGGACCTTGCGCTACGGCGCAGCTTCGTCGAGGCCTCCCGAACCTCGATCAGTCGCCTCGCCGATCGCCTGCTCGACGCCGGCCTTGGTGATCTTGTCGCTGTCGTCGGCTACCTGGACCGCACCGACGAGTCCGACCACCCAAAGGGCGGACACCCACAAAACGTCGCCGCCGTCCTCCACCAGGGCACGGTCGTCTGTTCCTACGCCAAGCATCACCTCCCCAACTACGGGGTCTTCGACGAGTTCCGGTATTTCAAGCCCGGCAACGAACTTCACGTGGTCCGCATCCGCGGCATCGACGTTGCCATTGCCATCTGTGAGGACCTCTGGCAGGACGGCGGACCCGTGGCCGCGACCGCCGAGGCAGGCGCCGGCCTCTTGGCCGTGATCAACGCGAGCCCGTACGAGCGGGAGAAAGACGACGTACGCGGAGACCTGGTCAGGCGGCGCGCTCGGGAAGCGGGCTGTCCGCTTGCCTACGTCAATCTGGTCGGCGGACAGGACGAGCTGGTCTTCGACGGTGACACCATGATCGCTCGCGAGGACGGCACCATCGTGTTACGCGCGCTGCAGTTCGTCGAAGATCTTGTGGTTGCCGATCTTGATCTTGCTCCTGGCGCAACATCGCTGCAGAGCGAACGTGCGGCCGGTACGGTTCCCGCCGAACCCGGTCAGAGTGGCATGATCATTCGGCGCCATCACATCTCCGATTCAGGTGACGAACCTACCGAGTTGATCACGCCGACTGTTGCGAAGCCACTCGAGGCGATGGCCGAGATCTATCTCGCCCTCGTCATGGGCCTGCGTGACTACTGTCACAAGAACGGGATCGAGCGGGTCTATCTGGGGCTCTCCGGTGGCATCGACTCATCGCTGGTCGCGACGTTGGCGTGTGATGCGCTGGGCGCAGACCAGGTTTACGGCATTTCCAATCCCAGCGCCTACTCCTCTGAACACTCCAAGAGCGACGCGGCTGATCTTGCCGCGCGAACCGGCTTGCATTTCCTGACGGTGCCGATCGCTCCAGCTGTCGATGCCTTCCACCAGATGCTTGATCTGGATGGCGTCGCGGCAGAAAACCTGCAAGCGCGAATCCGCGCTGTGATCTGGATGGCCGAATCCAACCAGCATCCGCCCTCGATCGTGCTTGCCTGCGGCAACAAGAGCGAGCTGGCCGTCGGTTATAGCACCATCTACGGCGATGCCGTCGGCGGCTACGCGCCGATCAAGGACGTACCCAAGACATGGGTCTGGAAACTCGCACGGTGGCGAAACGAGCAGGCGCTACTGCGGGGCGAGACCCCACCGATTCCGGAGAATTCGATCACCAAGGAGCCGAGCGCCGAGCTGCGTCCGGGTCAGAAAGACACCGACTCGCTGCCCCCGTACGAGCTCCTCGATGACGTCCTGGACGACTATGTGGAAGGCGACGCCGGCCACGAGGAGATCGTCGCCATGGGATTCGACCCCGAGTTGGCGGATCGAGTGATCCGGATGGTGGATCGCGCGGAGTACAAGAGACGGCAATATCCCCCGGGCACCAAGATCAGCTTCAAGGCATTCGGACGCGATCGGCGATTGCCGATCACCAATGGCTGGCGCGAAGGCCGTTGAGGTGAGCTCACTTCCCTTTCCTGACGTCGGGGCGATCAGGTACGGCCTTGTTTAGGTAGCAGGGACGTGGCAGAGAGCCGGCCTGGCTGGCACCCCGACCCTGCAGGAGTTCCGGGCCGCTTCCGCTACTGGGACGGCTCACGCTGGACAACGGTCACCACCTCCGACCCTCGGCAGCCCACCCCAACAGAACTCGGAGCACCCAGCGTGGCGGCGGGCGGCGCAGCGGCCCAGAAACCTTGGCGAACGCGTCGGCTAGCGCTGATCATCGTGGTACTGGCCTTGGTCGTCGCCGCAGTTGTCGAAGTAGCCGCCTACGTGGGCAGCTTCCGGCAGGTCGTTGCCAGGCCAGCACCCACGCCCACGACCAGTGGCCTTGCCGGATCCTCGCCTAGTCCGACAACGGAACCTACGCAGACCCCGCAGGTGACACCACTCGTGCGCTGCCCGAAGGGAAACCCCCTCCTGCTGGCTCGCCATCCCGGCGACGGCCGTGTGCACGGTGGAAACCTGTCGTTTGCCGAACAACCGACCTTCGATCCAGCAGCGATAGAGCCACGATTCAGCTTCGCCTACGACGTGCTCCAGCAGTCAGTCACAGTAAGCCAGGAGCCGCCCTGGATCGCGCAGCTGGCAGTCGGTCAGCTGCGTCGCAAGGATGGCTACGTCAACGATGCCCGGAACACGGTCGAGAGCTTCGCGCACTGCGTGGTCACCGGCAACATGTACAGCCCATACCTGCCCACCCGCAACGACATCCGCAGCGAAAGCCTGAGCATCGATGGTCATAGCGGCTGGCTGATTGAAAGCGAGATCACCGTCGATCGGCCCGATCTTAAGGTGAAAGGCGACCACACGATCTTCATCGTGGTTCGCGATGGCTCGGACTGGGGCTTCTTTTTCGGTGCAGTGCCGATCGGCAATGCCCAGCTTGATGCAGTACTCGCCAATACGATCCGGGAGCTGCGTGCGAGCTGAGAGCTCCTAGCCCTCGGCATTCTCCTCAGCGATAACGATCATGGACTCCAGCAGCGGTGCACCGAACGTGGTGGCCATCGCGACATCGCCGGCGTCGCGACCACGCCCGATGAGCACCCGGCCCTTGCGTGGTTGGTTGTTGCGTGGGTCGAAGGTCCACCAGCGATCACCGAGGTAAACCTCCATCCAGGCCGCGAAGTCCATCGGCAGGTCGAGGGGTTGGATGTCGATCTCCGGCAAGTAGCCGAAGACGTAGCGAGCGGGGATGTTGAGCGCGCGGCAGAACGAAATGGCGAGGTGGGTGAAGTCCCGGCAGACTCCGTAACCTGTGCTGTAAGCATCAGCCGCGGTGGTCCACGGGTTGCTCGCGCCGTATTCAAAGTCAAGGTGGCCGTGCACGTAGTCGCAGATGGACTGAACCCGTTGATAGCCCGGTGGCGCGCTGCCGAAGCGGTCCCAAGCCTCGGCACCCAACACATCCGGCAGACAAAAACGGCTTGGCAGGGTATAGATCAGCGTTTCATCAGGCAGCTGATCAGGCGCTAGTTCAGCGACCTTCTCATCGACATCCTCGACTGCATCAGGCACGACGACGGTGGCCCGATAATTGATCACCGAACGTCCAGCAGGAATGATCAACCGCCGGCACGGATTGCCGTAGAGATCGGCATAACTACGTGTCGAGCTGTCAGGATCTAGCGACCAGCGCGCCTCCATCACATCAACTTTTTGATCAACCAACGGCTCGACTTGGAGCACTGCGGCAACGTCGGTCGCCGACTGGTGAACGAACTCGCAGCCGACCGTCAGACGCCGTGTCACATCCACGTACGCGCCTCATTACTAACGGGCATCATCGTCTCCCTGCTGACAGCTCGATCCACTGGGCAGGAGTTTAGAAGACCAGGGTCATATCGGCTGAACCTGCTGCGCCTGCGCACGCCAGGGCATACCACCGATCTCGCATGGCGAAACAACGATCTTTTCCTCGTCTCAATCTCTATATTCCCTAGCGACCCAGTAGAGATGGAGGACTTTCCTCTCGAGTACGGATCACCTCACCCACGACGACAACCGCCGACAGCCTCGATCTCGCATCATTCTCTAGCCCGGTGCCGCAACATATGTTTACCTAGGATGCAGTCACTCCGCATGGGTTGCCCCCAGGTGGAGACTGCAGCTAAGCCGTGCAGACCCAATCGTTGAGACCTGCTGCGGCGAAGTTCAGCAATCACAGATCGTCGTTCCAGCGCGGGTCGTTGTCGTACTCCTCGTTACGCTCCTCCACTCGCTCGAGCGCGCGTTCGGCCTCTTCCCGGGTCTTGTACGGGCCAAGCCGGTCGGTGATCTTCGTGTCGTTGTTGTCCGGTACCACTGTGTGCGTCTTGAGGTCGTACCACCAATCGCCCTCCGCCATCTCACCCTCCTTCGTGCCGCGCCTCACGATCAGCTTCGACGTTACTCCCAAGCCGGGGGTCTCTTGGCCCCGTCCCCGTAGGATCACGAGGTGACCATCCAGCCCGCGACGATCTCACCTCCACGGGAGGTGCCAGCCGGCATCCCGCGCCCCAACTATGTCGGTCGGCCTGCACCCGATCGCTATGCCGGCGACGACGTGCAGCCTGCCGAGATCATCGAGAAGATGCGGACTGCAGGCCGGATCGCCGCGCAAGCCACGCATGCAGCCGGCGCGGTCATTGCCCCGGGCGTAACTACCGATGATCTTGATCTTGTGGTTCATCAGTTCTTGATCGACCACGGCGCGTACCCCTCAACCCTCGGCTACCGCGGGTTCCCCAAGTCATGCTGTACCTCGGTCAATGAGGTGATCTGCCATGGCATTCCCGATACCCGCCCCCTCGAGGACGGCGACCTCGTCAAGATCGATGTAACTGCCTACATCGGTGGCGTGCACGGGGACACGTGCGCAACCTTTCTGTGCGGCGAGGTCGATGAGGCCTCCCGATTGCTCGCCGAGCGCACCCACGAGGCGCTGGTACGCGCCATCAACGCAGTCAAGCCAGGCCGGCAGGTGAATGTTGTCGGTCGGGTCATCGAGAGCTACGCCAAGCGCTTCGGCTACGGTGTGGTCCGCGAGTACACCGGACACGGGGTACACACCACCTTCCATTCCGGGCTGGTGATACCGCACTATGACGAGCCGGCTTATGACACGGTGATCCGGCCCGGCATGACATTCACGATTGAGCCGATGATCACCCTTGGCGCTAGCGATTGGTACATGTGGGATGACGGCTGGACCGTCCTTACCGCCGACGGCAGCCGGTGCGCGCAATTCGAGCACACTCTGGCGGTGACTGAGAACGGCGCGGAAGTTCTTACCCGTCCCTAGCGTTGCTCACTAGGCTGGTCGATGGACGAGTCGGTCAGGCGATCGCGGTGGCGCTAAAAGCGTCATCGAGGAAAGTCCGGACTCCACAGAGCAAGGTGGTGGGTAACACCCACCCGGGGTGACCCGCGGGAAAGTGCCACAGAGAACAGACCGCCTCTGACCAACCGATGAGGTGCCTGCCATCTCATCGATACGGAGGTAAGGGTGAAACGGCGGTGTAAGAGACCACCAGCATCTCAGGTGACTGGGATGGCTCGGTAAACCCCACCTGGAGCAAGATCAAAAGGACGCGTACGCGCGTCTGCGGAGGCGTTCGAGGGCTGCTCGCCCGAGTCTCCGGGTAGATCGCACCAGGCCGCTGGTAACAGCGGTCGCAGATGGATGATCGCCCCGGCCGGCGACGGCCGAGACAGAATCCGGCTTATCGACCGACTCGTCCCCAACTGGTCGTGATCATCCAGCCATCTAAGGCTGGATGTAGCACGCGTCACCGGGCGAGAGCTCGATGAGATGCGATGAGCGGTGATTCTTCCCGCAGAGAGTCGTGGGCGATAGCGTGCACCTAAGGCATGCCCTGACGCCGACGACCACCGATTGCCCGCGATCCCGGGATGCAGGTCGCGTACGAGGAAGGTTGACCATGACCCAGACCGCCACTGATTTCCCGGCCCTGGAGAGCGATCCCATCGAGAAGCTCTCCATCGACACGATCCGTACGTTGTGCATGGACGCCGTGCAGGCCGCGAATTCCGGGCATCCCGGGACGCCAATGGCACTCGCGCCGGTGATGTATTCAGTCTGGCAAAAACTACGCTTCGACCCCGACCACCCCATCTGGAGCAACCGCGATCGCTTCGTGTTATCCGCCGGTCATGCCTCAACGCTGCTCTACTCGGCACTCCATCTGGCAGGGGTCAAGTCCGTCAATCCCCAATACGAGGTCCTCGGCGAGCTGGCCGTGCCGCTAGAGGACCTGAAGAAGTTCCGCCAGCTCGATTCCAAGTGCCCTGGACATCCGGAGTACCGATGGACCGCAGGTATTGAATGCACCACCGGGCCACTTGGCACTGGCATCGCGACCAGCGTCGGCATCGCGATAGCCGGCATGTGGCAGGCGGCCACCTTCAACCGTCCCGGTTACGAGCTCTTCAACTACAACGTCTACGCGATTGCCGGGGACGGCTGTTTGATGGAGGGCATCGGCGCCGAGGCAGCCTCGCTCGCGGGACATCAGAAGCTGTCCAACTTGTGCTGGCTCTACGACAGCAACAAGATCACCATTGAGGGCAGCACCGATCTGGCCTTCACCGAAGACGTTGCCAGGCGCTTCGAAGGCTACGGATGGGCGATCCAACACGTCGACGATGCCAATGATCTTGACGCGCTCAACAGAGCGCTCGCCGCGTTCCAGGCTGAACAGGAACGTCCAACCATGATCATCGTCAGGAGCATCATCGGCTACGGCGCACCCACCAAGCAAGGCAGCCACTCTGCGCATGGCGAGCCCTTAGGCGTCGAGGAGATCCGCGGTGCGAAGCGCTTCTACGGCTGGCCGGAGGACCAAAGCTTCTTGGTCCCCGACAAAGTCCGCAGTCACTTCGCCGACCTCGGTATCCGTGGTGCCGAGGTACGTGCGGAGTGGGACGAGCTCTTCACCGGCTACAGCAAGGAATATCCCGAACTCGCCGATCAACTCGACAGGATGCAACGTCGTCACTTGCCCGAGGATTGGGACGCCGACCTTCCGGATTATCCAGCTGATCCGAAGGGTGCTGCCGGCCGGGACACGAATCAGAAGGTGCTGAACATCGTCGCTCAGCGCGTGCCATGGTTGATCGGCGGTTCATCCGATCTGGCGCCTTCCAACAAGTCGCGGCTTACCTTCGAGGACGCGGGGGACTTCCAGCCGGACAACCGGGCCGGTCGCAACCTGCACTTCGGCGTACGCGAACATGCCGCCGGCGCTGTTGCGAACGGGTTGGCTCTCAGCAAGATCAGGGCCTACCAGGCCGGATTCTTGATCTTCTCGGACTTCCAGCGTGGTGCACTGCGGCTCTCCGCGCTCATGGAGCTGCCAGTGATCCACATGTTCACTCACGACTCGATCGGGGTTGGCGAGGACGGGCCCACGCACCAGCCGGTTGAGCAGCTGGCTTCGCTTCGGGCGATGCCGGGAATAATCGACATGCGCCCGGCCGACGCAAATGAGGTCGTGGAAGCCTGGCGGGTGATCATGCCGCTGCGGCACGACCCAGTGGCGATGATCTTGTCAAGGCAGGCGCTACCGACGCTGGATCGCAGCAAGTACGCGCCGGCAAGCGGCTTGGCCAAGGGCGCGTACGTGCTGGCCGGCGATCCAGACGAGACTCCGGATGTGATCTTGATTGCCACCGGAAGCGAGGTCGCGCTTGCGATAGCGGCGTACGAGCAGCTGGTCGATGAGGGAATCAACGCACGCGTGGTGAGCATGCCGTCGTGGGAGCTCTTTGACCGGCAGACCGACGAATATCGCGATAGCGTGCTGCCGCCCGAGGTGACTGGCCGCGTGGTGATCGAGCAGGCCTCTTCGTTCGGATGGGATCGGTGGGCTGGGTCTACGGGAGAGATCATCGCGATGAGCACCTTCGGAGCCTCGGCACCACTGAAAGCGCTGCAATCGAAGTTCGGGTTCACACCGGAGGCGGTGGTGGCAGCCGCCAAGCGTCAAATCGACCGCTGATCGCCGCGAGCGATCTCGAAGAGCACCGCGCCCTTGGCGTAGTCAGCGGACGTCAGGCGTACTGACACCTCCTGCCCGAGTCGCAGCCGATCCCCGATCACAGATGCCTCGACCGCCGGTTCGGCGATCATCACAGTCCCGCGCTGCTTGTCGCGCTTGACATCGATCACAGTGCCGCTGAACCTCTGACCGACCCTGTCGGCGAGCAAATAGACCTCGAGCAGATCGATGATTGCTCGCTCGTAGTTCTTGGACCGTCGCTCCGCGAGTGCCATCTGCTCGGGAAGGCCGTCAAGATCACGAGAGACCCAAGCGGGGACGGGCTGATCCGCACAGAGGGCGACGCAGATCTCGCCGGCGTAGCGATCCACGAGACGGCGCAACGGTGCCGTGGTGTGGGCGTAATCGCTAGCAAGTGCCGCGTGGTCGACGTCTTCGGGGATGCCGCCGCTGAAGCTTCGGTAGCCGACGCCGCGGAACAACAGCGTGGAGGCGTTGAGCATCGCCGCCTGATCTGGCCGGGTCGGGGTGAGCCTACGCATGAAGTCGGGATAGTCCATTTCCGGCGGCCAGACGATGCGTAGCGCCTTGGCGACCTGACGCAACCGGCGTAACGAATAGGAGTCCGCGGGCGGCATGGTCCGTAGGATGCCCACCTGTCCGTACAGCATGATGTGAGCGGCCGCCATGCCAGTGAGCAGAGAGATCTGCGCATTCCACCCCTCCACGGGCTCGGGAGCTCGGAAGCGCAGTGTCCAGCCACTCTCCTTGGGTTGGATCTCCTGCTGCGGGATCTTCAGGCTTATCCCGCCACGGTCACGTTCCCAGATCTCGCGCCACTGACCAACGAGCTTCAGCAAGTCGAGAGTCTGGCGCGGGGTCGTGCTGTCGATCTCGGCCTGCGCCTGGCCGTAGCTGAGCTGGGCGCGGCTGCGAACCCTGGCTCGTGCCACCTCTGCCGCAACCGTCTGACCCCGATGGTTCAACGTGATCGTCCATAGCAGGGCCGGTCTGACTTCATGAGGCAGCAGGCTGGCTGCTCCTTCGCTGAGCACTGCGGGGTGCAGCGGACTGCGACAGTCCGGCGCATAGAACGTCATACCGCGACGGTGCGCTTCACGATCAATTGGATCGCCTGGTCGGACGAAGGCAGCAATATCAGCGATTGCATATGAGATCACAAACTCACCACTCGGGCCGCGAGCGATGTGCAACGCCTGATCAAGATCAGGAGAACCGGCAGGATCGATCGTGATCAATTCCAGATCCGTCCTGTCAAGATCAGGAAGTCGTGGCTCGGCAGCGGCCCTCTCCGCAGCAGATTGCACGTCGGCCGGAAAGTGGGACGGCACGCCCTCGGTTGCCCGAATGGCCGCCAAGCCCTTCGCCAGCTCCTCGGGGACGACCGGTGGCAGTCCGAGCTTCCGGGCGGGCATGACCGCAGCTTAACCGGACGGCTGCGACCGGCCTGGTATTCAGCCGGGGCGGTCGGCCGGGAAGTGCCGACGAACTGGATCTCCATCCAACGCCCGGTTGACCAAAGCGTCCGCTGCCTTGTTGAGCTCGCGCGGCACCCAGGTCCAAGTCACGATTGCCGGCCGCAACCGAGCTGCCGCGAGCGCAAGTGGCTTCATGTCGGCGTGCTTCACCTTCCATCGGCCAGCCATCTGCTCGATCACCAGTCTCGAGTCCATACGCACTTCGAGCGCCGCTGCAGGGTCGAGCTCGCGGGCCATCTCGAGCCCGGCGATCAGCCCACGGTATTCCGCAACATTGTTCGTCGCCCGTCCGATGGGCAGGCCTTCGGCGGCCAGGACTTTCGAGGTCTGTGGATCGCGGACCAGTGCTCCGTACGCCGCTGGACCTGGGTTGCCACGAGATCCGCCGTCCGCCTCGATGATCAAGCGGCGGCCGGACGGAGCGACGGCTGCTTCCTCGAGATCATCGAAGAAACCGGGGCCGCCCTGCGTATCGGCTGGTCGCTTGGCCATCACGTACCTGACTTTGCCAAACCTGGTTGGGCCAAACCTGATTGGGGCGTACGGATCAAGATGCGGCCGCATTCCTCGCACCGCAGCACCTCGTCCTCGGGTGCGGCAGAGAACGCTCGCAGGTCGGCCGCGTTGATCTCCAGCTGGCAGCCGGTGCAACGGCGCTGTCGCAGCTCGGCCGCGGCTACTCCGCCGCGGCTGGCACCGATCTTGTCGTAGAGGGCGAGCAAATCCGCCGGTATCAGCGGGGCTATGTCAGCTCGCTCAGCCCGCAGCCCGCCCATCTCGCCGGCGAGCATCGCGAGCTGTCGATCGCGTTCGGCGATCGTCTCGTCTAGCTCATCGTCGAGCTGGCCCATTCGGGCACGCAGCGTCTCGCGGCTCGCGACCGCCGCCTCCAGTTGCTCCATCACATCAAGCTCTGCGTCTTCGAGGTCGCTGATCCGTTTCTTGAGGTGGTTGACCTCCTCCAGCATCGAGGAGAGCGCCTTGGGATCAGCCACAGTGCCGTTGGCGATCCGCACCTGATTCCGGGTAAGCCGCTCGCGAACCGGTTCGAGGTCGGTCTCGGCCTTGGTCTGCTCCAGCTCCAGATCCGAGATCGTGGTTTCGGCCGCCACTAGATCTGAAGTCAGCGCTGCCCGCTGGTTCTGCAGTCTGACGATCGCCGCATGCTGCGGCAGCGTCTGGCGTCTATGGTCGAGTTGGGCGAGTGTGGTGTCGACGGTCTGCAAGTCCAGCAAGCGCAGCTGCGCATCTTTGTCGGCCCTGATCGCCCTCATCCTCCTCAACGTTCGGGCGTGCGTACGCCCGCGGGCACCACCCTACTGACCGCTCATCTTCAGTTCAGGGCCGGTTGACCAGCAACAGGGCCTCGCTCGGGCCTACATTGCGGATTTCCAAGTACGCAGCACCAGAGTCCGTACGACTGACCGAACAGCTCGCCGGCTCGCGCCGAACCGAATGGTTCGCCGAACACCGAGACTGGCCGCGGATACTGGCGACCGGAGCGTACCACCGGAAATTCAGAGCGGACGGCCGTGATCGCCGCCGTGCGGAGGTAGAGCGGGAAGCCGGGATCGAAGCAATGCGCGCCGGCTGTGCCGAACGGCCCGAACCCTGGCTGCTCATGATCAAGCCCGTCCCTGGCACTGAGCCCCGGAAGGCCAGCCCGGCCTGGAGCACGCGGAAAGCGCGGCCCGAACATCGCCGCACGCAGATAGCGATCGTGACCTCCCCAGCCCGGCAGCCACACCCGTTCGGGCTTCTCAGGTCCAGCGATCCCTGCTCAGTTCCGTAATACAGGCAAGGAATCCCAAGAGTGAGCAACTGGATCGCCGTGGCCGCAGCCGAACTGATGATCATTGGCGGCACGAGCCGCAAACCGCAGCTTCTCGCCATAGACCTGGTCATGATCATCGAGGACTGACATCAGTTTGTCGCCCATGTTGCGATGGGACTCGAACGGGCCCGACCCTATGTCGAAGCCACTGAAGTAATGGCCCGGATCGGCCAGTCCTCGGGACAGCTCGCGGAGCGCCAGCCGACCACCCCTGATGTCCAACGCCGCATTCAGGTTTCGACCGACCGCATTGAGGTAGCGGTTGGCGAAGTCGTCATCGGGGATCTCGCCGACCAGAAAGAAATCCCACTTGCCTTCCTTTTCTAGTTATCGGGCCGGGAACCGGTCCGTCCAGCCACAGAACCGGCAATGAAGCTCGCCCCGGGGCCATCCTCGAGCGGAGTGCCGTCATCAGGACAGGCAACTGGGGGACGGCTCACTTCTTCCAGCTGCCGCTTACGGGCCTCTCGTTGGATCTCCAGCAACTGATCCGATGACATTTAGATCAACCCCGGTCCATCAAGTCTTTGCAAACCGGGAAGAAGCTGGCGACCTCGAGCCAGGGATCCACCGGCTCACGGGGACTCGTAGAGGCCTGGGTCGATACGGGCGGGGTGCCGGGAAACCATTCCTCAGCAGGTTCTCCTGCCCTTCCTTAAGCCGATCCAAATCCTGTTTGTTCAAGGCCACCTGGCCGTTACCGATAATTCGTGTCACGGACTAACTCTATCGGTGAACTATGTTTCACGGAGCGGTTCGTACAATGAGGAAAGTAATTCGGCAAACGCCCCCGCACAGTGATCACAACACCGGGGTTAGGAAACCCGCCTACCCGCGTACTTCCGGGGCAAAGCAAAGCAAACCCCAGGAGAGTCCAGTTCAGCTCTCCCGGGGCGTACGAATTAAAAGGGGTACTAGCTACGGGGTGACGCCGTCACCAATCACCGGCTGCTTAACCACAAGCGCTTTCGCACCAGCCAGCCCGTCATCGTCGATACCTACCCCGCTGACCTTGATCTTGCTGATGTTCGGGTAGTTCAGCGGGTTGCGCGGGTTGAACGTGATCGGGTCATCGCCACCATCCCAGATCACGTCGTCAATCAATATCGTCGAACCGTCAGGGCGACCGCTGTAAACACGGAGCCGCGCGTCGATAAGTTCATCGTCGGGGTTTCCGCCAACGAGGCTGATGCTGAAGCTGTGCAGGGTGACACGAATGTTGCCTGCGTTGTCCTTGTAGGTGTGGCCCCAGGTCTCCTTAACCTCAAAGTCCTGGCCACCAGCATCGGTGACAACCTGGGTGAAGGTGACGTCTTCGGGGCCTGCGCCAAGGGGCTCGCCTAGGGTGGCGGCGTGTGCTGGCAGGACGATCAGGCCAAGGCTACCGAGCCCCGCGATGGCTGCGCCCGCAAGAGCCTTCTTAATGTGGGACATGGTTTCCTTTCGAAATAGATGGAATGCTGCCGACGGGACAGTAACAGGTGGCCACTGGTGCGCGTGGCAACGACGCGTGATTATCAGAATTCTCATTTTCCCCGGGCGTTGGGGACCTATACGCACACGGGCGCACTAGATTTCGAGTACGTATATATAGATAGGTTGCGTATATAGGTAGGCAGTTGCGTATATAGAAGTGTTCCGCGAGTCGGGGAGAATAAGTTCAGGGACCAACAAATAGCGGCCCGACCGGGTGTTCAAAGCACCCAGCCAGGCCAGCAAATGACCACGGTCCCGCAGAGAGAAGAAGGGCTTCCTCGCCCGACTACTGGGCCAACAGGCCCACTAATCCAGCCAGCCAGGACCCCAACGCGGCGACTCGATCTCACTCAGGTCTGTGCCATCACCAGGACCGGATACGTACGGCACCGGCATCATCCCCTCAGCCGGCACAGACTCATCATGAAGCACTGGCTGCATCGGGACGTGGCCCTGCCAGAGTGTCCTCAACGAAGCCCATCGCGTTCCTTTCGCCCCCTCACGGGACGCGTCAGGCGACCTACGGCTGCACGTTCCAACGTTCGAGGGCGGGCGCGTCTCTGTCCTCACCCAGCACCGAAACCGTGCTCGTGTCCAGTGGGAAGTGCACGCCGAGGCCGAGATCAAGCTCCAGCCACCGCATGGTCAGCGCACGCAGGCAATGGCCGTGGCCGAAGCAGATTGCCTGATCGACACCAGACCCGCGTACCCGTGCGATCACTCGATCGAGCCGGCTGGCGACTTGCCTCGACGACTCACCGCCGGGCACATCGCCGCTCCATATGGTCCAGCCCGGGTCCGTTTGCCAGATCTCCTGACTGGTCCTACCCTCATAATCGCCGTAGAACCACTCGGCGAGGTCGGGGTCGACCTGCGGCTCGTACCTGCCGACGAAGCCGGCAAGCTCTGCAGTCCTGCGAGCCCGGCTGCGCGGGCTGCTGAGAATCAGCTCGAAATCTTGCGGCGCCAAACGGCCATGGAGGGCGCGCGCCTGCTGTTCACCATGCTCGGTGAGCGGCAGGTCGGTGACCGACGTGTGCTGCCCGGACAGGCTCCATTCGGTCTCGCCGTGCCGGACCAGAAACAGGCGCGTTGGCATGCGGCTCAAGGTATCGCTCGAGAACCGCGAGCAACCAGGACGCTGCAAGAATGGCGCGCATGAGCGATCGTCGGCCTGAGCTGCCGAACCGCCAGATCCCCTTCTCCGACGCCTTCAAGAAGTTCATCGTCCAGGGTTGGGCATCTGACTCGAAAGACCTGCCAGATCAGCTTGCCGCCGCGGCGCCCGCCCGGCAGCGCCGAGAACGGCTCACTGCCCAGTTTCCCGGCGAGCGACTCGTCATTCCCGCAGGTGGTTTGAAGCAGCGCGCCAATGACACCGACTATCGCTTCCGTCCGCATTCGGCCTTTGCTCACTTGACCGGTCTCGGCACCGATCGCGAGCCGGACGCCGTACTGGTGCTCGAGCCCATCGACTCTGGCCATGGCGCCACGCTCTACTTCAGGCCTCGCGCTCCACGTGACACCGAGGAGTTCTATGCCGACAGCCGCTTCGGAGAGCTCTGGGTCGGTCGGCGGGCATCACTTGAGGAGATGAGCGCGCTGTGCGGCATTCCGTGCGCATCCATCTCGGACCTCCCCGATCATTTGCACAAGAACAGCGACACCATCCCGGTGCGTCTTCTCGCGGCAGACCTGGAACCCGAGATCCGCAAGCTCATCGAAGAGATACGCGATTCCAGACGGATTGCGGAGGATGATCAAAAAGGGCCGATGGCTGCCGCAGCTGATCGTGAGCTGGCCGTAGCCGTCAGCGAGCTGAGGTTGATCAAGGACGGCTTCGAGATCTCAGAGATGCAGGAAGCCTGCCGACAGACGGCACTGGCGTTCGAGGCCGTCGTAGCCGGTATTCCCGAGGCGGTGCGACGTGGTCGCGGCGAACGTTGGATCGAAGGCATCGTCGGCCTCCATGCCAGACATGCCGGTAATGCCGTCGGTTATGACACGATTGCCGCGGCTGGTGAGCATGCCTGCACACTGCACTGGATTCGCAATGACGGTGACCTCCGCGAGGGCGAGTTGCTGCTCCTTGATGCGGGCATCGAGCTGGATTCTCTCTACACAGCAGACATCACGCGAACGCTGCCGATCAGCGGAAGGTTCACCGAAGAGCAGCGGACGGTCTATGACGCCGTCCATCGAGCACAGCAAGCCGGGATTGCCGCGGCGCGCCCGGGCGCCAGATTCTCCGATGTCCACAAGGCCGCGATCGCGGTCATCGTTGATCATCTCGACGAGTGGGGGCTACTGCCGGTCGGTGTGGCGGAGACGCTCAGTGAGCACGGCGGGCAGTATCGGCGCTGGATGGTGCACGGGACCTCGCACCACCTTGGCATCGACGTCCACGATTGCGCCCAGGCGCGATTGGAAAGCTACCGTGAAGGGATCCTGCAACCTGGCATGATCATCACCGTCGAGCCTGGCCTGTACTTCAAGCCGGACGACGAGCTCGTTCCGAAGCCACTGCGTGGCATCGGAGTGAGGATCGAAGACGACATCTTGATTACTTCGAACGGCAATGAGAATCTGTCCGAGATGCTTCCCCAAGGCAGTGCCGAGGTCGAAGCCTGGATGTCCCAAGTCTGGGAAGCTAACCAGACCGCCATAGGCCGCTGACGTCGACACTCACGTCCTGATTCCCTGAAGGGGTGCGAGCGTAGCGCGCAACGGTCCGGCACTGAGGAGGTTGGCCATGACGAGCGACCCACACCGTCGCTACCTGCCTGCCATCAAGTCGCTCAGTCGGCGTCCTGCGGCAAACGTCATACCGCTTCCCTCACCCCCGCCAAGTTCGATCATCGCGTGGGCCTGGTATGTCAACGGCGTACGCAAGCCGGCGGAAAGCCTTAGCGTGGCAGCGCGTCTGGCCAATGCTGGCGAAGGCTTTGTCTGGCTCGGGCTCAAGGATCCGAAGGACGCCGATTTGATGGCTCTCGCGTCGCAGTTCGATCTCCACCCGCTGGCGATCGAAGACGCGGTGCATGGTCACACTCGCTCCAAGCTGGAAATGTTCGGTGACGATCTGTTCATGGTCATCTCGACAGTCGCTTATTTGGAACACGAGGCGCTGACCGAAACCTCAGAGGTTGTCGCAACCGGTCAGGTCATGGTTTTCCTCGGCGATCATTTCGTGATCACCGTACGCCGCGGCGAGCATGCCCAGTTGAGTTCGCTGCGCCGCACCATGGAAGCCGATCCGGCACGGCTGGCACGCGGTCCCTCAGAAGTGTTGTACGCGATCGCTGACAAGATCATCGACGACTATCTCGAGGTCGTTGCGGAGTTCGAAAAGGACATCGACGAGATTGAGACGTTGGTCTTTTCGCGCGCCGGGCAGCGCGAGGTGGAGCGCGTCTACCAGCTGAAACGGGAGCTGATCGAATTCAAGCGGTGCGTGATGCCCCTCGGCGCACCGCTGTTGCGGCTGGCGACCCGCGAGCTCCCGGTGATACCGCCCGACGCCAAGGCCTATTTTCGGGAGCTGGCCGACCATCACACCGAGGCTCGCGAAGCCGTTGCCTCCTTCGACGAGGTGCTGACCTCGATTCTGCAGGCGGGCCTGGCACGAGCCTCCGTGGCCGACAACGAGGACATGCGGAAGATCTCAGGCTGGGTGGCAATCGTCGTGGTGCCGACACTTGTGGCCGGAATCTACGGGATGAACTTTGACAACATGCCGGAACTCCGCTGGAAGTACGGTTACTTCGTCGTCCTCGGGGTCATGGTGTCGATCATGATTGCGCTCTATCTCGGCTTCAAACGCAACAAGTGGTTGTAGGCGCAGGCTCACCACACGCGCGCGAGCGACCCCGGATCAAGCCCGCCCTATTCAAGGGCGCCCTACTCAAAGGCCGCAGCCCTGGCGCCAGGCATGCCTTGCAGCATTTCGCGGGCCTGGGCGGCTACCTTGTGCTCGCACAGCACCTCATACTTCGTGGCGACCGTCTGGGTCACCGATGTGAAGTCCCGCCGCCCTCGGCTCATCGCGTACGCCGCGGCGTTGAACCCGATGCCCAGCGCGACCCCGATCGCCAGGGACACCACCAGCAGCAGCAAGATACTCGAGGGTCGCGTGAAGATCAGCACCACGAGACCGACGAGGAGCCCGGTGGAGATACCTGACTGCAAGCCTTGGGTGATCACGGTGCCCCAGTTGCGTCGGCCGAGGACCCGCTCGACTGACTTGAGATCGGTACCCACGATGGCCAAGTTCTGCACTTCGAACTTCGAGTCTGCCAAGAAGTCGACCGCCTTCTGCGCGTCTTCGTAGGTGGCGTAGATCCCGACCGACTGGGGGAACTGCAGCTCGAACAGCGAGCCGAACTGCCGCGGCGCAAGAGCCATGGTGTCCTCCTGAAGGTTCGGCCCCTAATTTACTCGGTTGCCTTGTGAGCCGGCTGAGCGCTAGCTGTCAGCTGCGAGCGTCGGCATTGCGCGAGCAGCTCCCGAACAACCCCAGCTGCGAGCGTCGGCATTTCGCAGCAGCTCCAACAACACTCTCAGATCTCGTGACGGGTGAACACGCAGAACTCGTTACCCTCAGGGTCGGCCAGCACGTCCCAGCCAATTTGGTCGTCGCGGCCGCGGAGCAGTCGGGCACCTGCGGCGAGGAGGCTTTCGGTGTCGCCCCAGACGTCCCAGTGCATGCGATTCTTTACGGACTTGGGTTCTGGAACCCATTGGAAGACCATCGGCCATGGCATCCCGGGGACCCGATCTATCCAGGAGAAGCCCCGATCCTGATCATGGCAGACATCCGAGTCATAGCGTTCCGCCCACCAGGTCGCGGCTGCGGTCGGATCGGCTGCGTCGACAACGACCTCGTACACCCGATAGTCGGGCAGCGACGAGGAATCCCGGACGAATGCACACAACTCGCCGCCCTCAGGATCGGCCAGCACCGTCCATGGCTGGGTCTGGTCAATGACGAGTGCGCCTAGCCTCGTCAGATCCGAGACGGCCGCCACGTGCACGTCGAGATGCACGCGCTGCTTGATAGTCCGCGGCTCGGGCACCTTGTTTACCCAGAGCGTGTGCTCGGATACGCCATCGAACAGCCTGAAATCGCTGCCACTCGGCTCGGCGCGAAGTCCGAGCGCTGACGCCCAGAACGGCGCAAGGACGTCGGGACTCACAGAATCGATGCAGAGATCCTTGAAGCTGATCGTTTCTGCTGCCATGTCCAGACCCTAGCCGACGTGATCTTGGGACTCTGAGCCCCTGACGCTCGCAGCACTGCGAGTTAATGGGCAGCTGCTGGCGCAATGCCGACGCTCGCAGCAGATGAGTTGAGGCGCCAGACTGTGATAATCGAAGCGTGGCAGCGAGCGCAACCTCGGTCTTCGTCTCCCGCATACGGGGCCTGCCAGTCCTCGACAGCGCCGGGGACCAGGTGGGAAAGGTGCGCGATGTTGTCGTGCAGCGCCGAGCCTCCGGCCGGCCGCCACGTGTGAAGGGCCTCGTCGTTGAGCTGTTCGCTCGTCACCGGATCTTCATCCCCATGGCCCGGGTTCGTAGCATCGACGGCCTTCAGGTGGTCATCACTGGCGTTGTCAACACGCGCCGCTTTGAACGCCGAGAATCAGAGATGCTGATTATCGATGACCTGTTCGATCTGACCGTGGAGCGCACCGACCATCCGGGTTCGTCGGTCATCTTCGACGTCGCGATACAGCCCGCGCGTTCGCACGAGTGGGAACTTTCGCAGGTGGCGCTCCGGGAGACCGCAAGCCGCCGACGATTTGGCCGGCGCGGACACGCCACCATCGTGGACTGGTCTGCCATCAAGATCTTGGCGTTCGATAGGGGTCAAGGCACCGCTCAGCTGCTGGCCCTGATGGAAGACATGAAGGCCGCCGACATTGCTCGCGAGCTGCACGAGATGTCACGTGAGCGTCGAGCCGAAGTCGCGTCGGCGCTCGATGATCACAAGTTGGCTGACGCCTTGGAAGAGTTGCCTGAAGATGAGCAGGTGCAGCTGATCTCTGAGCTCGACACCGAGCGTGCCGCCGACATCTTGGAGGAAATGGATCCGGACGACGCTGCCGATCTGATCGCAGAGCTCGCCCCTGAGATGGCAGAAGTGCTGTTGGGACGCATGGAGCCCGAGGAAGCCAAGGACGTCCGGCGGCTGCTCCTCTACGCCGAGTCGACTGCCGGCGGAATGATGACCCCCGAGCCCGTGATCTTGCCGCCCGACGCGACGGTCGCCGACGCCCTGGCTCAGATCCGAGACGCGGAGTTGACGCCTGCCCTGGCCTGCATGGTCTACGTCTGCCGACCGCCCTTGGACACGCCAACCGGCCGCTTCGTGGGCGCGGTGCACTTTCAGCGGTTGCTCCGCGAGCCGCCGTCAACACTTGTCTCGGGCTTGATCGATACCGAGCTGGAGACCCTGACCGACCAGGCCAACCTGCATGAAGTCAGCCGCTACTTCGCGACCTACAACCTGGTCAACGCTCCCGTCGTTGATCCTGATCGTCGGTTGATCGGCGCCATCACGGTCGACGACGTACTTGATCATATGTTGCCTGAGGACTGGCGCGGCACCGAGCTGGACGCAGTGTCGGCGAAGCCGCCCGAAGCCGGGGTGATCACCCATGGCTAGAGCCGTACGGGACGCCGAGCGACTCAACACACCAGGACGGCGCAGACGCTCAACGATCCCCACGATCAAGGTCGATCGGGAAGCCTTCGGCAAGTTCGCCGAGGCCTTTGCCCGATTCATGGGAACAGCGCGATTCCTGTTCGGCATGACGGTGGTGATCGTTGTGTGGATTCTGTGGAACGTGCCCATCGGTCCACCGAGGCCGCGATTCGACCCGTATCCGTTCATCTTCCTGACGCTGGTCTTATCCCTGCAGGCCTCGTACGCTGCCCCGCTGATCCTGCTCGCGCAGAACCGGCAGGAGGCGCGCGACCGTGTCATATCAGAGCGGGACCGTGAGCAGGCGGCGCAGAGCCGAGCCGACATGGACTTTCTGGCCCGCGAAATCGCGAGCCTGCGGATGTCGGTCGGTGAGTTGGCAACGCGGGATTACCTGCGATCAGAGCTCAGGACTGAGCTGCGCACCATCCTTGCCGAGCTGGAGAGCGAGGACGTCGCCTGAGTGAGTCCGTCATCTCGCCTACCCTGGGTACGTGCACGACTCCCAGTCCGGCCAGACGTCGGCAACCTCAACCGCTGAACATCCAGTGGTGTCCCAGATTCGTCAGGCGCTGCATCGGGTAGAAGATCCCGAGATTCGCCGGCCGATCACCGACCTTGGCATGGTCGACGACATCGAGGTTGACGCCTCAGGTCGGTCGCGGGTGCGTGTCCTGCTGACGGTCTCGGGTTGTCCGCTACGCGATACCCTGCGCCGCGACGTAACGGCAGCGGTGCTCGCCGTGTCCGACGTGACATCGGTGGATGTCGAGCTAGGTGTGATGTCGGACGAGCAGCGCGCGGCACTGCGGGAACTACTCAAGGGTGGCCAGGCGGAGCGAGAGATTCCCTTCGCACGGCCCGACTCTCTGACCCAGGTGATCGCGGTAGCCTCCGGCAAGGGCGGCGTTGGAAAGTCGTCCGTCACGGTGAACCTCGCCTCGGCTCTTGCAGCCCACGACCGCAAGGTCGGCATCCTCGATGCCGATATCTACGGTCACTCGGTGCCTGCGATGCTCGGCGTAGCTGACTCGCGGCCCACGTCAGTGGAGGACATGATCATGCCGGTGCCGGCACGTGGCCTCAAGGTGATGTCGATCGGCATGCTGAAGCCCCGTCGGGATCAAGTCGTTGCGTGGCGTGGCCCGATTCTGGATCGAGCCCTCACCCAAATGCTGGCTGATGTCTACTGGGGCGACCTGGACTACCTCCTCATCGATCTGCCACCCGGGACCGGCGACGTAGCGATCTCACTCGGACAAAAGCTGCCGAACGCCGAGGTCTTGGTGGTTACCACTCCGCAGGCCGCCGCCGCGGAAGTGGCCGAGCGTGCCGGAACGATGGCGTCGATGATGAATCAGCATGTAATCGGCGTGGTGGAGAACATGTCGCATCTGCTGGCTACCTGCCCGCACTGCGGTGAAGTGCATACCTATGAGATCTTCGGAAGTGGTGGCGGCGCAGACGTGGCGCAAACCCTGAGCACTCGACTTGGTTATGCCGTGAAGCTGCTCGCCCAGATACCGATCGACCCGCAACTGCGCGCTTCCGGGGACGCTGGCGTGCCCCTGGTGGAGGATGGCGCTGATCAGCCGGCCGCCCGGGCGCTCAACTCGCTAGCTGACATGTTCGCCAGGCGGGGTCGTGGCCTCACCGGCAAGCAGTTGGGCCTGGCGCCTGCCGCTCGCTGACAAACTGCGTTGACTCAAGCTACGTTGCCTCAAGATCAAAAGGAGTCAGTGTTCGTGCCTTCGGGGCGCCATCTATGACGTCTTGCGGACCTCCAGGGCTGTGATCCTTGGTGGAGTTGATCGTTTCTTTGATGTCTGCAGAGGAGCTCTTCACCGTCTTGCCGACATCGGCGACCGAAGACTTCACATCGGCGATGATCGGCTCTACGTCGTCGAGGAGATGCTTTTGAACAAAGGCCTTCGGGTTCAGATCACGGAAATCGACATTGTCGAATTCCGGGCCAAGCTCCTTACTCAGCTGTTGTTGGGCGGAACCGGCCACTGTCCTCAGGTAGCGCAGGAGCCGCGCCGCCTTGCGTGCGAGATCTGGCAGCCTCTCCGGCCCGAACAAGATCACTGCGATCACGACGAGCAGCACGAACTCGGGCGCGTTGATATCCAGTAGTAGGGGCGTCACGCTCAGCCCTCCCGACCGCCGAGTGTCACGCGGGCCTGCGCCCGCGCGGACCCGCGAACGTAGTCCAAGACAACTACGTCGCCCGGTCGCTGGGTGCGAATATCGACGATCATCTCCTCCATGGTGTTGACCTGCTGACCGTCGACATTGGTGATCACATCCTTGACGCGCAGGCCCGCTTTAGCGGCCGGGCCTTGGGCGTCCACAGCGGTCAGCTCAACGCCAACGGACGCATCTTGCACATTGGCACCGATCACCGGGTAGGTTGCCTTGCCGTTCTTGATCAACATGTCGGCGACGGCCGCGGCCTGGTTGATCGGAATCGCGAAGCCGAGTCCGATGTTGCGGCTCGATCCGAATGTCAAGATCGCCGAGTTCACGCCGATCACGCGCGCACCGGCATCGACGAGAGGACCGCCGGAGCTCCCCGGATTGATAGGAGCATCAGTCTGAAGGGCATTGATGTACGCGCTCGGTGCGTCGGCGTCGCTGGTCTCGGTTACCACCACAGGGCGGTTACGTGCCGAGACGATGCCCTCAGTAACCGTGCCGGCGAGCCCGAGTGGTGAACCGACGGCGATCACCTGCTCCCCTACTTGCACGCTGTCCGAGTCGCCGAGCTCGAGTGGCTGCACCGACCCGGCGCCGCTCGCCTTGATCACAGCAATGTCGTAGGAGGGGCTACGCGCCACGAGGACGGCGTTGACCCGACGACCATCGGAATAGACCACCCGGATCCTTGACCCGTTTGCTGCTTCCGCAACGACGTGGTTGTTGGTCAGAATGCGGCCCTCCCGATCGAGCAAGAATCCCGATCCGGCTCCTCGATCGACCTGAATCATCACTGTTGCAGGCAGCACTCTCTTGGCGATCTCCACCGTGTTAGCGGTTGGTGGCGGTGGCGACACGGGCGTACGCGTCACACCTGGAACCGTTGGCGCCGAGGGGCTGGCCGTGGTTACGGCAGCGGAACCGACGCGCCGAGCGAGAGTGGCACCGCCGTAGCCAGCAGCCGCGCCGATCACTAGTGCGGTGAGAGCAGCTATCGCGATGACAGACACCGAACGTGGACGGCGGCGACCCATAGGCTGCCCGGGCAGGGTCGCCGTCGGAGCCGAAGCCGGGTAGCCGCCCGGCGGGCTCGCCTGGGCTGGCTCGCCGCTCGGCGGAGACCAGTGAGAACTTGGGGAGACGAATGTTGGAATCGGCTCATATGAGGCCTGGGGGCCTGAAGGCGTGGGTGCCGGCTCGCCGAAAGGACCGAAGTACCGAGAGTCCGACGATTCGCCTTCGGCCCCGGTCGTGGGACGGTCCTCATCCACCACGGGCTAACCCTTCACATCGGACAGAATCCTCGCCCATCCAGCTTTGATGCGGCCAAGCGTAGTCGGCATCTCCGCGCCATCATGGGGCAATGCGGCAACGGTGTCGCCGAGCACACCTGCGCTGCCATCGGTGACGACCGTAAACACGATGTCACCGGACTGCCACGTCGCGACGCTTGCGGTGCCGCCACGTATGTGAGCTCTCACAGTCGCGTCCCATTGCGAACCAGGCGGGACGGTGGTCAGCCGACCCCGTCGTTCGGACACACTGACTGTGGTCAGCCCGTCACTGTAGACCAGCTGTACTGCATCAGGACTGCCCGCTCGGTCGGTGCGCAGTCGCACTAGCGACAGCCCAGCCAGCTTGCGGGGAGACGACCATCCTGAGGCGCTGAGTTCCGCCGCCGATGAAAGGCTTAGCGAGGTATTGGTTCGCGGCACGGCCAACCGCGGCGGCAAATGCTCCAGGATGCTGTCCGCACGGCTGATAGACAAAGACCTGAATCCGAACGACAAGTCGAGTGATCCGCCCTTGTCGTAGTTCTCCTCCCAAAGGACGATGCCCGTCGCGTCGTCAATCCACCACCGCGCCGCCACGAGAGGGCTGCCGTCGCGGGTAGCAGTCACGAGTGTTGCGCTGCGGCCGGCCACACTGGTCCCACGCGTGGCGCTCAGGCGGTAGTTGCGTTCCAGCAGGCCGAGCAACTCCTCGTTGACAACTCTGGAGGAGATCATCGCCGGGGTGAAACCCTCCCGCAGTTGCTGACCACTCAGGCTATTGACCATCACCTGACTTCCCTGTCCCGCACGCGTCTCGATGTCGATCTGGGCAACGATGGTGCCGCCGTTCCGGTACGCAATAAAAGACTGGCGACCCGAATAACTGACCGAGTGAGCGGCAGTTGCAGCCCGCTGCATCGTCGCTCGGGCATCTGCGGCAGTCATGATCGGCCCGGTAGCGTCCGTCGGACCCTCGAGCGGCGGCAACAAGCTGGCAACCAGGCCCCTGGAGTCAGTCAACATGACAGCGTTGAGCGCGTCGCTGGCAAGCGGGAACTGTTCCAGCGTTGAGGAAAACGCGACCTGAGCCTCACTCGTCGGGTCACCAATTGCCGCCAGGCTGGGCGCAGCGGTGTATCCGACAACGCCGACAGCGGTGATCGTCGCTCCAGCGGCCGCGAGCGCCGCGGTGAGTCGGAGCTTGACCCTCCGGCGGTGACTTGGCAGACCGACAGTGCGTGAGGAACCAGATGGTTGGGTACGGCGGAATGGCCTTGCCCACAGTGGAGCGACCGATTCGGGACCGGCTATCGAAACCAGGCGCAGCGACAGATCGCTGGGCGCAGGTCCTGGTTTGGTGTTGGTCTGGTTGAGCAGTTCCCGTACGGCGCGAAGATCCTCGATATCGCGTCGGCAGTCAGCGCATCCGACAAGATGGCTGAGGAGGCGTTCTCGATCCGTGTTGCTCAGGGCACCATCGACGAACGCTGATCTCAACTCGGCGAGCTCAGCGCAGGCCGCTCTCCTCACGCCGACCTCGCAGGCTCCAGACTTCCCATCTTGGAGCTCGCCCCCAACTTGGAGGTAACAGTGTCGGCAATCTCGCCGGCCTCTACCTCCACCCCGAGGTATCGCAGCCGCTCTCCGGTTGGTCGGCGATGCGCGAGGGAAGTACGCAGTTGCGCTCGGCCGCGGTGGATCCGGCTTCGAACAGTTCCGATCTTGATGTCAAGAACCTCGCTGATCTCTTCGTAGCTGAGGCCCTCAATGTCACACAGCACGACGGCGGCGCGGAATTCCGGCGGCAAGGCTGAGAGCGCGGCCGCCACGTCGTGGTCCAGGTCGGCATCGGCCAGTTGTTCGGACGGATTCGGCCAGGTGCTCGGTAGGCGTTCGGCCGAACCCTCGCCCAGACCATCGAAGCGGATCTTCTGCCGGCGCCTCGCACCGTCAAGGAACAGGTTCGTCGTGATGCGATGAAGCCAGCCCTCGAAGGTCCCCGGCTGGAAGCGATGCAGTGAGCGGAAGACTCGAACGAACACGTCTTGAGTGAGGTCCTCCGCGTCGTGTGGGTTCCCCGTCAACCGATACGCCAGTCGATACACCCGAGCACCGTGGTCGCGCACCAGCTCTTCCCACGTTGGAGGAGTCCACGTCTCCGCAGATTCCGGCTGGGAGGTCGCGGACGCAGGCGGCTGCCAATCCTGAGGATCAGGGGCGGGCCACTGTGCCATTGGTCGGACCTTCCTACGGCGTCCCGTGTTACCGAGCAGGTTCAGCCTGAACGCCTTATTGTTGCCTGTCATCCTGGCAATGCCCTGAGTGAACCCTGGCAATTGGCTGTGCGCGACCGTGTCCTTCCTCACAATCTGCCAACGCTGCGAGGCAAGGCCGCGTTCCAGTATCGCTCCAGATCACAGGTATCGAGATATAAGGACCGCCCGCCGCTCCACAAGCAGCAACGCGCCGACCAGTGCGGCTTTTCATCAGCGCAGACCGGCCGAAGTACTTAGTCGGTCGATACCACTTCGCCGGTCTGCAGGCCGGCTGCAGCAAGTGCGGAGCGCAAACTATCCACCTCGGCGGGTGTGGCCTCGATCAATGGCGACCGCAAACCTCCGACGTCGCGACCCTGCAACTTCAGGCCGGCCTTCACAAGAATGCAGCCTTGAGTCGCAAAGATCCCGGTGTAAATCGGCAGCAGCTGCTGATGCAAAGCGAGCGCCATGGCAACCTCACCTGCCAAATAGGCCTCGATCATCTGCTTGGTCCCCACGGCGCTGAAGTGCGTGGAGGTACCGACCACCCCAACGGCACCCACCGAAAGCAGCGGCAACGTCATCGCATCATCACCGGAGTAGTAGGAGAGTCCGCTTTGCGCAATGACTCGTGCGGATGCCGTAAGGTCACCCTTCGCATCCTTCACAGCGACAATCCTCGGATGTTCAGCCAGTCGGAGCATCGTGTCAGTGGCAATGGCAACACTGGTGCGACCCGGAATGTCGTAGAGCATCACTGGGGTATCGGTCGCATCAGCAACGCGTCGGAAGTGTTCCAAGATCCCCGCTTGCGGCGGCTTGGAATAGTACGGCGTGACAACCAGCAAGCCGTTGGCGCCGAGCTTGGCCGCGGTAGCCGCCAGCTCCAGCGTGTGTTCGGTATTGAAGGTGCCGACGCCGGCAAGGACGGTCGCCCGGTCGCCGACGGCGTCAAGCACCACGCGTAGCAGGTCTGCCTTCTCCGTGTCTGCTGTTGTCGGTGATTCCCCGGTCGTACCGCTTATCACCAATCCGTCGTTGCCGAGCTCGTCGACCAGATAGCTCGCGAGTCCAGCCGCTGCGTCGAGGTCTAAGGATCCGTCCCCCGCAAACGGAGTCACCATCGCCGTCAGGAGCCGGCCAAAAGGTGGCCCAAAAGGTGACATGGACATGCTCGCCATCTTAGCGAGGAGACTTAGCGATCCCGGCAGAGCGAAGCGCAGAGCAGAGCAATCGAATACAAGTCGGCGGCTTCCCGGCGAACATCCCAGCGAGTGGAGCGATCAGGCCCTGCCTACCTTGATCACCACCAAGGGATCGCCATCATTGACCACGTCGCCGGCGGAAACCACGATCTCCGACACCGAGCCAGCAACGTCGGCAAGCACCGGAATCTCCATCTTCATCGATTCCAAGATCACCACAGGGTCATCGGCCGCGACCTTCTGGCCCACCTCGACCTCGACCTTCATGACGGCCGCGACGAGTTCGGCGACGACGGTATGGCTCATGCCGCCATCGTAGGGTTCGCAGGGGAGCCGTTTCGATAGGCTCGGATTCGTGAATTTCTTCGCTAGCAGGACCTCACCGAAGGCGGCACCCAAGCCTGGATCGTGGGTGTTTGCTGAGGACTACGTCAGTGAGTCGGAGCAATCGCTGCAGGCACGCGACAAGGCCGCGCAGCTCGGGGTGGCGCCGATCGGCCGGGGATCGGCTAGCGCACTGACTTTTCTGGCGAAGGTGGTGCAAGCCAAGGCAGTTGTCGAGGTCGGCACCGGATCGGGGGTATCCGGGCTGGCGCTGTTCGGGGGCATGCAGCCAGACGGCGTCCTGACCAGCGTCGACATCGAGGCGGAACATCAGCAAGCCGCCAGGGAGGCCTTCCTCGCCATTGGCATTCCGACACAACGCTTCCGGTTGATTGCCGGTCCCGCGCTCAGCGTCCTTCCACGGTTGAGTGACGCCGCATACGACATGGTCTTCATCGACGCCGACAAGGTGGAGTACGCCGAGTACGTCGAGGAAGGTCTGCGGCTGCTTCGGCGTGGCGGCGTGCTGGCCGTAGACAATGCCTTGTGGCACGACCGCACTGCAGACGGAAGCAACATCGACTCCGAGACTGAAGCCATCCGCGACGCGCTGAACGCAGTCAAGGAGAACGAGGATCTGGTGGCCTCGCTGCTCCCAGTTGGCGATGGACTGTTGGTCGCTGTGAAGCGATGATCCTCAGACATGCGCGCTGAGCCAGTCGATGCGCGTTCGGAGAGGTCATCAAGTCCTTACGCTTGATCGACCTGGCCGATTGGCGGTAACGGCGCTGGTCGGCATCCACGGTCCGCCCCACCAGCCGCGTACGCCCAGATCCTGCAGAGTCACCGCCTCCATGCCAGCCTCGGTGAGCCAGTCCGCGTACTCCTCGGTATGGCTGATGTCCGCGATGATGATCTTGCCGCCCGGCTCCAGCACCCGGACTGCCTCGGCGATCGCTTGCCGCCGATCCTCACGAGCCTTGAGGTTGTGGATCGCAAGGCTTGACACGACAAGATCAAACTGCCCATCGTGGTAGGGCAGCGTCGTGATATTGCCGATGTTGAGCTCGACGCGATCCTCTACCCCGCAGACCCGGGCATTGTGCTTGGTGGCCTCGATGTCGTTACCGGACTGGTCCCGACGGCACCACAGGTCGATGCCCGAGACGCGCCCAGTGGTGAGCCGTTTCGCCAGACTGATCATGACCGCACCGCGGCCACAGCCAAGATCAACGGCGTACTCATCCCCCTTCAACCCTGCCTCGTCAAGCAAGTCTCCCCACCACACGAACTTCCCATGCAGTGTTGTGTACAAGTAACTGAAGGCGCACAGCCCTAAGAATATGGCGAAGATCAACGTCACGAGCCCAGCGACGAAACCGTGCGTGATCATCAGCACGCAGCCGACCAGCGCTAGGAGTAGCCCGGCCACCCCCAGCGCTGCGGGAACCTTTGGAGCATCAACCCCGAATGCCGCACCTTCTGGTTTGCCTGCCTCCTGGCCCCCCGATCCTGAGGCAGGCGTGTTCACGTCACCGCGACCGTGGCGCCCTTGGGGACGACTGTGATGCCGCCCTCGGAGACATAGAAACCGCGCGCTTCATCAGCTTCGGAGTCGATCCCTACCTTCGCACCGTCGGGAACGACGACGTGCTTGTCCAGGATTGCGTGATGGATCACGGCGTTCTGCCCGATGGTGACATGGGACAAGATCACCGAATGATCAACGGTGGCACCCTCGTGTACATGGACGTTCGGCGAGATCACTGAGGTCTCGATGGATCCGTTAACAACGCACCCTGGGCTGACAATCGAGTCACGGGACATGCCATTGAGAGTGAACTTGGCGCCTGGCATCTGAACCGGGTATGTCCAGATCGGCCACTCCAGGTTGTAGAGGTTGAAGACTGGATCCAGGGAGACCAGGTCCATGTGAGCTTCATGATAGGCATCCAATGTCCCGACGTCGCGCCAGTAGGCCTTGTCGCGTTCGGTAGAGCCGGGCACCTCATTGGCGGTGAAGTCGTAGACCTGGGCATCGCCGCGACTTACGAAGCTGGGGATGATGTCGCCACCCATATCGTGGCGGGAATCTTCGTTTTCGGCGTCTGCGATCAAAGCATCGATCAGTGCATCGGTGGTAAAGATGTAGTTGCCCATCGATGCGAACGAAGCCTCAGGATCGTCAGGCAGCCCCGGCGGCTCGGCCGGCTTCTCGAGGAAGTCCTTGATCTTGTTGTCGGCTCCCGCGTCGATGACCCCGAATGCGCTGGCCTGACCTCGAGGCACTCGGATCCCAGCTACCGTGCCGCCAAGGCCACCGTCGAGATGCGCGTCGAGCATCTGATGTACGTCCATTCGATAGATGTTGTCGGCGCCGAAAACCACTACGTAGTCCGGCTCCTCGTCGCGGATCAGGTTCATCGACTGGTAGATCGCGTCGGCGCTGCCCTGGTACCACCGCGGCCCTAGGCGCTGTTGCGCGGGGACCGGTGTGACGTAGTTGCCCAGCATGGTCGACATTCGCCAGGTCAAGGAGATGTGCTTGTCGAGCGAATGCGACTTGTACTGCGTCAACACCGCAATCTGGCGCATCTCCGCATTCGCCAAGTTCGACAAGACGAAGTCGATCAAGCGGTAAGTGCCTCCGAACGGCACCGCCGGTTTCGCTCGATCCATCGTCAACGGCATCAGCCGTTTGCCCTCGCCGCCAGCCAGTACCATCGCCAGAACCTTTGCACGCGCGCGCATGAGTTGAACCTAGCCCATGCGCACGTTGCGCAGCACCGTTCGGGGTCATGTTGTGGTCAACATCGCGGACCCTATGGAACGATGCGAACTATGGCGCTGGCAGATACTGATCGACTGTCCATCTCGTTGCTGACCCGCGAGTACCCACCCTTCATCTACGGAGGCGCCGGTGTGCATGTCGCCCAATTGGTGCCACAGTTGCGCAAGCTCATCGATGTCGACGTCCAGTGCATGGGCGAGCCGCGGGAGGGTGCTACTGCGCACCCCGAGAACTATCCGGAGGGCGCCAACGCCGCCCTCCGGGTTTTCGGGGCTGATCTATCGATGGTGGCGGCGATTCCGGAAGTTGATCTAGTCCATTCGCATACCTGGTATGCGAATCTCGCCGGTCACCTGACTGGTTTGTACCAAAACATTCCGCACGTTGTGACGGCGCACTCGCTCGAGCCGCACCGGCCGTGGAAGGCCGAGCAGCTGGGCGGCGGTTACCGGCTTTCATCGTGGACTGAGCAGACCGCATTTGAGGCCGCCGATGCCGTGATCGCGGTCAGCGCGGGAATGCGCAAGGACACGTTGGACTCCTACGCCAATCTCGACCCCGACAAGGTCCATGTAGTCAAGAACGGCATCGATACCGAAGAATTCAAGCCTGATCCCGGTACCGACATCGTCAACGAGCTTGGAATTGATCTTGATAAGCCCTCCGTAGTGTTCGTCGGGAGAATCACTCGGCAGAAGGGCCTGATCCATCTTGTGCGGGCGGCCGAGAAGTTCGATCCCGATACCCAGGTTGTGTTACTCGCCGGCGCGCCGGATACCCCCGAGATCGCCAAGCAGATCGGCGATGCCTTCGCTCATCTCCAGTCCACCCGCGGGAACGTCTTGTGGATCGAGGAGATGCTGCCACGCGGACATGTGCGCCAGGTGCTTTCCCATGCGACCGTATTCGCGTGCCCGTCCGTGTACGAACCGTTGGGCATCGTCAACCTCGAGGCCATGGCGAGCGAGACGGCTGTCGTGGCCTCTGCGGTGGGCGGCATCCCCGAGGTAGTGGTAGATGGTGTCACCGGTTACCTGGTGCCATACGACCCAGCCCAGGCCGACGACCCTGCAGCGGTCGCCGCTTTCGAAACAGACTTCGCTGACAAGATCAACTTACTGACCCGAGAACCCGACAAGGCTCGGGCATTCGGGCTTGCCGGCCGCGAGCGCTGCATCGAGGAATTCGACTGGTCCAAGATCGCAGCCGAAACCGTCGACGTCTACCGCCGCGCGCTAGAGGTTCACCAGAGCTAAGGCTTGAGCGATGGTAAGGCGGCGCAGGTTAGCGACCCGCTATGCCAATCGGACGGTCGCCGGTCGCGCCCTGGCTGAGACGCTGGTGGTTGAGGCGGTACTGGAGAAACCGCTGGTGCTGGCCCTCCCCCGCGGCGGCGTACCCGTTGCCGCCGAGGTCGCTGCCCGACTGAACGCGCCGCTCGGCGCGATTCTGGTACGCAAGATCGGGGTGCCCGGACGCAGCGAGCTCGCGATGGGAGCCTTGGCGATGGTCGACGGGCAGCTTTCGGAGTTCCGCAATGAGGAGATCGTCGAGGGGCTACGAATTCCGGACCAGGCGTTCCAAGCCGCGCGGAACCGCGAACGGCTCGAGCTGGAGCGGCGCGCGAGCATCTTCCCGTCCCGCAACCTGGGTGTTGCGGATTCCACCGTCATCGCGGTCGACGACGGCTTGGCGACTGGCTCGACCATGCTGGCCGCAGTTGCGGCGGTCCGTGCTCTGCAGCCGGCCGCCGTGGTGGTCGCCGTCCCGGTAGGAGCTCGCCAGGCTGTCCAGGCATTGCGAGCGGTCGCGGATCTCGTGGTCTGTCTCTCGACTCCGGAGCCATTCATTGCGGTCGGCGCCGCGTATGAGGATTTTCGGCAGCTAAGCGACGAGGAGGTCGTCGCGATCCTGGACGAGTTCGCCTCCTGAGCATTGGCCGTATCTCAAGCGACGTCGGCCTCCGTACCGCTGGTGAGGATGAGGAGTTCGCGGTAGCTCAACGGAAAGACGGCATGCGGAATACCGCCGGCCGCCCAGAGCTCGTCGAACTCAGTCAGCGCGCGATCCACGATGGTGCGAACGGGTTTAGGATGACCGACCGGCGCGACTCCACCAATCGGCTGGCCGGTGTGTTGGCGTACGAACTCCGGTGTTGCCCGGCGCAGCTCCACCCCCAAAAGTTCTCCGACCTTGACCATGTCCACCCGATGCGCACCACTGGTCATGATCAACAGTGGTTCGCCACCATCAGTAGCGAAGATCAATGAGTTGGCAATTGCGCCTACCGGGCACCCAAGGTATTGGGCCGCTGCCTTCGCTGTGGCGACTGCCTCGTCGAGCATACGGACCCGACCGGGCAACCCGGCAGCCTGGAGAATGTCGTTAACGGCATCGCAATTCGGATGCATTGGGCCATCACCTCTTGGGCGTCATGGGGGCGACGAAGCAAAAGGACCTAGTCGCTCCTGACCAGGTCCCTTGTGCTGTCCGCTGTTGATCTATCCAACGACTTCTTTCAGTGCGCCCGCAAGCTCGGCCGCCTCGGCGGCGTTGAGTTCCACGACAAGCCGGCCGCCTCCCTCGAGCGGAACCCGCATGACGATCCCACGTCCCTCCTTGGTGACTTCCATAGGGCCGTCACCCGTCCGCGGTTTCATTGCTGCCATCGCGCATCCTCATCCTGTAGTGATCTGGCAACTTGCCGCCTCAATTATTCCGTACCACGTGGTCCTAGTCAGAATGGGGTTCTGGCTTGGGACGTGTTTCTGGGGGTGGGATTCAGTCAGGCCAGACCGGCGGTGGAGCGAAGCAGCCAGCCACGTGGTCGTCGACCAAGCCGATTGCCTGCATCATCGCGTACGCCGTCGTTGGACCGAAGAAGCGAAAACCGAGCGCCTTGAGCGCTCGTGCCATGGCCACTGATTCGGGTGAGGTGGCGCGCCAATCCCCCGCGCCCGGACGCGGGCGGCCCACCACACGATAGCCGAGCACTATCTCGGCGAACTTCGGACCAAGATCGACAACCCGCCGGGCGTTCTCGATTGCGGCCGTGATCTTGGCGCGGTTACGGACAATGCCGGTGTCGCTCAGCAGGCGCGCGACGTCAGCCTCGGTGAACGCCGAGACTCGCTCCGGCTGGAACTCGGCGAAGGCGTGCCGGAAGTTCTCCCGTTTACGCAGAATGGTGATCCACGACAACCCGGACTGGAACGCCTCAAGAGTCATGCGCTCGTAGATCCCCTGCACACTGGCAACGGGTCTGCCCCATTCATCGTCGTGATAGTCGAGGTATTCGGGTGCAGACAGGGCCCAGGGACAGCGCAAAAGTCCATCAGGACCGGGGACGGCGCTGGTGATCATGGCGCTTCCGCGATCTCTCGAAGCTTGTGCAGACTCCCGGCGAAGCCAACCCGCAGCACAGGAAGGGCCAGCCGAGCCAGCCACTCCACCGCGCGACCGCCGGGCAGTGAGAAGATCTCGGTGCACGAGACGGTGGTTCTGCCGTTGCGGCCGGTCAGCCGAAAGACACCCTCGCCGGTGAAGTACGGGCCAAGGTGCAATACCTCTAGCTCTGCTCCGGCGTCATCGGGTGGAGACCAGCCGGTCACGATGAAGCGGTCTAACAATCCCAGCGGGATCCGGCCGAGCCGGACGCCAGAGAGCGCCTCGGCTCGTACCCCAAGCCCCCGGCTGCGCTCATCGGTGACTTTGACGGTCGTCAGCGGAATCCAGCGAGACTGACCGGTCCAGTCGACGAGCAGCTCCCAGACCGCGGCAACGGGAGCATCTACCTCACGTGAAACCTCGAGCCGCACGCTCACCTAGCGGTCCCGCCGCTGGCCCGGCCTTCGGTCGTCGACCGCCGACGGGACTTCCGGCGGTGCTGCTGGGCTCGCCGGACCCATCACGTCCTCTGGAATCATCGCTTGCTCAGCTGCACGCGCCGATGCCGTCGACTCGAGGAGCCGTTGGGAAACCGTGGCACCCTGCGCCAGCTCTGCGATAAGCGCATCACGCTCTGCGATCTCGAGGGCGAGCCGATCGAGAAGATCATCGACCTGGGCCATCGCGTACCCGCGCAGCGTCACGCCGAAGCGGATGCTCCTGAGCTCCTCGGCGGTCAGGGCGCCGCCATTAGGGAGATCCTGCCGGTATGTGTCGTATACCGGGTCCCGGCTCATCTGTCCCATCCCTCCCGCGGCCGCCATCGCAGCGACGCCCAATGCGGCGACGGCCACGACTGCGATCAACCACTCCATGAGTGAATGTTTTCACGCTCCACAAGGGCGCCGGCACCGCATGAACGGCCGCCGCGCCCCATCAGCTCTTTTGGTCCGGGCTGCAAGAGAGTGTTGCCTACTCAGGACGGCGTGCAGGAGGGAGCCTCGGCTGGTTTGCCAGTATCAAAGCCACTGCTTCGTCGGCGTCGTCGGTGATCATGAAGGTCTCCAGATCGACGGCTGAGATGGTCCCGCGATCAAGCGGCGCGGTGCGGAGCCAAGCGATCAACCCACTCCAGTAGTTGGTGTCGAGCAGCACAACCGGAAACGACGTGACCTTATGGGTCTGTGCCAAGGTCAAGGCCTCGAAAAGCTCGTCCAGAGTGCCGAAGCCACCCGGCATCACCACGAATCCCTGAGCGTATTTGACGAACATCGTCTTGCGCACAAAGAAGTATCGGAAGTTGATGCCCAGGTTGACGTAGGGGTTGAGGCCCGATTCGAAGGGAAGTTCGATGCCCAACCCGACCGAAACCCCGCCGGCCTCGGCTGCGCCCTTGTTGGCGGCCTCCATGATCCCAGGCCCGCCGCCGGTGATCACCGCGAGACCAGCTGCGCCGAGCTTGGCACCGAGGCGCTCTGCAGTGGCGTACATCGGATCATCACGAGGCGTACGAGCCGATCCGAAAACGCTGACCGCTGGACCTAGCCCCGCCAGCGTCCCGAATCCGTCGACGAACTCCGATTGGATCCGCAGCACCCGCCACGGATCGGTGTGCACCCAGTCAGTCGCACCCCGACTCTCGAGCAGCCGCTGGTCGCTCGTCGAGTGCATCGCGGTCCGTTCGCCGCGTACGACGGGGCCTTGTACCCACCAATGCTCGGGTTCCTGCACCAGGTCACCTTCTCACCGTCACCCGGAGACGTCAGCTCAGCCAGCGGATCAGGGCATCGCGGCAGGCAATTACATCGTCAGTCGGGCAATTTTCGTCGTCGGCGTGCGCTTTCGTCGGATCGCCTGGGCCGAAGTTCACTGCGGGGATGCCCATCGAACTGAAGCGTGCGACGTCGGTCCATCCCAGCTTTGCGCTCGGCTGGCCGCCGACCGCGCCAAGAAATTCCGCGGCAGCCGGCTGATCCAGGCCGGGTCGGGCACCGGCAGCGACGTCGAGGACGCGCACAGGATAGCCCTCAAGGACCTTCCGAACGTAGGCATCGGCCTCAGCAGGGGCCTTGTCGGGGGCAAATCGGTAGTTGATCTCTATGACACATTTGTCGGGGATGACGTTCCCGGCGATACCGCCACTGATCCTTACGGCGTTCAACCCTTCACGGTAGGTCAACCCGTCAACCACGATCTGCTGCGGCTCGTAGGCGGCAAGGCGTTGCAGCACGCCACCCGCATCATGAATGGCGTTGTGTCCCATCCACGACCGGGCTGAATGAGCCGCAACTCCGGTTAGCTCTACATGCAGCTGCATCGTCCCCTGGCAGCCACCCTCGATTTTGGCGTTGGTCGGTTCACAGAGAACCGCGAATGTACCGTGCAGGTACCCCGCATGCTCCCGCGCGATTCGGCTCAGGCCGTTCCGATAATCCTCGACCTCCTCGTTGTCGTAGAACACCCACGTGATGTCGCGACTGGGCCGAGTGAGTGCAGCTGCCACTGCCAACTGGACCGCCACGCCACCCTTCATGTCGCAGGCGCCCCGACCCCAGATGATCTCCCGGCCGTCGCCGTCCTGAGTCGTCCACGATGGCAAGTTGCCGGCAACGGGCACGGTGTCCAGATGGCCGGCAATCACGACGCGCTCGGGCCGGTAGAGCTCGGTTCGGGCGAGCACCACATTCCCATCCCGCAAGACGCTCAGATGATCGTGCACCTGCAACGCCCGCTCGACCTGGTCGGCGATCTCTGTCTCGTTGCCGCTCACTGACTCGATGTCAATCAATGCCCGCAGCAGCTCGACAACATCACCAGTCACGTCGAGATGTGGAGACACGAGCGGCACCTTACAACGTCGGTAGGCTCGGCCCATGACTGACGCCGCACGCGTCCAAGGACCCGGGACCCCCCTCCGAGCTGCGTGGGGATGGGGTCTCGCCTCGATCCACGTTTCGGGTCAGGTGCTCGACACCTATTTCCCGTCTCCCCGTTTGGGCCTAACTGACGACGGCGCAGCCCCGACGGCGCTCATCTCGGCAGTCGTTGACGACGAGCCTCGCGAAGTGCGCACCGAGATCGTCTTGGTCGAGATCGATCTGGATGCACCACCGACTGGCACCTCCGACGCCTACCTCAGGCTGCACCTCCTCAGTCATCGCCTGGTCAGACCCCACAGCGTCAACCTCGACGGCATCTTCGGCGCGCTCCCCAACGTGATTTGGACCTCGGCCGGTCCATGTGCCATTGAGGGGTTTGAACGGGTTCGTACCCGGCTGCGCGCCCGCGGCGGACATCTCACCATCTTCGGGGTCGACAAGTTTCCACGCATGGTCGACTACGTAGTTCCGACTGGTGTCCGCGTCGCCGACGCGGATCGAGTCCGCTTGGGCGCCCACCTCGCAGAAGGTACGACCGTGATGCATGAAGGGTTTGTCAACTTCAACGCCGGCACTCTCGGCACCTCGATGGTGGAAGGGCGAATCTCGGCCGGCGTGGTGGTCGGTCGTGATTCCGATGTGGGTGGTGGTGCCTCGATCATGGGCACCCTGTCCGGTGGGGGCACGGAGGTGATCTCGATCGGAGAGCGCTGCCTGCTCGGTGCCAACGCAGGTATTGGGATTGCGTTAGGCGACGACTGCGTCGTCGAGGCTGGCCTGTACCTCACGGCGGGCACCAAGGTGATTCTGCCGGGCGGCGGAGTGGTCAAGGCTCGCGCCTTGTCCGGGGAGAATGGCCTGCTGTTCATTCGCAATTCGGTGACTGGTGCCGTCGAGATGCGGCCTCGGCAACGCGGCGGTGTTGAGTTGAACGCCGAGCTCCACGCGAACTGAGCCCCTTGCGATCCAGAACAGGCCTAGCCGTCGGATGCCTCGCGGTCGCGTTAGTCGTCTTGACCGCGGCTGGTGTCGGGGCTTTCTGGTGGCTGCGCAATCGGGGGTTGACCGAGCCGGTGCCGGGACAGCAGCGATGCGTGGCGACCGCCAATAACATGTCCGCGGTCCTCGACCTCGACCAGGCTCACTTTGCTTCAATCATCGCGGGCGTGTCGGTCCGCCGGGGTCTGCCGCCGCGCGCTGCGTCGATCGCACTTGCAACGGCGTACCAGGAAACGGGGATCCGCAACCTCGACTATGGCGACCGCGACTCGGTCGGCCTCTTTCAGCAGCGCCCCTCCCAGGGCTGGGGCACCAAACAGCAGCTGCTGGACCCGGATTACGCGGCCGGCAAGTTCTACGACGCCTTGGTCAAGATCAAGAACTGGGAGACCGACGACATCAATGACGTCGCACAGAAAGTACAGCGGAGCGGGCATCCAGAGGCCTATAGCGATCATGAGGCTGATGCCCGGGTACTCGCCAGTGCGCTGACCGGTCAGTCTCCCGCGGGATTCAGCTGTCTGGACCGCAGCGGCACCTCGGGAAGCACCAAGGGTTTGCGGACTTCCTTGCAACGAACCTTCGGCAACATCAACGACTCCGCCGAGGGTTCAGTGATCAGCATCCGCGCGAGTGGTGACCGACACGCATGGGCATACGCGCACTATGCCGTGGCCAATGCCAAGTTCTACGGCGTCACAACGGTGAAGATCGGGGACCGGACCTGGCAAACCCAAGACTTCAACCTTCCAGACTGGCAACAGCTCTCGCCAACGCTCAAGAACGAACGCGTCGAGATCACAGTCCGCTGACCTCGATCTCTCTGACTCGATGCAACCTATGCCTACGTCTCCAAAAGACGCGCGGCGGCAGTAGCAACCCGTTCATCGGTGGCGGTCAGTGCAACACGTATGTGACGGCTGGCCGCAGCACCGTAGAAGTCGCCGGGCGCAACCAATATGCCCTTACGAGCAAGGAAATCCACTGACGCATGGCAATCCTCAGCACGGGTGACCCACAGGTAGATCGACCCCTCGGAGTACTCGATGCGGAAGCCTGCCGCTTCCAGCGCCGGGCGCAGCATCGCTCGTCGCGTGAGATACCTTTCCCGCTGCTGTTCGACATGATCATGATCAGCGAGTAGGTCGATCATCGCCTCTTGGACCGGACGGGGGACCAGCATCCCGGCGTGCTTACGAATCAGGAGCAGGTCCGCCACCAGATCTCGATCACCCGCCACAAATCCTGCGCGATAGCCCGCCACGTTGGAACGCTTGGAGAGCGAGTTCACGGCGAGCAGCCCGTCGTGTCGCCCGCCGTTGATGGAGGGATGCAGGACTGACATCGGCTCAGCCTCCCAGCCGAATTCCCCATAGCACTCGTCCGAAGCGACGAGCGCTCCGCGTTCCCGGGCCCAAGTCACCCGAAATCTCAGCGCCTCCGCGTCGAGGATCTGCCCTGTCGGGTTCGATGGCGAATTGATCCAAATCAGCGCCGGCCGGGCGTCACCAAGCTCGGTCAGGTCATCACAGGCAATCGCCTGGCAGCCGGCGATCTTGGCGCCTACCAGATAGGTGGGATATGCCATAGTCGGGTAAACCACAAGATCATCTGAGCCGAGGCCCAGCAGTGTGGGTAGCCAGGCCACCAGTTCCTTCGTGCCAATGACTGGCAGTGTGTTCTCAGGGGCGAGTCCAACGGCACCCCAGCGCCGGGTCAGATAGGACGCGATCGCTGTGCGTAGTGCGGCAGTGCCCGACGTTAGCGGATAACCCGGACTATTGGCCGCGCGGGTCAGGGCCCGGATCGCCAACTCCGGGGTGGCATCGACTGGCGTACCGACCGAAAGATCGACGATCCCGCCGGGATGCGCCCCAGCCGTTGCTCGCGCAGCCGCGATCGTGTCCCACGGAAATTCAGGGAGCCCCGCCGCCAGTCCGCTGCGCCAGGGCGGAAGCTCCGTCAACACGGCTCGCGGTCACTCGTCGTGCTCTTGCGGAGGCAAGCTCTCGATCAACGGATGGTCCTTATCGATCACACCCAGTTTGGCGGCGCCGCCGGGGGAACCGAGGTCGGAGAAGAAGTCGACATTAGCCGCGTAGTACTCCTTCCACTCCTCCGGAGTGTCATCCTCGTAGAAGATCGCCTCTACCGGGCACACCGGCTCGCACGCACCACAGTCGACACATTCGTCAGGGTGGATGTAGAGCATCCGCTTGCCCTCATAGATGCAGTCGACTGGGCATTCCTCAACGCAGGCGCGGTCCTTAAGGTCCACACATGGCTGCGCAATGACGTACGTCACTGATGTCGCTCCTCGATTTGCTGGTGCGCTGTCGCGGTCAGCGAGCAACGCTGTACTCATCGCCTAGTATCCCGCCTTTCGGAAGCATTGCTTACTGAGGTCCAGGGACGAAAGGCAGGTCTGGTGGCCGCTCGCAGACGCGATCCACTGGCACACGCGCTTCCAGAAGAGCGGTGGTCGGTGAGGTACTGGCTACCTGGCGGTCCAGCGACGGACGTCGTTGGCTGGATCGAGGCACTGGAGCCGACGACGGTCCGGCTCTCCTCGGTTGATTCGTCCGCGCACGTGATAGAGCGGTCCATGATCATTGCCGCGCGGCGAGCTCCCGCCGCAGCTGGTGGACCCGATCCTCGGCGGATCTCCGCCCACGATCTGCAACGGCATGCGCTTCGCAGCTGGTTGGGCTGGCACGAGCCCCTCGGCGAATGGACCCTTCGAGCGGGCGGGGGCTTCACCGGTCGCGCCAACTCCTGCCACGCCGTCGGCGATCCGGGAGTCTCGACCCGGCGAGCTGCGGAGCAGATCATCACGTTTGCCTCCGCGTACGCCATAGCGCCGATGGCGCAGGTCATCGAAGGCTCGCCAGAAGAACGCGCGATGCGTGATCTTGGTTGGAAAAACACCTACCAGCCAACAGCCGTCCTCGTCAGCCGCCTGGCCGATTTCCTGCTCGACCGGCCTCGCGAGCCGGCGGTGCACGTCAAGGAAACCCTGGAGCCGGAATGGGAGCGGGCCTATCAGCAAAGTCGCCCTAACTCGGCCGATCCTGCGATTGTCCGGATGATCTTGGAGGGCAGCTCTCCTTGTGCCTTTGCAGGCGTTGCCGGCGAGCGACAGGGTGATCACTCCGAACTCGTCGCCATCGCACGCGGGCACCGGAGCGAGGATTGGCTCGGACTTGCATCGATCTGGACTAGTCCTAATCATCGCAACCGCGGGCTTGCGACCGCGCTAATGGCCGCCCTGGGTCACTGGGCTGCGCGCCAGGGCGCTCGATACACCTACGTACAAGTTGCGACCATGAACGAGCCCGCCGTCGCTGCGTACACCAGGCTCGGCTTCGTCCTTCACCACCGCTACCTGTACCTAGCTCCTGATGGCTGAACGGCTCTCGCTCCCAGAACGCCCCAGAGTTTCTTGAGCTGCTCGCGGATACCGAAGCTCGCAGCCTAAGCGCTGTCTCAGCCGCTCTTCGGTTTCTTACATGTGACCTTGTCAGTCGGGGCATAGCGCCAGAAGAAGTTCTCCCGGCGGATCACTGAGCCGTTCTGGTAGAACAACCGCTGGTAGCGGACATCGAAACCCGGGACCGGACTGCTCGGTTCGCACTTGGGCGAGTCGTCGGTTATCTCGCGTCCCTTTTTGAAGTTGGACTTGCTCGGAGCCGTCGCGACGACCTTGTCGTAGGTCTTGGTCGACCACATCTTGACCGTGATCGATCCCTGCCTAGTGGGTGTCCCCTTGACGATGTAGGCCTGGACGAGCACTCCGTATTTCGTGTCGTTCTGGAACTTCAGGTCAACGCCGGGCCAGGCCACGGTGGCCTCTCGACCCGGGGGGTAACGATCGATGAAGAGACCATGTGGCTTGTGGAACACGTCCTTCAGCCCCGCGAAGAACATCGCGTTGTACGTAGTTGTCGCACTCTGCGAGACTCCGCCACCGAGCTCCTTGAGGAATCTGCCGTCCTTGATGATGAAGCCCTTGGTGAAGCCGTTGGCCGTGGTTCGCTCACCGACGATCCGGTTCAGGGAAAAGATGTCGCCCGGCTTGAGCAGGGTGCCGTTGATCAGCGCCGCCGCTCGGCCGATGTTGATGTTGCGGTAAGGAAGATAGGGAAAGTGGGTCGTGAACTGACCAGTCACCCGTTTGATGCCGAGCTTCTTGGCATCCGCAGTTGAGAACCCCGCATTGGCGCCAGTGAGCTGGACGCTGGCTCGCCGCTCAGCAGCCGGCTTGATCAATAGGGGCTCGATTGCCTTCTTCAGATCGTCGACCGCAATAGTGGTGCCGTCGACTGCGGGGATCACTTTCGGCTTGCCTTTGACTAGCCGTACGGTGGCGTCCCTCGGCTCCACCAGCTCGACCTTCTTGATCGCAGGTTCGGCGTTGCGGCGCAGTTTCTTGCCATCGAGTACGGGGACGAGGGCGCCATTCTGAGGAACGAAGGCGAGCGACGCGGCGATCATGTGCGGGCTGACCTGGAACGATCCGGCCCCGGAGACGGTCACCTTGACGGGAGCGGCGACCGCCGGCTTGGCGAAGCTGGCCACCACCGCGTCTGCCTCCTCATCGGTGATTGCGGGCTCGGCGATGTCTGCGGGCAGCTCGATCGGCCCGGTCGCTTTCAAGAAAACCCTCTTGATCAACACCGTCGCTGAATCTTGCTGCAGCGTCGTTCCGGCCCGGGCATGCTTCTGCTTGATCTTCGTACCGTGGTACGTCACGGCCGCGTCGACGGGTGGGTGGTTGAAGGGCGCGGTCAGGTTGCCGACGGCTCCGCGGAGCTTTGCGTCGTCTACCACCAACACGGCATCGGTGGCTGACCCGCCCGTCAACACCTTGACGATCCGGACTGGGTTCAGGCTCTTGCCGCCGCCGGCCGCGTCGACACTCTGGCCGTAGTCGACGGCAATGCCAGCGTCGGCAGGCTTGAGCTCGGCCTGATTGTCTCTCACAGTGAGATTCAGGGGTTCGACCGTTCGAGGGCCAAGCTCGGTCGTCAGTTTGTCGATCGCCTCTGACCGGTGCAGACCTCCAACGGCTATCCCGGAGATCTGGGCATTCTTCGGGAGCTTGTCACCGGCCACCAGATAACCGGCGACGTAGAGGATCCCGAGAAGGACCAAGAGGCCGCCGACGACAGCGGCGACGATGAGCCAGTTGATCCGTCTGACAATGAGCGACCCAGCACTAGCCTGCGCATCCTCGGGATTTGCCGACTCGTCGATGATCGCGTCATCGGGCTCGACGTCCCATCTTGGGGTCTGGGTGGTCACGAACTACTACCTCGGGTCGGACGGCACTGAGTCTGTGGGCGCGCGCATCGCACTCGGTCCCCACCGCTAAGGTCCCCACGATGTCGCCTCCGGGGCGTCTCCTCCCCCACGCCCCTAGGAATACGTCCCCCGATAGTACGTCAATGGAAGCGGTGCGTTGGGGTCATCGTCAGATGGCAGACCACTGGCCCGGACAATCTGGCCGACCACAATTGTGTGATCGCCGCCATCGTGCATGCCGTAGGTGGTGCACTCGAGCCAGACCAGCGCGCCGTCGATCAGCGGTGTCCCGCTGAGTGGGCTGGGAATATGTGCGACCTGGTCAAACTGACTGAGCAGGTCGCGTCCGCTGTTGGAGAAGTGTCTGGCAAGTGGCTCTTGGTTGACGGTCAGCAGTGACAGGCACCAGTCACTGGCGTTGGTGATCGCGCGATGGAAGCGGCTCGACTTGCCGACGCACACCAAAACCAATGGTGGCTCCAGTGACACTGAACAAACCGCCGTCGCCGTCATAGCATGTTTAATCCCATGATGAAGCGCCGTCGCGATCGTGACGCCAGAGACGAAATGACCCATCACATGACGCAGCGCTTCCGGCGAGCCGGGGACACCGTACGCCCGATCCGGCGCTCTTGCCCCATCCGGGAGCGCCTCCGGCCAGCTTGCGCTCGTCACGAGCGCTAACTCAGTCCTGCGAAAAGGTCGTCGGCCCACCCGTCGGACTTCGGCAGTGGAACACCACCGGCGAAGCGGTAATACTCCCGTGCCCAGCGATCATCACCAAGGACCTCGCTGCCGGCAAAGAACGGGCCGTCGGGTGTGATTTGGGTGGCGTGGGCACGCATGGCGGCGATTTTCTGCGCCGCCCAGGACCTTCCGTCAATCTCGACGGCGATGTCGGCGTCGTCAGAGATGAGAGACGACAGCGGGCCATCGGGATCAAAACCCTTGAACGTCTCGTTGTCGCCCGCGTCGCGCAGGGCCTGGATCCCGACCATCATCCGGCTCTTGCTCATCGTTGACCAGAACACCCGCGCCACCGTCCATGACTCACCGAGGTCTCGACGGTAGGACGGCACGCCCGCCAACTGGCTGGCGTACATGGCCACCCGATGCGCTTGTACGTGATCAGGATGACCGTAGCCACCGATCTCGTTGTATGTGATCAAGACCTGGGGGCGTCGGTCACGGATCACCGCCACCAGCTCATTCGCTGCCTCGAGCAGGTCCGCAGTCCAAAAGATTCCTTCGCGAAGCACGTCCCGCGCGATGGCGCGACCATCGGCGGCGTACGCCATCCCGGAATCTCGATATCGGCCGTCGCCGCCAAGCCTGATGTAGTCGGTAACGCCAAGGATCTCCATGGCCAACTTCAGCTCACCGAGCCGGTGCGGCCCGAGGTCGTCGTTCTGGTCCGGCGCCAGATGGGCGAGATCATCGACCAGCACCTCGCCCTCTTCGCCGAGGGTGCACGTGACCAAGCAGACGGCTGCGCCCTCGGACACATATTTGGCCATAGTCACCCCGTTCCCGATCGTCTCGTCATCGGGATGCGCATGAACCAGCATGAGCCGTCGGGCGGGCTCGGACGTCACATCGGTAGTCACGGCCCCACCTTATGTCGCGGAGCACGCCCGCTTCGTGGGTGACCATGAGACCCACCGTGGCCGTCGGTCAGGATCAGAGGATGACCCGGGGCTCGGCGAAGTGACAAGCCGAAAGGTGTGCCGACTCGCCGTCGGGGCGCTCGATGAGCGCTGGCTCGTCGATGCTGCAGATCTCCTGCGCCTTCCAGCAGCGGGTGTGGAACCGGCATGCGGCGGGGGGGTTGGCCGGGCTCGGCACATCACCAGTCAGCACGATCTGCTCTCGCATCTTGCGCATCGTGGGATCCGGCAATGGGACCGCCGACAGCAGAGCTTGCGTGTACGGGTGGGTCGGCCGCGAATAGATCTGGTCCTCATCACCCAGTTCCACCAACTTGCCGAGATACATCACCCCTACCCGGTCAGAAATATGTCGGACAACGGACAAGTCATGGGCGATGAAGATGTACGCCAGGCCGAGCTCACTTTGCAACTTGTCGAGAAGGTTCACGACCTGAGCCTGAACGGAGACGTCCAGCGCTGAGACCGGCTCATCGCAGATGATCACCTTGGGATTGAGGGCTACGCCGCGCGCGATGCCGATCCGCTGCCGCTGCCCGCCGGAAAACTGGTGGGGATAGCGGTTGATGTGCTCCGGGTTGAGACCAACGAGATCGAGCAGTTCCTCCACCCTCCGGCGCCGACCACCCTTCGGCACAACGTCGCGATGGATCTCGAACGGCTCGCCGACGATGTCTCCGACAGTCTTCCGTGGGTTGAGCGAGGTGTAGGGATCCTGGAAGACGATCTGGATGTCCCTTCGGAGGCGGCGCATGTCACCGCCCTTCTGGGAGTAGACATCAACCCCGTCAAAAGTGAGCTTCCCGGCGGTCGGCTCCTCGAGGCGCATGAGCATCCGACCGAGAGTGGACTTCCCGCAGCCCGATTCGCCGACGATGCCGAGCGTCTCGCCCTTGTACAGCTCGAAAGAGACTCCGTCGACCGCTTTGACGTGCCCGACCGTACGCCGCAACACGCCGGCCTTGATCGGGTAGTACTTGACGAGGTTCTCGGCCTTGAGTACGACCTCGCCGTTCATCGCGGTTCATCTCCACGCTCAATTTCTTGCTCATGATCAAGCCCGCCGGCAGCTATCGGATACTCGAGTCCCAGCTCTAGGTGTGCTTCCACTTCCTCCGTGGTCTGGGTGACCTCAAGCTCTGGGCTGTGAGCCAGAAGCAGCTCGGAGAAGTGGCACGCGGCAAGCCTGTGCCGAGCAACCTCCTTCAGCGGCGGCGGAGGGTCCGCCCGGCATATGTCATGGACGTAATGGCAGCGCGGATTGAACGGGCAGCCAGGCGGG
>Ga0207428_10000497_pt1 | contig 46898 bp, 50 predicted proteins | sample RhiMethybrSRZTD1_FD_187600 | JGI IMG/M metagenome (GOLD analysis project Ga0207428, IMG submission 187600) | Populus rhizosphere microbial communities from Tennessee, USA - Rhizosphere MetaG P. TD hybrid SRZTD1 (SPAdes) (version 3) | ecosystem: Host-associated > Plants > Roots > Rhizosphere >...
ACTTTGTCACCTGTACCAGCCCATTCACATTACCTAATTTATTGAAAGATGGTGCTCATACATTTAGGTTATTGTCTGAAGACAAGGCAGGAAATAGAGGCTCATCCCCGGCCCTATTCAACTGGACAGTAGACACAGTACCTCCAACTACTTCTATCACCTCTTCTATGGACGGCAATAGGAACACTGTAACTGCAGGTAGTAATACTACATCTACATCCATGACCTTTGGCTTCTCAGGTACTGATAGGGGTACTGGTGTAAACCACTTTGAATGTGCTGTTGATGGAGCATCATTTACAACATGTACCAGCCCAGTACAATTTAACAATCTATCGGATGGATCTCATACTTTGGAAGTAAGAACTGAAGATAATGTTGCAAACGTAGATGCATCCCCTGCATCGTTTGCCTGGACAATTGATTCGGTACCACCAACTACAGCTATCAATTCTGTTGTTGACAGCAATAAGAACACCCTATCCAACGGTAGTAATACTCGCTCAAACTCTATAACTTTTACATTCTCAGGTTCAGATACAAGTAAAGTAAAAACAAGTAAAGTAGAGGTAAAACGTTTTCAATGCAGCTTAGACAATTCTGATTTTGCAGACTGTACCAGCCCATTCACATTCCCTAATTTGTTAAGTAACGGTCCTCATACATTTAAGGTAAGGGCATTAGATAATTCAGGAAATAATGATAACTCTCCAGAAATCTTTACCTGGAGCGTCGATGCAACGCCACCTGATACAACTATAAACTCTGCTAATGATGGTAATAACAGGACTGTTAGCAACGGTGGTAATGGTACATCTAGATCCATGACGTTTACCTTTACAGGTTCAGACGTAGGTGTAGGTGTCGACCACTTTGAATGTTCTCTTGACGGAGCTTCATTTACAACATGCACGAGCCCTATCAAATTTAGTAATCTTGCAGATGGATCTCATACTTTGGAATTAAGAGCTGAAGATAAGGCGGGAAATGAAGGTCCCACACCAACTGCGTTCATATGGACCATAAATACGACGCCACCAAATACAACTATTAATTCAGTCACCGATGGCAATAAAAATACAGTTACTAACAATAGCAATAGTAAATCAAATATAGTGACAATCGCGTTCGCAGCAATAGACGCTGTTGCTAATGTGGATCACTTTGAATGCAGTATAGATAACTCTGGCTTTGCTAACTGTACGAGCCCATTTAGAATCCCTAATTTGTTAAGCGATGGTCCTCATACAATTAAGGTAAGGGCAGTAGATAGTTCGGGACATGAAGACCCGTCCCCAGCACTGTACGCCTGGACAGTAGACAGTTCAGCACCAATTACAAATATCACTTCTGCTACAGATGGTAATAAAAACCCTATATCTGCTGACGGAGGTACACCATCTACAACCATGATATTTACCTTCTCAGGTACTGATACAGGTGGAGGCTTGGATCGCTTTGAATGTTCCCTAGATGGAGCGTCATTTGCAACATGTGCCAGTCCTATACAGTTTGATGCCCTTGGAAGCGGTGCTCACAAGTTGCTAGTTAGAGCTGTTGACTATGTTGGAAACCAAGGAACAACTCCAGCATCATTCGGATGGAATGTCGATGCGACGCCACCTGATACAACAATAAATTCTGCTAATGATGGTAACAACAGAACATTAACTAGTGGTGGTAATACTACATCTACATCCATGACCTTTGCCTTTTCAGGTTCAGATATAGGTATGGGCTTGGACCACTTTGAATGTTCCATAGATGGAGCATCATTTACCACTTGTGATACACCACTCCAGTTTACGGACCTATCAATTGGAGATCATTCCTTCGAAATCAGAGCTGAAGATAAGGTCGGCAACAAAGGTCTGATGCCTCCAGTATTCTTATGGACTATTACATCACCTCCACCAACGCCTACACCCCCAATGTCAACTCAAAACGTTACAACACCTCCGCTGTCAATACCTCAAAACGTTACAACGAATACAACTATCGGAGGTAATAAAAATATACTAAGTAATGAAAGTACCCAAATACCAGCCACTGTACAGGGCCCAGATACCAAAGTAGTTTCTGCCATTGATGGAGCTGGAAAGGCAGTAGCTAATGATGGTATCACGTCATCCAATTCGATAGTTTTTGTTCTATCCGCTTCGATTGCTGGTATAGAAAATGGAGCGGCAGGTAGTAATAGCTTTGAATGCTCAATAGACGGCTCGTCATTTTCCACCTGTACCAGCCCTGTACAATATAGCAGTCTTGCAGACGGAGCTCATATACTTGAGGCAAGATCATTTGATAACTCAGGTAACAAAGATCCGTCTCCTGCATCATTTACATGGAATGTAGACACAGTACCACCAGACACGATTATAAACAAAACTACTGATGGTAATAATCGTACTTTAACGGACGGTTCGACGACAGAATCTACTAGCGCTACCTTTACTTTCTCAGGTACCGATACTAGTGTAGAAGAAGGCGAGGAAGTTGGTATTAACCACTTTGAATGCTCAATAGACGGCTCGTCATTTTCCACATGTACCAGCCCCGTGCACTATGATAATCTAGCAAACGGCAATCACATGGTAGAAATAATAACAATGGATAATTCAGGCAATAAGGATCCAACTCCTTCATCATTCACATGGAATGTAAACACAGCTCGAGAGACTGGTAATATTGTAAATAATATCACAGGTGCTCCATCTCCGACTACGAGTCTCCACGACACTGTGATAAACTCTACTACTGACGGTAGTAACAATGTTTTAAATAATGAGACTAGTACAGCCTCCAGTACAATTAGATTTGACTTTTCGTCTATTAACTCAAAGGGAGTAGATCACTTTGAATGTAGTATGGACAGTTCGGAATTTGTAACCTGTACCAGCCCATTTATTTTCCCTAATTTATCTGAAGGTAAACATGTTTTTATGGTGCGATTTGTAGATATCAATGGTAACAAGGATGAATCACCCGCTGCTTTTGTTTGGGAAATAAAAAGATAACATAAACACTAGTTTGGTTTTCATCAAAGGTCTAATAAGTGAGAAATTCCGAGAGACTAAAAGAAATATTACGGTAACATCAAGCTAATTTCCAGTACTAGTTGAAAAAGTGGAATATGGATACTGTAAGGGCAATTAAATTATCTGTTTTCAGAGGGAACACTGATAAATAATTTTTTATCTTAAAGTTATAAGTGTGATTTATATTATGACTTTGATTATGGCTAAATAAATTGCATCAACGTCTTGTAGGGCCGAATCAACGCTTGACATGAGTAATGGGCCGGTGGTCTAGCTTGGTTAAGATACCGCCTTGACATGGCGGGGTTCGAGGGTTCAAATCCCTTCCGGCCCACTCTAAAAGTCATGCTTTTATATCGTAAATGGATTACAAGAAGTGAAAATCTAGTTGGAGTTAGAGTTAAAGCAGGAACAAGCCTTGACCGCGTATGATAACTTTCTATATGCATTAAAGGCAAAGGAAACAAAAAGACAGTATCCCCATAGACTGGACAAATTTTTGGTGTTTCTGTTTTGAGGAGCCGAGCAATCAATTTGTTGGCATAACTAAGTAATGTATTATGTCGTTCACCTATTGGAATCTTTTGATTTTCATTTTCATAATTACCACTATAAGGACTTGAACCGGGACCACGACGAGCATCACCATTCAAATATTCAATTCCAAAACGTTCACAGATTGTGTTAATGTGTTCCTCAATTTGATTATGTAATTTTGGTTCCATTACGGCAAGGTGCCAGTCCCCGACAAATTCGTAATTGCTTCCATTTGTATGGGGTGATGGTGTGACAGAGACAAGAGAATCATTACCCTCCCCTTTCACTTCTATTCTCGGGACATTATCTCCCGAGTTAGAAATTTTCTTTTTGAATGGTTTCTTCTCAGACCATACAAAGATGTGGGCTCTTGTCGAATCATCTAGATGTTGCTCAACTATGAAATGTCCGGTGTCTGCAACTAGATTCAAAGCCATTTGTTGTCCATTTATCTTGCAAAACTCTCATATTGCTAATTCATTGTCGAGATCAATGCAGTTTAAGAACAATCCTTTTTTGTGTTCATTATGCCATACCTGTCCTGCTATTATCATTAATCCATCCTTGAACATATCATTTTTTTTCCAGTAGTTGTGAAGTTCGTCAGGTATAGGGGCATGCTGATATTGCTTCCATTCTACTTTTGGTCTCTTATTCCTAGTATCTGCCGGTATCACGTTGACACCGAACTCATAACGCCAGAAATCAACATAGTCATTAATAGTAGTCAATTCTCGAATATCGACTCCATAATTTCTTTAAAAGAATGCTTGCATTCGGGTTCTAAACTATGTTTTGTTAAGGGCTTGTACGATTCTTGTAATATCATTCATTGATGTATTCACTTCGATGCTAGTCAAGTTGGTAAGGCTTTTCTTCTAGTGGACCTGTTACATTTAAGGTTTGAAACGCTGATATGACGGTGGGTGGGTGCGTGCTTGCAGAATAATCCTATAATAAGAAAGTCTAAGAAAGACCCACATGAGAAGTAGGGTCAATCCCTTCCGAGCATTACAACAGAGTTGATTTTAAAATAGAGGCGAAGACCCATGCTGGTGATTTGAATTTATTATGTAGTAGGTCTCCATAATAGAAGTAATATTTTTTGATGATAAAAAAACTGAGTAGGAACATAATTAAATAATAGAAAAACAAGGCAAGTAACAATGACACTTTTTTCTGGTAAGGTTGTGCTATTAGGTGTCATTTCTATTATTATAATTGCGATAACATCCTATGGATTGTTTTTTCTTCTGCAATATGAAAACGAGAAGAATATCAGAGAAAGCATATTTGAACAGGAATTAGATCGCCAATTAAAATCCACTAACTCTATATCTCAGCATATTGGTTCTGATTTGCGGTATATTACCTCTGTGCTTCAGGATTTAGCTGATTCAGTCTATTTACAGAATGAAAATCTCTCAGGAGACAAAGTTGACAAAATAGTAGATGAAAAATTTAGGCAACTAAATTCTGTCACAGAGGTAGATGGTCTCTTGATAACAGACAAAGATGGTATCATAAATGTTCATAAGGCTTCAAAGGGACTAAAAAGTTTTGTCAATATTGACATATCATCCAAAGATTACATGAAACAAACAAAAAGGAATCTTCAACCCGTATACAGTAATGGTTTCACCGGCATCGACGGAAAATATAGAATCGCAATTACCTATCCAATAGTTAGTGTAGTAGACGGTCACTATATTGGAACGGCAATAGCAAACTTACCTACTATTGACTTTTTTAAGGCATATGGCAACGTTGAAAATATAAACTCCCAATTTTTGGTGGCCTTTGATACAAAAGGAAATCTTCTGGCTGTGGGAGCAAGCAAGGATTTAGTAGGCAAAAATTTTTTTGGTAACGAAACGCAGGCCTTTATCAACCACAATGAGGCCCTTAATAACCTAACTCATTCTTTATTAGGTGGAAACAAGGGACATGCGTTATATGACTACGGAAGAGGGGAGAGATTGAATACTGAGTCTCCAATTTTGGTTGGAACTAAGCCTGTATATTTTCTTCAAGTAGTTACCCTTACTGACAGGATATACACAACTATAAATTCCGTATTATTCAGCGAAAGTATTAAGATGTTCTCTTTGCTCACAGGAGCAACTGCCGCTATAATAGTTCTCGTATTTCTTTTAAGAAAATGGTATAGCATGTTGCAAATTGAAGTTCGAAAGAGGACTCGAGATTTGATGATTGCGAACGAATCGCTCAAAAAGAAGGATGAGGCACAGAATCAATTTATCAACATCGCCGCTCATGAGCTTAGGACTCCCATACAGCCCATTCTTAACGGTATTTATCTGCTTCAATCAGCAAATTTGAAATCACAGAAAAGAGTGCAGGTCCTAGATATTATTCAGAGAAATACTAAAAAATTAGGAAGACTTGCAGAAGATATATTGGATGTTACTAGAATTGAGAGCAATAGTTTAAAATTAAAAGTTGAACGACTTAATTTATATGATCTAATTTTAAATACTATTGAAGAATACAAAAAAAATATTCAGTTTATCTACAAGGATTTGATGATAAACTATGAAAGTGCTGTTCAAAACATAATTGTCAATGGTGACAAATTGAGATTGGGTCAAGTTCTCTTTATACTACTTGATAACGCCAGTAAATTTACAAAAAGTGGGTCTATTTTGGTTACAACGCAAATTAAATCAAACACTATACAAGTTATGGTAAAAGATACAGGATCTGGAATAGATCCCGAAATACTACCACATTTATTTACCAAATTCGTAACAAGATCTGATAGGGGGACTGGATTGGGTTTATTTATTGCAAAAAACATTATAGAGGCGCATGGTGGCATTATATGGGCAGAAAATAGTCCCCAGCATCAGGGAGCTATTTTCTTTTTTACGATTCCTCTGGCAAATGATGTCGTTGATAAGGATGGGAATGAAAATGGTAAATTATAATAGTTCTAGGGGGTATTTACATCGAAAATTCCTAATTCATGTTGTCGTAACCATTTCGATTGTTTCCGTTATTGGACTATATGTCTTATTTCATTATGCAGAGGCACAAATTTCAAACAAATCGCTTGAGACTGGTAAACCCTTACAGATAGCATACCTGACAGACGGGTTATTTAGCGATGCCGGATGGGGAGCATTTGGTTACAATGCCGGGCAAGAAATAATATCCAAATATGGTTACGATGTCACGTTCTTGGATAATGTATCAATCCCAAACATAGAAAAGACTGTCAGAAACTATGCAGAAAAAAAGTATGACGTTATCATAGCACAAGGATATGAATGGGGTGACCCAATACTAAAATTATCAAACGACTATCCTAACACAAAGTTTATTGTGTTTACCGGTCTTGTAAAATCTAAAAATGTTGCTTCTATCTTCCCCAGACAACAAGATGCCGCCTATCTTCTTGGAGCCCTTGCAAGTATGCTATCCAAAAACCATACAATAGGTTTTATTGGGGGCGACCAAAAGTATCCTAACTTAAAGAAGATTTATGAAGGTTATAAACAGGGAGCTCTATACATTAATCCGAAATCCAAAGTCCTTGAAAGATATCTTGGAGATTGGGATAATCAAACTAAGGGAAGATCGGCAGGACTGTCTCAAATTAAAGAAGGCGCAGACTTTTTATTGCATGTGGCTGATAACGCAGGGCAAGGTGTAATTCAGGCAGCCAAAGAAAAGGGAGTATATGCATTCGGTGCTGTATCGGATCAAAACAAACTGGCGCCTGATACTGTGGTGACATCATTTATTTTAGACCCAGCAAAGGCATACGACTCGGTTTTTGACGTGATACGTATGAATAACTTTACAGGAACTATTTTTACCCCGGGACTGGAATCGTCAAAGAATTCAACAGCTGAAAACGGAATGATATACATAGCACCGTTCCATAGTTTCCAAAAGAAAATACCTGCTGATATACAAAATAAATTGCTTCAATTGACTCAAGACATCTTGAACAAAAAAATTATTGTTTCTTAATGGTAGTCCTGTTTTAGATTGCAAGTTTTAAATTTTTGTTAAATAACAGGCATAATCTTTTCAACAGTTAATGAGAGGCTTTTAAACGCAGAAACGCTGGTAATTGTCTCCAGGGTTGTATTATTTCTAATTAGGTGGACTGATAACCCTGCACTTGATTAGCCACTTCTTGACACAACTCAGGTAAACCGATAGGTTTTTTAACGAATAGATTTATTATTCCTTGCTTCATATAATCTTGGAATACTTGGTCTTCGTCAACTTCGTAAGCGCTTATAAGTATCGTTCTCACGGAAGGTTTAAGCTGCTTTACTTTTTTAAGCAGTTCCAGTCCATTCAGATTAGGCATTCTTAAATCAGAAATAACAAGAGAGTATTTTTTTTTGTTATCTGTGAAGTGTTCTAGAGCCATGATCGGGTCATTAAAAGTTATAACAGAGACCCCGTGGATACTTGCGGATATAGCATACTGAAAGAGCTTAGTTATATCTGTCTCGTCATCCACAATACTAACAATTTTCTTACTAGAAGCCACTACATCAAACCTCCAGGGTATAACAAGACAACGCTGTAGGGACAGCTTATGCAGCGCAAGTTATTAATAGTTTGACTATTTTCACGGCTATACACCAATATTGATTTGGGTCCTAAGAGGTCATGTTGTGTTAGACAAGACAAGCCTTGCTTCTGATGTCTTCATCAAATACTTCTATCCATTAACCAAATTCGTCATCGTTTTTCAATTTCCTCAAGCATGACAGGCTTCACTAAGACTGATATTTTTTTGTCTTCTAGGAAGGTATTTAGTTTTATTTCCCTCACTAAGGGCTCATAGCCAGTAATGAAAAGAATTGGCATTGAAGGAAACTTATTCAAAATTTCAGTCGCGGCGTCAAGTCCGTTTGTATTGCCAGGTAATCGATAGTCTACTAGGCAAATATCTGGTAATTTTTCACCAAATTCCGACAACACTTTGTTAGCAGTCAAATACGTTGAAACTACGTCATGGCCTCGTCCTGACAGGTAGTCTTTGTAGAGAATAAGAATATCCTCTTCCTCTTCAAGTATCATTATCTTTAGTCTCCTTCCCTTTGCATTACTCATGGTATCACCGTTTTATGATAAGTATGTCACTGGACAACCGATGCGATGATCTCAAACATGTTTAATGGAGTATCAACATGACTTATTAGAGTTTAGACAAATCTAAAATGACCAACGTGCTTGTTGCATTGTATTCCTAAACTACAGAAACTGTTCGAATTTCGATGAACCTATAACGTCAGGCAAATTGAAAAATTTTATTCATTTGTGGATTCTTGACAAGATATACTAGAAATTCTAACTACGACCCACATGAAAAATCAGATCAGTCCCTTCCGATTTATAGCAGAATTGATGATAGCCATTAATATGAAGAACCGTGGTAACTATCCATCGTGCATCAGAATAGATCTCATCCTTTCGTATTCTTCCTCCGTTATCTCACCCTTCGCAAATCTTATTTTCAAAATTAGTAAAGGATCGTCTCTAGAATTTGCTCTTTGTGATTGCTCATTATTCGTTGGAACAATGGCATCAATGATTTTGAACGAATGTATTATGTCCTCTGCAACTGACAAATGATCTAGAAATTGTTCCTGTTTATTGCTATATGATATTTCATATACTCTATTCACTGAGGGTATCCATGTCACCATTCGTTTATACCCTTCCTCTTCAACGTCAATCAATCTCATGGACGGCACATTGGCTACTAATAAATTTGAGAATTCAATTATTGAAGATTTCGGATCATGTTGTACTTCTTTTTTTTCGTCGTCAACAAAACTCTGAAAGGAATTATGTTTAGGTTCTACATCGTTAATATACACAGTCACAAAAGGAGGGCTATTTTCTATAGATAACCGGAATTCAACAACTGTCGCATAGTCCTGCTCCCTCTGATCAAGTTCATCTTTGATCCAAGATTTGGGATATTTAATTGAAAACCCATACTTTTGGTTTTCATAATTTATCGAACCATTTGTGTGATAAGTCTTTGATGTGGTCCGACTACAACTGAGCATCATGCGATAAATCCAACCTTGTATATCCGTCACTCTATCGTCAAAATCTAAAATAATGGCTTTGAGGCCATTTTGATCTTTAAATTCGATAACACTGTAAATGTGGTTTTTTTTCCACATGGCACCAACAATAGCAAGTGGAACAAAAACTAGGCCTAAGCCAACAACCCTTTTAGCGGAAATTTTCTTTTCGTCCATATTTTCTATTCCAGTTATCGCGTTGTATGGGACAACAAGATCAGGATTTTCGATTTCTATTCGGTCCTCATAAAGGTATAATCTACAACGTGTAGGTTTCGGATACTCTACATGCCCTCCCATATACTTCAAGTCAAAATATTGAAGCCATTCTGGCAATTCACTCTACCTTACCGAATTTCTAAGTGAACAGTTATATTAAAAACAGCTTATCCCAAATTAGAAAATCTAATAATTTACTTTGCTGAAAAGTCCTCATACGCTGAATGCTCGAGGGGTAAACATCATATTGAGGTAAAGTAAAATTGATGTTATCAAAGACTAGAAATTCTAATTACGACCCGTCTGGAATTCCAGATTCATCCCTTCCGTACCCTATTGAGGCAGGTCCCAATTATTATCTAACTTTTAAGGATATCGATTTGCTTATTGACTTCTGTAACTAATTCATGTGGTTCTACTGGCTTTTGAAGAAGGCCATTTATTATGTTCTTTTTAGTATATTCTTGAATCAATTTATGATCGTATTCAAAATCTGTCGCCAATACTGTTCTTGCTGAAGGATTTAAATCCTTGACAGTTTTTAGTAGTTGCACACCATTGATAACTGGCAATCGCAAATCGGAAATCATAAGAGCATAATCTTTTGTATTGATTTTGAAATGCTCCAATGCATTAACTGCATCTGTAAACCTCAGTACATTAACTCGAGTTGAACATATTGAACTATCAGTTATCTGAGGGTTACCTATCTCGTATCCCACTATACTAATTATCATATCATGATTATCCTTCAAAACAGAAAACCTTGATTCAATTTACAGAGGTCTGCAACTCTAATAAATGTTGGTGTGTATTGTTTAAAATCAATAAATCTACTTATCTTGCGTTTACTTTTGATAATTCAGTAAATAAAGGCACTAATATATTCAAACTCAGACGAAAATCAAATATTTTATAGAATTTTTTCGTTTTTATTCGGATAATATTCTTTCTTCAGGAGACTGTTCGAGGAAGCATTCAAACCTTATTTGAAGGTCAGATGGGAGCAACGGATAATAAGACTCCTTTAGCACCTGTGGACAACAAATGACAGATTTTGATCACTTTGAAGTCACGTTGTATGGTAAAGACATACGACTTGTCGTTCACAATGGTGAGCAGGCACTCAATGAATTACAACGTTCTTTGGACAATATAGAAAATTTACGTGATCGGTTGAAGGCCAAAGATGAAGACAAAATCCTCAATGATTTGAATTCGTTATCTTCGTAACTCAAAATGGTTGAATCCAAAGTTGGCGAGATATACCGTATACACCACACGCTATACCACGACATTTTACGTCAACAAGGTGAATAGTTAAAGATGAGTGACTTTCTAAGCGGTTGCTGTCGGACCTCAGAACAGGTACGATGAAATTTTAAAGTTATTCGAAAATACTAGATAACGACTTTTTTAAGCAAGACAAAAAGCTAAATACAATCCAGGCAAACCCTAATACATGCAGCTTCGAATCCCTGAACTCTAATTATTACAATACATTAATCATCCGTCGTAAATAGGAATTTTATAGAAATTAGACCAAAACTAATATTAATTTCTATATCTATATTCCTGTGAAGAAAGTTCTCTATATACAGAAACTAGAAATTTTGATTTAGATCCATCTGAAATTCCAGATTCATCCCTTCCTGCACATCAAAATCTTCTCTATTATGGGAGAGAACCGACAATCCTTTTCTATGAGGTTATTGGTTAGATAACATTGGTATCCTTTGCAATTTTTAGGGAAGGAAATAAGGAGAAGGAACAGTCTCAACACGATACTTTTTTATTAGCACCTTTTTTAGCTAAAGATGAAATGCCTTCAAACAGAAACCTTTCGGAGAAATCTGTAGCCCCTGTTTTGGTTCTAGTAGGAATAATGGCAGCAGCATCTTTAACACTATTGTTATTCCAAGCAGGATATGCGTTCAGTAGTAATGTGACTGGCATCGACAGGACAATCCAAGCCACCCCAATAGCAATATCGGATAATCAACCGTCACCTTCGTCATTATCATCAAATAATGCCACCACCTTGGGCAGTAAAATTCTAAATATAAAACTTTTAGCGGATAATTTAGAGAATAGACTTAACAAATCAGCTGCAATTTTAGAAATAACAAGTAAGTTACCAGAAGTAAGAAATGTATCTTTTGCTAGCTCAATTAATAATACTTTGCGTGGTATACCCAAGGATACTGATTTAGCAAAAAGAAACGTAGCACAAGGCATTCTATCAAAGTATAACGACTTTCGTGTTATAGCTCTCCTCATGCCTAACGGTAATATGTATATGGAGGAGCCGTATTCTCGTCAATTAAACCTCACTAAAACAAACTTTGCTTTTAGAGATTATTATAAAGGAGCTGTTAGTACCCATAATACATATCTTGGCAATCTAATCATTGCTTCTTGTTGTGGTCTTCCACAGGCGAATATGGCTGTTCCAATTTATTCATCTGAAAATAATAATACTAATAACCAGTCTTTAGTAGGAGTGTGGTATGGTGGCCTGGACCTAGACGTTTTCAATAAATCCCTCCAATCACTCAATCTTACTGACAATGAGCGTATCGTCTATATTGACCAGCATGGTCAGAAAATAGCTGATTCAGATAAAAAACAATCAATTAATCAAAATGAAACATTTGCTAATTTTCAAAGCTTCAAAAATGCAATAGCTGGAAAGTCGGGGTCTACAATAGAAGGAATTAATGGTACAAAAATGTTAGTATTTTATCATCCAGTTAAAGCTATTCAAGCAAGGTGGGTGATTCTTGACATAAAACCTTTAGTTGGACAATAAAGGATGCTCCCTTCCGTTGTCTTGCTGGTCCTTCATTCATTACACCTACCATAGGTAAGCTTTTTCTTCTACAATCTTTAATTAAAATTGAGACAAGTCGTTATCACTGGCTGAAATTTGACTTCATTGAACCCAAAAGTAAATTAATTTTGTTACCCTATTCTTCTCTAAAGTAAAGTTCTCTGCATATAGAAATTAGAATTTATAAGTCCGACCCATCTGAAATTCCAGATTCATCCCTTCCTGCATATTATATTTTAACATTGACTTTCACTGTTTGAAGAATTAGTTGGATAAATCATGTTATAATCACTCATAACGTTGCTAGAATTAGAGAATTATTTCACGCATGATTTGTAACGAAGTGGTTTGAACTTGATATAGCCGTCATTCTTTTTCCATCAATCCATTAACATATCCTGTTTCAAGCATCAAGAGTGAATACAAGATATTTGCAATGTGTGTCCTGAGTATCGATTCTACTGCTATATCTCCATCTATATTTGTCTGAGTAGTGTATAAAACATCGGTATTGTTATTTTTAGATATTATCAATCTGAACGTTTCTATGATTTCAATCTGACCGTCTTGAGTATTTGTTTTAAATGCAAGCTCTTCATTTATTTTATCAATTGATAACTTTCTTGTGACTCCAATAAAGAATTCAGGAAAAAGCTGTTCTAACCGGGTATCCTTAAGAGCACGGTAGATTAGGTCTGGTGGGACACGTAAGCTAATAGTTTTTGAAATAAGACTCATATTTTACTAGTATTGATTATGTCTTTTTCATACATTATATATTGTATCCCCTACCAAAATTGAGTACCTTCGTCTCACCCTGACTTTTTGGTTTCCTTTTAGGATTCAATGATGAATTGAAATCCTCTTTTGGAAACAAATCTGTCCTCATATTATTTACCTTACATTGCTTCTCGGGAATAATTAATTTATATTGCATTTCCTAGTATCATGGTCGCATATGAGTAAGCAATCAAGAGAGGTTATCATAAAAACAATCACCATACATAAAAATTATGACGAGGTTTACAATTTTTTTATCAATATAAAAAATTGGGAAAAAGGAGGGGCTCTTAAGAATATACATAAACTTGAAACCCAGGATTTGTGGGAAGTAGATACTCCAACAGGTAAAGCACAAATCAAACTTAAACCCAATAAGCAATTTGGAATATTAGACCACGATTTTATAGGTTCTGGAGGGGATAGCTGGACTGTATATTGTAGAGTGATAAAAAACGCGGAGGGTGCAACAGTTTCGTGGACATTTATTAGACCAGAAGTACTATCCAAAGAAGAATTTGAAAGTCAGCTTTTAAATTTTGAAATAGAAATGCAAGGATGGAAGAAAGCGCTAGAGGACTAATATGATATTTTTCAATGAAATAGACCTTGTATTATTTTAAATATAAATTAGATTAAGAAAATTTTAAAGCTTCGCAGTTGGTTCCTATATCAGAACCCATTTTTGGCACCGATATCGTCACGCATCCTTTCCGAATTGGACGTCAAAACATAAGTGAAGCCAATTCATGAAATCTGCCGCACCATAAATAAATATCACAACTCATGAGTATACCTAAATGCACTCAGAAAAGATCTTGGTATCAAATCTAATGAATCCAAAAGTCCAAACTGATTTTGAAGATCAAAACATTATGAGCGCATGCAATATAATGTACGCGAACAATATTGGATCTGTAATAATTGTTACTCATGACAAGAGCGGCGGTCCTTTGGGTATAATTACCGAGCGAGATGTCGTGCGAATTTTGGGCAAACTAGAACCAAACATGCTCCAGACACCTCTTAAATCACTGATGAGTAAACCTCTAATTACTATAGAACAGACCGCATCCATAAATGACGCAACTAAAATCATGAACAACAAGAAAATTCGTAGACTTGTAGTAATAGATAAAAATAATAAAATGATTGGAATATTGACCCAGAGAGATATATTCAAAGCCATAGATAAAGATCCCGATTTATTCTCAGAATTTTATGGCAACGCTTTTTCTTCAAAATTTAAGGAAATTTATGAAAGATACAATAAATATTCCTTAGAGGACTAAATGCCATATTCCAATAAGTATTGATTTTAGCCTTTGATGCGTAACTTTTGAATTGGATGCAGGTTCAAGTCCTACCCAAAATCATATTGGTACACTAAATGCGGTTCAAAGGCAGTAAGAGCTGATCGAAGGTAGAGAAAGAACCAAATTCATTCTTAACCATAGTTACAACTGGTCCAAATTGCAGATTCATCCCTCCCGGCCTACCATATTTTGAGCTCAAATTTCAGGGAGGGAAGATTAATAGAAAAATTGTGATCGTTGGTCTGAGGGCTAATACTCAGATTCAGATTCTGAGATATTTATTCAGACCATTATTTTCAATAAACGTTTTCTGAATAAGACATCCTTGTGTGAATAAAATAAAAATTATTTGGCGAATCTTGCAAGCTGCTTTGTCACTTGAATAATTTTTTTCATATCCTTTCGTATGGAAGGAGACATATAACCAAAGAATATATGATTTGTACCCATTGCCTTGATCTGCTCAATATCACTTCCAATTTGTTCAATCGTTCCTGTCATAGGAGATCTTGTCTTATCGGAAGCATCAGGAGATTCTAGGACGTTTGGATACGCACCTATGTAGTTGTCAATTTTCGAGGGGTCCTTATCAATCTTCCTTGCATTCTCTTTCAGACCGTTTATCACCTGTTCCAGCTGCTTTAAAGGTCCAAAACCAGCAACACCAATCCATCCATTCGCATAGTTTACTATTCTTGAAAAAGTCTTTGGACTGAATCCCCCCAGCAATATTGGAGGGTGAGGTTTTTGCAGGGGTTTGGGCCCTATCTTAGAGGCAGGTATATTGTAATATTTGCTTTTAAATTCTACAACCTCATCAGTCCATATCTTTTTCAAGGCCTGAATAAATTCATCAGCTCGAGTTCCTTTATCCTTGTATGGAACACCGGATACCTCATATTCATCTTTTGACCAACCAATGCCTAATCCAGCAATTATCCTTCCATCTGATCAAATATCTAGTGTAGCAAATCTTTTTGCTAATAGTACAGGACTTCAAATAACATATCGATTATTGACGTACCTAATAAAATTCGTTTGGTAACACCAGCAACATATGTCAATAAGGTCAAAGGATCAAATACATTCTGAAACTCGGCAGGCAGGATTCCATCAGGACTCCCTCCGTACGGAGTTTGTGGATGCAGGGGCCATAGCAGACGATCTAGCACCCAAACAGAATCAATGCCTTCTTTTTCTGCTTCCTTAGCGATATATAAAATGTTCTCTTTCGTAGCATACTCGCCAACTTGTGGTAAGAACAATCCAACTTTCATAACTACATTATCTATGTCGGTGTTCTTATTAAAGCGTTGCAGCTAGAGATTTTATGGCTGGTATATTACTTGTTATTTCCAAAGAACTTCAATAACTGATCTATTACAAATTGTGGTTGCTCCTCTGGAATCAAATGTCCCGAAAGGGGAACAGTTATACCAGTAACGTTTGATGCATAACACATCATACTCATTTGGTATTCTGAATTATAATCCTAGATGCCAATAAATTGTTTTCATCAAACCAAAACTAATATTAATATGAAATTTCTTGATGATGTAAAAGCAAGTCTTCATAAAAGAAACTAGAAATTCTAATTACGACCTACATGAAAAATCAGATCAGTCCCTCCCGGCCCACCATATTTGAGAAGGAATTTCAGTATGTTGTAAGGGTTGTGGAATAATCTGATCTTTAGTCTGAGGATTAGTCCTCAGATTCTGAGTATATTTACTCAGATCAAGCGAATCAATAATTCTTTGTTTCAGTAGTAAAGGTAACTCTAAATCAGTAAAGGTTTTAATTTTTTTCCTGATATCGCTCTTGATTCTATATTCGTATGGCTTTGAAACTTTAACATTGCCTAATAGCCAGTTAATTTCAGTTCTTGTCAATAATGCTGGCTGAATATGGATTCTTTTCATTTTCTTTGCCTAGGTCAAGCTCTCTTACGTAACTCCAACATTTTATGATAAATAAGTGGTTGCGCCTCGTCAGGATATTTCTCAAAATCCACTACAATAGCATGATCATCCATTTCATCTTGATACTGTATAACAGTATAGATGTGATTCTTCTTCCACATGGCGTCAACGATAGCAAGAGGAAGCCCAACCAGTCTAAGTGCAATTACCATTTTTGCCAAAATTTTCTTTTCATCAAAATTTTCTAATTTCTTCATTGCACTGTATGGAATAACCAAATTAGGATTTCCAAGTTCTATTCTGTCGTCATAAAAGGACATTCGTGTATCTGTAGGACGTGGATAGGCTTTGTGTCCTCCCAAATATTTAACATCACAATATTCTAGGTAACCTTGTGGAGCCATTTTAGATGGAACTCCATTGTGGGGTGGATGTTTCTCTCCCCTTCTTGTTCTCTCACATCTACCATCGTCACAATAGGACTCGACATTGACAGGGTTTTCTATTTGGTTATACATATGGGGATCCTCTGTTTTAAATGGAACTCCATTGTGGGCAGGATGTTTCTCTCCTCTTCTTGTCCACTCACATCTACCATCGTTACAATATGATTCGCCCATGATGGAGTGTCTATTTACTCGAACCTATTTAGTTTATCTGAAATAGAATGCTTCGTTGAATCAAGAGTTGTAAAAACGAGCTAGTTTAACAGCTCAGGGTAGACGTTATTTTGGTTTTCAAGTTCCTTTTTGGAATCGTCTATCTCAATGCAGATATCACAGACTCTTATCCCTAATTTGTTAAGAGGAAACTGGTCTGTATGAAACTTGAACTTTAATTTTCCTTTGGACTGAGCTTCTTCGATAATATCAGCCTCTGAACCATAAATTGACTTGATTTTTATCTCAATCAACTAGAGTTATCACTGGAGAGACTTAGCTTTATGCTTTACGGTATCGATTTTTTCACTCATTAATCTAAATCATCCCACTCCATAGGACTACTTTTAACCTAAGTTAGAATAAATTAGGCCAACTTTAGATGTGGAAGAAAAGGAAATCATTCTCTACTAATATGTATTCCAATACGAGTTCTAACTTAGAATTCTTTACGACATTTCAGAAAGCATAAAGTACCATAAAACAAACGAGCACGAAATAAAAATAAAGTTAAGTTACATTTACGTTACTTTTTTCTGTCTTTGTCTAGCTTCTTCTGTGCATCTTCTAATTCTTTTTGAGCTTCAGACAATCCACTTTTAACACTTGTACCAGCCCCTTGGTATCTGCCTCATAGTACGGTTAACCAGAAGTTTGATTGGATGTTTGATTGGATGTTTGATTGGGTCCGGTGTTTTTAAACGTGGTCAGACTACCCAAATTGCCAAAGGAGTTGTTGCTTGATAGCTGTTCATATTGCTTTGCCGTACCGAATTCCACTTTTGAATTGTTCGCTGTAGAATTACTAGCTGTAGAATTACTAGCTGTAGAATTACTAGCTGTAGAATTACTAGCTGTAGAATTACTAGCTGTAGAATTACTAGCTGCCAATACGCCTGTTCCGGTCGAAAGAACGATGCTAATGCTGATGGTGATGCCAATTAAAAATAATATTCTTACATCCATGTTATTATTTGTCCTACATGGAATATTAAAGCATTATGGTATTAAAGCATTACACTAGTTCTATCAAAAACTCTTGCGTTACCAGACATTACCAATAGTGGATAGAATCAGCAGGAGAGATAAGGAAATACATGTCGGAAGCAACCTCATACCGAAGACATTTGTCATTGCTTTAATAAACATTACTTATCAAGTGATAAGTGATCGAATCATATGCAAAATTAATACTCTCTCTAACACCTATCAATAATAATTGAATAAAGGAAAAATATTCAAATGGATAATTTATGGGGCCCTATCTGCTTTCGCAATAGGGGCTGTAACGTATGCATTTATCGTGTAGTTATACATTTGCTTAGTTAGTTTCCTGCTCTTCATTTAATGATACAACCCTTTAGTGACAGTCTTAAAGCGTCGAAACTATCTGAATAACTATTTTGTTCTTAGTCTATATTGTGTTCTCTAGCATATGCAGTTCTTAATGACCTTATCAGTTTTTCATATTTTGAAGTAATTTCTAGATAATTCTTGTATACCATTACGTCTAAAATGGGATAACATTATGCTCATGGCCGTGTTTTCTTAACCATGAAGCTAGATCTAGGATGTCCAATGGTGCCATTGTCTTTCCTGAGTCAAGTAAATATACACAAAGTGGCTATAGGAATGTAACTTTCATGGAAAATTATTTCAAGGGTGGTCGTATTTGTAAATATTGTGGCATAAATATGGATATTACAGATTTAGATATCCTCGAATTTATTCATGGAACTTGCTGGCAGCAATATAGAAAAAATGGCGAGATATATCCTACACCGGCAAATGAATGAGTGGGCTAGGTAAATACACAGTTTCCCATCTTGCCAGAGTTCTTTGTTTTCCTTTCTTTGTTAATCCTAGCTTTTTCTTGCGTGTCTCACGATAAACTAGAACCGGTCTGGCCCACCTCTCATGGTTGACACCTCATCAGTGCCACATTAGTGGTCGGGGGACTTTCTAATAGTAAAAGTATCATGTTCTATGCTTCTCAGAAGTAATAGGTAATAGGTGTTCCCTTATTTCCAATGCGCTGCGTTATCCAAGAAAATCTGACCATATTGCTTACCGATATCTGATTCTATCTCATACGACATTCCGCCATTGTTCAGCAATTCACTTCATAAAAATAATATTCTAATATTAAAAATACCAATTACTTGGTATTAGTAAAGAATACATCTTACTAAACTTAATCTGTTCTTTTCAGCTAGCATGACTTATGATGAATCTAAAAATAAATAGTTGGGTAACAATAATCAGTACAGCAGCTTTTTCAATTGAAGCAGTATTGGTCGAGCTGCTTTACGTAGTTGCCTCTATTCCTGCTTTAGCGATTGCTGCGGGTAGCATGCCCATAGCGGGTGCGATGGTTCTTATCGTTAATGGTTTTATATTCAGAAACAAATTTACAATATTCAAGGGAAATGGTTGGAAAATGCTTATTATTGGTGGAGCATTATTCACAGTAGCAGATTTTCTGTGGTACGACAGTATAGATAAGATAGGCTCTGGCAAGATCATGCTGCTTACCATACCAGCAGAGGATGTTTTCATTGTTTTATTGGCAGTTGTATTTCTGGCTGAGCGAATGCTAAAGCTTCAGCTAGTGGGTATAGGTGTCGCAATTGTTGGGTTTACAATATCAGCAGCTAGCAATGTATCTGGAAATGGTGTACAGTTTCAAATAGGAGACCTGGAGGCCATATTGTCTGCCATGTGCAATGCCCTTGCAATCACATTATTCGCAAAGCTGATTGTCAGATATAACCCCACTGAAGTAAGTGGGTGGATTATGCTCATCTCAGGTCTAGTCATTAATGCAATCCAATACACATTCTATCCACCACATCTATCTGTTATGGACTGGCTTTACCTGATAGGATTCTCATTCATAGCTCTGGCAGCATTTACCCTCTACAATGTGAGTATGAAGCGCATAGGCTCATCAATGACTTCAATAATAACATCATCCTCTCTAGTTCTTACCGTTGTAATCCAATTAGCCATGGTTCCTTTAGGAATAGCGTTTACATTGCCCAGTAACCTAGTTTTGGCATTGTTGGGTGGTGGTATTAGTATTGTTGGCATATGCATTAGTTCTAAGGCCGAACAGAAGAGAGAGAAAACGGAAGAAAAGATTATAGAAAAGAAAATGGTGGTGATTACAAATTAAATGGAATTTGTCTTTGATGAATATAACATGAGGAACTTGCCACCAAGGCAGAGGCTCGACAAAGTTATACAAGTATTAAAAAACGGAAATGAAAGAGATGAATCTATACGATGGGATTGTATTTGGCTTGCAGGAGAAATAACTGAAGCAGTTGACAAAGATGATCCTATTTACACTGAAATAGCAGAGTTGATGGTTTGGGTTTTGAATAATGACGACAATGGAATCGTGAGACATGAAGCTGCATTTCAAATTGGCTTACATAACATGAGAGAAAAGATTCCTGACCTCGTTAACTCCATATTAAACGATAAGAGCGACCTTGTAAAACACGAAGCTATAGAAGCTTTGGGTTTGTTGCGAGACCATGGAAGTAAAGAAACGCTGACAAAGATGCTGGATGATAAAGGTGAGGCAGTTAGTGAAACTGCAGCTTTTGTACTAAAAAGGCTTGAACGGCTGAAAGATAGAGGAGAATATAAAGGAGAAGCAATATTGTAATGAAGGAATTGGATGTCCTGACGGGCAATGAATCTCATGAGTTTATTAAAAGAAACTATGTAAACTACTAAACAGAGCAAAGAAAAACAAAGGAATAATATCAATCTTTTGCATAAAATGCTTAATAATCACAAGCTGGTAACGATACTTATTCTAATATCGTTTAAGCTTTAGTATTAAATAATATTTATAATAAGCTCTATCAGATTATTTTATAATGTCTGTAAAGAGAATAAGTGATAAGCAACGGAGCTAAGAACCATAGAACATTTACCCAATGAATTCTCGTATAAAGTCCAAATATTTCAAGATGGTAGTAATTGATATCCGCGAAGGTATTTAAGAAAATCCCAAGGGCTAAAAGTGACCAGACACTGGCAAGTAAACTTTGTCTAAAAACTTGCATGCCCAGAACAGCAAAGGAAAGTGTGGTTGCAGACGCAGCTACGAATGGTACTCCGTAATAATAATCAAATAAATCATATCCAACCTGTATAAATGTAAAGTACGAGTATATCAATACTAGAGCAACTGGAATAGCTGCTAACCAAATTTTTGTGATTGTACTAATTTTTCGTTTGAAGAACTTGATGTTGCGTATCAGATGAAAAATTATAAAGGGATATTGAGCAAAAAAGAAAATGTCTGCAATAGAAGGATAAGGATATATTTTTAAAACTCCAATATAAAAGTCCCAAACAATTTCGCCAATAGCATACGCTGTAAATCCAATACCCAATGCGAGGTAAGCCTGTCCGAACACAGTCGAACGGGCATATCGATTTGATACAAGAAATGATGAGATTGCACAGATCACGACGGCTACTAATACCACAAAGTCGATTGGACTTAGTTCACCCTCCTTTTCAGGCAGTATATAGTTGAATGTCTGATAGATTACAGCCAAGCCTGCAATGAGCAATAAAACTTTGTAATTGAGCCCACTTTTTGGTTCCACAGTATTCTCGCGTGTACTCTCAGACATCTACTATAGTGTCGTATTCATAGGTCATAACTTTTTTCCCCTTAAAAGTACACGAATAATTTGACTCTCATTCAGGATATTTTCTTTCAGCAACACTTTGACTGTTGGAATCGAGGGTAATGGAATATCAGTGTTAAAAATCAATCCTTTTGTATCTATCTCAATATTCACTTTTTCGAAAAGCGTCGTGTACTTGTTCACTTTTTTGCCGTCTGACGATTCTGCGAATCCCTGTTCCGTAAGAAAACCATTTTCAACCAACTGATTAATTAATCTATATCCAGATGATTTTGGTATTCGAGCTGTTTCTAGAATATCGAGTATGGCTGAAGGTTTGGTGAACGCTACCTCTAGGATGATTCTCTTGTCTTTGTCTCCATAAGTTGCAACAATAAGCTCGGCCAAATCTTCATTCGCTATGGATAACCAATGCCTTCCTTTCGCAGGTGTATTTATGGAAATCAAGCGATTAGCAAAATCTTCCTCAATAGCATCGGCTCCAGAAGAGAAAAATTCTCGAAGTGTGGCATCTAATGTATAAAAGTCATTTATGGAGGCTGCCAAGTCCAGGTTATAGCGCTGGCGCAATCGAGCCTCGATTTTCTCACAAGTTTTTTGACCCAGTTTTTCTCTTATCATTGATTCAAGTGCCTGTCCAAGCAAACGGTCTAAAGCGGAGGGCATTAATTGCCTGTATAAATGAGGGGATAATATTTAATCTTATTCCGTTATTCTCAAGAAAGCTACATTAGTAGCACAAATATAAGTATTTTCTCGAATTTTAGAATTATTGACGATATACTTAAATAAAACATATGATTTTTTGATTAAATGTTTTTTAACTAGTAAGTGTCATTCTCAAATATGGGAATAATCGAAACTCAAGAGTCTGCCAATCTCAGCATACCAAGAGATTCGGGGCCTCCTAGCCAGCCAGACAACATTTTCTTTTCGGAAAATTCGCGCATGTGTTGCGTCGGGTTCGTCGATATGGTAGACTCAACTAGAATCACTGCTGGTCTGACCACGCACCAAATGAGCAAGTATTATTCTTTATTCATTAATTGGGTAAGCGGCATTATAAGCGGATATAGTGGTAAGGTAGTAAAGAATACAGGAGACGGTCTGCTTTTCTATTATGATTTGCTTGGTGATTCACCCATTAAGACTGTTAGAGATTGCCTTAACTCTGCAATTACATTATCAGTACTCCATCGCAATGTTAACAGCAAATTTATTTCTGAATTACTGCCAGAGCTAAATTATCGCATAAGCTTGGATTATGGGGAAGTCACTTTTGCCCAAACGGTCGAATCGACTACTTCCGATATATTCAGTACGACGGTTAATATTTGTGCCAAAATAAACAAAGTGGTAGAACCTAATAAGGTCATAATCGGCGGAGATTTGTACACAATCGCAAGGAATCTAAGCGGCTATGACTTTCAAGAAGTAAAGAAAACAATTTCAATCTCGAAAAGAGCATACCCTCTCTATATAATCTCAGAAGCAAAGACTAATTGGTGACTACTAGTAGGTAACTTTACTGCATTGAGTTACGGTGACTTAACCTGAAGAAACCTTCTTTTATTCAGATTAGGAGAAGAGTTTTTATTCATGACAGCAAAAAGGAATGACCATGGATAGAAAAGTACACCGGGAATCTCCAAAAGATGGCGTAAAATTGGACAATCGCCCAAGCTTTAAGCGTGTCGTTTCAGAAGGCTCAACAGTTATTTTAGATGTACGTGATCTTGAAAAAGATATCGATAATATAAATTCTATCAAACATTACTTATGGAAACAAACTGAAGGAACGCCTGTTGTTATAGAGGATGTTAAAGATAAGCAACATTTTTCATTTATAGCTCCATATGTTAAAAATAGTGATCTCGGTAATTATGCCTATGATAAGCTGAGTTTTCAATTAACTATCAAGGATGATGACGGAAAAACAAAAGATGCCCCTTATAATGTAGATATAATTGTCAAACGAGTACAGAGAGCTGTTATATTCCAAGGAGGCGTTGCACTGGGAGCATATGAAGCTGGCGTGTTTAGAGCTATAGTAGAGAAGCTTACTAAAAACGATGAAGATAAAAAAAGAAATGATCTAGATACTGAAAAAAGGCCTCTGTTTGATATTGTTGCTGGTACATCTATTGGCGGAATGAATGCTGCGATTGTGGTAAGCACTATTATAAAGAAGAATGAAGGCAAAAGTTTAGAAGATCCTGAAAACTGGAAAGATTCGGCTGTAAAGGTTATAAAATTTTGGAAGTACCAAGAACAATTGCCTACTTATGCTGATCTTCTTGATATGAATCCATTCTACCATAACTCTTGGGATATTATGCATAACACAAGCAAAGTATTCAAGGATTCATTTGCCAAGTTAATGGAGTTCTACTCGAATATCATTGATCCCGATCTTAAGCAATGGTATGAAAATACTGTGATAAATTGGTCTATGTGGGAGCCTACTCTTTTGAAGGACTATATTGTAGATGGTTGGTATATACCAGCCGCAGCTGAAGCTGCAAGAAGGTACTATTCTGCAAAGCAATTCCTAAGGTTCAATTTAGGACCATTTCATGTTGCTAGTGGAATCTATCCTTGGTTTACTTTTGGCAAATTCTTTGATTTCTTAGAACAACCAAATTATGGTCCCAGACCTGATAACAAACACTATGTTTCCCATTCTCTTAAAAGAACTTTGGAGAGATTCGCAGATTTTCCAATAAAGACATCTCCCATCGAGAGAAAAGAACCTAGGTTGCTTTTAGTAACTGTTGATGTGAGAACTGGTGATGCAGTTACATTTGATAGTTATTCCCCACAAACCGTATATCATGATAATAAGAATACTATATCTAATCCAAATGGCATTGAGATAGACCATGCACTAGCAACTGGAACTTTTCCAGACTTTTTTGACTATCCAAAGTTTAAAGTTCAAATGGATGGTAAGAATAATGAAGAAGAACAACACATATTTTGGGATGGAGGATTTAGGAGTAATACACCATTAAGAGAAGTTCTACAAGCTCATAGGGATTATTGGTTAAGGAAAGCAAAAAAAAGGGAAGGAGACGCAAAACAAAGTATGCAAGTAATTGACGAATCAGATGAAATTGGTAAGAAAGAAGAAGAAAAACATTATAATGAAAAATATGATAATGTCGTGCCAGATCTTGAAATATATATAGTTGATTTATGGCCATCCGAACTTAAGGAAGATCCAATCTCCTTTGATCGGGATTTTGTAGCAAACAAAGAGTGGAATTTAATCCTTGATGGTAAAACAGATTATGACGAACAAGTGGCAAGTGTAATAACAGATTATGTTGATTTGACTAAGCAATTAAAGAATTTAGCTGAACAAAAAGGTGCATCTAAAGAGGAGATTAATCATATTCTAAATAGCTGTGCAACTAGTATAAACACAAAAGGAAAGAGAAGAAAGTATGGGGATCTCTTAGAAGGACGATTTAGGTTAACCAAAGTGGTACATGTAGATCGCATGGATGATGGTAATGAAGTTAATGAAAAGGTATTTGATTATTCATACAAGACTATAGAAGAACTAATGAATGTTGGATACCGTGACGCATTAGTACAGATGGACTTACAGCAAATAAAAGATGGAATAATGGAACTGGCAAAAAGAAATTGGAATAGCTGTGTGAAAGGAGATGAGAATAATATTCACCAAGAATTAGAGGAAAGCGTTTATCAAATACAAGAAGGAGTGAAAGTTCAGAATGGGTATAACGATATAATAAAGCAACTCAATGATTTTAAAGGCAAAGTGGAGCAAATAGGAGAATTATTACCAGAAGAAGTAAAGGTCTCATTAATTGCTGCTGCAGAACGGCTACAGGAGACTATCGAGAGCAGAGATCGATTTTCACTGATTTAGCCCGAAAATAATATCAATTCCAAATACGAAGGTAATCTAAAGAAGATTCGATTATTACTTAAATTAGAAATTCGAAATTCGACCCATCTGAAATTCCAGATTCATCCCTTCCGGCCCATACCAAAGTTGTCCCCTTATTAGGGGCCGAATTTATCTACCTCTAAATAATACCTAGACGAATGTGGACTAGAATAAGCCCGTTCAGAAAAGTTAAGATGAATAAACTTATTTGAATCCTGTCTTGAGTTAAAATCAATTGGTCGAGCTTATACAGGAAATTCGGGACGAATATGAACTATATGCACAAAATCCGATGGGGTATGAAAAAAAGGTAGATTCAATATCAGATATGTTTGGCTTAACAAAAAAAAATAGACTTAAAACAGACTACTGCCCTGTATACGTAGTTGGAAAATTTCAAACCGCTCCTATTGTCTTCTTCGGAGTAAATCCCGGTTATTCCTCAAAGAATAGTCCTATAGAAGAAAACGAAGCAAGTAAATCATGGGAACACTATCAAAGTCTCTATCTCAATTTTTTTCAATACTTTTCCCACCATAAATTTGAATCTCCATATTATACTGCTTTATGGTATCTCATTTCTGGACTGACAGGAACCAGCTATCCCAAAAAAAGGAAATGGTCATTATTTGATCAATATCTTTGCAACTTGGAACTAATACCTTACCATTCAGAAGGTATAGTGTTTCCCACCATACTCAAAGAGCAGCAACTCGAATATCTACAGAATCGTCATAATAGTAACATTAAGTTTATTAAACAATTCAAACCTAAATTGTTGATATTTAACGGTAAGATATGGAAAACCCTGTTGATCAACTATAATCTAACTGAACAGTATGTTAAGTCTCCAACAATGAGTCAATTCGTTATGTATTTTTTTGAACTAGATGGTATTCCATCAGTGCTTTTTGATCGGTTCTTCCAAAGGCACTTCCGGGGAATCACGAATGATGATAGAATGTTTGCGATACCAAAACAAATTCACAATAGATTTGAGAAATTAAGGGAAAATCTGTCTGCAGTTGAAAATATTTAAAAAACAAAAGAATCTAGAATTATATAAAAAAATAATTAGCGAGTTGAAGTAGGTTCTTGCCGTTTTGTGGACGTACCTCAGTTGATAATATTGGATATACGATATATATAAATATGCTAATATGCATACATTATATCGTATGCCGATATGAATCTGGAAGAAGTGATTGCAATTTAATACCAGGTGTGTTGGATGAAGTCTGCGCAGAAATTAGAGCGTCCGAACGATTGCACGGTTTAGTCGAACAAATTTTGAGGGAAGAAGTCAGAAAGTTAGCAATAGGTTTGATGTTCCCTTTATTGGAAAAATTCAATATGCCAATAAAATTAGTCTGATATAACTAACTTAAGTTTCTTAAGAAATTAGAACTTCTAATTTCGAGCCATCTGAAATTCCAGATTCATCCCTTCCGGCCCATGCCGATATTAGTGCTTTTAAGTGGGTTTCTCAAATAATATGGCGGATAGAAAAATAGTCCTATTTAACGAATTACCAAAACAGGTATGTCTACATTTCCAATTATCTTTCGTGCGCTACTGAAAAGGGCTCTCACTCCAGAATCTAGATGTACACTTCTTAGGATTAATAAATCGTAATTTCCCACTTTAATCTCTTTCACTATTTCCTCCAAAGGATTACCTACTTTAAATTTATACGAAATTTTATTTTCACATCCAGCTTCCCTACATCTCTTTACCTTTAATTCCATTTCTTCTATTGCCGGTCCTTTAACCTCTTGTTTTATATTCTTGTTAGAACCTTGTGCAGAGACACCTTCTAGAGAGGCACCTTCTATTTTCTCCAATTTTTCCAAAATTCGTAAAATTTGTAATTCTGCTCCTGAGTATTTAGATATAGACACAGCATAGTTAAATACCTTATTTGATTCATCCTTTCCATCATCAGTAATTAAGATTTTACTAATTGATGGAACATTTTCCTTTGAAATTGAGGAGGTTTCAGAGCCAAAGCCGGTTTCTTTTGTTGGTTTTAAGCTTGTTTTTTCAATGTCAGAGGAGTTTCCATTTTCTTTTTTATCGGCCACGACATTATGTATATACAAGCGAATTTAAAGATTATGGATATTATATTAAAATGAGGTATTATTTCCAATCAACAAGTAAGGAATCGTCCGCTTACCTTCTAAACGATCACATTCTAATTAGAGAATGTGCAAGAATTATCTTTATTTTCACATTTATAATTTACAATTTACTTGTTTTTTTAGACATATTAGAAAAATTACAGCACTACAACCTACGCACCACTTATCAGATTTATTGCAGGCCCAATGCCTACATGTATTGGTCTTCAAATATTCTTCTATTGTTCTAAGCAATCAATATAAGATTCTTGAACGAATGTTGGAGTTAAGAAACCTCCTTTAGCACTGATATCGTCATTCATCTCTTCCATACAATCGAAGTTTGAGAACGATCTCCATTAAACTAGGTAAATCTCTGATAGTAGAATATTTATATTTAAAATAATCCTACTGCTGTATTATTATGAATGCTGCATTAATAGTGTCAGCTATAATAATGCTAGTTATTGAACTGTCAGGAGCAGCAGCATCATCTAATTCGAAGATACTCGAGCAACAGAATCACTCCTTTATTGCATTATTAAATGGGAATAACGTTATACCTCCTGTGGGTACAAATGCAACAGGTATCGTTAAATTTCAAGCTAATGCTTCTAATATTAATGAATTATACTATGAAATAAACCTCACAAAAATACACAATGATGTGGCAAGGGTTGATATTTATCTTGGTAACAAAACTGAAAACGGCCGTCATGTAGTTACATTATATCAAACAACTATATCCATGCCTTCAGAAATTTGTTGCAGATCAGCTGCTTCAGAATCTGAAAGGAGTAAATTCTTCTTCAATGGAACCATTTCTACTCAAAACTTAGAATATGGACCATTGGCAAGTAGTAAAAATATAAGTGATTTAGTTAGGCTTTTTAATCGCGGTAATACGTATGTGGAAGTAGATACGTATCAACCTAAATCTGTAAGTTTGTCAGGTAGCGTTAGTGAAATTCGTGGCCAAATAATGCCATTTGTATCAAATTCGACCAATATAACAGCTGCTGTAGTCAAACCTACAATAAAATAAAATTAAGAACAGTATTGTTTAATGCGTTACTGGTAGTGGGATAGAGTCTAGAAGTAAAGCCCACATAAATGTCAAAAACAATTTACAAACCTCAGAGTCCGCGCCAGTACCATTTAACTTTGTGACCAACCAGGTATAATCTAAGACTTCCGAGAAGAAAAGTTTAAAGCTATCAAGTCCACTTGTACATTCTAATACCAAGAAACCCATTTTAGAACCGATAGCGTCACGCATTCCTTCCAGCGTATCGAAAACTTACTTCTGTTATGATTTGCCCATTCACCGTAGCTATTATGAAAAGACTATATTGAGGAACAATATTAACTGCAATGAAATGTCAAACTATGAAAAGACATTGGATATAATATTCGGAAGGTGGAGGAGCCAAATACTCTATGTAGGTGTGAAATTAGGTGTATTCGAGTACGTAACATCGAGTTCCAAAAATGCTTCCGACATTGCGAAGGACTTAAATCTTGATAATACGTTAGCTTATCGACTTCTAAGAGCACTTAGTTCTCTTGGCCTATTAAGGGAAGGTGTAAACCAGGATTTTTCAATTACTGCACAAGGAGAGTTACTTCGAAAAGACCATCCACAAACATTGCGAGGTATAGCTTTGTTGGAAGAAGGTCATGAACACTATGCTCTTTGGAAGCATTTACCTGCCATGATTAAGGATGGAAAACAAAATGCTTTTCTACGTGAGTATGGTCAGAAGATATTTGAATTTTCCCACAGCAATCCCAAATATAGAGAAGTTTTCAATGAAGCCATGAGTAGCTATTCTAGTATTCAAACAACTTGGATATCAGAGGCGCTCGATGGCTATGATTTTTCAAATGTTAATACTTTGTGTGATGTTGGTGGAGGACAAGGACACTTGCTTTGCAGTTTGCTTGCGAAATATCCAAAACTTAAGGGGTCCGTATTAGAGTTAGATTCAACAATCAGTAACAAAGAAAACTTATGGGCAAATAAAATGGGTGTAGAAGATAAATGTACTTACATAGTAGGTGATATGTTTAATGAGGTTCCAACAGCTGACGTCTATATTATGAAAATGATTCTTCATGACTGGTCTGACGATGAATGCATTAAAATACTGTCCAATATTTATAGTGCGTCACCCAAAGATGGAACAGTCCTGATTGCTGAACACTTAGTTCCGGGACCAGAAATACCACATTTCTCAAAGCTTTTTGATATCCACATGATGTGTGCAGCTTCTGGAAAAGAGCGAACAACTGAGGAATATGTGGAATTGTTAAAAAGTGCCGGTTGGAAACATGCTAATACCTTTCATTCACGCTCCGGATTGATGGGAGTAATAGAAGGTAAAAAGTGAAAAAGGTAGTTGCACGTAGAAATGTTACCCTAGAAGAGCAGACTAAAATGTCAAGTACAGCTCTAATACCTATTTTGGACAGCAATACTTCAATACAAACTCTTGCACTAGTTCCGACTGAATATTCAATCAAATCCCTCTGGGCCCCCGAAAATTATGTCAAAAATGATTCACAGTCGACCATCCCTAGATAGCTATCTGATTTTAGAGTCTTGTGATGATAAGTTGCTATAATATCTAGGCGCATAAAAATTATGACTGCAACTAAAACCACTATCAAATAATCTAATATTTCAAACTTATCTATCATCTACTAGGATAACTAAAACTAGATTCTATGCAGTCGTGCTGTTAGCTACATTTGTTTGGTATTATTACCGTAAATTAGTACACTAAATACACTAATTACCAATAATAAAGCAAATAGAAACTAGTTTTTAAGTAAGAAAAAAAATGTGGAATGAATTTTTTATTTCTTCCAATTGATTATTTGTTCATTAGGCTGCAGAATAGAAGATGATTGAGCAATATCTAAGCCATGTCCTTTCTTCAAATGTTCACGAAATTTTACAGCCCATGGTTCATCAGATGTAGCCAATACTTTAAATGAGTGTTCAGGATTATCTGTCTCATAACTCACCACTGCAAAATCCCCTTGTGGCAAATGTTGAATCCAAACCTGCTCGCGAGATATTCCAGCTTGATTAAAAATTTCATCATGCTCTTTGTTGTTGACAATATTCTCTTGATTCCATTTTCTTGCTAGTTCTACTCCTCCAGAGAGAAATGGAACTGTAAAACAATAATTAGCCATATACTTTTGAAGTTTATCGATTGTATTTAAGTATTCGTTGTTTTCACTTCCACTCCCAGACTTTGTATGCGAAATTTTGATTCTCATCAATTTGGGTTTCGTATACTCCTACAAGGTTGTTAAGGAAAGCCAGCTTCCCTGTTGACAGTGTACGGTATAACAATGGGCCATGAAATCTTATTTTTCCTTGACCAGTAAATCTTCCTATTCCCGAACCAGTCCATGTTGCGATTTCGCCATCAGTACTAGTTATGACTCCATGTCCTTCTCCATACAGTACGCCTTCAGGTCTATAGATTGTCGAATATGTTCCAATCTCTGTACCATCAGTACCTTTATAATTTGCACTACCTGAAAAGGAGGTTTCCATCTTAGCTCCTTCAGCATCTAATACTCTCTGGCTTGTAATTTTGCCCTTATGTTCGTATATTAGATCTCCTAACATGTCCTGTAAAATAGTGAAGGTACCTATTAACACCTTCTACAACTCACAAATGAGATGACGCCATCCTTAGTAGTAGTTATCTCTCCCCGTTCTTTGCCATATAGTATTCGTTCAGATCTGAGAAGCCGGAACAGATGCACATAGGGAAAAGGATCTTGTAAAAAACTTCAAATCGGCCAAAAAACGTTATGCTAACTTAGAAACAACACAAGATTATTCTGAAGAGAATGTAAAGCAAATTGTTCAGGAACTTTTGGAGGAACTTAAGCAGAAGGACTTTGGAAAGAGAAAGACATAAGGCTTATTATTGTATTTGTATAATAAGTTAAGAAACCCTCAATTACCACCAATCAATATCGTAGTACTACTTCCAAAGCCATTGTTTATCAACATAATTTCCATTCTCGTCTTGCTCGATTTTATATATAACCAGCGCATTATCCAAAACGGATAGTTTCCCCGTGGAATTTGTGCTATATACTGAGGCTCCTTGATAGTCTGTACCATTAAATACCTCTATGAACGTGTAGTTTGCCGTTTCACCATCCTTGGTCTTCATTACTGCATGTCCTTGATCAAATGTCAGATTGTTACCTTTGTAGAGGCTTACATATTCACCTGTTTTATCGTATTCTATGTTACCATTCATCGTTCCATTAGAAGTAAAAGTGTGTTGTGTTCTGTTAGGGCCAATTTCTCCCACAATAGTATCCTCTCCCTTTTCTACAAAAAGTGGCTCTCCTAATGTGGCTGATTGAGCATATCCAGTATTAAAAAGAGTAATTGTAGTCCCAATGCCTTCATTAAGTAATAACACGACGGCAATTCCTGTTATAATTATTGCCAACGTACCTTTTTGATTCAATAAAATCTTATAGTAAAGACAATAATTAAGTATTCAGGGAAAAATGATATGTAAAAAAATTCAGAATTTTGATACTACAACTTGGTTCTTTTATTATCCTAGTATAGAGAACATTATATCGGGGTTTTAATATGTCTACTAATTATTTTTGCCTATTAACTCATAAACATAATTAACATGTTCATAAGTTTTCAGTTTCTTATCTTCTGGTATTTTTATTTTTTTAGTTCTAAATGTATTGTTAGTTATCTTTCTTAATGCATCATTCAATTCTTCCGAAATGATAATTTGATCATTATCAGCAAATCCCTCAAGTCTACTACAGAAATTAACATCATCTCCAATAGCAGTAATCTGACTTCGAAGTGGAGAATACCAATATCCAAATAGAACTTGACCAACATGCATAGCACATTTCAAATTTATGTTGGTAAGGGGTTCGTAATCATAATGAGAATATAAAATTTTGATGTGTTTTTCCTTAATTTTTATAAAATTCGTTTTTAACTCTAAAGCAGCATCCATTGCTTTAGAATGAACTACATCAAATTTTTTATCTTGGTATCCGAAATAAGCAAAAATTCCATCCCCTATGAATTTATCCAGAATTCCATTATTTTTTTCTATGACCCTTGTGGCTTCATTATAATAATCCCTTAATAAGTATTCTAGCTCGTGAAATATAGCACCTTGTTTTTTCATCCGTTTTTTCAATAATGCTTTTAATTCTTTAACTAAGCCAGAAAATTTGCTTATATCCCAAAAGACGATAATGAAATTATTGATGTTGACTCCATCTAACTTTAATTCTTTAATATGCTTGTATATGAATGGATCAAAATACATACCTAGTTGTTCCTTAGAATAAGGATCATTATCTGTAATATTCTGATTAGCCATATATATACACCAATTATCTATTTCCATCAAGATAGATTGACAGGTTGGGAATCTTGATATTGTATCTCTTATGAAGATATCTTAATCTTTGAGTATTGCTCATACTATTATGGTCTTCAGTAAAAATAGTAATACTATTAATTTCCCTTCTATGGATTTTACATACATAATCAATTCGTTCGTAATCATAATTAAACATAATTTCTCCGACTTCTCCATAGTTTAGATAAAGTCTTTCATTTAATACTTCAATTTTTGTTGGGTCAGGATCAATTCTAATAAAGAAGAGATGGTGAGATTCATTATCCGTATTAATCCATGTAACGGTATCCCCTTTTTGAATTTTGAGGGTTTGCGGGATATAATTTCTAATAGATTCATTACGTAGAAATTGTGGAATGATTACCTGATGTTTCATTACTATCCCTTTATTGATAACTAGCAGATAGATTGTAATGATCTACTAGGGAAGCAGGAACACCTGCAGACATCAATATTAAATCGAAGACACTCTTTGCACCAGAACTTATGTTAGATGGATTAGTATATGTAAACTGATTGCCCACAACCGCATTATTGATATCATAAAAAGTACCGGTTATTTGAACAAATTTAGCGGTGTTTGGAGTATTATTTTCAACCTCTCCCACAACATGATAGGATCCGGTACTGTCAATATAGGAGTTATGGCTCAGTATTGTGATTGAAGACTTGTTTAGAAAGGGTATTGAATTTCCAGTAGTTGAAGTATAAACGATGTTATTAGAATTCAAGAAAGAAGGTTTCTTTTCTTGCAACTGTGCTGCTACTTCCAGCGAACTACCAATTAATGAAATTCCAGTCATTAAATAGATAATTACGACGACGTGAATTGTACTTACTTTCACATTCCGATTTAGAGAGAGGTACGTTATATCTTTTTTAAGACCGCTCCTTCAGCGGTGAGAATAATAAAAGGTGAATTCACTCAGTCTATTTTTGTGTTGGGAATCCATAATGGAATTGATTGTGATGAATTGGCTAGGCATTTTTTTCTCTTATTGCAACAATTATCATTGCAATTATAACAATCAATTATCGCAATAGACAACATCAAATCCATGGTCTGCTTGATGCTTTCAAAATCTTGATTAATAGAGAGCATCGAAGATCCAGGAAGAATGTTTACGAATTATACCTTGAATATGAAAAATATGAGGATGTTCTAATATTTGATGGTAGTCCAGAGGTTGTAGACGTAGGGGCCGACAATATAATTCACATATTGCTTATAGCTTGATTAGTAGTGTTCAGTTATTTGCAACCACTCGGAAACTTCAGTTGAAATTCATTTCCTCCTCCTGTTGCAGTGAGTCTGGCTTCCTGTCTGTAGAAGTAAGTTCCATTTACCGTAAAGCAAGCTTTTCCTGCAGTTATTGTATTTAATATATCATTTTTAATCTCATTTGTATGTATAGTTTGCACGTTCTTAAAGGTAACAGTATCATTACTTATTATTGGAAATTCTGGCGCCTCGTTCATGATGTCTATTAATGACTCGGCTCCAATATCACCGGATGATACTGTTTGATTGTTAACAAAAATGTTATAGTGAATTCCATTTAATAAAACAGTGTATGTTTGCGGATTTTGTGCGGCAAAAATAATTTTGACAGTATCCAGATTTTGGCCTGTCTTGTTGACTACAATATCTTTTACGTTCAATTCGATTTCATGTGTGCCTAAACTAGACGTACTTTGGAGATTCATACTGTTACTCAGGACGGCAGTTGCAGTAAACGCTCTACCGGCGACAAAAATTACTATGATGAGTATAGTAAATGAAAGCCTAAATACATAAACTGCCAAACTCCGATTCAATAATAGATCCTCTACATATGTAGAGTATATACTTATATAACTTTGACTTACATATCATAAGTCTTTTCTATTGTAGTCGAGATGCGAAACATAACGTAATGCAAATGCAATTTTAATAGATAACTTGTAATACTTTGTAATCCAAATTAAATCCGGTAGTTATTACCTGCTCTAGGACCGGCCATTTTTTGTCTGACAGCTTTAACTGGATGTACCAGTATCGTTATTGATGTTTGGTACATACGTCTAAATCGTGAAATCGGTGAGATGGTTTTAATGCATAGTAAATAATCAATTAGCCTAATGTACCTCAAATATAATAAAGGATTGGCACTAATATATCGATATAATGTCAGAACCGGTAATTGTAAATTGGGATAGAATTATACACAAAAATGTGCGATCCAAAGACTTTCAAGACGTTGGAAATGTTTTCGCTGTTGCAGGAGATGAGGTCACCGTGATGGGTTCATGGAGTCGCGAATACAAAATACCAAAATCCTGTATTGAAGGATTTAATGGGAGTGAGGTATTTCTAAATATTTCATTTAATGAGTTACCAAATTATGAAGTGAAACTCTGAATCAAATTCATCTGGAAAAGCCTGTAATTCTGGTTACATCATTGTGTTGATGATTTTCTGGCAGCGATTATTGTGATAGCTGCATTTGGCTGCAATCATTGCAGGATTTATACTTTCAGAGAACGCAATCGAATTCGAAAATTTCTACTATTAAGCAAGGGACGAAACGGGAGCAAAAAGTACTTCAAGTCAAAATCCCAAAACAAATAACAATTTTACTGAGGCAGTAGAGAAGAGCGTGCAAATACTATAAGTTAACATCTCTCGTAATTATTTTGATAAAAACACGGAATGAAACAGGTAGAAACATAAAAGTGATGTAAGGATACATCCATCATCCATCATATTAAGAGAGTACTTTTACCTATTGTTCTGACGGTACAGTTAAGAAATTACAAATGGTTACTAGCTAGTTGTATTTTGGATAGGCGTTTACCTCTTACAAGCATTTACAATAATAGAACTGGTATTAATATTATTATTATTGTTGTCATTTTGTTTTTGAGACAAGATCTTCTTTGTAATATTCAAATACATATCGGCAAATTTACTGGCTAGATTCATCCATGTATCAGGCATGTATTTCCTTATACATTCTGTCAAGCTAGAAATATCTCTGACGTAGTATCGTATTACATTCCCTTCCTTGAAGCCCACAACAAGACCTGAGCTAATGAGCCTTTTCATGTACCAGTAAATGGTCGGTGTTGAGAAATGTATAAAATTAGAGAGATCACTTTGTGTGGCCCCAATATTTTCGATTAGATAAATTAGAATATCTCTAGTCGTTCCCTGTCTTAACAATGCTAAGATTAGTTCCTCCTCTCCACTTTTTACTAACATTGGATAGTAATATCTGTGCTTACCAACCTTCCTCGATTTAACATATCCTTTTTTCTCCAGGACCGAGAGATGGTACTGCGTATCTCCCATCGCCAATCCAACATCTTTGAAAATTTTTCTCAAATAAGTACCTGGATTAAGCAAAATGTAATTGTAAATATCTGCCCTGTTCTCAGATATATCAGTGAAGATTTCGTCTTTTTCTTGAAAAATTTGCTTTGCCATTTCCGTAATACCATCAGAGTGTAAATATCCATGGGTAGTTTGGTCTAATGGAGCAAATTATCCATAAAAATATACAAGGCTATATCAAAGAGACCTCCTTTCCTTAATATCTACCTTATCTTCGCTGTAAGCATAAAGGGCAGGGCTCGCTATTCTATCGACCTTGGCCTTTTCTCGTGTAACCCACATTTTGTGCTTCTCCATAGGTGGTCAATCTACATAAGTAGAAATTATACCTATAAATATTACTTAACAAAATTAATTAGGTCAAAATAAGAATGTGTTCAATGGTGTCTTATTTTGGGATATGGTTGTAATTAAGTTACTTTATCTTAATTCAATATTAGTCAGTGCTAAATTAGTCTTCAACATCAATATATAATACCAATTTACAAAATTAATCATAACCAATGTCTAAAGCTAGGAATAAAGGTATGAGAGCTGGTGCAGTTTCATTATGGTTGATGTTACTTCTTTCGGAAAGGCCTATGTATGGATATGAGCTGATAAGAGAACTAGAAAAAAGATTTTCCGGATATTGGAAACCACAGACAGGAACAATATATCCCGCTTTAGATAAGCTCCAATCACACAAATTGGTTACCAGTAGAAGGGAATTCAGAGAAGACGGTCCGGATAGAAAGCATTATGCATTGACCGAGAACGGTAGAAACGAAATTAAACAATCTATGGCGCACTGGATTAAAATGATGGAAGTATTCGAAAATTATCGTGAGACACATAAGGCGATTTACAGATACAGAAAGGATGACGCTGATAAAGGAGATTTGGCAAAACTATTGGTAGATCTTGGAAGATCATTACAGAACGACACAGTAGAAATTACAAAAATTCTTCCCTCGAAGGAGAAACATCGAATAAAACCAGTTAGCCCAATTGGTTTCAAATTCCTGTATGCAAAAGAAAACAATAAGCTTGAGCTTCACTTGGAATTGGAGTGGATTTCGAAGAAGTAATTGGTATTTTTATTTCATTTGATTTTTAGTTTGCAAAATGAATATAACGCATCATAAACATCGAATTGTTTTCTCATGTTTTCGTGATCATCTTCTGAATTGATACTAAATCCAGTAGCAATGATTAATAGACCGATACAGTTGAGTTCATGGCAGGTGTAATGACTTGAGATGCGAGAACCACGTCATGAATCAGATCCTAGATGCTTACAAACCAATGTGGTCGCTAAATCATGCCATCTCTCTAATGGGATGGGATTTTGAGACTTATATGCCTAGGAAAGGCACAGAAGAAAGAGGAGTGGCCGATTCTCAACTTCACATGCTGCATAAGGATCTTCTGCTAAGCAAAGATTTTGTTGGTCTTGTTGAGTCCGCGAAGAAACTGGAGAGCCTTAGCGATTTGGAGAAGGGCATTCTACGAGTGCTCAACAGGGAGATAACCAAGCAGATCAAGATACCCAAAGAGTTGACAGAAGCAGAATCTCTGGAAAGCATAAGGGGCAACATGGCATGGAGGGAGGCCAGAGAGAAATCTGATTTCATGATGTATGCACCCCACTTGAAGAAAATGATAGAAATAAAGAAGCAAATCGCTGAGAAGATAGGTTATGAAAAGCATCCATATAATGCGCTTTTGGATTCGTTCGAAGAAGAACTTACAGTAGACGACTTGGATAAAGTATTCGGTGGACTGACTCCGCGAATTCAGAAGATATTGAAAAAACTCGTAGATTTAGGCAGCCCGTTTTGCAAAGAGAGCAAACTTGGAAAATCAAAGTATGATATTCAGAGAGTTGATGAGCTCAATCATGATATTTTGACTCTCCTGCAATACGACGTGAAACGTTTCAGAATGGATGTATCTACTCATCCATTCACTGAGAGTATGGGCCTCAACGACGTCAGAATAACTACTCGGTATGAAGGGACTGATTTCAAAAAGTCGATATCTAGTACCATTCATGAAGCTGGTCATGCCCTGTATGATCTGCAATGCGATCAGTCATTGTCTGTTACTCCTCTTGAGGGGGGATCTTCGCTTGCGCTCCATGAATCTCAGTCAAGGTTTTGGGAGAATATCGTGGGCAGAAGCCTGCCTTTTATTCAATTGATAGCTCCTTTGATTAGGAAGCAAGTAAGTTTCGCAAACCAAGCAACAGATGACGAGTTGTACCTATATTTCAATAATGTCAAAGCTGATTACATACGAGTTGACGCCGACGAAGTTACTTACAATCTCCATATAGCATTAAGATATGAGATAGAGAAAAAAATCTTTGCAGATGAGCTCAGCATCTCTGAAATTCCTGAATTCTGGAACGATAGTATGGAGCGCCTGCTTGGAGTGAGACCAACTAAGGATTCACAAGGTGTTCTTCAAGATACACATTGGAGCAGTGGCCTCTTTGGCTATTTCCCAACTTACACTTTGGGAAATTTGGTTTCAGCTATTGTTGCTTGGAAGATGCGCAAAGATCTAGAGGATTACGAAGAAGACATCAAGAGGGGTAATTTCAAACCTATCAGAGAATGGTTAAGATTAAAAATACATCAACATGGATCTGTTTATGCCCCCAAAGTTCTTCTTAATGATACTTTAAATGAAGGCTATAACCCAGATTACTTTGTTACCTACATAGAGACTAAATACCTTGGGTCCTGAACCCTGGCATATTTTGATTAAAGCTATATTCTAACACTTTTTATACTATTTTTTATGAATCCCTTTGCTAGAAGTTGAGCACTTCACAGACCTTTAAAGCTTAGTTTATACCTGGCATATAGGAACCTACTTTTAGCGCCAATATCGTCACGCATCCTTCCGGCCCACTTGATAGTGCAAATTAAATTCTGCGACGCGGTACTTTGATTGGGAAATTGAGTAGACACAGTTATAATAAAGCACTTGATCGAAATACGTAATATTGTCCTCCACTCTATCTTTAACGTGATAAATAATGGTAAAATTTTTGGCCAAGCCATATATGTAATTTCCAGAAATTCTATACTATTCTTAATGCCTCTAATAGGATTCATCATATCGGTAACGACAGAGGCTGTTTTTGTTATAGGTCTTAATAATAGCAATAATCCATATTATTTTCCCTCTATCAATTTACTCATCCTAGGTTTATTTTTTACAGCATTTGCAATTACGTATATTCAACTGCTTATTACAAGAAGTATTATACTAAAAAAAAGACTCAGAATCAGGAATCCCAGTCATATAGAAATTTTAGTTCTCTTTATAATTTATTCAATTTATATGTTAATTGTAGTACAGATGGGCGGTTATGAAGGTGATATCCGCAAGAGTTATGTGACAGATTCGGACCGATTTTCACTGTACACAGTAAAGCTAAAAAGTTATTCTGATATTATTGCGATAATCCCTCCGGGTATTATTATCATTCTATTTTCTACAATATTTTCTATCTTCTTTAATTCGTGGATGGTCCTGTCAATGTGTAGGCATCATAAGATGAAAATAAGTGACTTTTATAGCTCTTTGAAAGATTTTATTGATATCATAACTAAGAGGGAAGAAGTCAAAAGACATAGAATGGGATCGTTATTTCTCTTAACATTAATAATTTCATTGATCGGATTTATAGTCACGAATATAGCAATCCTACCTATCACAAACATCTTAAATCTATATCTTATTCAATTTGTAATTGCAAATATAATAGGCACGCTTTATTCTCCATTCTTTTTGATATGTCTGTTCCTTATTCTCTCACCAAGAATCGAGGCATAATAATTGTCCTTATAAGTTAGCTTCCAGTAAATATTGTGATTGAATCATAAGCAAGACTTCTGCGGTATTTGTGGTCAAAATTTAGATAGTGATTTGGTGATTGAAGAATGTCCAAAGTGTCATTCAGCTCTTCATGAAGATGCGAAAATAATCTTTTACTTGTGCTTTTAATAAAAAATTGTTAGAATTTAGTGATTCTAAATTAATTCTATTTTACGATTTTAAGCCGATATGGGTTCACATTGTAAACAATGAGAATCCCATCCGGCCCATGTCGATAATAATAAAACATTTGTCACACCTGCGGTTATTTAAGTAACTAGATATAGGAGAGATTACTTAACGATATTAGTAGATAATGAATATAATAAAACATGACAACAATCGTTACTTGATGATGTCTTACGCATGGTGCTTCTAAGCAATGACAGTGTGTCAAAAATGTGGTAAACGTGAAGAATACCACACATGTTCCAAATGTAACCAACACTTATGTATTGAGTGCTTTAATACAGTTCATTTTGGTATTAATGCTCCTAGGGCTGGTAACTCAATAGTATATAACAAATGCGCTTTTTGTGGGGAAATATATGGCACCAATGTTAAGGTTGAAGTTTGCGATAAATGCGCAATCATACTGACTTGGATATCTTCCATGAATTATCTTGCTGCAGTAAATAGGGTTTCGCAGTTGATAAGGTCAAATAGGCTTGATTCAAAGCTGACGAATGAAAACTATTGTAAGGCAAATTTTGGAGTACATGCTACTCAAGTAATTATGGACGCAGTAGACAGTTTGAGAATACAGTAACAATAAATTCTTGACACATGCACATCAAAATCAAAATTTAGTTCTAATCTAATGTTCTAATTTGTTGAATAGTTATTGCTATCGGTAATGTTATTAACGATCATATTGAAGGACTTGACATACCATAAAGTCTTCAATTAGGCGAATTTCATATTAATGTAGTTACCGCGAATATAGTCTTTCTTTTTTACAGGTTTATCAAGAAAATAGAGAATTTGTTTCAAAGTTGATTATATAAGTGATTATAATTAGTATGCGAAGATTATTCTTGAATTTTTCAAAGTTTATATTCTTTTATTTGTGTTTTTTAGTTCATTTATGAATTCCTCGAGCTTCTTCATGGTTTCAGGATGCAAATGATGTTCTATACCTTCTGCATCATTATTAGCGGTTTCCTCGTCTACCCCAATTATCTTGAAGAACTCAGCTAAAAGACCGTGTCTGTTACGAATATTACGAGCAATTCGGATCCCTTCAACGGTTAGTCTAATGCCTCTGTATTTTTCATACTTTAAATAACCAGTTTCATCGAGTTTCTGCATCATTTTGGTCACACTAGGAGAACTTACATTAAGATTACTCGAAATGTCTACGGTTGTAGCATATCCCTTTTGTTGTACCAGTTCATAAATTACTTCCAGATAATCCTCCATTCTGTCAGTCCGATCCTCTTTCTTTACACTATTTGCTTCGCGAATAGCCACTAGTCTATTTTCCTTGTCTGGTCCTGTCATGAGATTATTTATCATAGGGATCTCCTCTTACTTTCCCTTCCACTGCTATTAAATCTTTGATAATCATCGTTAAACCAACAGTCCTGTAAGGTACATTATTAACATCCCAAATGCAAATCCAATGATAATCCAGTGATTATTTAGCAATCCTCGACTCCCATTTGTGTGATACATCCAAGAGCCAATCGAGTAAACTACTTGGAATATTGCGCCTGCACCTATCGAAAGAAAAATTACAGTTGCGATAGGAGAGTACAAAAATCCTCCTATCCACGCTCCAATAATTGTAGGACCTCCTGCTATCAAACCCATAATCACTAACTTTGTTACAGGAATCCTTCGACTTTTAGCCATAGGCGCTACAATGGCTAAACCCTCTGTGGTATTGTGCAAAGTGAATCCTAAAATTAAGAATGAGCTTAAAGCTACTTCTCCTAACAAGACTGCTGCGCCAATGGCCAGACCTTCTCCGAAATTATGTAATCCGATACCAATCGCAATCATCATAGATATGGCAATAGGCCTTATCAATAGCTGTTGTTGGGATGACGAAGAGGAAGATCTGATATCACTTAGTTCCGAATCAGACCCTGAATGGCTTAAATATCCTGCCTTATATTCAACCTCGGGATTGGAACGCTTTGAGGCACGTTGAATCAACCTCTGTGATACATACATGAGTGTTATTAAAGTAACAATTGCTACCATAATAATCAGAATCTGTGCATTAAAGATAGACGCAAGATTATTGACTGCTATTTCGTTACTCTCAAGTAGAGCATCTATACCAAGAAAAACTAACAATCCTGCAGTAAGACTTAGGAAAAAGTTGTACTTATTGGGACTTAACCTCCTAATGAATGGATACCATATAAGACCCATCATCACAGGAATAACGCCTACATATGTACCAATGATGGCAAACGTTGAAGCCTGCTGAACCGTTGGACGCGGCGCTGGAGCTGCAGAGTTAACCGTTTTCTCAAATCTAGTTCCATCGTCTGTAGTTATTCCTATCTTATAGGGCTCACCAATGTTCCATACAAATGGGATTATTACTTTTGCATCTGCCATCCTAGTTAGTATTCGACTTGGTTCTATTGCTGCAGGATGTATTCTGTCATTTACATCAGCTTGTGCAATCGTAGTATCTGAAGGGCCCGTGTTCCTTACAAAGGCTACTATACCGCGATCTGAAAACTCAACTTTCTCAATAGAAATTTGAGGAAGAGGTTTGACAGAGCTTTGAAATAATATTCCGGGAGAATTTAATAGCAATATTATCATTGCTCCAATAACTATAATTGGGACAACCCCAAATACTATAGTCTTCTTAGAAATATTGTAAGTATTATGAATGTTACTTTCCTCTCTTTCCATCATTTAAAGCCTCCTGTTGTTGCGATGTTAGTTGCGTTATTAAAATTAGAGTTAGAATAACTTATGTTATTCCTTGTTGAAGTAATGTTTAAATTTTGATTAACAGACTCAGTTGTATTGTCTTTTACAAGAAATAGGCCTGTCCATCCTTTCTCTGCAAATTCAGTCTTGTGAGCATGAAACATATACTTTCCCGGATATTTATAGCTAAATTCCAATATGCCGCGTTCTGCCTGATTCATAGTAACGATATCAGTATATTCATCTGGTATCAATTTCGTCCCGGTTTTATAGAAATTAAACAAATTCGCGTGTAAATGGAAGTTGTTGAGAGGATCAAATTCGAGCATATTTACTAGATAAATTCGAATTAGTCTATTTTTTTCAATTTGAATAGGATGATGCATGTAATAGAATGGAATGCCGTTAACAGTATAGAAGTTATTTTCAGTATCAAAATCAGTATCATAACCATTCATTACCATTACCATCTCGTCAGCAGGTGGTCTACCTTGTTTGGGATCGACAATGTATACCCCATAAAGACCATGGGTTATGTGTTCCTCGAGAGGCTGCATATGACAATGGTATAGGAAAACTCCAAATGGTTCAGCCGTAAATTGGTAAGTGAATCTACCCCCTGGTGCAATTCCTTCAAATACCCCATCCATTTCTGAAGGATGTATGCCATGAAAGTGGATTGAATGGAATTTAGTACCTTTATTTATTAAAGTGACTCTGATTAAATCACCTTCTGTAGCTCGTATAGTTGGCCCTGGTATTGTACCGTTATACGTCCATACATTATAGAAAACGCCTGGGGAAACTTCTTTTGTCTGCTGGTCTGACGCAATCAATGTAAAGTCTCTTATCACTGTTCCGTTAGAAGACGTTGAGACTCTTCCATAATTAAACTCCCTCAAGTATTTCATTGGGTCTACAACTGCATTCTTAGGGTTTATGACGGATGAAGTCGGATCTAAAATATCGCCTGTTGTCTTAAGTATAGGATAACCTGGCGTATGTCCGCCTACAGTGTCCAACTTTGATGAATTTTGATCGCTAAGAGAACTTCTACTATATAGCATTGTGGAAATAGCGAAAAAAACAATGGATGTAGCAATACCAAAAAGCACGACTATTCGTGGGTAACTCATCAAGTTTATTAACTATCCTTAAGTTAGTTAGAGATGATAATAAATGTTTCCCTAATCTAACAAATATGTTTGAGTGATTTTAATGTGGTGCGCATTTTGAACCAATCAAGACATATACAGCCGTAAAATTCGCCATCAATTATTACACCTATTTGGATTAATACATCTGAATATGGAAAATATAGACAGAATTACCTATCTAAACCCATGCATTTTAGGGAACACATTAACTAATTTGAGGATTCTTCACCGTTAAAAAATATACTGACTAGGGAAACAAAAAATAAATATCATGTTTTTATCTTTATAATTTCTCCTTCGATAGTAACTTCATATGTGTTCAGGTCATTTGTTTTAATAAATGACATCTCTTTACCAACATTTTCCATATATTTTTGCCACTTTGGTGGCAGGGGTTCCATATCGGGAGGGATTTCCAAAACTGGCTCTCCCACCTTCTTTCCAGTGGTGATATCAAACTTTGCTGCATGGAATGGACACACTACTATATTTTGATTAACATTACCATTTGAAAGTCTGGCATTCATATGACCACATCTTTCGTCAAAAGCATAGAACTTTCCATTAGCATTGGCTATTACAATTTCCTTTCCGTTTATGTCTACATGTTTCATCTGTCCGTTACTAATTTCGCTAACTTTTCCAACCTCAACATAACCTTGGTTTTGAGTCATTATTTTTGTTTACATTAACATTTTATTTATACTTTGTAGTATCTATTTCTTAAATTCTGTGGTTTGTGTTTGCCCAGATTTCATTTTATTATACAGTCTCACTACATCTATTAATTGCCATACCCAAAAACCGCCGCCTAATACTGGACCAATTACCCAACCGAAAGGAAATGGAACTAGCCAGATTACAGCAAGCCATATGGCGATTCGGGCAATCAAAATAATTATTCCCCTTTTTTTATATCCAAGGTAAATATGCCCCACACCCGCAATTATCACTGCTAGAATAATTGTTAGTGCTAGACTTTTTGCCAATATTATGGTATATTACACAATGTATCAGTTAAAAGGACTTTGCTATTATGAATGCATTTCTCTCTAAACTTGAAAAATTACACAATCTACTCGGTAAAGGAGATGTCTTTACGGAAGCAATGAAAACATTTAGGGATTGACGCTTCTTTTGGGGAACTCAATTTGGTTACTTTAGATTCATATGGTATTCAAATTCAATCCTTTCCAACCTAATTGAAAGAATGCGACTATGTGAAAAATAGGTATCATCAATTATGGAAACTCAACATTGCTAGCCTATTATCATATCTACCAAATATGAAAGACTTTAAGTTGAGGATAATTTAGGATTTAGCAAGGATCTCTAATTGCGATCCATATGAAAATTCAGACTGGTCCCCTTCCGGGTTCATCAAAAAAAAAATTAAGGAATGTTAAGATCTAATCTTTTGGAGACTAGGATATTGCACCCTGTTTTTCTGCATTGCCCAAAATTGTGATGATTCCTTTAGAATTAGGACTATCTAAATCTGAGTAGGAATAAGTTCCTGCTGATTGGAACTTATGATCAACCATCCCATTAGGCAGAATAAGGGAGTTCAACAATGGATACTCAGATTTGGATTTGGATTCTAAAGTTATAGTATGATCCGAGTTATCTTTATTGATCCACACAACTTTAGAGCCAATAGTTAGTGTTACCTTATCTGGAACGAAATTAGTCTTGTTATTCGTATCTTTGATTGACACGTAAAATACTTTACTTCCATACTTATCTTCTACTGTTTGGTCCAGAATCTGAGAAAGAAAGGTGTCTCCTTTATTTTTATCTGGCCCTTTATTTTTAGGGTCGGAACCACCATTGCCATTAGATCCACCACCGTCACTAGATCCACCACCATCTTTATTGCCATTAGATCCACCACCGTCACTAGATCCACCGCCGTCTTTATTGCCATTAGATCCACCGCCGTCACTAGATCCACCGCCGTCTTTATTGCCATTAGATCCACCGCCGTCACTAGATCCACC
>Ga0207428_10000498_pt1 | contig 46872 bp, 42 predicted proteins | sample RhiMethybrSRZTD1_FD_187600 | JGI IMG/M metagenome (GOLD analysis project Ga0207428, IMG submission 187600) | Populus rhizosphere microbial communities from Tennessee, USA - Rhizosphere MetaG P. TD hybrid SRZTD1 (SPAdes) (version 3) | ecosystem: Host-associated > Plants > Roots > Rhizosphere >...
TCGATCGCGCGCGACGATCGCCGCGCGCGACCAGTCGACCACTTCGCCCGTGCCACCGCGACGAACCGGGTCAGCCTTGTCGAGCAGCAGCATCGTCTCGGGTGGCCACTCCGCCGCGACCTCGGCCACGTTGTCGAGCGTCACCGAGCGGATGATCGGCCGGTCGAGCGCATCGGCATACGACACCGGCTCGTCGCCATGCAGTTGCACCGTCGCGATGCCGGTCTCACGCACTGTGGCGCGAATCTCGTCGGCCGTCGCGTTCACGAAGACCCCGACCGTCGTCACCTTGTGCGGCAGCGCCGCCACGATCTCGGCAGCGACATCTCGACTGACCTGACGCGGACTCGTCGGCACGAACACGAATCCGATGGCCGTCGCACCTTCGCGCACCGCGTGCAGCGCATCGTTCAGCCGAGTGATGCCGCAGATCTTGAAAATGGGGTCGGGAGTCATTTTACGGATCTCGAAAAATGACTCCCGACCCCATTTTCCGCCGCAGTCAATTCTTGGATCGCCTGTGCGGGCTGCGGCGCCGTCATGAACCGCTCACCGATGAGGAACGCTTTGTAGCCCGCAGCGGCGAGCCGCTCGAGATCCGCCCTCGTCTGCAGGCCGCTCTCGCTGACGCCGATCACGCTCGACGGCATCCGCGCGGCGAGCCGATCGGAGGCGTCGACATCGACGGCCAGCGTCCGCAGGTTGCGGTTGTTGACGCCCACGAGCCGCGCTCCGCAGTCGACGGCCCGCGACAGCTCCTCGTCGTCGTGCACCTCGACGAGCGCCGCGAGGCCCAGTGCGTCCGCGCGTTGGCGCAGGTCGATCAGGTCGCGCTGCTCGAGTGCGGCCACGATCAGCAGCACGGCATCAGCCCCGGCGGCGCGTGCCTCGAGCAGTTGGTATTCGTCGACGATGAAGTCCTTGCGCAGCACCGGCAGCCCGACGTGCTCACGCACGGCGGTCAGATGCGCGAGTGCGCCGTCAAAGAACGTTGGCTCGGTCAGGACCGAGACGGCAACGGCGCCGCCGGCCTCGTACTGCGTGGCGATCGCCACCGGATCGTATTGCGCCGCCAGCACGCCACGCGACGGCGACCGTCGCTTGCACTCCGCGATGATGTTGACGCGATCGGGCATGCCCAGCGCCGCTTCGAACGCCGCGCCGCGGGGCGACTTCTCCGCCGCGCTCCGCTCGAGCGATGACGTGGGCAGCTGGGCGCGCCGCACCTCGGTGATGCGTCGCGTCGCAGCCACGATGGCCAGCAGGAGATCCGGTGCCGCCGTCACGCGACGACCTCCGCATTCGACAGGCGCACCATCGCGGCAAGCGTGGCGCTCGCGGCGCCCGACTCGATCGCCGCTTCGGCCGCGCGAATCCCGTCGTCGACCGACGACACCTTACCCGCGACGAACAGCGCCGCGCCGGCGTTGAACACGACGACGTCGCGATGGGCCCCGCGCTGCCCACTGAACACATGACGGATGATCCCGGCGTTCTGCACGGCGTCGCCACCACGCAGCTCGTCGGGCGACGCCTTCGACACCCCGAAATCAGACGGGTGGATATAAAACGTATTCACGGCACCGTCGCGGCACTCCGACACCTTGGTGTGACCCGTGGTCGAGATCTCGTCGATGCCGTCGGCGCCGTGCACGACCCACGCGCGGGCCGATCCAAGGAGCATCAGCGCGCGCGCGATCGGTTCGGTCAACTCCGAGCGGGGGACGCCCACGATCTGTCGTGTCGCGCCGGCCGGGTTGGTCAGCGGCCCGAGCAGATTGAAGACCGTCCGAATCCCCAGCTCGCGTCGCGTCGGCCCCGCATGCTTCATCGCAGGATGGAACGTCGGCGCGAAGAAGAACGCGATGTTGGCGTCCGAGAGCGTGCGCTCGACGACGGCGGGTGACGCGGCGATGTTGACCCCGAGCTGCTCGAACACGTCGGCGCTGCCGCAGCGGCTCGAGACGGATCGGTTCCCGTGCTTGGCGACCTTGACGCCGCAGGCGGCGACGACGACCGCGGCCGCCGACGAGATGTTGAACGTGCCCGATCGATCGCCGCCGGTGCCGCACGTATCGAACACGTCGCTGGCAGGCGCCGACAGCCTCACCGCGTGCGCGCGCATCGTCCGCGCGAAGCCGACGATCTCGGCGGGCCGCTCTCCCTTCATCGCCATCGCGGCAAGAATCCCGGCGAGCGCGGTCGGCGTGGCGCGGCCTTCCATGACCTCGTTCATCACCGCGGACGCTTCCTCCGTGGTCAGGTCTTCGTGCCGAACGAGCTTCTCGAGCAGCGGGGTGAGCATCACAGATCCAAGAAATTCCGGAGGATCCGTCGTCCTTCTTCGGTCAGGATCGACTCGGGATGAAACTGCACGCCGTGGACCTGATACGCGCGATGGCGGACGGCCATGACGGTGCCGTCCTCTTTCGTGCGCGCGGCGACCTCGAGATCGGCCGGCACCGTGTCGGCGGCGATCACGAGCGAGTGGTATCTGCCAGCGAGAAACGGCTCGTTGATGCCGGAGAACACGCCCTTGCGGTCGTGCACGACGGTTGACGTCTTGCCGTGCATCGGGACTTTCGCGCGGCAGATGGTGCCGCCGTAGACCAGGCCGATCGCTTGATGGCCCAGGCACACGCCCAGAATCGGCGTTCGCGGACCGAATCGCCGAATCACATCGGGAGTGATGCCGGCATCTTCCGGACGACCCGGACCGGGCGAGATCAGGATCTGGTCCGGCGCCATCGCCTCGATCTCGCCGAGCGTCACCTGGTTGTTGCGCCGGACGCGGACGTCGGCGCCGAGCTCGCCCAGATACTGCACGAGGTTGTAAGTGAACGAGTCGTAGTTGTCGATGACGAGAACCATGTTGTTCCGCCTATAACCCGGCCTGCGCGAGCTCCAAGGCGCGAATCACGGCGCGCGCCTTGTCGCGCGTTTCCTCGTACTCGGCCGTGGGATTCGAGTCGGCGACGATGCCCGCGCCTGCCTGGACGTAGGCCCGCCCCTTTTCGATCAAGACGGTCCGGATTGTGATGCAGAAATCGAGGTTGCCGGCGAAGTCGAGATACCCGACCGCGCCGGCATACACACCGCGCCGTCTGTTCTCCAGCTCTGCGACGATTTCCATCGCACGCACCTTTGGCGCACCTGACACGGTGCCGGCGGGAAAACACGCCACGAGCGCATCGAGGCGATCGTGCTGCTGGTCGAGCTTACCTTCGACGACCGATACGAGGTGCATGACGTGCGAGTAGCGCTCGAGCGCCATGTAGGTCGGCACGCGCACGGTGCCGTATTCGGCGACGCGGCCCACGTCGTTGCGGCCGAGGTCGACGAGCATGACGTGCTCGGCGCGCTCCTTCTCGTTGCGCTTCAGCTCCTCGGCCAGCCGCACGTCTTCGTCCTCGGTGCGGCCGCGCGGACGCGTGCCGGCAATCGGATGCGTCTCGACGCGACGTCCCTCCACGCGCACGAGCATCTCTGGCGACGAGCCGACGATCGACCGTCCGCCGACGCGAAGAAAATACATGTACGGGGACGGGTTCACGTGGCGCAGCGCGCGATACACCGTGAACGGGTCGGCGGCGAGCGGCGCCTCGAATCGCTGGGACAGGACGACCTGATAGATGTCGCCGGCGGCAATGTATTCCTTCGCCGTCCGCACCATCTGCTCGAACTCCGCTCGACTGACGTTCGAGGTCACCTCGAACGCCTCGGCCTCGGTGCGCTGAGGCTTGGACAGCGTGCGATCGAGCTCGCGTTCGACGAAGTCGATCTTGGCGCACGCGAACTGATAGAGCGACTCGAGGTCTTCGTCGCCGGTGATGCGCGCGTTGGCGATGATCAGAATCCGGTGCCGCACGTGATCGAATGCGAGCACGGTGTCGAAGAGCATGAAGCCGGCTTCCTCGTCGCTGGCAGTGGTGTCCTGCAGGCGGACCGGTTCGAACCAGGCGGCAGCGTCGTAGCCGAGGTATCCGACCGCGCCGCCGGTGAAGCGCGGCAAACCAGGCACGAACGGCGCGTGGAACCCGGCCATCAATTCGCGGAGGGCGGAGACGAATGACTGATCCGACTCCTCGGTCTGACCGGCGCGATCGATGATGGTCTTGCCGCTCTTCGATCGCAGGATGAGGAACGGATCCTTGCCGAGGAACGAGTAGCGCCCGACGTGCTCGCCACCTTCCACGGACTCGAGCAGGAACGCGTAGTCGGAGTGCTCGGCGATCTTCAGAAACGCCGAGACGGGCGTGAGCATGTCGGCGACGATTTCCTTGTAGACGGGCACGAACGTGCCGCGCTGCGCCAGCTCCTTGAACTCGTCGAAGCTCGTAATCTTCATTCGTTCCGCCGTTGCCAACATGTTGTTCTCCGCGCGGGCTGAAGCCCGCGCTCTACCTGTCTCCGCCCGCGCTCTGCCTGTCTCCGCGCAGGCTAAAGCCCGCGCGCTACGTGTGTGCGAATCGCGTCGGCCATGACGCCGGGCATCGGCCGCTGTCCCGTCCACCACTCGAACTGTCGCTCCGCTTGCGCCACCAGCATCGGCAGTCCGTCCAGCGTGCGACAGCCCATCTCACGCGCGTCACGAATCAACGCCGATTCCGCCGCGCCATAGGTCAGGTCGTACACGAACCCACCCGTGAGTTGATCGCGTCCGAGTGGTGACTCCTCGCGCTTCCCCACGCCACCCAGCGGTGTGCAATTGACGAGCAGGTCCCACGAACCAGCCGGCGGTGGCCACTCGCCTGCGCGCACGCCGAGCGACGAGGCCAGCCCGCGCGCCGGCTCGGCCCGTCGCGCGTGCACGGTCACCTGCACCCCTCGCGAGCACAGCGCGACTATCACGGCGCGAGATGAGCCACCGGCACCGAGCACCGACGCGCGCACGCCAGCGAGCGGAGCGCCGTAGGCAGCTTCCAGCGGCACCAGAAACCCGGCGACGTCGGTGTTGGTTGCCTCCCAGACTTCGCCGCACCGTCGCATCGTGTTGGCGGCGCCAACCGAGCGCGTGAGATCGTCCGCGCGGCCCGCCGCACGCAGCGCGTCCAGTTTGTATGGAATCGTGATGCTGGCGCCCTCGATGCGCATCGCCGCCGCATAGGCGAGGAAGTCGTCGAAGTCAGCCGCTCGCAGCGGAATGTAAACGGCATCGATTCCCGATGCACAAAACGCCGCGTTGTGCATCGCCGGCGAAAACGAGTGCAGCGCGTTCGTGCTGACGACACCGAACAGCCGAGTCGCCGGCCCGACCCGCCGATACCCGAGCCCGATCATCTGCGACGACGGCAGCTGTCCGGGAGCGACGCCATCGCCCGAATAGGTCCACGCCGACCCGTAGCGCGACGCGAGCAGACGTGACGGAACGCCGGCTTCGCCCATGCCGATCACGGCCGCATTGCCACCCTTGGCGATACCCGGCAACGCGAGCGTGTCGCTCAGGCGCGACGCCGTCACGGCGATCTTGATGAAGCCCGTTCCGACGCCGCGCATCTGTCGAGCGCGGTCGACGAGGTCGGCGGGCACGCCATCGAAGTCGTGAGACGAAAGGACGATACGCGACGGCGAATGCCCGATCACGTCGTCGAACCCCGCCCGCCATTCCACGTCCACGAAGTCGGCACCAAGCGTCAGCGCCTGCATCAGAATCCGGCGACGCTCCTCCTCGCTGCCATCGAAGGCGCCGCCTTCCCAGGTCGGCCGGCAGGTCACGATCACTCGGCGAGATCGGCCGTGGAGCGCCGCCGCCACGTCGAGATCGGCAACGCCGTCGAGGCGCAGCTCGACCAGGTCGCCGGCCGTCGCGTTGTCGCGTGCGGTCGTCAGCTCGGCCATTGAGCGGCCGGTCACGGTCTCGCAGAGAAGTGACATAAAGAAAAACGCCTCTTCAACCGGTCTGGCTGAAGAGGCGTTTGGGGTCTTGCTCGAACGCTCGCTGCGCGTGTCTCAGACGGCAGTCGCCTCCTCAGTCGCAGTCCCATACCACCACCAGTAGCTGGCGTAGGCGGGACGGCCGAAGAAGCTAAACGAATGCCGCATCGGAGACAAACTCGTGCATCGACGGTAGCGCAGCGGCCGATACACTGTCAAGACAGGATCGGGGCACGTTCACAGGATTTCCTGGAGACGGACCACCGCTCGCGCGCGTGATCCTAGCAGTTTCAGAGATTTGCCCGTATCATCAACGTGAGCGATTCCCCCATGAAGATGCGTTCCGGCGTTCTGGTCATAGCCGTCCTCCTGGCCCTGGCTGTCGGGCTTCCTGCACAAACACGAACCTTCCCCATCGACGAAGTCCGGCCTGGCATGACCGGCGTCGGCCGCACCGTCTTCGAAGGCGATCGCCTCGACGAGTTCAAGGTCCACATCATCGGCGTTCTGCGCAATAGCGTCGGCACCCGGCGAAATTTGATTCTCGCGCGCCTCGAAGGGGGCCCGCTTGCCAACACCGGCGTCATCGCTGGCATGAGTGGCAGCCCGGTCTACATCGATGGGCGGCTCGTCGGCGCAGTGTCGTATTCGTTGGGGCAATTCCCGAAAGAGCCGATTGCGGGCATCACCCCGATCGACGAGATGCGTGAGGACGCGACGCTGCCGACCGCGCGACGGCAAGTGGCTCGTGTCGACCTGCCGTTGCCGCTGACGCAAGAGGGTCTGCGCGCCTCGCTGCGACAGGCATTTGCCTGGATGCGCCCGTTCGCCGACAGCCCATCAGACGTGCAGGTGCTCGGCAGCGAAGGCTCGGTCACGGCGGGCATGGGCACGCTGCTGCGTCCGATTGCGACGCCACTGTCCTTCGGCGGGTTCGAGCCGACGATCATCGACCCGATTGCCACGGCCTTCCGCGATCAGGGCTTCCTGCCGATCCAGACTGGATCGCTCCAGCTGGCACCGGACGCGCGGGCGGCGGCATCGGCACCGTTGCGGCCGGGCGATCCGATCGGTGTCGCGCTGCTCAACGGCGACCTCGAAGTTGGCGCCACCGGCACGGTCACGCACATCGACGGCGATCACGTCTACGCGTTCGGTCACCCCTTCTACGGTCTCGGGCCGACGCAGTTCCCGATGACGCGCGCGCACGTCTTCGGCATCCTTCCAAGTCTCGCCGCGTCGCAGAAAATCGCCAGCACCGGCGATGTCATCGGCATCATCCAGCAGGATCGCGCCACCACGATTGCCGGGACGCTCGGCCCGGGGCCGTCGATGATTCCGATCAAGCTGACGCTGAACTCGGAGCGCGGCGCGCGCAAGACGTTCAACATCAGCATGGTGCGCGATCAGCTCTTGACACCGCTGCTGGCCTACGTGTCGATCCTCAACACGCTGACATCGTACGAGCGGCAGAATGGCGTCGGCACGTATGCGCTACGCGGTTCGGCCACGCTGAAGAAGTACGGCGATCTGTCGTTCGAGGATCTGTTCACCGGCGATCAGCCGTCGGTCGGCGCCGCCGCGTCGGTGGTCGGGCCAATCAACCTGCTGCTGAGGAACGCGTTCGAGGACGTCGAGTTCTCGGGATTGAACCTCGAGATCGACGCCAGCGAACAGCCGCGCAGCGCGACGATCGAGCGCGTCTGGGTTGGCGCGACACGGATCAAGCCCGGATCGACGGTCGACGTGAACGTCTCGCTGCGCACGTATCGCGGCGAGCAGGTGACGCGGTCGGTCCCGATCCAGGTCCCCGCCAACGCGCGCGGCAGCGTCACCGTGATGGTGGCCGACGGCGCGCAGCTGGGAACGTTCGAGCGACGCGAGCTGCAGGTCCAGCCGATGCAGACGCGGGGGCTGCCGCAGATGATTCGCGTCCTCAACGGCGCGCGGAAGAACAATCGTCTCTACGTCCGCCTGGTCACGCGTGACGATGGCGCCGTCGTGAGAGGCGAGCCGCTGGCAGCGCTGCCCGGCTCGGTGCTCGCCGTCATGGAAGCCGATCGCAACGGCGGCAGCTTCCGCCCGCTCCAGAGCGCGCTCGTCGGCGAGTGGGAGATCGCGCCGGGTTTTGCGGTCACCGGCACGCGCACGCTGACCGTTCCGCTCGAGGAGTGATCGTCAACTCAAAGCTCGAAACTCAAAAAGTTTTGAGGTTTGAGTTTCGAGTTCTCATGTACAAACGCGTTTCGCTTCTGCTCACGCTTATCCTCGTCCTGCTCACAGCAGCCACGCAGGCCGCATTACCGACTTTCTGGCAGGTCTCGACTGAGGCCGACTTCCTTCGCGGCGAAGTTGAAAATCTCGCCATCGATTCGTTCGGCCGCCTGATGCTCGGGCCGACGGCCACCAACGTCTACGACTCGACCGCGCCGTTCGTCTGGACGGTCGTGACCGGGCCAGATGGGTCGATCTACGCCGGCAGCGGCAACGAAGGAGTCGTCTATCGGATCGATCCGTCGGGCAGGGGCTCGACGTTCTTCGACGCCGAGGAGCTCGAAGTGCACGCGCTCGCGATTGCGCCCGGCGGCGGGGTGTATGTCGGGACGTCCCCCGACGGGAAGATCTACCGAGTCGATGCAGCCGGCAAGAGCAGTGTGCTGTTCGATCCGCCCGATCGCTACATCTGGAGCCTGGTCGTCGATCGCACCGGCAACGTGTTCGCCGCGACGGGCGACAAGGGGGTCGTCTACAAGATCACGCCGGACGGCAAGGGCACGCCGTTCTACGAGACCAAGGCCACGCATGCGATGGCGTTGGCCATCGACCGCGACGGCCGGCTCCTCGCCGGAACCGAATCCCCCGGTCGCGTGTTCCGCATCGACGCGACCGGCAAAGCGTTCGTGCTGCTCGATTCGAGCTACAACGAGGTGCGTGCGCTGCGTGTCGATAGCGAAGGACGCATCTACGTTGCCGCCGTCAGCGGGCGTCCCCCGGGCGCAGGGTCCGATCGCACCTCGCCGTCGTCGGCGCCCGAGCCACCGCCGCCCGCGCTCACGCCAAACGTCACGACCGAGATCACGGTGGTCGCCGTCGCTGACAGCGCGCCCGCGCCCCTTCAAACCGGCGGTGCACCTCCGGCGCGAGGCGGTCCGACGGCCGGCGGCGTCTTCCGCATTCTCCCTGATGGCGCGTGGGACCAGATCTGGGAATCGCGAGAGGACCTGCCGTACGACGTCGCGTTCGAACCTGGCGGCACTGTGCTCGTGGCGACGGGCAACAAAGGGAAGATCTACCGTCTCTCGGGCGATCCATTCCAACCGACGCTCATCGCGCGCGCCAACGCGCAGCAGATCACGAGCATCGTGGCCGAGCGCGAAGGCCGGATTCTGCTCGCCACGTCGAATCCGGGCAAACTCATTCGGCTGGGCGGCGCCCGCGCCGATCGCGGCACGTATACGTCCGACGTCCGCGATGCGCAGACAGTTGCGCTCTGGGGAACGATCAAGTGGCAAGACGCGCCGGTACTCGGCGGCCGCGTCGAGATTTCTACACGCTCCGGCAACACGAGAACGCCCGACGACACGTGGAGCGACTGGTCCGCACCGTACACCGATCGCGATGGCAGTCAGATCGCGAGCCCGCGGGCGCGCTATCTGCAGTGGCGCGCCGTGCTGGGCGCAGCACGGGGAGAATCGCCGGCGCTCACCTCGGTGACGGCGGCCTACCTGCCGCGCAATCTCCGGCCGAAGGTGACGTCGATCACGGTTCAGCCTCCAGGCACGGTCTTTCAGCGGCCCTTCCCCACCGATCCCGAGATCGCCGGGTTCGAGGGCGATCCACCCGAGCGTCGTGCGGTCGCCACCGGAGGCGGCAACCAGTCTTCGTCGCCGACGCTCGGACGCCGCACGTATCAGAAGGGCCTGCTCACTTTCATCTGGCGCGCCGAAGACGAGAACCGCGACGAGTTGAACTACGACGTGTCCTACCGCCGCGAAGGCGAGACGGCGTGGAAGCCGTTGAAGACGGGGCTCAGCGAAGGCATCCTCGTGTGGGACACGACCTCAGTGCCCAACGGCCGATACCTGATCCGCGTCGTCGCCACAGACGCACCGTCGAACTCGCCCGGCACGGCACTCACCGGGGCGATGGAGAGCACGACGTTCGAGGTCGACAACTCGCCGCCGTCGATCACCGTGTCGGCCACGCGGCGCGACAACAATCGGGTGACGATTGTCTTCGACGCACGCGACACGAACTCCGCGATTCAGAAGGCCGAGTACTCGCTCGACGGCGATCGCTGGCAGGCGATCTACCCGAAGGACGGAATCGCCGATTCGAAGTACGAACAGTTTGAACTGGTCCTGGAAGGGACGGCACCGGGCCGCGGCGTGATGTTGCGGGTCATCGACGCGCTGAACAACCTGGCGGGCACCGAGGTGCAGGCGCCCGCCGCGGCGGCAGGTTCAGGCCGTCGTTGAGTCGACGGCGCGCTGCGAGCGCTTGATCGGCGGCTGCTCGAGCGACGCGGGCGGCGTGATCTCCGCCGGCGGGTGCACGGTTGGCGTCACTCGAACGGTGGTCGTCGCACGCGGAGCCGGCGGCGTCTGCACGGTGGTGACGACCATCAGCCACACCATGTTTACGGCGACCGTACGCCCGAGCGACGTCTGAGCCGGCTCGAAGCGCGACTGGCGCACGGCGTCGAGCATCTTCGCCATGTCGTTGGCATGGACCGGCTTCTCGCGCTCGCCCATGCGCTCCGACGACAGCACTTCGTAGTTGGACACGCGTCCATCGCGCGTCACCACGGCTGCCACGGCGAACATCGCATCCTCATTCCCGATGCCCTCGAAGCCGGCGCCGTCGTCGAGCACGCGCGGAATTGAAATTCCGCCGGCGCGATTGCTGTCGATATAGCACTCGCACAGTGAATTGTGGCGAGCGGTATTGCCGGGTCGCAGCGGGTTGCGCTCCGAACCTGGATTCGACAAGCTGTCGATCATCGCGGCGAGCGACTCCGGACGCTCGCGTGTGGCGAGCAGCAGCACGCTGAAGGCCACGCCGACACACAGCGCCACCGCGGCGGTTGCGCCGACGGCAGGCCAGAACAGACGCATGTCGGCGAACATGTCGCGCAGCCGGGAGGCCAGCGACAGCTCCTGCTCAGTGCGGATCCGCATCAACACGTCCGCATGGAGATCGTTGATGACCTGCGTCTCCTCGCGATCGAGCGGCTGTGCGGAACCGGTTCGAATCGAGTCGCCGATGAGCCGCACGTCCTCGACACGCGCCGCACACGTCCGGCACCAGCGCAGATGCGACTCGACCGCCACCTGCTCGGCCACCGCGAGCTCGCCGTCGACAAACGCACCGAGGTGCTCGCGCGCGTACTCGCAGCCGACGTAGGGGATCATGACCGCAACCCCAGGAGTTCGGCGCGAAGCGCCTGCCGCGCCCGCGTGAGCCTCGACTTCACGGTGCCCACGGCGACGCCCAGTGAAAAGGCGATCTCGTCGTAGCGCAGACCGTCGACTTCACGCAGGATCAGCGCTGTGCGCTGGTCGAACGGAAGCAGATCGAGTGCGCGCCAGATCCGCGAAGCGGTCTCCTTGCTGGCGAGCAGCCGATCGGGCAGCATCTCGCCCTTGGACTCGAGGTCGCCAAACTGCTGCAAGTGCTCGTCAAGAGAGACCTGGCTCGACCGGTGGCGCCGCCGCCACCACCGCTGCCGATTACGCGCCTGATTGATGACGATGCGATAGATCCAGGTACGGAGACTGGACTGACCGCGGAAGCTCGAGAGAGTGCGGAAGACCCGAAGGAAGACCTCCTGGGAGAGGTCCAAGGCCTCATCCCGGTCTTGCAGGAGGTGCAGTGCAAGGGTGTAAACCATGCGCTGGTGTGTCGCCACCAGGTCCGCGCACGCGACCTCATCTCCGGTGGTGCAGCGCTCGATGAGCGCGGCCTCGCGAGTGTCGACCTCAGACCAGCCAATTGCGCCGGCGTTCTTCACCAGGCCTCCAGAAGTGGGCGTCTGCATGAAGTGTAACACCGTCCCTTCGAGCAGATTAGACCCCGCGACCGGCCGGAAGTTCCGCTGCACAGAAGATGGGGTCGGGAAATGGGGTCGGGAGTCATTTCGAATTTCGTAAAATGACTCCCGACCCCATTTCCCCTCATCCCTCATGAAACCGTCTCTGATCCTGTCGGTCGGCGTGGCGGTCGCGATTGTCGCGGCCGTGCTGGTCTGGGCTGACGTGCGGAAGGAGCGGGAATTCCGTCGCCTGCTGGTCGTCGGCGACGAGGCGCTCGCCGCCGGGCAGACCTTCAATGCTATCGAGGCGTTCAGCGGCGCCCTCGTCTTGAAGCCCTCGTCGATGCTCGCGCACCTCAAGCGCGGTGACACGTATCGCCGGCGCGGCGACTACACCACCGCCGTGCGGGACCTCCGCCGAGCCGAATCGCTCGATCCGACGGCGCTGCGGCCGATCGAGCTGCTGGGCGACGTGAGTGCCGCGAGCGGGCAACACGGCACCGCGGCGACGTACTACCAGCGGTATCTCAGCATCGACGATCGCGCCGCCCCGATCCTCTACAAGCTCGCGCTCGCCTACTACCGCGGCGGCATGAGCCAGCGCGCCATCGAGCCACTTCGCAAGGCGGTCTCGATCGACGATCGCCTCGCCGAAGCGCACCTGCTGCTCGGCCTGTGCCTGCGCGATCGCGGCGAGCGTCAGCCCGCGCTCCGCGCGATGGCGCGCGCGCTGGACATCAGTCCGACGTTCGCCGCCGCCCGCCAGGAGCTCGCGGCCACGTACTTCGAGTTCGGTCGTCACGAAGAAGCGATCGATCAACTCAACGCGCTCGCGGCACTCGAACCATCCCGCCCCGAACGCCTCGTCAGCCTCGGTCTCACGTATGCGCGACTCGGCCGCCATGATGAGGCCGTACTGACCTTGGGCCGGGCGGTCGAGCGCCATCCCAACGCGCAGATGGTCCACGTCGCGCTCGGACGTGTCTGGTTGCAGACGGCCGATCGTCAGGATGATCCCGCGGCGCTGAGGAAGGCACTGGCCGCGCTCAAGCCAGCCGCCGATGACGGCAACGCCACCAGCGAAGCCTTGGCGCTGTACGGACGCGCCCTTTACCTCTCGGGCGACGTGACCCGGGCGGAGCGAACGCTGCAGCGCGCCACGACGCGAATGCCAATCGACCCGAGCGCGTTCCGCTATCTGGGCGACGCTGCCCGTCGCCTCGGCCACCTCACCGCGGCCCGCGCCGCCGACCGAAATTATGCGGCCCTCACCGGACCATAGGGCCGCCCAGCTATTTGTGAATTGTGATCTTTGATTAGTGATTCGTTGTTGATTGGGGATCTTTGATCGTTGATTGAAAGAAGAGAAACGGAGGCGCGCCGCAGGCGATTCCGCAATCATCGATAAATCAACCATCAGCAATCAACAATCACCAACGAATCACCAATCAAAGATCACTAATCACCAATGGTTTTTGGGTCGAGCCGATCGCGCAGCCCGTCTCCGAGGAAGTTGAACCCGAGGACCAGCACAGCGATCGCCAGCCCCGGAAAGATCGTGACGTGTGGCGCGTCGAGCAGGTGCGCGCGTCCGTAGCTCAACATCGTTCCCCAACTTGGCGTCGGCGGCTGCACGCCCAATCCCAGAAAGCTCAGCGCCGCTTCCGAGAGAATCGCGCCGCCCATTCCGAGCGTCGCCTGCACCGATACAGCTGGCAGGACGGCGGGGATCACGTGTCGTGTGACGATTCGCACCCTCGTCGCTCCTGCCGCGCGTGCGGCGAGCACGTACTCCAGCTCTCGCACCTGAAGCGACTGGCCACGCACCAATCGCGCGTACCCGACCCACCCGATCGACGACAATGCCAGCACGACGTTGGTCAGGTTCGGACCGAGCACGGCCACCAGTGCAATCGCCAGCAGCAGCCCTGGAAACGCCAGCAGAATGTCGATCAGACGGCTGATCATCTCGTCGAGACGTCCACCGAAGTAGCCCGCCACCGAACCGAGTACGGTCCCCACGCTCGCCGACACTCCGACGACGACGATGCCTACCATCAACGAGATCCGAGCACCCGCGAGCACCCGAGCGAGGACGTCGCGTCCGAGCTCGTCCAGCCCGAACCAGTGCACCGCCGTCGGCCCCTCGAGGCGCAGCGCGAGGTACTGCGTGGCAGGGTCGAACGGCACGAGCAGCGGACCCGCCAGCGCCATCAGCACCGCCACGGCCACGATGATGCCGCCCGCCCTCGTCATTCGAGACGAATCCTTGGATCGAGGACGCTGTAGAGCAGGTCGGTCGCGAGGTTGACCGCGACATACGTCACCGCGATCAGCAGGATGCAGCCTTGCACCACCGGATAGTCGCGAAACGAGATCGACTGAATCAGCAGCCGGCCAACACCCGGCCACGAAAAGATCGTCTCGGTGATGACCGCACCCGTGAGCACGGCGCCGAACTGCAGGCCGACGATGGTGACGACCGGAACGAGGCTGTTCCGGAACGCGTGACCGATCACGGCCCACGTCCGCGACGCACCGCGCGCGCGCGCCGCCTGCACGTACGGCTGCCGCAATTCCTCGAGGAGTGTCGCCCGCGTCATACGCGCCACGATCGCGGCCAGCGCACCGCCCAGCGACACCGCCGGCAGCACGAGGTGCTCGAGCCCGCCGCTGCCGGAGACCGGCAGCCATCCGAGCTCGACGCCGAACACAATCGCAAGCAGCGGCCCGAGCCAGAAATTGGGAATGGAGACGCCGGCCATGGCCGCGGTCATCGCCACGTGGTCGACGAGGGTGCGCCGCCAGACGGCCGCCGCGATACCGAGCGGAAGCGCCACGCCGACCGCAACGATCATCGCTGCGATCGCCAGCTCGAAGGTCGCTGGGATGCGCTCGGCGATCTGGGTCGAAACCGGCTCTCCGGTCCGCAGCGACCTGCCCAGATCGCCTCTGAGCAGCCCGCCCAGGAACGCGGCGTATTGCACCGGCAGCGGCCGGTCGAGCCCGAGACGCTGACGCAGGTCGGCGACGTCCGACGACGACGCCGTCTCGCCGAGCATGGCTTGTGCCGGATCGCCCGGAATCACGTGAATCAGCGAGAAGACGAGCGTCGCCACGCCAAGGAGCACCGGAACGGTCAGCAGGAGGCGACGCGCGAGAAAGGCGCCCACGGCGGCCCATTGTGTCCCAATCGTTGACGAGCGCGGACCGGTGCGGCTGTAGAATCGGAGCGCGATGCGGACATGCACCGCGTGCGGCGAGCACCTTCCAGACGGCGCCACGCAATGTCCGCACTGTCTCGTCGCCGTTCAAGACGACGAGGTCTACGTGCTGTCATCGACGGCGGAGAGCATCCCGCCTGAATGGGAGGGCGGCGCGGTCTACACGCTCGAACTCCCCGCCCGCTGCCCGCACTGCAAGGAGGTCGTGCGGAGCCTGCGGGTCCTCCGGCTCAGACGCACGCAGGTCAGCTTCACGTCCCCGCTCCCCCGCGGCGGCCGCGCGATCGTCTGCACGTCGTGCCAGACGATCATCTCGGCGGACGTTTCTACGCTGTAGTCCTCGTCAAGATCTTTCAATAAGGTGATTATGCCTTTGACAAGCCAAGGGCAGTCGGAAGGCCAAGCCGAAGGCGCGGAAGCGGAAGGCGGCGAAGCAGCGATGACGGTACAAGGCCAACACGCGTGTGTGATCTGTGAGAAGGGGAAGCCCGATGATGTTGTCGCGGAACTCGATAGTTCATGGGTGACGATGGCCGAGACAGCGCCGCTCCGGGGTTACGCGTGTCTCGTGTTTCGGCGGCATGCCGTCGAACTGCACGATCTAAACGACCGCGAAGGCGCGGCGTTCATGCGCGATATTCGGCGATTGTCGGTGGCGGTGAAGCGCGTTTCTGGAGCGGTAAAGCTGAATTACGAAGTGCACGGCAACACCATCGAGCACCTTCACATGCACTTCTATCCGCGCTACCCGAATGACGCCTTTCAGGGCAGGCCGATCGATCCGAAGGCTGTTACTGAGCCGGTCTATGAAGCCGGCGAAATTGCGGGCTTCCGGATTCGACTACGGCAGGCGTTGGGTTTGTGAACGGCATAATTGCCATCAACAAGGTTCCGTATGCACATCGACATCTGGTCCGACGTCGTCTGCCCGTGGTGCTATCTGGGGAAGCGCCGTCTCGAGCGTGCGCTCGAGGCGTTCGAGCATCGATCGGAGGTGACGATCGCGCATCGCTCGTTTCAGCTCGATCCGTCCCGCCCGCGGCACGAGACGACGAGCCGTCGTCGGATGCTGATGGCGAAGTATCGTCTCAGTGAGGATCAGGTGAAGGCGATGGACCAGCGCATGGAGCAGACGGCGGCCGCCGACGGGTTGTCCTATCACCTGACCGACGCCGCTCAGACAGGAAACACGCTCGATGCCCATCGGCTGCTGCACTTCGCCAAGGCGCAGGGCCGCGAGGACGCCATGCTCGATCGGTTGTATCGAGCCTACTTCAGCGAACAGCAGTCGGTTTTCGACACCGCGTCGTTGGCGACGCTCGCGGTTGACGCGGGCCTCGATGCCGACGAGGCCCGACAGGTGCTCGAGAGCGACGTGTACGCGCAGGAGGTCGCCGCCGATCTCCACGAGGCGCGGATGCTCGGCGTCAGCGGCGTGCCGTTCTTCGTGATCGACGGACGTTACGCCGTCTCCGGCGCGCAGGCCATCGAGGTGTTCACCCAGGCGCTCGCCCACGCCTGGGCGAATCGCACTACAGCGTCCTGACCTTCACGCTGCGCCATTTCACCGTGCCGGCGCCGTACTGGAGTGCGAACGGACCGCGCGCGTGCTTCTTGTCCTCGACATCCACCGTCTTCATTCCGTTGACCGTCACCGTCATCTTCGGCCCCTTCGCGGTGATGGTCATCGTGTTCCACTTGCCGCCGGTATTGACCTGGGCCGCCGGCTTGGCGACATCCACGATCGCACCGGTGCGATAGGCCTGATCAGGACGCTTGTCGTAGATGTTCACCTCGTACGAATTCATCGCGCTGATCATTTTCGGATCGGAGCAGCGGATGAAGATGCCGCTATTGGCATCGTCGGTGACCCAGAACTCCGCCTGGATTTCGAAGTCGGTGTACGACATCGGCGTGACGAGATACCCGTTGCCCATGTTCGCCTGCACCGCGCCTTCGGCAACCGACCAGTTGGCGTTGCCGACGACGTCCCACCCCTTGAGCGACTTCCCATCGAGCAGTGTCGTCCACGGCCCCTGCGCCGAGACGTGACGACCGGGTTCCGCGGCGAACCCCACGAGCACCAGGACCAGCGTGACGGCGAATCTTCGTGTCATCCCTCGCTCCTCCCCGGCGCATTATAGGCCTGGTCGTCATCGCACTCGTTGATATGATCCCGGCGCTTCAGGAATCGTCCTGAGGGTCGTTTCGGGCGCCGTCAACACAGAGACGAGGGCAGCCACAGCCATGAGCGATTGGCAGTTCGCAGAGACCGATCCATCCGAGGAATTCGCCAAGCTGCATCTGTTCGCGATGCAGAAGAAACAGCCAACGGGCAACGTGGAGTTCGTGATCACGGTTTTCGAGTACGTGAACCGCAATCAGCTCAAGATGAAGTTCTATGCGCGGGCCGACAAGCAGGTCAACCAGAAGACGGCGGCGTTCACGCCGTTCGGCTGGGGTGACTCGATGTTGATGGCGCTGAACGAGTGCAGAAAGATGATTCAGGACTACCCGTACGAACCCTGAGATACCAGCCCCACGTCACGACGAGTCACCATCTTCAGAACTCCGGGACGTTGGTGATCCCGACGCGCGTCATCATCTTCAGCAATCCCTGTCGCGACAACCCCAGCTCGCGGGCGGTCCGCGCCCGACGGCCGCCGGCGCGCGCCAGCGCCGCCTCGATGAACTTCCGCTCGAACTGACGTCGCGCGTCGGCCAGACGCGTCGACGGCGTCGTCGTGACCGCCGCTCCCGTGATCGCGCGCGGCAGCAGCGAAGCGCGGACCTGGCCGCGGGCCGGCGCCGCCACGGCCAACGCCGCCATCACGTTCTGCAGCTCGCGGACGTTGCCGGGCCAGTGGTAGTGCGCCAGCGCCGTCAGCAGGCCATGAATCAAGACCGCCTGCGTGCCGACACGCGGCGCGACCTGCGCCCAGAAGTGATGTGCCAGGGTCGGGATGTCCTCGGGCCGTTCGCGCAGCGGCGGCACGCGGATGCGAATCACGTCGAGGCGATACAGCAGGTCCGCGCGAAAACGGCCGGCGGCAGCTTCGGCCTGAACGTCCCGGTTGGCCGCACTCACGATGCGGACATCGACCGGACGGCTGAACGTCTCGCCAACGCGACGCACCTCCTGCTGCTGCAGCACCCGCAGCAGTTTTGCCTGGGCACGCGGCGAGAGATCGGCGACTTCGTCGAGGAACAGGGTGCCGCCGTCGGCCTCCTCGACGAGGCCGGCTCGATCGGCGACGGCTCCGGTGAACGCGCCGCGCGCGTGCCCGAAGAGCTCCGACTCGAGCAGTTCGTCGGGCAGCGCGGCGCAATTGAGATCGCAGAACCGTCGCTCGCGCCTGGGGCTCAAATGGTGAATCGCGCGCGCGACCAACTCCTTCCCCACTCCGCTCTCGCCCTCGACGAGCACGGCAAACGGCGCGGACGCGGCACGTGCCACGGCACGGCGCACCTCGCTCATCGCGCGGCCAGCGCCGACCAGCTCGGGAATGGCGGCGGCCGCGACGGCTGTATCACGGGCAGCGGCGCGCATCGAATCGATTCGCGCTGCCGCGACCGCAGCGGCAACGTCGAGGAGGTCGCGAACGTGAGCGGGCCGCCGGCGATCGGCCGGCCATCGCGCCACGAGCGCCGCCACCAGCCGCGACCCGAGGCGAATCGGCACGCCGAGCTCTCCGCCACTACGATCCCCGGTGTCGATGAGAATGCCCGCCTCCAGGACGCGCGGTCCCACAGTCGTCGGCAGACCGCTGCCGGCGCTCGACACGATCGTGGACGGACCGGCATCGGCCGACCAGAGATCGAGCCGGCTGCTCTGCACCGATTCGGCAACGAACGCGAGTACGCCCCGCACGGCCTCGCGATCGCTTTCGTTCTCTTGCGCGAGCGTCACCAGCGACACAGCGGCCTGAGTCGCCAGGCCGGCACGTTCCAGGCTGATCGCGGCAGCACCACTCGTCACCCTGCCATCGATGGCGTCACGCAGCAACGGCGGCACAACATCGCGCAATCGCCGCAGCTGTCCGGCCATCGACTCGGCCTGCTGCTGGTGGCCCACCGCACGCAGCATGTGCATCATCAGCAGACGGACACGCGTGAGCCGCAGCGGGGTTCGCGCGTCCTGACTCGCGCGCACCAGGTCGGCGAAACGGGCGCGCACGGCGTCAACGTCACCGCTGGCCATCAGCACTCGGAGATGCGCCGTGAGTGCCAGCACGCGCGGCAACGGGTGCGTCGCGTGATCAGCCCACCGTAACAGCTCGCGGGCGCGTTGTCCGGCCTTGAAATAGGCCCCGCGCGCGAGCAGAACCCGGACGGCCGTGGCCTCCACGAACGCGGACGATTCCTCATCGTCGTGATCGTTCTCGACCGACGTCTGATCACGGGACTGCTCCGTTACCGGTGTGAGCTCGAGTGCCGCTGCCTCGTCGACCCTCCCCTGCCACAGCAGGATCCTCGCCAGTGTCGCCAGCGCTCGATTGCGTTCGCGCGGCGCAAGTGCGCCTGACACGAGAGTCGCTCGGCACAGCCCCTCGGCCGCGGTCAACTGTGCTGCGTCCGTACGGGCGGCCGCCTGCCAGATGCGAGCACTGAGCGATCCCGTCTCCTCTCCACCCACGTGCGCATGGCCGGCGGCCTCGTCGAAGGCTCGTTCGGCGTCGCTGGCGCGCCCGCGCTCGAGCAAGAGACGTCCGAGCGATGTCAGCGTCTGAGCCGCCGCGCCGTAGGCACGTCGCCGCACGAGTGCCCCGCTCACGTCGCGGAGCAGGCGTTCGGCCGCCGCGTGCCGGCCCGTTCGCGTGAACTCATCGGCCTTTGCCGCACGCGTCAACTGCCGAATCACGTCATCCGGCATCGGCGCGCGCAGTATGCGGCGAACGACACCCGCTCGGCCCGGCTCGGGACAGGCGGCACCGTAGTGGGCCCGCGCCTCGCGCACGCGATCGATCATCCGCGTGACGCCACGGGCGCGCTCAGGCGAGCCCGGCGCCGGCCGCCCCTGCCCCCGAGGCACGGCGAACGACAGCAGCACGTGCGGCCTTGGTGACCGAACCGAGGCGTCGATCAGCGCGGCGCGGCCCATCTCGATCGAGACGTCGGCACGAACGATCAGCAGGAGCGCGCGATGGGCGAGTTCGGCCGCCAGCAGATCGCGTAAGCGCAGATAGAGATCGACCGCCACCGGAACGAAGCCGCGTGCGCGCCCTGCCTCGGCTGCTCGCACCGTCATGCAAGAGGGGTCGCCATCGAGGACGACCCACCGTGGTTCGCCTTCCCGCCCGTGATCGAGGAGTTCCATCAATGCCGGCGGCACTGGCTCCTCGAGAGCCTCGGCATGATGAACGCTGCTCGAACCGAGATCGGCAACACGATCCGAATCGAGGTCGCCCACGGCGACCGATGCACCAGTGGCGAGGTCCCATGCGTGCGCGTCGGCGTACGCGTAATACCGATCGTGGAGGAGTCGGGTCATGCCCGGACGTATGCAACGAGGGGGGCATCGCGATTCCTCGAATGATTCGCCGTGCGACCGCGTTCGAGTGCGCAGTTTCTTCAGCGTCGACGCGCCCGCGAAGTCGAAGTTTTCTCCACCCTCGTCTCCGGTGGCATCGAGGTCGTTCGTATAAAATGGCCCGAGAATGCTCCGATTTCTGACCGCCGGCGAGTCGCACGGCCAGGCGCTCGTCATCACGCTCGACGGCATGCCCGCCGGCCTCTCGCTCGACATCGACGCGCTCAACGCGCAACTGCGCCGTCGCCAGGGCGGCTATGGCCGCGGCCGGCGTATGCAGATCGAGAGCGATCGCGCGGAGATCCTGGGCGGCGTTCGCCGCGGGCTCACGACTGGGGCGCCGATCGCCCTGCTCATCAAGAATCGTGACTGGACCAACTGGCAGCAGACGATGCACGTCGAGCCCGAGACGCCGGAAGGCGCGACCGGATCGAAAAAGACGCCAGTGACGCGGCCCCGCCCCGGGCACGCCGACCTGGCCGGCGCGATCAAGTACGGCCACACCGACATTCGCGATGTGCTCGAGCGCGCGAGCGCGCGCGAAACGGCCTCACGAGTGGCGGCGGGCTCACTGGCGCGCCAGCTGCTCGGCCGTTTCGGCATCCGCCTTGCCAGCCACGTCTCGGCGATCGGCGACGTAGTCATCGCACCGACGAGAGTGGTGAGCTTCGCCGAAGCCGACGCGATACCGGAAGACGCGCCGCTCAGGTGTGTCGACACAGAGGTGCAAGCGCGGATGATCGCGGCGATCGACGCCGCGCGCGAGGCGGGCGACACCGTCGGCGGCGCGTTCGAGGTGATCGCGACCGGCGTGCCGCCTGGACTCGGGTCGTATGTGCAGTGGGATCGCAAGCTGGACGGCCGCCTCGCGCAGGCGGTGATGTGTATTCACGCGATCAAGGGAGTGGGGATCGGCCTCGGCCCGGAGGTCGCGTTTCGTCCCGGGTCGCGCGTGCACGATGAGATCCTGCCGCCGCAAGCCGACGCGTCGAGCCCGGTGCGTCCCTCGAACAACGCTGGAGGCCTGGAAGGTGGCGTGACGAACGGACAGGACGTTCGCGTCACCGGCTTCATGAAACCGATTGCCACCCTGATGAAACCGTTGCGATCCGTGGACCTGACGACGCTTCAGGACGCTGCCGCCGCGATCGAGCGCAGTGACGTCTGCGCGGTTCCGGCCGCCGCCGTCGTCGGCGAGGCGATGGTCTCCTTCGTCCTGGCCGATGCGCTGCTGGAAAAATGCGGCGGGGATTCGATCGCCGAAATCGAACGGCACCTGGCCGCTTCAATGGACGAGGTGCGCCGCCGATTCGAAGCAGCCCGCGCCTCGGCGCCGCAGGTCCGGTAAGTCCGGCCCGATGATTCGTCCGATCGTCCGATACGGCGCCGACGTCCTCCACCGGCCCGCGGTTCCCGTCACCGACATCACGCCCGAAACACAGCTGCTCATCGACGACATGATCCAGACCATGTACGCGGCACCCGGGATCGGTCTGGCAGCGACGCAAGTGGGCATCGGTCTGCGCATTTTCGTCTGCGACGTGTCGGCGGGACGCAACTCCGCCGACCTCATAACGTTCATCAACCCGGAGTTCGTGGAGCGCGATGGCATGCAGCTCGAGGAAGAGGGCTGCCTCAGCGTGCCGGGCTTCAATGCAACGGTGGCGCGTCCGTCGCGTGCCGTGCTCAAGGGGCTCAACCGCCAGGGTCAGGAGCACGTCGTCGAAGCCACGGGCCTCCTGGCGCGGTGTTTTCAGCACGAGCTCGATCACCTCGACGGCACCGTCTTCATCGATCGACTTCGCGGCCTTCAGAAGGATCTGATCGTCCGGCGGATCAAGAAGCTGTCGCGCGCCGGCAAATGGTGAACGCGCTCAGCATCGTCTTCTTCGGAACGCCTGAATTCGCCGTGCCTTCCCTTCGCGCGCTGATCGCGTCGCGGCATCCGGTTGTCGGTGTCGTGACGCAACCGGATCGGCCGCGCGGCCGCGGCCAGCGCGTCAGCGACTCGCCCGTCAAACAGGCGGCGGCCGAACATCGAATCCCGGTGCTGCAACCCGAGCGCCTTCGCGATCCAGCGTTGGTCAGCACCATTAGCGAGTGGGCGCCGGATCTCGGTGTGGTGGCTGCGTATGGGAAGTTGATCACGGACGATCTGTTACGGCTGCCACGGCACGGCATGATCAACGTCCACGCCTCTCTCTTGCCGAAGTATCGGGGAGCGGCGCCGATTCATCGCGCGATCATCGCCGGCGAGTCGGAGACCGGTGTGACGATCATGCGGGTCGTCAAGGCACTCGATGCCGGTGCGATGTTCGCGAAATCGCGGCGACCGATCGGCCCCGATGAGACGAGCGCCGACGTCGAACGCGACCTGGCGTACCTGGGCGCGCCCCTGCTGATGCGGATCGTCGAACAGATTCTGGCGGGCACGGCTCACGAGGAGCCGCAGGACGAACGACTGTCCACGTACGCGCCACGCATCACCCGCGAAGAGGGACTGATCGATTGGACCCGTCCGGCGCACTCGCTGCACAACCGCGTGCGAGGCCTGTATCCGTGGCCGCACGCGTATACGTTTCTCGAGGGTGGGCGCCTCATCGTTCTGAAGAGCCGCGCGCTTGCCGAACCGACATCGGAGCCGCCGGGCACGATCGTCAGCCTGTCGCGCGACGAGATCGAAGTGGCCACGGGAGAAGGGCGCCTCGCGCTGTTGGAGGTGCAACCCGAGGGTCGGCGTGGCATGCGGGTGCGCGATTTCCTCGCTGGTCGTCCGCTCTCGGCTGGAACGCGTCTGAGCGGACCATGATCTCACCGGCGCGGACGGCGGCGTTCCACGCCTTGACGGCGATCGGATCCGGTCGCGCCGATCTGCCCGCCGCCCTCGCACGCTCACGAGCGCAACTGAAGGACGAGAGGGACCGCGCGCTCGCCGCCTCGATCGTGCACGGCACGCTGCGATGGCAGCGGCGATTCGACCACGTGATCGAGCACATGGCCCGTCGCCCGCTCACGAAGCTCGACCCCGCCATCGTGGTCATCGCGCGATTGAGCCTCTTTCAGCTGCTCTTTCTCGACCGTGTGCCGGCGGCTGCCGTTGTGGACGATGCGGTGGACCTCGCCCGCGCGGCAAAGCTCCCAAGCGCAGCCGGGTTCGTCAACGCGGTACTTCGATCCACGCTGCGCCAGCGCCAGCGCCTCCCGTTGCCGCCGCGGCCTGCCGCTGACGCGGCGCTTGAGGACGTGCTGCGTTATCTCGGCGTGACCTGGTCGCATCCCGACTGGCTCGTCGCCAGGTGGCTCGATCGACACGGCCTGGACGCCACGGAGCGCTGGCTCGAGTTCAACAACGAACCGGCGCCGTTGACACTTCGCGCCAACCGCCTACGCATGACGCGTCAGGACGTGCGTGACGCGCTCGCGCGCGACGACGTCGAGACGGACACGACACGCTATGCGCCGGATGGTTTGATCGTGACGTCCGGCAACCCGTTGCGGCACCCCAATGAGGGCAGGTTCGTCGTGCAGGACGAAGCGAGTCAACTGGTTCCGTTGACAGTGGGTGCACAGCCGGGAGAGCGCGTGCTGGACATGTGTGCGTCCCCGGGAGGAAAGACCGTCGCGATCGCCGCGAGCATGCACGACTCGGGCGTTTTGGTCGCAGGCGATGTGCGCGCGCGGCGTATTGAGCTGATGCGCGAGACGATCAGCGCGTCGGGCGCTTCGAGCGTGCATCTCGTTCATCTTCCTGCGACGGGCCCACTGCCGTTCGGTCAGTCGTTCGATCGGGTGCTGGTCGATGCTCCTTGTTCGGGGCTGGGCACCGTCCGCCGCGACCCCGACATCAAATGGCGGCGCCACGAAAGCGAGCTGGCGGCACTCGCGTCTCGCCAGGTTGATCTGCTGACCCGAGCCGCAACTGTCATCGTACCGGGCGGCCGACTGGTCTACGCGACGTGCTCGAGCGAACCCGAGGAGAACGACGAGGTCGTGCGTGCGTTCCTGGAACGCCACTCGCATTGGCGGCTGCTCGATCTCCGGTCCGAAGCACCCGATGCGCTGCGCCCGTTGCTCGACGAGGCCGGCATGTTCCGCACGCTGCCTTTCGCCCATGGTCTCGAGGCGTTCTTCGCGGCGGCGCTCGTCAACGAGCGGCGGACTTGAGCGCAGAGTTTAACGAGCAACAGTCCACAGGAGAAACAGAGCAACAGAGCACGAACAGAGGCACTCGCTTCGAACCAGACGCGCCGTGCGATCCGTTCATGGTACGATGATGAGTTGATGCCGTTCCGCACTCGCGTCTGGGGCTTCGGCAAATTCCTCGTGCTGCTCGGCGCGCTTGGCGCGACGTTCCTGATCTCGTTCGGGATCTCGATGCGCGTCGCGCTGCGGGCACGTGAAGTGGCAGTACCGAAGCTCGAAGGGCTGACCGTCAACGAGGCGACCGCGGCGCTCGGCCAGCTTGGCCTCGGGCTGCGCGTCGACGACATTCGTCGTCCCGACAACAAGATTGCGGCGGGTCGCGTGATGCAGCAGGAGCCCGTGGCCGGAACGACCGCGCGCCGGCAGCGGACGATCCGCGTGTGGGTCAGTGCGGGGCCGCATGTGACCACCGTCCCGCAGATCATCGGCCAGACCGAGCGGACGGCGCGCATCCGGCTGCAGCAGGATGGCGTCGAGGTCGGACCCATTTCCGAGTTTCGATCGTCCGACTACCCGGCTGATGCGGTAGTGGCCCAAAACCCTCCGCCCATGTCAGCCGGCCCACAGGTGTCGCTGCTGCTCAATCGGGGCGAGGAAATGCAGACCTTTGTGATGCCCGATGTGATCGGTATGGACGGCAACAAGACCGCCGAAGTGCTGCGCGCGCGCGGATTCCGCGTCTCGATCGTCGGCACGCAGCAGACGCCGGGCGTGCCCCCCGGAACGATCATCCGCCAACAGCCGCAGGGCGGTTTCCAGGTGGGACCAAGCGTGACCGTCTCGCTCGAGGTCAGCCCGTGAGGCCGCGTTGATGTCGGTGACAGGCAGACCCTCGCCGATTCAGATTGCGCCCTCCATCCTCTCGGCAGACTTCGCTGCGCTCGGACGCGATATCGCCGCCGCCGAGCGCGGCGGCGCCGATCTGATTCATGTCGACGTGATGGACGGCCACTTCGTGCCGGCCATCACCATCGGCCCGCTCGTCGTCAAGGCGATCAAACGCATCGCGACGCGCCCACTCGACGTGCACCTGATGATCTCGGATCCGGATCGCTACATCGACGAATTCGTCGCCGCAGGTGCCGCGATGGTGTCGGTGCACGTCGAAACGGTGACACACCTGCATCGCACGGTGACGCACATCAAAAAGCTGGGCGCGAGAGCAGGCGTCGTACTCAACCCGTCGACACCAGCCTCGGCGCTGGAGGACATCGCGCCCCACGTCGACTTCGTGCTGGTCATGTCGGTCAACCCCGGCTTCGCCGCCCAGGAATTCATTCAGCACTCGCTCTACAAGCTCCATCGCGTCCGCTCCGTCCTCGCCGCCGCCGGCTCGGACGCGCCGATCGAGATCGACGGCGGGATTTCCCTGGCCAACGTCGCCGACGTCGTGGCGGCCGGCGCCTCCATCCTCGTCGCCGGCAATGCGATCTTCGGCACCGCCGATGCCGAAGGCGCGACGCGCGCGCTGCGCGCCGCGGCCAACAAGGGACCCGGTGGCTGACGCGCTCCGCCGAACGCGCCTCCGCGTGCGCTACGCCGACACCGATCGCATGGGCGTCGCCTATCACGCCAATTACCTCGTGTGGTTCGAGGTCGGACGCACCGAGTGGCTGCGCGAATCGGGGTGGACGTATCGGGAGATGGAGGAAGACGGCGTGTCGCTTCCCGTGATCGAGGCGCACTGCGAGTATCGCCTCCCGGCGCGCTATGACGACGAGATCGAGATCTGCACGGCGGCCACGGTGCTGAGCCAGGTTCGCATCCGCTTCGACTACGAAGCGCGGGTGACCGGCAGCTCAGCGCTCGCCGCGACGGGCCACACCGTTCACGCCTCGCTCGGGGTCGATGGACGGCCGCGACGGCTTCCGGCGCGGGTACTCGAGCTCCTACCTCGAGCCCGCGGGCGCGAGCGTGAAACCCGCGCCGACCACGAGGCGGGCGTGCGTGGCGGGGCACGATAAAGGCCTCAATGGACGGTCGGACGTCTATACGAATGGGCTTGCGGTGGCGGGGCCGCCGGCATCCACACCAGCGGGCGCGGGGAACCGCAGGTGCAGCTGACCGAGACCTGTCTACAATAGTGACGGAGGCTCGCGTACGGGTCTCATCGAGGTGCATGACTCACCAGAACAACCGACGGTCGATTTCCGCTCGTCTCCTCATCGCCTGCCTCGCGCTCGGCTTTGCGGCCGGGTGCGGAGGCAAGAAGAACACCCTCCCAGCGAACGCGCCGAATCCCGATCGGTTTCTGTTCGAGCGCGGGACCGAAAGGCTCAAGGAGAGGAAGTGGATCGACGCACGCGAGTACTTCCGGCAGGTGGTCGACAACTACCCCCAGAGTCCGCACCGGCCTGACGCCAAGCTGGGGCTGGGGGATTCGTATCTCGGCGAGAAGTCGGCCGAGTCGCTCGTGCTGGCGGCGAACGAATACCGCGAGTTCATCACGTTCTTCCCGCAGAACCCGCGCGCTGATTACGCGCAGTACAAGCTCGCGATGAGCCACTTCCAGCAGATGCGCGCGCCGGAACGCGATCAGACCGAGACGGTGTCGGCGCTCAAGGAGTTTCAGGTCTTCTTCGACCGCTACGGGGCGACCAGCTCGCTCACACCAGAGGTGCGCAAAGACTGGCGCGTGGCACGCGATCGCCTCAGCGAGGCGGAAATGCGCGTCGGTGTCCACTATTTCCGCATCAGGTGGTACGTCGGTGCAATTCCGCGCTTCCGCGGGATCCTGCGTGACGATCCCGAGTTCACCCGCCGCGACGAGGTCTACTTCTATCTGGCGGAATCCCTCGCCCGAACCGATAAGGGAGGGAGATCGGAGGCTATCCCGTACTTCAGTCGCCTGCTCGAGGAGTTTCCGATGAGCGAGCACGCCGAGAATGCGAGGAAGCGCCTCGAAGAGTTGAAGACGCAATAGGGTGGCGGACGCACGGTCCGCCTCCTTGGGAGAGACCGATGACGTCCAGTTCGCGTTCCACCAGGGTCCTGGCCACGGCGGCGTTGATCGCGGCCGCGTCCCCGCTGTTTGCCCAACTGGGCCCACCGGCGACGTCCACGAATCTGCCTCCCGAGATCCTGTCGCTCGCGTGCGCGCCGCGCGCCACCTACGAAGATCCAGCCACTCCATTGCGCATCACCGGCGGCCAGGATTCGTTCATCCGCCGCATCCATGCGCCCGGCGACCTCGTGACGATCAACGCCGGCAAGGCCAACGGCATCGAGGTCGGCCAGGAGTTCTACGTTCGGCGTCTCCAGACGAGCGATCGCGCGCCAGTGTCGCGCCAGGCGCCGGCCACGATCCGGACGAGCGGCTGGATCAAGGTCTACGCGGTCGACGACCAGTGGTCGCTCGTGACAGTGACGCACGCCTGCGACACCATCGAGATCGGCGACTACCTCGAGCCGTTTGCGCTCCCGACGCTGCCGCCAACACCGAAGGATCGTCCGAAGGCGCAGCGGAACAACTACGCCAAGGTCGTTCGCGGCAACGATCGCCGCACCGCCTTTTCGCAGGGCGACTATCTCATCATCAATCGCGGCAGCGATCACGGCATCGAGGTCGGATCGCAGTTCGTGATTTACCGCAACAAGAACCAGGCGGAAAACTTCCTGTTCGAGCTTGGCGAGGGGATCGCCGTCGACGTGAAACCGGAGCTGACGACGCTGCGGGTGACGATGTCGCTGGACGCGATCCGCTCGGGCGATCTGGTCGCGCTTCGAAGAGAGCCGGAAGAAAAATAGAATTGTCGATTTTGCCGATCTTTGATTATTGATTGAATACTCAAACAGCTGGTTGACGCGCGACCGGGGTTTCAATCAAAAATCAAGAATCAGCAATCAACAACGATTCAACAATCATCAATCGTCAAATCAACAATCGATTTATCCCACCCTGCGCTCGCGCGCGATGTTGACGTCCGCGACACGCGCGTTGAGCAGTTGCTGGAACCGGCGGTAGTAGTCGACCGCCGACGCCACCGCCAACAACATCACCGCCCACAACGTGACGTAACCGACCCAAGCCAGCCACGGCAGCGGGCCCCAGGCGAGAATCAGCAGCAGGATGGCCGTGACTTGCGAGGCCATCTTCGCTTTGCCCAGCGGTGATGCGGGGATCGTGACGCCCTTCGTGTAGGCAAGACTGCGCAACGCCGTGATCGCGAACTCACGGCCGATGATGAGCGCCACCATCCAGGCCGGCGCCAGCCCGAGCTGCACCAGCGAGATGAACGCCGCCGACGTCAGCAGCTTGTCCGCGATCGGATCGAGCATCTGCCCGAGCCATGTGACTTGCCGGCGCCGCCGCGCCAGGTAGCCATCGAGCCAATCCGTGATCGAGGCGAGCCCGAAGATCGCGGCGCCCACGACCTCTTTGGGCATCCCCAGGATCCGTCGCCCTTCGAATTCCGTCAGCAGCACGACGACCAGGAGCGGCACGAGAAACATCCGCACGAGGGTCAGCGTGTTGGGCAGGTTCATCAATGGGGCCGCAGCAATTCTACCATCGGTGTAAGATTGGGATTCGTCATGAAGGCGATCCTTCTGGCTGGAGGCAAGGGCACGCGCCTGCGGCCGCTCACGGTACACACGCCCAAGCCGATCGTTCCGATCTTCAGCCGGCCCTTCCTGCACTACCAGCTCGATCTCCTCAAGCAGGTGCCAGACATCGATGAGGTGATCCTCAGTCTCAACTATCAGCCGAGACGCATCGAGGAAGTGTTCGGCGACGGTTCCGAGGTCGGCATCAAGATCCGCTACGTCGTCGAGCCGTTTCCGCTCGGCACAGCCGGCGCCGTCAAGTATGCCGGCGACAAGCTGACCGAGTCGGTCGTCGTGTTCAACGGCGACGTGCTGACCCAACTCGATCTCGCCTCGGTGATCGCGCTCCATCGCGAGCGAGCGGCGCGGGCCACCATCGTACTGACGCCGGTCGAGAACCCGAGCGCGTACGGACTCGTCGAGACCGACAACCACGGCAACATCCGACGGTTTCTCGAAAAGCCCAAACCCGAGGAGATCACCACCAATCACATCAACGCCGGCATCTACGTGCTCGAGCCCGATACGTTCGACCGGATCCCGAGCGATGTCAGCTGGTCGATCGAGCGCAGCTTCTTTCCGTCGCTGATCGAGCGGGGCGAGACGTTCGTGGCGTATCTCTACGACGGGTACTGGATCGACATTGGCACCCCCGAAAAGTACACACAGGTGCATCGCGACATCATGGATGGGCGATTCACCGCGGTGCCGTTCGCGGATCTGCCAGAGCCTCGGGTCTCGATCGCGCCCGATGCCCGCATCGAGGCGGGCGCGCGGATCGAGGGCCCGTGCTTCATCGACGAGGGTGTGCTCGTCAAGCCTGGCGCTCGCGTCGGTCCTTATTCGGTGATCGGCCGTCAGACGCAGATTGACGAGGAGGCGACGGTCGAGCGCGCGATCGTCTGGCCGAATTGCCGCATCAGCGATCACGCATCGGTGCAGGACGCCGTGCTCGGGCGTAACTGCCACGTCGGGCGAAGCGTGTCGGTCAACGGCGGCGCGGTGCTGGGCGACAAGACGACGCTGACCGATTTCTCTCGCGCGTGACGCCCAGCTGTTACTGACCCTCGGAAACGCCGGGACTGAAGAACAAGACCCGGCTACACTGCATCGATGCGTATCAATCGGGACATTTTCAAGGCCTACGACATTCGCGGCCTGTATCCATCCGAAATCGACGAGACCGTCGTCAGGCAGATTGGACGGGGCTTCGTCGCGTATCTCGATGCCAGGCGCATCGCCGTGTCGCGCGACATGCGCGTCTCGTCGCCGCAACTGGCGTCCGCGTTCATCGAGGGCGCCCTCGAACAAGGAGCTGAGGTCGTCGACTACGGCATGCTCCCGACCGATGCCATGTATTACGCGGTCGCCAACGACGGCCTCGACGGTGGCGCGCAGATTACCGCCTCGCACAACCCGAAGCAGTACAACGGCGTCAAGATGGTGCGGAAGGAAGCGCTGCCGCTCAGCGGAGACGCCGGCATCGGCGACATCCGCGACATGATCGCGAACGACGGCCTGCCGTCGCCGACGCGCCCGCCTGGAACACGGTCGACCCGCGACGCCCTTGCCGGCTACATCGACAAGGTGATGTCGTTCATCGATCCGGCCCTGATCAAGCCGTTCACGACCGTGCTCGATGCCGGCAGCGGCATGGCCGGCCTGGTCGCGCCGCGGCTGTTCGATCGGCTGCCGTGCAAGACCACGCGACTGTGCTTCGACATCGACGGCACGTTCCCGAACCACGAAGCCAATCCGCTGATCGAGGAGAACAGACAGGACATCACCGCCGAGGTCGTCCGGCAGAAGGCGGATATCGGCATCGCCTGGGACGGCGACGCCGATCGCTGCTTCTTCATCGACGGCAGTGGTGAGTTCATCTCCGGCGACTTCATCACGGCGCTGCTGGCCGAGGCCTTCCTGTTGAAACACGGGCCATCGACGATCATCTACGACCTGCGCGCCAGTCACGCGGTCAAGGACACGGTGCAGCGCTACGGCGGAGGGGCGCTCATGAACCGCGTCGGGCACGCGTTCATCAAGCAGCGCATGCGGCAGGAAGACGGCATCTTCGCCGGTGAGGTCACGGGCCATTACTACTTCCGCGACTTCTACTATGCCGACAACGGCTTCATTCCTGCCCTGTTGATCCTCGAGTTGATGTCGAAGAAGAACCAGTCGCTGCGCGACCTGCTGCAGCCGTTTCGCGAGCGCTACTTCATCTCGGGCGAGATCAACACCAAGCTGGCCGGCATGGACGAAGTCCCCAGAAGGCTGGCGCAGATTCAGGCGCGCTACAAGGACGCGACCATCGCGACGATGGACGGAGTCTCGATCGACTACCCCGACTGGCACTTCAACGTGCGCGGCTCCAACACGGAGCCGCTGCTGCGACTGAACCTGGAAGCCAAGACGCCAGATCTCATGGCGGTCAAACGCGACGAGGTGCTCGGCGTGATCCGGGGCACCTAGCCAGGGCCAGGAATCAGGCCGCGTCTCGCTGACGCGGCGCGCATTGCAGCAGCGCGTCGCGCAGCGTGCCGATGTCCAGCGGCTTGCTCAAGAAGCTCGGTCGCGTAGGACGTGCCCTCCCGCAGCGCCCGCTCGCGGGCCTCGCCGGGGTCGTGCGATCCTCGGGATGAATGGTGGTGTAAAGCGCCTCGACGCCCACGTCGACCGGATCGTGACCGAGGCCGCAGAGATCCGCTGCGCCGCCCGACAAGGTAAACCGCCCCGTCGCTGGGTCCCACGACCACGTCCCGAAGCGTGCCACCTGTTCGGCGAGTCGAACGCGCTCACCGATCGCGCCGGAGGTTCGATCGCCGTCCTCCGCCGCGCGGCGGGCAGCCGCCAGACGCCGGCTGGTGAAGATCCATCCGACGACCGCGACGGCGGCGAGCGCCCAGGGCGCGCTCCAGAAAAAATGCGTCACGTCGGTAATAATCGGCCGCCCGTAACAGTTCTTGAGGCAGGCACGTCGGATAGAATAGGCGCAGGCCTGACTACGCGGGAGTAGTTCAGCGGTAGAACGCGAGCTTCCCAAGCTCGATGTCGCGGGTTCGATCCCCGTCTCCCGCTCCACCCACTTTTCCACTTCTTCCACTTCTTCCACTTGCTGTAGGCTCACATCACACCTTCAACCGTGCTCGTGCCAACTCAAAGCGCCGAAGACACGTTTCTCAAGCTGCTTCCGGCCATCGAGCGCATCACCGCCTTCGTCACTCGACGTCATCATGCATCGGCCGATGAAGCCCAGGAATTCTCCTCGTACGTCAACGAAAAGCTGATCGAGAACGACTACGGCGTCATTCGGCGGTTCGAGGGGCGCAGCAGCGTCGAGACCTTCCTCGTCACGGTGATCTCGAACCAGTTCCACGACTTCAGGAACCGCGAGTGGGGCAAGTGGCGGCCGTCGGCTGCAGCCAGACGGCAAGGGCCGGTCGCGATTCAGCTCGAGCGGTATCTTGTGCGTGATGGCCTGCCGTTCGACCAGGCTGCCGAGGCGCTGGCGAGCAACCACGGCATCACGGTCGATCGCGATGAGCTGGGGCGCATCGCCGCCAGCCTGCCCGTGAGATTCCGGCGTCGGACCGAGAGCGAGGACGTGTTGCGTGATGCGCCGGCGCCAGACAGCGCGGAGCGCGCGGTCCTGGACGAGGAGCGGCGTCTGCTCTGGGACCGCGTGATGAAGGTGCTTGCCCAGGAACAGGCGAAGCTGCCGCCGCAGGACGCGCAGATCCTGGCTTTGAAGTTCGAGGACGGGGCGAAGGTGTCGGAGATTGCGGCGACGCTTCGGATCGGCCAGAAACCGTTGTACGAGCGGCTGAAAAGGCTGTTGAAACGGCTGCGGTTCGCGCTGGCGGCGGCCGGCATCGACGAGGCCGAGATTCGAACGCTCTTCCGCGAGGAGGACCAGTAAATGAAGCTGGAAACTGAGGGCACGGGTCCGTCCATTTATTGGTGGGACTGAAGCAGTGACGGACGAGAGAATTGTGTCGACGGGCGATCATCCGCCTCTCGAGCTGTTGGCCGAGTATGCCGAGGGCGTCCTGACGGCATCCGAGCGCCTCACGCTGGATCGGCACCTCTCTGCGTGTCCCCAATGCCGCACGATTGTGGCGGATTCGGTCGAGTTCCTCGTGAGCGAAGGGCGAATCGCCGAGCAGCCCGGGGGATTCTGGACCTGGCAGAAAGTGACGGGGGCCGTCGCCGGCCTCGCCGCCGCGGCGGCATTGGTGCTGGCGGTTCGAGCCAACCCGGAATGGCTGGGCCGTTCGAGCCGACCCGATTTCGACGAGCTCGTCATGGCGTTCGCCGTCGAGCCGACGCGCGTCGCCGAGGGGCGGCTGTCGGGCGGCTTCCGCTACGCGCCGCCCCCGCCACTGAGCCGTGGCGGCGAGCTCACTGTGCCGGCTCCGTTGACCGAGCCACCCGGGAAGGGAGGTCTAGGCACGATTGTGCGCGGTTCCAAAGGCACGATCGATCTCTCGCCAGAAGTGAAGATTGCGGCCGCCCGCCTCGAGGCGGCCTCAGTCGATCGGCGCGACGCCGCCAGTCTCTGGGGTCTTGGTGTTGCGCGGCTCGCCCTTCGCAACTTCGATGGCGCGGTCGACGCGCTTTCAGTCGCGGCCGCCGAGGAGCCGTCGATCGCCGAGTTGCAGAGCGACCTCGCGGCGGCGTATCTCGCGCGCGGACGCAACGGCGGCGGCGATGCCGACATGCGGATCGCGCTTGCTGCGTCGGACCGAGCGCTCGCCCTCAAACCCGACCTCGCCGAGGCGCGGTTCAACCGGGCGCTGGCACTAGAAGCGCTGCGGATGCCGGAGGCGAAAGCGGCATGGCAGTCCCTTGCCACAGCCGAACCGGATTCAGGCTGGGCCAAGGAAGCGGCCTCGCATGCATCATCTGCCTTCTGAAACCACAGCCCTCACAGTGGGATCCCCGTCGGGAATGACCGCGGATGCGTGGAGAGAGCTGACCGGACGCGCCGTCGCGCTCGTCGGCACTCCCTGCTACGTTGTGTCGGCGCCGCGGATTCATGCGGCACTCGACGAGCTCTCGTCGTACACCGGCCGCGCACCGGTCCGTCATTGGCTCTCACTCAAGACGCTGCCGATGAGGCCGCTGGTCGAGTTGTGGCGTGACTGGGGCCTCGGCGTCGAAGTCGTGAGTCCGTTCGAGCTGACGGCTGCACTCGGGACTGGCCTCCCGCCCGAGCGCATTCTCGTCAACGGCACGGCGAAGCACCGCTGGCTCGTTGACGTCGATGTCCAGCATCTGAATGTTCATTTCGACTCCCTCGCCGAAATCGGTCCTCTTAAACCGCTCGCCCGCGCGCGGCACTGGCGCGTCGGCCTGCGCTGTCAGGTCACATCCGCAGAAGGGCGTTCACTGGACCACTTCGGGATGACGCTGGAGGAAACGGTCAGTGCGGCTGCGCAGCTCCGTGAGGCGGGTGTCTCCGTCAGTGGCGTTCACGTGCACATCAGGATGAACGTCCGCGCGGTCGCGGAATTCGAGGCGGCGTTAGGTGACGCGAGGAAGATCTGCGACGCCGCGGCGATCGAGCCCGAGTATGTCGACATCGGCGGCGGACTTCCGGTCCATGGAGAGCGTCCGGTCGACGGAAGCGTGGCGGCTTGTGACAGCTTCGATCTTCAGGGCTGGAGCAGATGGCTCGCCACTCTCAAGGCGAGCTTCCCCATGGCGCGCGAAATCTGGCTGGAGAACGGCCGCTTCATCACCGCCCGAGCCGGCGCGCTCGCCATGACCGTAATCGATCGCAAGGAGCGCGACGACGTCGTCTACGTGATCTGCGATGCCGGCCGCACCAACCACGCGCGGCTGTCCACGGTGGAGCTCCACGACGTCGTGATCGACCCAGAACGCGCTGGGCCAGCGCGCCCGACGATTGTCTGCGGTCCGACGTGCGGCGCGGTGGATCGGCTCGGGCAGTTCACATTGCCCGAGACATTGCGGGCCGGTGATCGCTTGCTGTGGATGAATGCCGGCGCGTACGCGATACCGCTGGAGACGCGCTTCTCGTTCGGTCTCGCGCCGGTGGTCTGGCGCGACATGGACGGCGCGCTTCACGTCGCCCGAGCACGCGAGACCGCCGAACAGTGGTGGGCGCAGTGGCAGTAGCGTCCAACTTTGATCGCCGAAACTAGAAGGGCGAGTTCCCGCCCAGCAAACTCCTGGCGAATGTCTGAATGTCGGCAAGGACAGGCGGATTCACCCGCGTTTGAAAGTGCGAGTACAACTCTAGTAGTTCGCGCGCCGCCTGTTCGGTGTTGCCCTGCGCCTTCAGCGCCCGAGCGCGGGTAAACACCAGCCGACGCTGTGAAATGTTCGTTCGCTCGCTGCCCTGCGACCGATAGAACGCGAGCGCCCGATTGGTCAAGTCGACGGCAAGCTCGGGAGCCGACTCCTCGAGAACTTCGAGCGCGTACGGTCGATCCGAGGAGCCGTTGCCCTCGCGTAACCCAAAGAACGGCCTGCACATCCCTTTCACGATCGTCAACGCGAGATCCGCACCCATGACATCGTTCTCACGTCGCCGGGCGATGGATTGCAGCAAGTCGAGTGCAGGCCGCAGCCGCTTCGCACGTGAGCCGCCGAAGTAGGCGCAAGTACCCACGTCCTTCGTGAAGAACTGCTGCGCCAGATCTGCATCTTCCGGCCGGCCCTCTGCTATGCGAAGCGGGAGCGGCTTCGAAACGATGGGACGAGCGCCGGCACCGGTGTAGTACGCGCGGAGCACATACTGACCGGGCGTGTTGAAGTAGAAGCCGTGCGAGCCGTACGTCAGGTCAATCCCTACGCTATAGCGCTCTTCGCCTTTTGCCGCGGTTTTGGGTTTGAGGGTCCTCGTGACGGCTTTACCGACTTTGCACGCAATCGGGGTGTATCGGAGGACGCGCTCGTCGGGGCGCTGTATATAGACGACGAGGCGTCCGTACTCGGGATTGAGCCGTGTGTCGATCTTCCGCGGCGATGCACGTAGATTCTTCAGCCGGGCCTCGACCGTGACCGGTGCGAGGAAGTCGTATTGCTCCCTGGCGCGTAAGAGCAATTCCAGCGGCGCGTCGTCACCGGCATCGGTCGAAGGAAATGCGAGGCCGTTGTACCCGCCAAGTCCGGCATCGTCGCCGCCCGCGAACGGATCCCGACCCATTCTGATCTTGGGAAAGGCCGCGTGCCGCAAGTGGACCAGCTCGTCGGCCGTGAACTCGAACCGGAACAGGTCGCCGAAAAAGAGACTCGAGTCGCTGATCGCACGAGTGTTCATCCAAGATGAATCCGCGAAATCACAATGCTCGAGATTGAACGCATGACCCGCCTCATGCACCCACGTGAAAAGGTATTTGCGCATCGCCCTGGCCGCCGCTGTTGTCGGCGGTGGGCCGGCGTGCAATCCGGTGAAGGACTGGCGAAACACGGCGAATCCCTGCCGCTGCATGTCGTCGAAACGATCGAATAGGATTCCTGCAGTCGTGAAATCCTTGCCGCCATAAGAATCCTCGTGGACACTCGCGAGTATTCCCGTCATCAACCATCGCGGGCTGTTGGCCTTTGAGCCGGCACCCCCAGGCAGACCAGCAAGCACTTCATTCAACTCAGCATCTGTCCACGCGTCGAAGCGCGGCTCACCGTCGTCGATGGTCACCGGTTCGCCGTCGGGAAAGCTGACGTCGATCCCTGCCGCCTCAAGCGCCGTGTTGAGCCGAATAGTGCGCGCAGCGACACCTGCAGGTGCTGGCAGAGCACTCGTATCGTATTCCGGAAGAGTCGCCGGGCCCACTTGGTTGCAAACGGCCATTCTGACGCTCAACGCGCGAAGGTGATTCGAGAATCGCGGACACGTGTAGCGACTGAGGCCACTTGCTCGCGTCACATCGACGCTGACGGGACCGCCACCGGGCGGAACTCGGATCTCGGCCGAAGCACCAGTCTCGTTAGGGCTGCCGTCACTACTGGCAGTGAACTCGATGGGACCTGTAATCACGATTTCGGTGCCCGTCGAATCGACGTGCGGAGTCGCGATAACCCAGGAATTCTTGTAGGTGCTCGCCCCTCCGTTGCCAGTCGACACGCCGAACGTGTCGGCGCTGACCTGACGGATACCAGCGACCTCCCCGTTCACATCGATCCGCAGATCGAGATACTCGTTGGAGCTGTTTGGTACGGGTGGATCCGATAAGTAGCGACCCGTGATTGACATGATCGATCTCGCGTTCTAGCTTTTTGTGTATTTCAGCCGCACCTGCATGTCGCAGTCGGAGCCTTCAATCAGTCCCGCCGCAGGCGGCAATTCAAAAGGCACGAGCGCATCACCACCCGGACTGTCGTCGAGAAGCTTGTAGTATTCCGAGAATTCCAGGTCCGGCAACGCAGCCGGCCGAACCCCAGAGCATAGGTTCGAGAACGCAACGCAGGTCCCTTGCCTGACGGTGACCTTGCCAACTCCCTTCTTATCCGAGTCGATGAAACTGAGCGTCAGCGCGTCCTTGCCCGCGGGAAGCTTGATGTCGAACTCAACGAGGTCTGCAGGTTCGAACTCGACAAACTTTCCCTTGTCGTCTTTCGCGAGGCGGGCGTCCTCGGGGCCCTTGATTGCCTCTGCCTCCTTCGCCTTGGCGAGCCGAATCTTGCCACCTTCGACAACCGGCTTGGCTTTGCCGTCCCCTTTCGTCACTTCGATGATGGCGTTGGAGAGTCCGTCAGAATCGACTTCAAGCGCATCGTCATCCAATTCCGGCGGTTCGTTGGCCTTACGGATGTTCTCCAGCTCGGTGAGGTCGAGCAGTCGTCGCGTCGGGTGCCCCACCCTGTCGTCAACGTCCAAGGAGACGTCCCCATTTAGGTCATACACCACGCGGCGCTCGGTGAGGTCGTACACGAACAGCTCCGCGTTGCTGATCGCGGGAACGTCGGTCGCCAGACGGTATGTGGGCGCCAGCGTCGTATCACCCTCGTCAGGAGGAACGATCTGATCGCGCTGAATGCTCATGAAAGGTTGGTGCTTTCCGAACTTATCCTCATCGAAATTTGGTGCGATCGCCGAGATCTTTACTACTCGACCGGCGGCATCCATCTCTTCCGCGTAGAAGTACCGTCCATAGAACCTCAAAGTTACGCTGGCCACTTCTTTTCTCCTTATGAGGCCGGCGCGAGGCCGCCCATCATGATGAAGCCACCCCACACCCGCACCGGTGAACGCCGGCCGCGCTCCGCCAGCAGCGCACGCTGTCCCATCGCAACGGCTTGTGCAACATCGCCCTTTTCTATGAGCGTGCGGTGGAACGTTCGCGCAAAGGTTTGCACGTCGTCATCGACCTGCCACAAGCTGCCAACGACCGCCGGAATGCCGGCCGCAAAGAATGCGCGGGTGAGGCTGATGGCGCCCTCACCCTCGACGGTCCGCCCCGCTGCTCCTTCGCACGTTGCCAGGACGACCACGTCCGTTCCTCGAAAACGAACGGGAGTGATTTCGGATGCCAGCAGCCATCCCGACTCGTCACGCCCTGGCTCGGGGGCGAAGAGCAGCCGCGAGAACATGGCGTAGCGTTCATTCAATACTGAGTGTCCGGCGAAATGGATGACTCGCGCCTGCTGATCAAAGAATCTCCGCTTCGTCGCATCGACCCCGGCGAGCACGATTCCGCGTGGATACATGCGGGCCACTTCAGCCGCCTCGTCGTCCGCGCGCGGCAACCGCGGCAACCCGGACATCGCAGCATCGTGTCCGTCGCCAACCGCGAGAACGCTCGTCGGAACGAAGCTCGCCAGTCGAGTCGACGCGGCGAAGAGCGTGGTCAGGCTTGGCGCGATGCTGACCGCATGTGTTTCGAGCAATGGCCTCTGTTGGGCATCGGGAAGGGCACCGAATGGCAGGCCAAAAAGCGGACCATCGGGAACGAAGACGATCCTCGCCTTCGGATGAGCGCCGCTCTCGCTCGCGATCTCCAAGGGACGCGCGACGAGCGCATCGACGAAACTCGCACTGACGTGACGCAGCGCCGTCAAGTCCGCTCCCTGCTGGATAGTGCGTCCAATTCGCTCGACATCACGGCGTAGGGCGGCTTCGCCGATTGGTTGCGACATCAGGACGCGCCTTTCGCGCGTGAGTACCCAGATGAGTACGCGATCGGCAAGTGACTCGTAATAGATAACTGCGACGTCGGGGCCAAGGGCGCGGTGGTCGGCCGGGTCGCCTGGCGCTTCCGTCCACGCCTCCGAAACGTTGCCTCGGCGGGCACGTTCCGCAACCCGAAGCCCGGCCGCCTCGTCCCCACGCCTCAGGACTTCGAGCGCGAGAAGATCTTTGAAGGTCGCCCTTTCGAGCTCAAACGCGAGCGCGCGCTCTGCAGACGGAAGCGCGGCCCGTCGTCCCTCGAACACCTCTACAGCCTCGAGCAGGTCCCGCCGGGCACCGTCGATGTCGCCCGCCATCTCTCGGCACCGGGCTTTGACTTCAAGCACTCTGCCGAGCCAAATTCTCCCGGTGCGGGTCAGGTAAGGAAGCGCCGCGTCGACGTGGGTCATTGCCCGGCGGCAGTCCGTCTCGCCGTACAATTCGGCACGCACGACGTCGGCGTCGACGGTGTACCGCTCTCGCAGAATCGGATCGCTGATGCCGGCCAACGCGTTGCTCGCCTCGGCTAGATCCTCGAGTGCGGCGCTGCGCTCGCCGAGTCGTGCCAGGGCACGGGCTCGGCGAACATGTGTCGCAGCCAGGACCGTCGGTCTCGCGCCCGTCCGAATTTCGGCATCCTGAAATTCCAGTGCCGCCTCAACCACACCGTCGTCGAGCGCCATCGTCGCCGCCAGCTCGAAATGTACAGTGCGACTTGAGACGCCGCGACGTTCGATCTCTGCAAAAACGCCTTGCAGGGTCTTCCACGCGTTCGCTCGGTCGCCGAGAAACCACTCCACCTCAGCGAGAATCGTGCGGGTTGCGATGAGGTTGTCGCTTTCTCTCGCCGTGCTGAACGCCGTGATAGCGTCGGAAAAGAGATCTCGTGACGTAACCAGGCTGTTACTTCGCAGAAGCGCCTGAATCCAGGCGAGTCGACCACGCAGATAAAAGTATTCCCGCGGTATTGTGTGAAGCGTCGCCCTCAACAGTTTCAACGCGCCCGCGTTGTCGCCCTTGTTTCGCAGTGAGATGGCTCGGAACACTGGCGACCACTGCCAGTACGGACTCCCAGCAGCACGAAAATGAATCGCGGCGCGTTCCATCACATCGGCAGCGTCGACCTGCCTGTCCTGAACGTAATCGGCTCGTGCCTCTCCAAAGAGGCGATGCCCGGCGGCGAGATTTCGCAGAGCCGATCGATCGGGCCGCTCTTTCACACGACGGATCAAGGCCACCTCGTCGCGCGCCATCGCATCACCGCCGGCCTCCACCAACTGCCGTGTCAGCGACTCCGCCTCGGCAAGGAGGCGTGAAGCGCCAGGCTCATCGCCTTGCTCGAATGCCTTGCCCCACTTAGAAAGGACTTCGTCCTCGATCCGCTCGCGCAGCCGTTGGTTGTCCAGTGAACTTGTCGACGTACGCCGCATCTGGTCTCGAATCTCGTTCAGCCGGCGTGCTGACTCGGTCGTCCACGGCCCAGTGCGGTCGATGGACGAATACGAGGTGAGCGCTTCTTGCGCCTCCGACGTGAGATGCAGCGCGCGCAACGCCAGCGCACGATTGAAGTGCGGTTCAGGCCGCTTTGGGTCGATGCGGATGGCGCGAGCGGCAGCGTCCAGTGCGCGAACATAGTCCTCGGGCTGATCGAGCGACGCCGCGCGGGCAAGATACGCCGCGGCCGCGTCATTGAGGAACGTCACGTTGCGCGGCTCCGCCTCGACCGCTTCATCCATCGATTCGACGGCGCGTCCCCATTCCCCGAGTGCGAGATACGCGGCGCCGAGCGCGGCGTGGTTGGGAGGCGTGCTCTCCGTGCGTGCGCGCTTTTCGATCATCGCCGCCGCGATACGCACGTCCGGCGAGGCGATGTCCCCCCGCGCTCCCCTCGTCTGCACGGGAGGCGGTGCGTACGGGAATCCTCCGGCGAGCCGTCCGTCGATCGGTCGTGACGCTTGTCGAGAGAGCGCTGAGAAGAGGTCCCGCAACTCGGGACGTTCCACGCGAGCGCTGACGAGCGTTTTCCAGATCTCCGGCTGACGCGTCGCGACGAACGCCGACACGCCTGCCGTGATGAGAAGCGCGACTACAGCTCCGAAGAAGCGCCGTCGCGCGCGCATCGAGTCCACCGGATTCAAGGCTCGGAGGGACACTCTCAGAAACCCCGCTACGTCACATGAGACGGACTCGCGCTGAATGTTTCCGTGGGAACGGGGATTATACGAACAAAACGAGCGTCCAGACGGGGAATCCGTTCCTCTGATCTATGAAACGTTACACACGAACTCTTCGAACTTCCCCGTCGGTCCCGTGGGGATGCGACCCTCAAAGTAGGCAAATCGCAACGCGAAGGGATATCCGATCCACTCATGGAACAACGCGCGCAGGCCGTCTTCTTCGGTCGCCGACAGCGGTCGCGCGACGACAAGGCGTGCTTCGACGGTCTCGCGGTCTTCCTGAACGAGCTGGTATTGCAGGACAGGAGCAACATCACGGCATAGCCGAAACCCAAGGACGGGCCACACTCGGTCTCCGTTCGGCATGAGAATGAGATTGCGCTCCCGGCCGTGAATGCGCCGCCAGGTTGGCAACCCTCGCCCGCACGGGCACGACGCGACAACCTCGGCCATATCACCGATGTTGTAGCGCACGAGGGGCGTGGCGTAGTTGTGGAGTGCAGTAACCGTCACGCGGCCGATTTCGCCGGGCCGACACGGTCGACCCTGGGGGTCGAGAACTTCGGCGAGCACGCTCTCTGACATGACGTGGTACAGGCCGCTTACTGGGCACGACAGTGCGATCGATCCAAATTCCTCCGAAGAATAGCAATCGGCCACCGAGATATTGAACAGTTCTTCGGCCGCCGCTCGAACGGACGGCAAGAGCGTCTCGCTCGTCGTGAGCACCTGCTGGATGTGCGGCAGCGCACGGTCATGACCGCGGCAGTAGTTGGTGAACGCATCGAGCGTGCTGGGAAACATTGCCACAAAATTAGGCCGAAACTCGGCCACCCACTCCACCAGGCGAGCCACGTCCGCTGCGATCGGTAGTGACAGCATCGGACCGGTCCGAGCGAACACGGTCGCGGGCGGTCCCCAGTCCTCGTGCTCCGCGCGCTCGGACACGAGTGCCGTGATGGTGCAGAGTCGGCCACTCAAGTTTCTTCTGTGCCACACCAGGTCGCGCATGACCATTGCGTTCCAGAACAGGCCGTTGACTGCTGTCCGGCGGATGAGCACAGGTTCGCCCGTCGATCCCGACGTGCGCGTCTCGCTGACGTGTCCATGGCCAGGCGGAACTTCTCGACAGAAGAGGTCCTCTCCTGCGGATTGAACGTCCCGTCGCGTCATCACCGGGAGCCGTTCGAAACCGGCCGGATCGGCAAGATCGCCAGGCTTCAGACCCGCGCGCCGCAGCCGCATGGCAAAGAAGGGCGAATGACGGTTGCAGTACTCGGCCAGCAGGCCGGCGTGATGGAACTGACTGGAGGCGATCTTTCCCGGTGATGCCCACTGTGTGCGGCCAATCTGCTCTACCAGGGCCTTGAGCGCACCGGTTGGGTCCATCCGACTGCTACTCACGATTAAAGGTCCATCACCAGCAGCGGACAACGCTCGGCGAGTTCGTAGGTCCCGGAGCCGACTTGTCTCGGCGTTAACTCCCGCGGCACGCACGCGAGCAGTTCCATCCATGTCGGGAAACTGTAGATTTCAGGCAGATCCTTGTACGCGTCCGGCTGCTCGACCATCTCCTCGGTCCATCCAGTCGCACGGCGCAGCACCGATCGATCTGGAAACTCGCGGTTAAACACACGCAGGATTTCCTGCACGGCCACATTCGCCGCACCCTGTTGCGCACAGATCGCCATCGCAAGGCGCAACTTGAGCGCGTCAATGGTGCCGACGCGACCCGCCAACGCCGCGTCGCGCACGGCGGCGATCGACTCGCAGGCACATGGCGTGACGTACACACGGATGAGGATCCGTCCGCCGAACCTGACGACGCGTGCCAATTCGGCAAATATGCGGCCATAGCCGGAGGGATACTCGACGCAATTGAGGCTGCCGTCGCCAATCGCCGCGGAGACCGAGCCGTTCGCGCAGGGAAGCTGTCGCCAGTCGCCCAACATCGCACGCCGCGCCACTGTGTTCCCCGGCCAAATGATGGTCGTGGCGCGCTCACTCGTATCGATCGCAAAAGTTTGAACGCCGACGTCGGCGAGTTCGGGAGTCACACCGAGCAAAAGTACACGGTCCGCGTGTGACGCAAGGTGTTTGCGCACCTGCTCGCACACGTCGGCATGCGGGCGCAAGGGGGGCGCGGAAGACCGCCAGCGGCGATAGAAGGACGTCCAGGGGGCCAGGCTTGTGCAGACCGCATCCATCGTGAGGGTTCGTCCGGGGTTTTGCGCGAAGGCGTGCCCAGTGTCCACGGGCTCACTTGCAAATGCAAACACGCTCCGGCTAAAAGCCGGACGCCACGACTCGGGTCCGGCTGAAGCCGGACCCTACGCCAGTCAGATCCTGGCCGCGTGTGCGCTGCGCTGGCGCCGGGCCCACGTGCCGAACGGCCGCCAGTTCTCGCGAGACGTGCGACGCGACGGCGCTTCACTGATCGCGCACGCCAGAACGCCGTCGAGCATGATCTGCGCGCACCCGATCTCGGGCAGCCGCCGCCGCGAGTCTTTCTCCAGACATCGCCGGATCAACCCTCGAACCGTGCGCGGCGTCTCGAGCGGCAGCGCCGTCCAATCGGGCTCGGACAGCAGCACCGAGGCAATGGTCTCGAAGATGTCCTTGCTGGCAAACAGCTTACGTCCCGTCAGCAGCTCATAGAGGACGCAGCCGAACGCCCAGATGTCGCTCGCCTGGCCCGACGCCTCGCCACGCACCCGCTCCGGGCTCATGTAGGCCGGCGTGCCGAGGAGTACCGGAGAGGTGGTCGTCCCACCGCTGTCTGACATGTCTGCCGCATCCTCGCCATCGTCGGCGATCGGCCTCGCTACTCCGAAGTCGAGGACCTTTACCCTGCCTTCAGGAGTGACCTTGATATTGGATGGCTTCACGTCTCGGTGCGCGATGCCTTTCTCATGGGCGGCCGCGAGTGCCTCAGCCAGCTGTCGGGCGATCCGCAGGGCGTCCCACAACGGGACGCGCCCCTGCTTCATCCGCTCGGCCAATGTCGGTCCCGGCACCAGTTCCATCACCAGGTAAAGCGAGTGGTCCCACTCTTCCAGCCCGTAGATCGTGGCGATGTTCGGGTGACTGAACGCGGCGAGCATCTGCGCTTCGTGGCGGAATCGTTCGATCCGCTGAGGATCGTGAGTCAGCCCCGTGCGGAGCACCTTCACCGCGACATCGCGGCCGAGGCGCTGATCTCGCGCGACGTAGACTTCGCCCATTCCCCCCGCGGCGAGCGGGGTCATGATGCGATACGCGCCGAAGGCTCTTCCTATCAGTGTCATGAGGTGGACGCACGGGTTGTGCTGCGCGTCACCTCAATAGACGGACGGGATTGTCACGTTTCCTTGAGCGATTGATTTACTTCAATGACACGCCGACCGACGCCGATACCAAGGTCGTCCGCGGGAAGTCGTCTTTGGCGGACAGTCGATGCATCCGGATGTCGAACCCGATGCCGACGTGATCGTTGAGGAACCACCGCGCCCCGCCGCCGGCGTTGACACTCCCCAGGTCGAAGGCCACCTTCCCGTCGACACGCGCCGGGCCGGCACCGGCGCTCAGATAGCTCCACCCGTTCGACGTGCCGAAGTTGAACGACAGCTGCGGCGCCAGCAGCTGGACATTGACCGTTGCGTCCACTGACGTCGCACGCACTCGCAGGTAGCTGGCGCCAAGGCCGACGCGCGCCGGACCGAGCCCGAACAGGTAGACGTGCGCGCCACCCTCGAATCCGAAACCGCGCGTCGGCACGCTAGCGTCGATCTCGAGCTCCGGATAGAGTGCCGTCGTCGTCGGCACGCCGCTCGTCGCGCCGCGAAGATCGATCACGAACGGGCCGGGAGGACCGGGCATCAACGACTGCGCAACCGCCGGCTCGTGCGACCCGGCGATCAACCCAATCGCGATTACCAGCCGGCGCGCGAGCGACCAATCACAAATCAAGATTCAACAATCAACAACGAATCAACAATCAAAGATCGCAAATCAACAATTCAGTAGCCCGTGCCCTTGCCCGCGGGCTTCTGCCCCTGCGACTCCTGCACGATCCGGACACCCGCGCTGGCGCCGATGCGTGTGGCACCGGCGGCAACCATCGCTTTCAACCCTTCGAGGTCGCGAACACCGCCCGCCGCCTTCACGCCCATTCCCTCACCGACGACGCGCCGCATCAGCGCAACGTCGGCGACCGTTGCTCCGCCGGGACCGAAGCCGGTCGAGGTCTTCACGAAGTCGGCGCCCGCCGCCTTGGCCAGGGTACATGCCGTGACCTTCTCGTCATCCGAGAGCAGCGCCGCCTCGATGATGACCTTACTGATCGCGCCCGACTCGCGGCACGGCGCCGTCACCGCTTCGATGTCGCGCTCGACCACGCGCACGTCGCCCGACTTCAACGCGCCCACGTTGATCACCATGTCGATCTCGCGCGCGCCGTCGAAGATCGCGCGCCGCGTCTCGTAATGCTTGGTGTCTGGGGTGGTCGCCCCCAGTGGAAAGCCGACGACCGAACACACCACCGTCGCAGCCTTGTGGCCCTCGCCCCCGAGCAGACGAGCGCACAACGCGACCCACGTCGGGTTCACGCAGACGCTGGCAAACCCGTACTCGGACGCCTCACGACAGAGCGCTTCGATCTCCTGACGGGTCGCATCCGGCTTGAGCAGCGTGTGGTCGATCATGGCCGCGACGCCGCCAGCCGCGCCGCCGGACGCGTGCAGCCCGAGACGCGTCGCACCGGCATCGATGACGCCGCGGAGTCGATCCGGACAGCACTCGTACAGCACCGCATGACACTGGCATCGCGCCGGCGTGCTGCGCGCCGCGCTCACCTCTTCGACGATTATTTGAATGAGACGCTGAAGGTCGACCGGCTGCATCAGCTCCGCTGCTGCTCCAGGTCGCGGATCTTGGCCAACCGCCGGATGTAGCGCGCCTCCCGCATCGGGGTATCGATGAACGTGTCGACGATGGTGCGCGCTTCGTCGGCGGTGACGAGCGTCGCGCCGAGCGCCAGCACGTTCGCGCCGTTGTGCTGCCGCGCGTAGCGGGCGAGCGTGTGATTGAGACACATCGCCGCGCGCACGCCGCGAATCTTGTTGGCCGCGATCGCCGAGCCGAGACCGGCACCATCGATCACGATGCCC